>Ga0302305_1002031_pt1 | contig 11584 bp, 13 predicted proteins | sample III_Palsa_E2_3_FD_198764 | JGI IMG/M metagenome (GOLD analysis project Ga0302305, IMG submission 198764) | Peat permafrost microbial communities from Stordalen Mire near Abisko, Sweden - III_Palsa_E2_3 | ecosystem: Environmental > Terrestrial > Soil > Palsa > Peat permafrost | place: Sweden... | reverse complement strand
GGCCTACACCCCCGCCGTAGCCCTCATCGCCGCCCTAGGCGCAGCGTTCGACTGGATCGCCGCGCAAGGTGACGGATCTTTGGTAGAAGGCCGCAAGCGCCTCATCGAAAATGCCGAGACAGTAGCCGCCATGACCCGCGCCGCAGTCCTCGCGCTAGGCCTAAAACTCTTCGCACCCGATGCCTCCGGCGCCGCAGCCACCGCCGTCCTAGCACCAGAAGGCGTAGACTCCGGCATCTTCGTCAAGGAACTTAAATCCCGCTTCGCCGCAATCATCACCAACGGCCAGGGCGAGATGAAGGGCCAAATCTTCCGCATCGCCCACCTCGGCTTCTTCGACTACATGGACACCATCGCCCTAATCGGTGCCCTCGAACAAGTAGTCGTAAAATCCATCCCGCAGCTAAACGCCAAGTTCGGTGACGGTCTAATCGCCGCCCAAAAACTCTACGCCGAGCGCAGCCCCACAGCAGCCGCCGAAAACAAATGCCTCTGCGGCCGCGAACTAAGCCACTGCTCCCTCCAACACCCCGACGCAAAATAATCACAGCTGCCGCCTCTGCTTTTCAGAACGACAGCCGCTGTCCTTGCTTTTCTTTCTGTCATTCCCTCTGGGAATCTGCTTCTAAGGTCCGCCGGGTGCCCCATTCATGACAGCTTCATCGTAATGGGTGGGGAAGCAGGATTTCTCCCGTCATGAGTGAGTGAGAGGCCTGTCCCGACAGTGTGGCGCCTTCGACTCGGGAACGCGCCCCAACAGGGCCAACGGCCCGGGCATATCACAGCCTGGGGCGCAGCCCCAGGCATCCTGACAACGGAGCCTGAGGGCTGAAAGCCTGACACATCTTCCTCCGCGAGCCCACCATGCGCCTCCTCTTCCTCTACGGCCTCCCCGCCACCGGCAAGCACACCGTCGCGCAGCGCCTCGCCACGCTCACCGGCTACAAACTCTTCCACAACCACCTGGCCGTCGACCTCCTACTCTCGGTCTTCGACTTCGGCACCCAACCCTTCGTCGAACTCCGCGAGCAAATCTGGCTCTCCGTCTTCGACCAGGCCGCCGCCACCAACCTCCCCGGCCTCATCTTCACCTTCGCCCCCGAGCGCACCGTCCGCCCCACCTTCGTCCCTTCTGCGCTAGACCTCCTCGCCCGCAATAACGCGACGGTAGACTTCGTCGAACTAACATGCCCGCTCCCCGAACTAAAGCAACGCCTCGACAACCCCTCCCGTCAGCGCTTCCAGAAGCTAACCTCCACCGAACTCTTCGACCAGCTCCACGCCGACGGAGTCTTCGACGCCTCCCACATGCCCACGCCAAGCCTCAAAGTAGACACCAGCCTCCACGCCCCCGAAGCCGCCGCAGCCCTTATCGCCCAGACCCTTGGCCTCTAACGACACGCGCTCTCCACACCCCGCCCCAACTCGGGGTATGCTGCCCAATTTTGGTTGCCATTTTATGGTTTCCACACGTCACAGCTTTCATTCGCACATTTTTTTCCACCGTTGAGCGGCTTCACCAAATGGCTTGTACCAATCTTCCTTAGTATCCACAGGGGTAACCCGCGGCGAACTGCCTAAAATGCCCAAATTCGAAATCCAGTATCGTAGGTGAATGGCAGGTTCTGCGCAAAGCATCAACCGAGTTACCGAGCGGGACTTTGCCGCGGGCCTACCCCAAGCTCAACATGCTGAAATTACGATCCTTGGGGCTATGCTCCTGGATGCCGTCGCGATTCTGGATGCGACTGCGAAGCTGCGAATTGAAGACTTCTCCATTGAGTCGCACGGACGTATTTATAAGGCCATCCTTGCGTTGCTAGAAGCGGGCTATGCGGTCGATCTAATAACCGTTTCCGATGCGCTTTCACGCAAGGGAGAACTCGACAGCATCGGTGGCATGGCTTACCTCGCGTACCTCACCGAAGGAATTCCGCGAAACCCAGCCATTGAGTCGTACGTCCGAATCGTTAAAGACAAGAGCCTGCTTAGGCAGCTTATTAGTATCTTCGACACGGGCATCGGCCAAGCAACTGAGCAAGCTGACGAAGCAACCAGCATCCTCAATGATGTGGAGGCACGTCTAGCCGAAGTGGCAGACTCGGCAATCAAAAGAGCCTTTTCGGGAATCCCCGAAATCGTCGCCAGCTCCTTCGGCAGCATCGACGCGCTCTACGAGCAGGGCAGGGAAGTCACCGGCCTCGCCACCCACTACATCGAGTTCGACAAGATGACGAGCGGCCTCCAAAACTCCGAACTCATCATCATTGCCGCGCGCCCCTCCATGGGGAAGACCGCCTGGGCCATCAACATCGCGCAAAACTGCGCCGTCAAAGATCAGAAAGTCGTCGCCGTCTTCTCGCTCGAAATGAGCAAAGAATCCCTCCTCCGCCGCATGCTAGCCAGCGAAGCCATGGTCGGCAGCCGCAAGCTCCAAACCGGCTTCATCCCCCGCGAAGACAAGGGCAAGCTCATCGCCGCGCTCGACCGCCTCATGAACTCCAAGATGTTCATCGACGACACGCCCGGCATCACCCTCGCCGAGATGCGCGCAAAAGCCCGCCGTCTCCGCCAACAGGAGGGAAGCCTCGACCTCATCGTCATCGACTACCTCCAGCTCATGACCGGCTCCTCCGGCAGCTCGAAAAAGCAATTCGAGAACCGCACCCAGGAAGTCAGCAGCATCTCCCGCGGCCTCAAGGCTCTCGCCAAAGAACTCGGCGTCCCCGTCGTAGCCCTCTCGCAGCTCTCTCGCGGATCCGAACAGCGCACTGGCGACAAGAAGCCCCTGCTCTCCGACCTCCGCGAGTCCGGCTCCATCGAGCAGGACGCCGACGTCGTCGCCTTCATCCATCGCGAAGAGTATTACGATCGCGAGAACGAAGACATCAAAGGCCAGGCCGAAATCATCATCGCCAAGCAGCGCAACGGCCCCACCGGCACCGTAAAGCTAGCCTACCTAGCCGACTTCACCCGCTTCGAAAACCTAGACACCTCGCACCTCGGCGACTCCGGCGGCGACGCCTACTAGGGTTAACACCAGGCACCGTCATCTCGACCGCAGCCAAACGGTTTCATCGTTTGGCGGAGTGGAGAGACCCCTGTATTTTGCCTCGGCCAGCAACAGACGAATGCTGGGGAGAAATGCTCCAGAGGATCGCGACCCCACAAAATAATCCCCACTCCTGCCATCCTCCTGACACAATGCTGTCAGGAGCCCTCTCCTATCCTGCGACGGTACTCATTCACTTCCACAGGAGACACACCATGAGCAAGTTCGATAACAACGCAGTCACCTGGTTCGAAATCCCCACCACCGACTTCGAACGCGCCACCAACTTCTACGAGACAGTGCTTGACGCCAAGCTGATCCCCTATCCCGGCGGCGCGCCCTGCAGCATCTTCCCCCACCAAGACGGCGGCGTCAGCGGCTGCATCGTACAGAGCCCGAACCACAAGCCCTCCAGCGAAGGCGCCGTTGTCTACCTCAACGCCGACGGCAAACTCGACGCCAGCCTCAAGCGCGCCGAAAAACTCGGCGTCCCCATCCTCGTCCCACGCACAGAAATTCCCGGCGGCTTCGGCTACTACGCCTGCCTTCAGGACTCGGAGGGCAACCACGTTGGCCTGCACAGCAAAATGTTCTAATCGCGAGTCCCGCGCCTCGAGCGGTCCCCTCGCATGAGGCGCGCCGACCGCCTCTTCCGCATCGTCCAGCTGCTACGTTCCGGCCGCCTGAAGACAGCTCGCGCCCTAGCCGAGCGCCTTCAGGTCTCCGAGCGCACCATCTATCGCGACATCGTCGACCTCCAGCTAGCCGGTCAGCCCATCGAAGGCGAAGCCGGCGTCGGCTACACCCTGCGCCGCGAATTCGATCTCCCACCACTCATGTTCGAGCCCGAAGAGCTCACCGCCCTCGTCCTCGGCGCGCGTCTCGTCAAAGCCTGGGGAGGCGCAGAGAACGCTCTCGCCGCCGGCAACGCCCTCGCACGCATCGAAGCCGTGCTCCCGCCAGAGCTAGCCAACAGCCTCGACGCAATTCTGATGTACGCGCCCGGCTTCCAGATGCCGGACAGCCTGCGTCGTCTCCTCGACCGCGTACACGCTGCCTGTGCCGCCCGCCGCGCCCTCAGCTTCGCCTACACACGGCTCAACGGCGAACTCTCTGAACGCACCGTCCGCCCACTCGCCCTCTACTGCTGGAGCGGCACCTGGACCCTCGTCGCCTGGTGCGAACTCCGCAAAGACTTCCGCACCTTCCGCCTCGACCGCATCGCCCAGTGTGAGCTCGTCGATCGCACCTTCGAACAGCGCCGCGGCCAGCGCCTCAACGACTATCTCAAGCGCATGCACGCAGAATACGCCGCCGCCAACGCCCGCCTCTCCGCTGGCGAATCCGCTACTCTGTTTCCCCAGGCACCAGCTTCGGATTGATCTTCACTTCATCGCGTTCATACGGCCGCCCCTTCGCCAGCGCCGCCTGCAGATCCTTGTCATACCCATAGACATCGTTGAAGAAGTGCGTCGTGCCATCCTCATCCGGCATCGCCGTGAAGTACGCAATTACCACCGGCAGCGGCGTCTTCAGGTTGTACGTGCGATTGTTCATGTCGCCCGTCATTGCCAGATCGACCTTGTCCGCGTCCCAACCATTCTCCGAATCCGGGTCGGCTTGATCCCCATGCAACACCCACAGCGCCATCTGGTCCGCATGCTGTAGTCTCACGCAGCCATGCGACCTGTCCCGCTTGTACAGCCCAAACAAATAAAGCTCCGGCGTCGAGTGCATGTACACGTCATACTCGTTCGGAAACAGAAACTTCACCAGCCCCAGCGAATTCTTCGGTCCCGGCAACTGCCGCACGCTATAGCGCAGGTGCTCAATATCATGCACCGTAAAGTCCGTCACCACCGTCCCATCGTTCTTGTACACCTGGTAGTCATTAGCCGCGAGATACCCCAGCCCGCTCTTCTCCAAATGCGGCACAATCTCTTTCTTGATGATCGACGCCGGCAGATTCCAGTAAGGCCGAAACACCACGTACCGCATCAACCGCACAAACATCGGCGTATCGTGATAGCCCTTCGCCTCGCCGTCGATCACCTTCATCTTGAAGGCCAGCGTGTGGTCCGCCTCATACGCCCGCAGCATAAACTCCGGCAGATTCGCCAGAACCCGCGGCTGCATATAGTTATCGGGCAGCCAGCGCCAGCGCTCCAACGAATTCCCCAGCTGCTGCACCCGCACGCTCATCGGCACATTCAGGCTGTCGATCGTCGCCTGCCCCAGCTTGCCATCATCCTGCAATCCATGCCGTCCCTGGTAGTGCTTCACCGCCGCCGCAACCTCCGCGGTATAGCTCTGCGGACCCTTCGCCGCTGCATCATCCGCAGCCACATCCCCCTCAAGCTGCAGCCGCGTCCACAACTCCGGCACCGCCGCATACTCTCCGCCCACCCCCACTGGCTTCGCCCCACTCGGCAGCGCCGGCAACGCAGCTGACATCGCCGCGCCCTGCTGCATCGCCAATTGTCGATACGCCGCCAGCGCCTGCTCCGTAGCCTTGTACATCGGATTCGCAGGCTCCACGCTCTCCGCCACCTGCGTCACATCGTCCTTATCCACCACTTGGTCATTCAGCAGCGTAGCCACGTCGAACGCCGCTCGCTTCTGCGGCACATCGATATCAAAGTTCAGTGCCTGCGGATTCACCCGCCCCACATGCAGGTCCTCAAAATACCGCATCGCCGAAATCGTCATCGCCACATCAAACTGCGCCACCGCATCCTGCGCCGCATCCGAAGTATCCTTCGTCTTCGCAATCGCTGCCAGCCGCGTCAGCCGCGGAGCCCACCGCCCCTGTCCCGCTGCGTCCCCTCCCGAGTCATAATCCTCAGGATTCAGCCCCTTCGCCGCCGCATCCTGAAACAGCTGCAGCAGCGCCATCGCGGCATTGGTGGGCTTGCCATCCCGCGTCCACGCCAGCTCGTTGTCGCGGTCGTTGTAAAACTTCTGCACATTGCCCAGGTCATCGGCATAGTTCGGCCAGCGCAAACCAGCCAGCGTCGAGAACTTGTCCAGCCGCTCCACGTTGGCCGCATAATCGGTCGTGTTCGCCGGCGACGTCGCCTTGCGCTTATGTTTGCACCCGCTGAGTCCAATCAGCACGCACCCACACACCACGCCAGCCAGTGCGGAACGAACAGCGGTTTTACCAAACTTTATACGCAACGCGGCCTCGAAGTTGTATCTAGAGCCTATACGGAAGCAGCCCTGAGGAAGTTAACTCTCGCTGGAACTCACCGAGCCGCCCCACCCCAACCTAAGATGCAAACCCTGAAGCCCCGCCAACGCCGGGTGCCCCATTCATCGCGTTCTTTGCGATGAGTGGGATGCAGGATGCTGGGGTTGCCATGACCGCCCCGCCACTGGTCAGCCCGGCAGTAGTCCTGCCATCCACACCCAGCACAGCACCGCCTGCGTCACCACCACTCCCGCCGTCAGCACCAGGAACATCTTCCGTTCGCGACTCCTCTTCGCCGCCACCGCCGGCCGCATCTCCGCACTCGGCCGATCCAGCACATCCGCAAACACGCCTCCCACAAACGTAAACAGAAACGGCAGCGCCCAAACCCAAGGTGCGCTCACCACCTGCGTCGTATACAGCGGAAACAGCAGCAGCAACATCAGCAGCGGAGCCGTATTGCCAAAGTACCGGCTGCGCCTGCTCCAGCAATACACCACCATCGCCACGGCCGCCGCCACCACAATCCCCGCATTCACCGGCGACGAGCCAAACCGCCGCATCGCATCCAGCGCAAACCAACTCCGCGCACTGCCACCGGTAAACACATACAGAAATGCGGTGATCCGAAAGCTGAAGCTAGCAAACACCATCACCAGCGCACCCAGCGCGGCATACACCATAATCTGTGCCACGTACGCGCGTCGCCGCTCGGCCAGGTAGAAGAAGAACACCATCCCCACCAGAAACCCGACAATCCCCGCCAGCACATGCGCCGCAGCCGTCAGTCCCAGCGCCACCGTCAGCAAAATAATCCGAGGCTTCCACTTTTTTCGCGGCCCCTGCAGCGCATGCGCCACGCCCATCGCCGTATAGATCAACCCATACAGCCCCCACATGGCCAAAATTTCGTTATTCGGATGCGTCGCATACTTCACAATCGCCGGGCAGAACACATACATCGCCAGCGCGAACGCCCCACCCTCCGGCCCAAATAATCGCTTCGACACCCACCACAATCCGCCGCCCAGCCACACCGCAAACAGCACAAACGGCACCCGCAGCAGGTACTTCACAAACCCCAACTCGTGGCGCGCCTCCCACGTTGTTCCATTCAGACTGCCATTCGCATACAGCCGATTCTCCGGCTTGCGAAAATGATCCACACTAAGCAGCACAGCCCGCTGCACCGTCAGCGGAAACCCCGCCAGCCGATACGCAAACGTCCCATCCCCATTCAAATTCCCGCAAGTCGTAAAGTATCCCTGCAGCACCGACGGGCTCTCCCACATCTCGCGCCCGCAGTGTGCATAGCGGTAGTCATTCGCGTCCAGCGGCTGACGTCCAATCATCCACAAGCACTCGCCAAAGAGCACGAGCAGCAACAACGCAGCAACCCGTTGCGGCCGCCCAATGGTAAATCCACGCAATCTCATCGTCTAAGCCAGTGTATCGAAAGCCGTCCCTCAACCCTTAGCCTTCGTCGGCTCTTTCCTCTCCGCGCGCACCTTCCCCATCGTCTCGAAGAACCGCACCACGGCCTCCAGGTCGCGCTGCGGCAACGTGCCCAGCTGCCTCCGGGTTTCTCTCTCCACCTCGTCATACAGCCCAGCCATGCGCTGCAGGCGAGCCGGCACCAGCACCACCAGCAGGCTTCGCCGGTCCCCAGGATTCGCCTCGCGGCGCACGTATTCCGCCTTCTCCAGCCGGTCCAGCGCCACCGTCACACCCCCGCTGCTCAGCCCCGTCCACACCGCCAGCTTGCTCGGCGTCGACGGCCCATACAGCTGCAGCATGTGCAGCATCTGCATGTCCGTCAGCCCAATCCCCACTTTCTCCGCCGTCTGCGTATTGAAGAAGATCGAAGCCGCGATAAACTTCCGGATCTCCAGCACGATCTTGTCTTCAATCGTCACCGGAGCCGGCACCATCCCTGCCTGCCCCTTCGGGCTCTTTACCCTCCCGCGTTTCACAGTCCCCGACCCTGCCTTCACCCCCGCTGATTTTCCCTTCACCGCTCTGGACATGACAATCCTCTTGTGTTTTACTTTCCATGTATCTTATAAAATAAGAAACATGGAGGATGAATCAAATGGCTTCAACTCTCAAAGCTTACAAGGGAATGGGCATGGAAGGCAGCACCGCCCGCTGGTACGACCGCACCACTCGCAAAGATCTTCCCGATATTCGCGAGCTCGCCGCCCGCATCGCCGCCCTCGTTCCCCCTGCCGCACAAATCCTGGAAGTCGCCCCCGGCCCCGGCTTTCTCTCCATCGAACTCGCCCGCCGCGGCCTCCACGTCCGCGCCGTCGACATCAGCAAGACCTTCGTCGAAATCGTGCGGCGTAACGCCGCCGCCGAAAACGCCACAGTCGACATCCAGCAGGGCAACGCTTCCGCCCTTCCGCTCCCAGACGCCTGCGTCGACTTCGTCGTCTGCCGCGCCGCCTTTAAAAACTTCACCGAACCCGTCAAAGCCATGGCGGAGATGCGCCGCGTCCTCCACCCCGGCGGCACCGCCCTGCTCATTGACATGCGCCGCGACGTCTCTCTCGCCGACATAAAGCGCTACGTCGACAAGCTCGGCGTCAACTGGCTCAACCGCCGCTTCATGATGTTCGTCTTCCGCCACATGCTCATCAAGCGTGCCTATCCGCTCGACGAAATTCGCAGCATGGCCGCTGAGGCAGGCTGGTCCGACCCTCGCATCCAAACCGCGCCCCTGGGATTCGAGGCCTGGACAACCAAATAGCCCCCCAACTCCACGCCCTGAACCCCGGCACGCCGGGCTCCCAAAGGCTGCGCGCGCCCACCTCCATCCTCTACACTCTGTACGTATGGACTCGCTCACCTTCACTCCCGGCCGCGCCTTCCTCTCCTCCAACTCCTCCGCCCCTCCCTGGACAGCCGTCTTCGAGGACGAAGGCCCCGCCGGCTACTTCTACGCCTGCGACCGCTCCCAGGAGACGCAAGAGCACAGCATCATGGACGCCATGCTCATCTACAACGTCAGCTCGCTCCCTGACCCTGAAAAGCCTCGGCTCGCCAGCGTTGAATGGTCGCGCAACGGCATGCAGTGCGTCCTCTACCTCGATGGCACCGCCCAGGCCTTCATCGACTTCGCCGCCTACATCAGCTTCTGCCGCTCGGATTTCCCCAACTACATTCAGGAGCAAGGCGACACCTGGCGCAAATCCTCCCACGCCTGGGACGATGCCGCCATCCAGCAATTTGAGGCTGTCCTCTATGCCTAAAAAGAAATAATCTTGATCGAAAATTGGCGTATGCTTGTTCGAAAATCGGAGGCCGCTGTGTCCGAATCGCCTAATGCTGGCTGGTCCAGCCGTAACGACGCCCCACCCCCCCCTCAGCAGCGCCGCCTTCCCCCCACCCCCAAACAACGTCGCATGGGAAACCGCATCGGCATTGGAGTCATCCTCCTGGCCCTCGCCGTTATCATCCTCCTCGACCACTTCCACGTCATCCACTAACCCCCAATCCCACCCTCGTCGAGTGCCACATTCATGACGGCTTCATCGTCATGGGTGGGGTTATGATGCTCCCAGGACCAACCCCAACTCCTTCTAACTCACAATCCCAACTCTCGCCGTCCGCGCAGGACCAGGACTTACTTCGTCAGCGACTCGTGGTCGTAGCTGATCACTCGCGTCACCCTCCACACCCCATCCTTGTTCTGCCACACAGTGATGAACTTCGCCTCGCCGCCGATGTCCTTGTCATCTCCCGCCTTGTGAAACCGATGCACCCCAATCTCCACCGCCCCATACCCCTTCAGCCGATACACCTCCATCGACCCAGGCACCAACGTCCGCTCCACCTTCCCGCAGATGTTGTTCTGAATAGCCTCCAGGAACGGCGCCTTCCCCACCATCAGCCCCGTCTGGTCGTGATAAAACTCCAGGTCATCGGACACCATCGCCCCCAGCGTCTTCAAATCGCAATGGTTATACGCATCGAACAGCTTCGTATCCAGCTCCGTAACCGTCCGCGTCAACTCCGCCTGTTCCGCCGCAGGTACCGGCGCCTGCGCCAGCACGCAGCAGGGAACTGCTGAAACCGCAACCAGGCACGCCACACTCAAAATCGCCGTCCTCATCTTCATATCAACTCACCTCGCGCTCTGCTACGCGCACCACTCCATCGAAGTTCCGCTTGACAAAGCCCATGCCAAGCCATATACATAGTTATACGAGGTATAGTGCATGGCCCGTAGTCAATCAAAGAATGACGAAATCACCCCAGAAACTCTCGCCGTCCGCGCAGGACCAGGACCTTGGGAGGCTCAACTGCGCAAGGGTGCGGTCGAAATGGCCGCCCTCGCCGCCCTCTGGAACGGCCGCCTCTACGGCCTCGAGATCATCCGTTTCCTCGAGCAGCACTCCCAGCTCGTTCTAGCCGAAGGCACCGTCTACCCCATCCTCAACCGCCTCAAAGCCGAAGCCATGCTGACCTCCGAGTGGGTCGAAGCCGACGCTGGCCACCCCCGCAAGTATTACTCGCTTACCAGCGCCGGTCGCCAACGCCTCCGCCTCATGGCCGCCGCCTGGACCGACTTCGCCCGCGGAGTCGACAACCTCCTCCAACCTGTCCTCACCCAGCCGATCCCCGCGCCCCAGGAGCAAGCCCAATGACCACCACCCAGCCATCCACGCAATTCATCGCAGCCTACCTCACCGACCTCCGCTCTCAGCTCGCTCCCATCACCCTCACCGAGCGCGAAGAAATCCTCCGCGAAATCACCGCGCACATCCGCGACTCCGTCGAAATGGGCACGCCGATCGAAACCGTCTTAGCCCGCCTCGGCACCCCCGCCCAGCTCGCCGCCGAATACCGCGACGGCCAGCTCATCCGCGCCGCCAGCCGCAGCGTCTCGCCCATCCTTCTGCTCCGCGCCACGCTGCGCCTCGCCACCAAAGGCATCACCGGCATCATCGTCTTCTTCGCCGCGATCTTCGGCTATGCCTTCGGTGTAGGCCTCTTCATCACCGGCATCCTCAAAGCCATCTTCCCCGCATACACCGGCGTATGGGTAGTTGGCGGTCATCTCGTCGCCTCTGGGACGCAGGGCTACAAACCCCAGCCACCGATGCACGAGATCCTCGGCTGGTGGTATCTCCCGATCGCGCTCTTCGTCGGCGCCGGGCTCACCATGCTCACCACGCTAGCCATCCGCAACTTCCTTCGCCTCTCCCAGCGAGTCCAGCGCAGCCTCTAGCATCCACAAAAAAGCCCGGGCCGCGAGATCCTCGCGGCCCGGGCATGCTTCTAGCAGCGTCTACCAGCCGCCGTTGGAACCGGTAGGCGCCAGCGCGATCCCG
>Ga0302305_1002013_pt1 | contig 11646 bp, 10 predicted proteins | sample III_Palsa_E2_3_FD_198764 | JGI IMG/M metagenome (GOLD analysis project Ga0302305, IMG submission 198764) | Peat permafrost microbial communities from Stordalen Mire near Abisko, Sweden - III_Palsa_E2_3 | ecosystem: Environmental > Terrestrial > Soil > Palsa > Peat permafrost | place: Sweden... | reverse complement strand
TCGAGCATCGGTTGTGCGGCCATGACGGCGCTCACGCTGCCGGTAGAACTTTGCGGAACGGCTTGACCGTGGTTTCCCGATATACGCCGGCGTCGACGTAGGGGTCGGCGCCAGCCCAGCTTTCGGCTTCATCCAGCGAGGCGAATTCGGCCACGATCAAACTACCGCTGAAACCGGCCGGACCGGGGTCTTCGGCATCGATCGCCGGAAACGGACCCGCCAGCAACAGGCGCCCTTCATCCTGCAACTGCTGCAGACGTGCCAGATGGGCCGGCCGCGCCGACTTGCGTCTTTCCAGGGAATTCGCGTTGTCGGTACCAACGATCACGTACCACATGGCTCAGGCCTCCGGGCGCATGTAAGGGAACAGCAACACGTCGCGGATCGAAGCGGAGTCGGTCAGCAGCATCACCAGGCGGTCGATACCAATACCGAGACCGCCAGTGGGCGGCAAACCCACTTCCAGCGCGCGGATGTAGTCGGCGTCGAAGTGCATCGCCTCGTCATCACCGGCGTCCTTGGCGTCGACCTGGGCATGGAAACGCGCGGCCTGGTCTTCTGGATCGTTCAATTCGGAGAAGCCGTTCGCGATCTCCTTGCCATTGACGAATAGCTCGAAGCGATCGGTGATGCCCTTGTCGGTATCGCTTTCACGCGCCAGCGGCGACACCTCGACCGGGTGGTCGGTGATGAAGGTTGGCTGGATCAGCGTGTGCTCGACCGTCTTCTCAAAGATTTCCAGCAGCAGCTTGCCCCAGCCGTAGCCGGGTTTAACCTGTGCACCGAGTCGCTTCGCGTGCGTGGCCATCGCCTCGCGATTGCGCAGGTCCTCGCGCTTGATCTCGGGATTGTGCTCAAGCACGGCATCCTCCATGCGCCAGCGGCGGAACGCCGGGCCCACGTCGATCGCTGCGCCATCCCACGTCAGTTCGGTGGTGCCCAGTACGCTTTGCGCGGTGTCGCGGATCACCGCCTCGGTGAGGTCCATGATCTCGTGATACGTCGCGTAAGCCTGGTACAGCTCGAGCATGGTGAACTCGGGGTTATGCCGGGTCGACACGCCCTCGTTGCGGAAGTTGCGGTTGATTTCGTAGACACGATCGAAACCGCCGACCACCAACCGCTTCAGGTACAGCTCCGGCGCCACGCGCAGATAGAGGTCCATATCCAACGCGTTGTGATGCGTCACGAACGGTCGCGCAGTGGCGCCGCCGGGGATGACGTGCATCATCGGCGTTTCCACTTCCATGAAGCGGCGCGTCGGCGCTTCCAGCCAGTGGCGCATGAAACCGATGATCTTCGAGCGCAGCGCAAATGTGCGGCGCGCCTGCTCGGTGACAATGAGATCGACGTAGCGCTGGCGATAGCGCTGCTCCACGTCGGCCAGACCGTGGAACTTGTCCGGCAGCGGACGCAGGCTCTTGGTCAGCAATCGCAAACCATCGGCGCGTACCGACAGCTCACCCGTCTTGGTACGCATCAGCACGCCTTCGGCACCCACGATGTCGCCGACATCCCAGCCCTTGAACGCCTCGTAAACTTCGCCCAGCGTGCCCTGATGGATGAACAGCTGGATGCGACCGCTGAAATCCTGAAGTTGCACGAAGCTGACCTTGCCCTGCACGCGCTTGAGCACGATTCGGCCAGCCATTTTTACGCGACGCGCAGCAGCTTCGATTGCCTCGGCCGTCAGCACATCCTTGTCGGCAAACTCGGTCTGCAGGTCACCGGCAAAACTGTCTACCTTGAAGTCGTTCGGAAACGCGATGCCCTGCCCACGCAGCGCATTCAGTTTCTCGCGACGCTCGGCAATCAGTTTGTTTTCGTCCTGCACCGGTTCGTTGGTGTCGATGGCGGGCGTAGCGTTATCGCTGGTCATGCGGTTTCCGTTTGGCGGTGGCATTGCAAAGGCACGCAGATCAAGCTGCGCCATTCCCTTCCCCGTCATTCCTGCGAAGGCAGGAACCCAGTGCCCCGAGGCTTGAGAGGCGCTGGATCCCTGCCTACGCAGGGATGACGATCTTTATTCCCCGTCCTTCCTGCGTAGGCAGGAATCCAGTGACCTCAGGCTATACGGTCGCTGGGTCCCTGCCTACGCAGGGATGACGGCTATGTCTTGCCCATCAAGCATCAATACGTTTCGAACCCGCCTCAAGACCAGACTTCAAACTGGCCTCGATGAAATCATCCAGGTCGCCATCCAGCACTTTCTGCGTATCCGTACGTTCAATCCCCGTACGCAGATCCTTGATGCGACTCTGATCGAGCACGTAATTGCGGATCTGGCTGCCCCAGCCGATGTCGGACTTGGTCGCTTCCAGGGCATCCCGCTCGACGTTGCGCTTCTGCACTTCCAGCTCATACAGCTTGGCTGCCAGCATCTTCATCGCGGTATCGCGGTTCTGGTGCTGACTGCGACCGGTCTGGCAGGCCACGACCGTATTGGTCGGGATGTGCGTGATACGCACTGCGGATTCCGTCTTGTTGACGTGCTGGCCGCCGGCGCCGGACGAGCGGTACACATCCGTCCGCAAGTCGGCCGGATTGATCTCGATATCGATATCGTCATCGACTTCCGGCGACACGAACACTGACGTGAAGCTGGTATGCCGGCGATTGTCCGAATCGAACGGGCTCTTGCGAACCAGCCGGTGCACGCCGATCTCGGTCTTCAGCCAGCCGTAGGCGTAATCGCCCTCGACGCGAAACGTAGCGGACTTGATACCAGCGACTTCGCCGCCGCTGACTTCCATCAGCTCGGTTTTCCAGCCACGCGATTCGCACCAGCGTAGGTACATGCGCAGCAACATCTCGGCCCAATCCTGCGCCTCGGTACCGCCGGCGCCAGCCTGGATATCAACGAATGCATTAGTAGCGTCCATCTTGCCGGAGAACATGCGCTGGAACTCCAGCTTGCCGACCTGCGCTTCAAGCTTGGCCAGATCGCTGATCACTGATTCGGCGGTGTCGTCATCGCCATCGGCGACGGCCATCTCCAGCAGATCGCCAGCGTCGGTGAGCCCGGCGGTCAGCGTGTCGATGCCATTGACGATGGTGTGCAGGCGGGCGCGCTCGCGGCCCAGCTCCTGCGCCCGCGGCGGATCGTCCCAGATGGTGGGGCTTTCCAGTTCGCGGCTTACTTCTTCCAGACGTTCGCTTTTTGTAGCGTAGTCAAAGATACCCCCTAAGCGACTCGACACGGGCCCGGAGGTCCGCGATCTGCGCAAGGATCGGATTGATTTCGATCATGGTTCAGCCAGTTGAAGTTGCGGGCGCCGTAGGACGCCGTCGGTAAATAGCTATACAGGATAGCAAACAGGTCAAGTCAATGCGTGGCTGTGTACCCCACGCACGGCACGGCCAGAGGGATCGGCGGCATTGGCGAACGCTGGGTCCCAGGCCAGCGCGGCGGCTGACGAGCAGGCGATCGACTTGCCGCCCGGCACGGTGGCCGCGCAGGCCTCGCCCGGGAAATGCTGCTCGAAGATCCGCCGATAGAGATAGGCCTCCTTGGTCGCCGGCGTGTTGAACGGGTATCGCGCGGCAGCCGCGGTGAATTCACGGTCGCTGATCGCCTGCTCCGCATGCGCCTTCAGCCCGTCGATCCAGCCGTAGCCGACACCGTCGCTGAACTGCTCCTTCTGCCGCCACAGAATGGCATCCGGCAGCGCGCCCTGGAACGCTTCGCGCAGCACCGCTTTCTCGATGCGGCCCTGCCCGGCCATCTTGTGTTTCGCATCCATGCCCATCGCCACGTCGATGAATTCCAGATCCAGGAAGGGCACGCGCGCTTCCACGCCCCACGCCATCATCGCCTTGTTCGCGCGCAGGCAATCGTAGCTGTGCAGGGCATCGAGCTTGCGCACGGTTTCCTCGTGAAACGCCTCGGCCGACGGCGCCTTGTGGAAATAAAGATAGCCGCCGAACAGCTCGTCCGAGCCCTCGCCGGACAGCACCATCTTCACGCCCATCGCCTTGATCCGACGCGCGAGCAGATACATCGGCGTGGCGGCGCGGATGGTGGTGACGTCGTAGGTTTCGATATGCCGGATCACTTCGGGCAGCGCGTCGAGGCCTTCCCAAAACGTGTAGATGAAGCCGTGATGCACGGTGCCCAGTGCGTCGGCGGCGATCTGCGCGGCAGCGAGATCGGGCGAGCCGTCCAGCCCGATCGCAAACGAGTGCAGGCGCGGCCACCATGCTTCGCTGCGGTCATCGTCTTCAACGCGTTCGCGGGCGAACTGTGCGGCGCATGCGGCCACCAGCGAGGAATCCAGGCCGCCGGACAGCAGTACGCCGTACGGCACGTCGGTCATCAACTGTCGATGCACTGCCTGCTCGAACGCCTGCCGCAATACCGGCGCCGCGACTTCGTGGCCACGCGTGTGGCCGTAGTCGCGCCATGGCTTGTGGTAGTGACGCTGCAACTGCCCGCTGGCGCTGTCGTAGAAATGCCCGGGCGGGAAAGACGCCACGTCGGCGCAGACGCCGACCAGTGCCTTCATCTCCGAAGCAACGCACGTGCGGCCCACCCGATCATGGCCCCAGTAAAGCGGACACACACCCATCGGATCGCGGGCGATCAGGTATCGCTGTGCCGCGCCATCCCACAATGCGAACGCGAAAATGCCATTGAGCTTGTTGCACAACTCAGCCGCAGGAGCAGCGGCGTCACTTTCGCGATAGAGCGCGTTGATGACTTCACAGTCCGAGGCGGTGGTGAATTCGTAAGCGCTTGCCGCGCGCAATTCGCGATGGTTGTAAATCTCGCCATTCACCGCCAGCGCCAGCTCCCCGTCACGTGAACGCAACGGCTGCGCGCCGCTGGCCGGATCGACGATGGCCAGCCGCTCGTGCACAAGAATTACCCCGGCATCGACGAACACACCACTCCAGTCCGGCCCGCGATGACGCTGACGCTGTGACAGTTCCAACGCCTGGCGACGTAGGGCAGCCAGATCGTCGCCCGGTTGCAGATCGAACATTCCGAAGATTGAACACATGGCGCTTCCCCTATCGTTGAAAGTCGTTGAATGAAAGGAGCCTCGAAAAACCACTCCAACTTGTCATCCCTGCGCAGGCGGGGATCCAGCGGCCTCGGACTTCACGTCTTGTGAGGCTGAAAGCACTGGGTCCCTGCCTGCGCAGGGATGACGGATAGCAAGTTGTGAGGTGTCGGAAATTCCTCAAAAAAACAGTGACGCAGAAACGAAGAAGGCCCGCACTAGGCGGGCCTTCTTCGCGTGTTTCAGGAAACTTGAAGCTACGCGTCGGCCCGCCAGAAGTTGGCGTTATTGTTCGCGCGATTATTATTGTTGCCGGCCACGTTGTTTCCGGCGAGGTGGTTGCCAGCCAACACAAAGCTTCGCGTGTAAGGCGCGGTAGCGGTCTGTGAGCTGGCAATCATCGGATGCATGGCCCGACTACAACAGATTGGACGTCCATACGCAAGGGGGCTGACAGGATGTTTCATCAAGCCGCCGATTCGGTGATCCAGCGTTTCGCTTCGTCCTGTTCATTCAGATGAAACAGGCGGACCTCGGCGGGAATCATGAAGCTCATTGCCGAGGTGGTGCTGCGCAGCCAGGGCACGTCGCTCACCAGCGCCACTCTGTCCCAGCCGCTGAGGTGACGCATGCCCATCTTCGCGTCATCCCACATTGCACCAGCGTCGAAGCCGGTGAAATCCTCGGCGGTAATGTAGAGCACCCGCAACTTCCGATTGAGCGCAAACGCAGCCTCCACATCCGGCACGATCACACGCTCGTAGTCACTGGAAGTGACCTGGCCGTGGGCACGAAAACCTAGCGTACCGGCAGGCAATCCTTCGATCTGTTCGATCATGGCGATCTCCTTTGCGGGCAGTTAGGACGCAGTCTGAATAGGACACTGTGAACACGGTGCGAGCTCCAGGAGGGCAGCTAGCCTCGAACCTGTGGGAGCGACTTCCACAAGGGCTCAGACCGGTTCGATATGCCGCAGCAACAGGCGCGGACTTTCGCGCCCCTGCCAGTCGTTGATGCCTAGTTCGTAGACAGCACGCAGCCGGGGCGGTGGTGGCTGGCCGTGATAGGCATTGAACATCACCGCGTCGTGCAGCATGCCGTCGCGTGGATCGCGCAATTGCAGACGCAGGTGACGTTCGGCCATGACCTTCCAGCTGGCGCAGTCGAACAGGTTGTCGAATAGCGGCTCGGGAAAGGCTTGTCCCCATGGGCCAGCCAGACGCAACTGCCGGGCCAGGGCCAGCGATGCGGCGCCCGGTGGTAGTTCGCCATCGGTGTAAAGCACCGCCTGCAAGCGTTCGGCGTCGATAAGTTCGCGTGCAATCGCATCGAACGCCACCGCAAAACGCGGATAGTCACGCGTTTTCATGCTTAGCCCCGCCGCCATCGCGTGGCCGCCGAAGCGCTCGATCAAGCCTGGGTGGCGCGCATCGATCGTGGCCAGCGCGTCGCGAATATGAAAGCCCGATATCGAACGTGCAGATCCGCGCAGATCGTCTGGGTTGTCCTCGCTGGCCGGAGCAAATGCAATCACCGGGCGATGCAGGCGATCCTTCACCTTCGATGCGACCAGACCCACGATGCCGGCGTGCCAGGACGCCTCGTACAGCGCCACGCCAACCGCATCGGTATACGCCGCTCCGGCCACAATGAGTTCGGCTTCGGCGACCATCGAAGCCTGCAAATCACGGCGTTCCAGATTGATCGCGTTGAGCTCGCCGGCATAACGGCTTGCCTTTACGACATCATCGGTAAGCAGGCATTCGACGCCCAGGCGCATGTCTTCGAGCCGGCCCGCCGCATTCAGACGTGGACCGACTGCGTAGCCGAGATCGCTGGCACACAGTGTCGCCACACTGCGCTTGCCCGCCTCGATCAGCGCCATGATGCCGACGCAGGCACGACCGCTGCGGATGCGCTGCAACCCCGCCTCGACCAGTACACGATTATTGAAATCCAGTGGCACCAGATCCGCGACCGTGCCGAGCGCCACCAGATCGAGCAAGACGGACAGATCCGGCTCGCCACTATCGACAAACGCACCCTGCTCACGCAACTGCGCGCGCAACGCCAGCAACAGGTAGAACATCACCCCCACGCCGGCCAGTGCCTTGCTGGGAAAGGCCTTGTTCAAGCGCAGGTCGTGTGCACAAAGCTCACAAGGCGGACTCGTGTGCGCGCACGTTTCAAGATCAACCAGGTTGGGATTGACCATCGCATCGCACGCCGGTAACTGCTCGCCCGGCAAATGATGGTCGGTCACGATGACGCGGATGCCCTGCGCCTTGGCGGCGGCCACGCCGGCGACACTGGCGACGCCATTGTCGACAGTGACGATCAGCTGCGGCTTCGGCTGCATTGATTCGACAAACGCAGGGCTCAAGCCGTAACCGTGGACGAAGCGGTTGGGTATGGCGTAACTGACTTGTCGCGCACCCAGCAGACGTAGCCCGCGCACGGCCACCGCCGTGCCGGTGGCGCCATCACAGTCATAATCGCCGGCAACGAGAATCGTCCAGTTGCCTCGAATCGCTTCGATCAGCAGAGCGACTGCCTGCGGCATGCCACCCAGTGTCTGCGGCGACAGCATCCGCGTCAGCCGGTGTTCGATTTGTGCCGGGCCGAGCACGCCACGCGCCGCGTAAACGCGTTGCAGCACGGGATGTACCGAGTCGGGCCAGCCGCTGGGCGTGCCCTTGCTGTCGCGCCGCCGAATTTGCAACGTGCTCGGCGGTGACGTGCTCAACGGCCAGCTCCGCGCCAGATGCGCCAGCGATGCCACGACGTGCGCCGCCATCGCTCGCCACTGGCGAAATGCAGCAGCACCAATTGCCGACTGAACAACGTCCTCAGCGATGGCCACCAGAGTTGCTCGATGTCCCTCGCTGGCTGATCCTGCAGATCGATCAACCAGCCCGGCACGGCGGCCGTGATGACGTCAGCAGAGCGCGCGTGTCGCGCCAGCCCTGCCCGCCTGGCTAGCGCGTTCAGTAGCAGGTCGTCGCTAATCACCCCGCACAAATCGCTATGAAGTTGGCTTGGCAAACTGCCGCCACCCCACAGCCACAAACTGTTCACGGGCGCCAGACCACGTGCACGTCGTTCGGCGTTCAGTGGATGCTGATGCAGGAGCACCTGGATTTCGTTGAGCAGTACGCGCCATCGGCGGCCTTCCGGGCCCGGCGGCAGATGCTGCGATAGATCCTCGCCCATGGCCTGTTCGGGTGCGGCAAATAGGGGCAGCGGAGTGTTCGAGGGCACTCGTAGATGCCAACGATCCGGCGTGGAAATTTCCAGCCGCAGGTCGGCTTCGTCGAACACAGGCTGCAGCGTTTCGGCCAGCGCCTGAGCTTCGGCGATGGTCAGCTGCAACTGACCGCAAGCCAGCAATCGCACGCCGTTCATATCAGGCTGCACCCAGGCGGGATCGGCGGACAACCAGGTTGCATCACCTGCATCGCCAGCGATGTAGTCGCGGGTAAGTGCGGCGGCCGCGGGGTTCGCATCGATACCCCGAAAATAGTCGCCTAGCCCCGCGAGATAACCAGCGGTACCGTTACTCAGCCGATCAGCGCGCGCCAACAGCTGGCGCAATGGATGCGCAGGTTCAAAATGCTCCAGCGCAGGCAGCCATAGGTGCAGCGCTGGCCTCTGCTTGGCGCTCATCGAAGTCCCTACGCTTCCAGTCGTTCGTACAGTTCCAGCCATTCCGCATCCAGCGCTTCTTTCTCGCGGCGCAGTTCCGTCTGGCGTTGACCCAGCCGCATCATCTCCTGGGTGGGACCGTTGTACGTGGTCGGATCAGCGAGCTGGGCTTCGAGCGCTGCCAGTTCGGCGTCGATGGTGGCGGTACGCGTCTCGATCCGCTTTATGCGCTGGCGCGAGACCTTCTCGTTTTCACGCTGAGCAGCGGCATTGCGACGGCGCTCCTCGGGTGATTCCTCCGGCACAACCTTGACGGGCGGCTTGAATGCGGGCTTTGCCGCCGCCGATCCAGCCTTCGCCGCCTTCTTGTTCGCCGCGCCGCGCGTACGCAGCCATTTCGCGTAGTCGTCGAGGTCGCCGTCGAAGCTTTCGACCACGCCATCGGCGACGCGCCAGAAACTGTCGCAGACCATGCCGAGCAGATGGCGGTCATGCGATACCAGCACCAGGGCGCCGTCGAAGTCGGCCAACGCATCGGCCAGCGCCTCGCGCATGTCCAGGTCCAGATGGTTGGTCGGTTCGTCGAGCAGCAGCAGGTTCGGCTTGTCCCACGCGATCAGCGCCAGCGCGAGTCGCGCCCGCTCGCCACCGGAGAAACCGTCTACCGATTCGAAAGCGCGATCGCCCGCAAAATTCCAGGTGCCAAGGAAATCGCGCATGACCTGGATCGCCACGCCCGGCGCCTTGTCCTGCAGGTGATCGAGCGGGCTGGTGCCTTCGCGCAGGCTCTCCACGGTGTGCTGGGCGAAGTAGCCGATCTTCAGATCCTTGTGCGACTTGCGGATGCCGGCGAGCGGTTCAAGCTCGCCCACTAGGGTTTTCACCAACGTGGATTTACCCGCGCCGTTGGGACCGAGCAGACCGATGCGATCGCCCGCTTCGAGACTGAAGCGAACGTCGCGCAGAATGATGTTGGGTTCACCACCGTCCGTCGGATAGCCGGCCGTGATGTCTTCCAGCTGCAGCATGGAATCGGGCAGACGCCCCGGCACCGGGAACTGGAAACTGAAAGGACGCTCGGCGCGCACCGCCTCGGTACCGGCCATCTTTTCCAGCCGCTTCATGCGCGACTGTGCCTGTTTGGCCTTGCTGGCCTTCGCCTTGAATCGATCGACGAAGGACTGCAGGTGCGCCCTTTCCGCCTGCTCGCGCTCGTGCGAAATCTGTTGCTGACGCAACTGCTCGGCACGCAGACGTTCGAATGCGCTGTAGTTACCCGTGTACAGCTTCGCCTTGCCGTCGTTGAGGTGCATGGTGTGCGTGATCACGCCATCGAGAAATTCGCGATCGTGCGAAATGATCAGCAAGGTGCCTTGATAGCGGCGCAGCCATTCTTCCAGCCACAGCACTGCATCCAGATCGAGATGGTTGGTCGGCTCATCCAGCAGCAGCAATTCGGACGGAGCCATGAGCGCGCGGGCCAGATTCAAACGCACGCGCCAGCCGCCGGAGAACTCCCATACCGCACGCTCGTGAGTGTCTGGCGAAAACCCCAACCCATGCAGCAGCCGACCGGCGCGGGCGCGGGCATCGTAGCCGTGCAACTCCTCAATACGATGATGCGCACGCGCCATCGCCTCGGTGTCGCCGCGGGCAGCGGCGTCGTTTTCTTCCAGCAACACGGCGGCCAGTTCTTCGTCACCGCCCAGCACGTAGTCGATCGCGGCATCCGGCAGCGCCGGAGTTTCCTGCTCCACCGAGGCCAGCCGCAACTTGGCAGGCATATCCAGCTCGCCAGCGTCGCCCTCCAGCTTGCCCTGCAAGGCAGCAAACAGGCTGGATTTGCCGCAGCCGTTGCGGCCGATCACGCCAAGGCGCCATCCGCTCTGGATCACCAGATCGATATCGGAAAGCAGCAGGCGGCTGCCGCGGCGCAAGGCAAAGTGTCTGAAAGCAATCATTACAGGTGACGTGTCCGAACCGGGCGTAAGGTCGCCCGCAGCCGCCCATGATAGCCGCCATCGCGGTATTCTCGATGGGCTGGGCGATTGTGTCTGTGCGGTGGCGAACGTCCGTTCCATGGCAATCGGTGCAAACCGGCCTGGCGCAAAGGTATTTGCCACCTGTGGCCCAATCAACACTATGCTTGCCAAGCTTGGCGCAATCGACACTATGCTTGCCATACACGGCGTAGTCGACACTATGCTTGCCATACACGGCGTAGTCGACACTATTGCCTGCCACAAGTGGCGTAGCTTGGGTGGTTCTGCTACAACGACGCCGCACACAGCCTTGTCTGGAGAGGGGAGCCATGGTCAAGTTCACACGCAGTTTGCCGTTCGTCGTCCTGTTGATTGCCAGCGCCGGTTTTGCCGCGCCGCAGGTGGCCCGCGCGACTGGAGATACCCTGCTGGTTCACCGCGTGCAGGAAGAGAACAGCATGAACCTGCCCAGCCGCGGCGAAAGCATGGCTCAGGTCGAAAAAACCTATGGAACGCCCTTGCGAAAATTGTCGCCAGCTGGCGGCGATACAGCGAAGCATCCGCAGATCAATCGCTGGGAATACCCCACGTTTATTGTGTATTTCGAACACAGTCATGTGATTCACTCGGTGCTCAATACGCCGGCTGGCAACAACACCAACCCGTCAGCCGTCAACTGATCGGTCTGCGCTGAATCGATTTTCCGACATCGCGGCCTGTGGCGACACAGGTCGCGTTTTTATGTGCGGCATGAAAACCTCGTCGTACACTTTGCAGCTCTGCGCCCTATCGGGCGCCCTCGTGCACTGAGAACCTGTTCATGACTGACCACTCTTTACGCCTGCCAGCGGAATGGGAGCCTCAAGCCGCCGTGCTGATCGCCTGGCCGCACGCCGGCACCGACTGGGCGGAACGTCTGGCCGAAGTAAAAACCACCTATGTGGCGCTGGCGGCTGCGGTCACGCGCTTCCAGCACCTGATCATCGTGGTGCCCGACAGCGCACTGCGCCAAC
>Ga0302305_1002010_pt1 | contig 11654 bp, 9 predicted proteins | sample III_Palsa_E2_3_FD_198764 | JGI IMG/M metagenome (GOLD analysis project Ga0302305, IMG submission 198764) | Peat permafrost microbial communities from Stordalen Mire near Abisko, Sweden - III_Palsa_E2_3 | ecosystem: Environmental > Terrestrial > Soil > Palsa > Peat permafrost | place: Sweden... | reverse complement strand
AGATCTCTGAGTACATGAGGATGCCCGGAAAGCGACCTGGTGCAGCCGGGCGGACGATGTGCGTGCGCATGAGTCCGGTGGGCGTTTCGAGGTCGACATACTCGTTATCAATGACGATCATTTTTACTCCAGGATGTTTTGAGGTGAGGGCTAGGAGACCTCGACTTGCCAAGTGTACTCCGCGCGGTGGTGGAGCTTGAAGATCAAGTGTCGCTCGAATGATTCTCTGGAAACTACTGGATAGCTATAGGTTCTGGACCAAACTGTACATCGTTTCGCAAGCAATGCGGATAAGGCGATCTTGTGCCGGCTCGTAGTCTTCCAGCCAAGTGTCGTTGCCTCGATTGGCGTGGACTGCGAGGGTTACTCCGGCTTTGAGGCCTAGAGCTTCCCCAATGATGAGGACCGTTTCCGCTTCCATGTCGAGAGCGCTGACGCCGTTGCTACGATATTGGTCGAGGATGCTGGAGACGTTGCTGGGAGCGTGCGGGTAGGAGCGTCCTTGCCCTGCGTAGTAGCCGTCGATTGAGGCGACTTTAGCGCTACAGTGAGGTGCGTTTGCTTGTTGGATATGGTCTATGAGTGTGGACAAAACGTCAGGGTGTGGGCGTGCTGGGTGGTTGGGCGATGCGTACAAGGCAGATGCGCCACCACCCCGCAGGGCTTCTTCGACGACCAGGATTGAGCCTAGAGCAATGTTGGCATCGAGCACGCCTGTACCGCCAACACGGAGGGCGATCTTGCAACCGAGTTCGGCAGCTTCTACGAGGGCAATCTCTGTGGATGGGCCGCCAATGCCGGTAGAGCAGACTCCGAGAGGAACACCTTTGTATGTGCCGACTCCGATGCGGAATTCGCGGTTTTGGCCGATGATTTTGAAGTTATCGAGGAAGCTGGCGAAGCGATCGACACGTCCGGGATCGCCGGGGAAGAAAACGCCTGCGGGAAGCTCTCCGCGACGGCATGGGAGATGCGGTGGGCGATCCCCGAGCCACGGCGAGGAAGCGCTTCTCTGTTGCGGTGATGCGGACTGATTCGTGGGATTTGATTCGGCCATGGGGAGAAATGTTTCTCGATGCGGTGTTGGATTGCTGTCTGAGGGATTAGGATACCTGTTTCAGCATCCGTATTGAGTCGAGCTCCAAGCTGATATGACGCTACTGATAGGAGCAGCACCTTTGCACAAGAGCACAAGTGTTTCCGCAGTCGTACGAGAGCGGCCTGATAAGCAGGCGAAGCTTGCGATGTGGGCATCTTCCGTTGGGTATGGGGTGGAGGGTTTTGACCTGTTCATCCTGGTGTTCCTAATGGCGCCGATTGCTGCGTCGTTTGGGCTTACTTCCACGCGGGTTGCGACGCTGATGACTGGGACCCTGTTGGGTGCGGTTGTGGGTGGAATTGCGTTCGGGATGCTGAGCGATTTCTTTGGGCGGGTTCGCGTGCTTACGTGGACGATCCTGGTGTTTGGAGTCTTCACCGGGCTGTGTGCGTTCTCACGTGGGTACTGGGACTTGCTGGCTTACCGGACGATCGCGGGTTTTGGGTTTGGTGGGGAGTTTGGGATTGGGTTGGCGTTGGTTGCGGAAACCTGGCCGGCATCGCTGCGGGCGCGGGCTTCGTCGTATGTGGCGTTGGGAGGACAGGGCGGAATCCTGGCTGCGGCAGTGTTGACGCCGATTCTGCTGCCGCACATTGGATGGCGAGGGATGTTTCTTCTGGGGATTTTGCCGGTGGCCCTGACGTTTGGGCTGCGGAAGTTTCTGCCGGAGCCCAAGCTTTACCAACAGGTGGAAAGTCATGGGCATACCGGCACACCGCTCAAGCTGCTCTTCAAGGATGGACCGACGCGACGGAAGAGCGCGGGGATGCTGATTCTGTGTTCGGTGCAGCAGATCGGGTACTACGGGCTGATGACGTGGCTTCCCTACTACCTGGCGAAGCGGCATGGACTTTCGCTGACGAAGTCGGCGATCTGGACGTGCGTGACCGTGTTGGGGATGAGCTTTGGCATCTGGATCTTTGGGCAGTTGGCGGACCGTATTGGGAGGCGGCCTAGCTTTTTTATTTTTCAGGCTATGGCTGCCGTGATGGTGGTGGTTTATTCGCGGCTACAAAGTCCGGCGGCTTTGCTGGTTGGCGGGGCTGTAATGGGGATGTTCGTAAACGGGATGCTGGGTGGGTATGGAACGCTGATTTCTGAGCTTTTCCCGACGGAGGTGCGGGCGACGGCTCAGAATGTGTTTTTCAACGTGGGGCGAGCGATGGCTTCGCTTGGGCCGCTGATGATTGGGTTTTTGGCCAATAAGTATTCGTTTGCGACAGCGATTGCGCTGCTGGCTTTGCTGTATGTGCTGGATATTGTGGCGACAGCAACGCTGATTCCCGAGACGAAGGGTGTTGTCCTAAGCTGAGGGCGTCAGTCTTGACGCTTAGCTTGTGCGACGTGGCGATAGGTTGGGGTGAAACCAAGTTCGCTTGCGAAAGCGAGGATTTTGTCGAACTGGAGGTTGATGGTGGCACCAGCTTTTTGCGTGACTTCGTCTTCAATGGGGAGATCGAAGTCGTCGGCGCCGTAGAGCAGGCCTTCCAGCGCACGCTCATTCTGGGTGAGTACCGAAGTGCGGATGCGGGGGATGTTGTCGAGGTAAATGCGGCTCAGAGCGAGGTGGCGGAGGTACTCCGCGGTTGTGATCTCGATGCCGCCTATCTGCGTGAAGTAGGGCTTGTAGGTCCAGCAGAGGAAGCTGGCGAGGCCTCCAGTTTGATCCTGGAACTGGCGGGTGCGTTCGAGATGCTCGATGCGTTCGGCGATGGTTTCGTCGAAGCCAATAACCATAGTTGCGGTAGTTTTTAAGCCGGAGGCGAGGATAGCGGCCTGGGCTTCAAAGTACTGGGCGACCGTGTATTTGAACTTGCTGTGTCGGCGGCGGAAGTCTTCGGTGAGGATTTCGGAGCCGCCACCGGTGATCCAACGAACGCCTGCCTGTTTGAACCGCTCGGCGGCTGCCGCGTAGTCGAGCTTGGCGTGGTCGGCGAGGTACATGAACTCGGCGATGGTGAGGGCATAGAACTCTAGCTGGTCGCCGTAGCGAGCACGGATGGCACTGAAGAGGTCGCAGTAGTAGTCCAGCGGGAGATGCGGATTGAAGCCGCCGTTGAAGGCTGCGAGATCGCCGCCGAGGGCAAGGAGTTCATCGAGCTTGGCGAAGACGGCCTCTTGCGAGAGGACGTAGCCGCCCTCCTGGCCGGGCAGCTTGTAGAAGGCGCAGTAGTCGCACTGAGCCACGCACACGTTGGTGTAATTCACGATGCGCATGATCATGTATGTGCAGGCCGACGGCGAGTGGAAGCGGGCGCGGGTGATCGAAGCGAGTTCGCGCAGTTCTTCGTCGCTGGCATGTTTCCAGAGCCAGAGCGCATCTTCTGGCGAGATGCGTTCGCGGGTTTCAATCTTGTGGCGGATTTCTTGCGATGCTGACGTTGCGATACTCACACCTTTAGTCTAATTCGGGTGGTGAAACAGTAATCTCGAATCCAAGGGTTTTGTAGAGAAATGGGTCGTCTTTAGGTTAGGTACTCTAGAGCTACAAGAGCAAAGGATTGCTATGAAGAAATCAACACAGAAGAAGCTTCTCGAAGCCTTGAATGCCAACTGGCAGGCCGAGATGGAAGGCAATCTTACCTACAAAGCGCTGTCTGAGGTGGAAGAGGATCCTCAGCGGCGTAATGCCCTGCGAGGCCTTGCTGCGGCCGAGAAGCACCATGCGGATTTGTGGGCCGGGCGAATACGGGAGTTGAACGGGGCCGAGCCAGTGTATGCGGGCGGCCCAAATGGATGTGCCGATGAGCTAGCCGGGCGAGTGGGTGGAGCGGATATGGCGTTGCGTCGGCTTGAGATCGACGAGAGCCGGGATATTGCGAAGTACGGAAAGCAGTTGACGGATCTCGGCGACGAGGCGAGCGTCGCAATTCTGAAGGAAGTTATTGAAGATGAGCGGGAGCACTATCAGACGCTGCGTGAGCTGATTCGCTCGCGGCGAATGCCGGATATGACGCCGGAGCAGGCGCAGGAGTCGCTCAACGATCTTTTGAGTGCCAGGCGGAAAGGCAATCCGGAGACGGCAGGTTGGGTTGGCGATGCGATTTACGGCATCAACGATGGGTTGGGTTCGATCTTTGGGATTGTTTCAGGCGTCTCTGGAGCGACGCTGGGCAACAGCCACTTTGTGCTGATTGCGGGGCTTGCAGGAATGGTTGCCAGTGCACTTTCTATGGGGTCTGGAGCTTATCTTGCGGCCAAGAGCGAGCGCGAGATCTTTGAGGCGGAGTTTGCACGAGAGCGGGAGACGGTGAACTCCAACGAAGCAGAGGCGCGCGAGGTATTGGCGCTTAGCTATCAAATTCGTGGGTTGCCGCAGGAAGATGCGGAACGGTTTGTCGAACACCTGGCGAAGGACAAGGAGCATCTTTTACAGGCGCTGGCGCGTGAACGGCTGAACAAGACGGAAGAGAGCTTGAGGAAACCCATGGTTTCGGCGGTTTCCGGTGCGCTTTCTACGGCGTTGGGAGCGCTGATCCCGATCGTTCCGTTCTTCTTTATGGCTGGAATTCCTGCGGTAATCATGGCAGCAGTGGTTTCGCTTATTGCACATTTTGCGGTGGGTGCGGCAAAGTCGCTGGTAACGATTCGAACCTGGTGGAGTAGTGGGTTTGAGATGACGGCGATCGGTGCCGTTGAAGGTGTTGTGACGTATGTGATCGGTGTCGGGCTGGGCCATATTGGTGGCGGCCGATAGTTGCTGTCAAGATGAAACAGCGAGTCTGCAATTTATAGCATCCAACCTGATTGTTGGAGGACTTTATGAGATTCGTCGTGATTCAGGGTGTTGTTATCCATACCGAGGCGATCGATATGATTGTGCCGCATGATAAGGGTTCGACTGTGTCTTTTCGCGGTGGCAGCGAAAGAGTTTTCGAAGTGACACCTGAAGAGTTGATGGAACATCTTCGTCATGAAGACGACGACCTGGTCCGGGTGGCGAAAGAAAGCGGCAAGCCCGAAGAGAGCTTGCCGCCATCCAACTTTATCGAGTAGCAAAGCCGTCTGCGAACGCTTGCCTGCTCTTTGTTATGGCTGAGGCTGTGATTGAGCGGTAAGCCCGAGGGCGGTAACGTATCCGTTGTTAATGTGATTCTGCGAGTACTGGATGTTGTGCAGAAGTCCGTCGAAGGCGGCGTGAATGTCTGCGTCTGAGGGACGCTCACGTAGCGGCGCATGACTCTTCGCAGTGACCCAGCCATGTGAAGCGTAGTTCGTGATGACATCCCACTGAGGCGGTGCGGCAAAGGTGACCGGAGAAGACGCGCTGTCCATTTTTTTGTAGGGCCAGAATGCCCAGCCGATATCGTTTTTTTCAAGCACCTCACGGAAGTCCTGAACCCAGGCATCCTCATTTTCTCCTGATTCGCCAAGCCAGATGGGGACGTTGTATTTATCGCGGAAGGCAATAAAGGACTGGATCGCGTCTTCTTTTGAACCCGGGATGCCGTACTTGTGGAAGGTGTACATCACGTTCTTGTCGAAAGGGGCACCGAAGACGGAGAAGTCTCCATCCCAGTTTGCTCCACCGAGAATGATGACGTGATTGCGGTCTTTGGAGCGGACGGCAGCGGTGATGCGCTTGTAGAGAGGCTCAAGTTGGGCGCGATGCTGAGACAGGGTTGGGATAGATGGGATGGGTTCGTTGAGGAGATCGTAGCCGAGGATAGTGTGATTGTTGCGGTAATGCTCTGCGATGCGCGTCCAGATGGTGAGCAACTGGGCCTGGCTTGAGGGTGAATCGTAGAGCCAGGGATAGTTGTCGCTATCGTCGATGTTGGCGCCAGTCTGTCCGCCGGGGGCGCAGTGCATATCGAGGATAACGTAGAGACCAGCTTCGTGTGCCCATGCGACGACGGGGTCGATAAGAGCAAAGCCTTCGTTGCTGCCGTCGGCAAAGAATTTGTAGTGGAACGGAATACGGATGGAGTTGAATCCGGCGCGCTTGAGGAATTGCACGTCATCACGAGTGATGTAGTTATGGCGATAGTCAATCCAGAACTTTTTCGAGCCTTCCGGACCGAGTAGTGTTCGGGTAAGAGCTTCGATGGTTGACGGTGATTGCGGGCCATCGACGAACTTGAGCATGTAGCCTTCTGGAACCAGCCAGTCTCCAAAGCTTGTGCCACGCAGCAACAGCGGCTTGCCGGTGCCGTCGACCAAGGTCTTCCCTTCTGTATGGGCGAAGCCGTTTTGTGCCCGAGCGAAGACGGACGCTGTTAACAGTGCGGCGCATGCAATTGCGGACAGCGTGCCGCGCAAGGTTGAGCGAAGCACGCTGCTACTTTCCATTGGTTGCAACATGAACTTCTCCGAGGGTGAAAGTGTTGTGTAGAGACGCTGTCGAATCGGTACCAACCCACAAGTCGAACGTACCGGGTTCCGCTTGCCAACGACGTGTTGCGGGGCTCCAAAAGGCCAGGTCAGAGGGCTTCAGGGTAAAGCGTACGGTTTGCTTTTCTCCGGGCTGGAGCGAGATTCTGCGGAAGCCTTTCAACTCGCGGACGGGGCGACTGGCGGTACCGGCGCGTTGATGCGTGTAGAGCTGAACGACTTCATCGCCAGCGACCTGGCTGGTGTTTTGAAGATCTACGTCTACGTTGAGAGTGCCATCGGTCGCCATCTGTTGGTGGTCCAGACGAAGGTTGCCGAGCGTGAAGCTGGAGTAGCTGAGTCCGTAGCCGAAGGGATAGAGCGGAGTGGTTGGCATATCCCAGTAGCGTGTGTCGGCACCGGAAGGATCCTGCGTAAGCAGGTGGTTGTAATAGAGAGGGACCTGACCAACGCTGCGAGGCCACGTCACCGGCAGCTTGCCGCCGGGATTCGCAGCGCCGAAGAGCAAATCAGCAGCGGCAAGACCGCCATCGGAGCCGGGATACCAGAGATCGAGAATTGCAGGGACATGCTCGGCAGCCCAACTGATGTTCAGCGGGCGACCATTCAACAGCAAGAGAACGATTGGCTTGCCGGTAGCGACAGCTGCTTCAAGCAGCTTCTCCTGCTCGCCGGGAAGCGTAAGCGTTGCGCGAGACGCATGTTCGCCGCTCATGTTCTGAGCTTCCCCGAGAACCAGAACTGCGGCATCGGACTGCTTGATGAGGTCGATCGCGTGGTTGAACTCGGCAGTGCGTTCGGCTTCCGTGTGAAGAGTTGGTTTCGGGCTGGCCATCTGTACGTCGAAGATGGATGGTTGGACTCGGTCGATTTCGACGCCCTTCGTCGAGAGGATCTGAGTGCTGCTGCCCAGTTTGCGACGGATGCCTTCGAGGACGGTGATGGTGTCGTCGGGATGGCTGCCTAGACTCCAGGAGCCGAGCGTATCCGGTTTAGAGTCTGCCAGCGGGCCGATGACAGCGAGTGTCTTGATCAACGTCTTGAGCGGGAGCAGACCAGTATCGTTGCGCAGAAGGACAGCACTGCGTTCCGCGGCCTCGCGAGAAGCTGTGTGGAACTCTGGTGCTGAAAGCGTCTCCTGGGCGTGCTCGACGGAGACGTATGGGTTTGTGAAGAGACCTAGCTGATACTTCATCTGGAGGATGGGGCGGACGGCTGCGTCGATCGTCTGCATGGTGACGAGACCATCCTTTACAGCCTGAGCGAGATTGCCGTGGAAGTACTCGCTGGTCATCTCCATATCAACGCCGGCGTTGATGGCTGAGACGCTAGCCTGTAGAGGGTTTGCGGAGTAGCCATGGGTGATAAGGTCAGCGACTGTATTCCAATCGCTAACGACGAAGCCACGGAAACCCCATTCGTTGCGAAGCACATCCTGCAGCAGGAAGCGATTGGCGGTAGCCGGGACGTTATTGAGGTCTTCGTAAGCAGCCATGACCGTGGCGGCACCGGCATCAACAGCGGCGTGGAATGGCGGGAAATAGATGTTGCGGAGCGACATCTCGGAGATGTCCGACTCCTCATAGTCGCGGCCGCCAACCGCCGCACCATAACCGGCGAAGTGCTTGACGCAGGCGAGCACATGCTCAGGACTTCCAGCATAAGGGCCTTGCAGGCCTCGAACTTCTGCGGCTGCCATGGCAGAGCCTAGATATGGATCTTCTCCAGCGCCCTCCATGATGCGGCCCCAACGGGGATCGCGAGCGATATCCACCATTGGGGAAAATGCCCAGTGGAGACCATCGGCACGGGCCTCTTTTGCGGCCATGCCTTGTACGTGCTCTACGAGTGAGGGATCCCATGACGCGGCGAGAGCCAGCGGAATTGGGTCGATGGTACGGAAGCCGTGAACAACGTCAAAGCCATAGAGCAGCGGTATGTGGAGGCGTGAGGTATCAACGGCAAGATGCTGTTCGCGGTTGAGCTCGACGGGGTCCGTAACGAAGAGGAGTGAGCCGACTTCCCCGCTGCTAATGCGTGCGTCCACGACGTTGGCGGGAGTGTCTTTATGGGACAACTGGGACAGTTGACCGATCTTTTCGGCAAGCGTCATGGAACGGAGAAGATGGTCGACGAACGCCTGCTCTTTGGCGCTGTCAGGCTTCGATGGAGTACTCGGAACCGATTGCGAGGAGGCTGACAGCGGGCCGAGGACGGCCAAAAACAAGGCGAAGAAGGCACACTTTGGAACGCGTGTGGCTTCGCGCAGTTGATTCATCGAGGAGGACTCCTTGGAGGCTTTCCGGTTTGGCCGGGCTCAGTGCTATCAAGATAGACACCGAAACAAACGTTTGTCTATAGACAAACCACGAAATTGCACCAGCCAAACGTATTTTTCAAGACATGTCGACGAAGGCTGACTTAGGCCACGATAGGCCGAGGCGCAAAGAAGTGGCAAGCGCAACGGAGGGAAAGTCAACGAAAGCGGGAAATCTGAGCAAATATGTCTTAGGAAGAGCTTCAGCAGACTATGCAGCTCAGAAGGTTATTGCCGGATGCGTGAATAGCGCCAAAAGGGATGGCGTGCGTCATAGAATTGTTGATGATGGAATTGAAACAAAAATCGGAGCTGTTGGACTCAACTCTTGCCTCGCTTGGGTCTTTGCTGGTTGCATACTCGGGTGGAACTGACTCTGCGTTTCTGGCTTACGCCGCACACCGTGCACTGGGCGACCGTATGCTGGCGGTGATTGCGGATTCCGCGTCGCTTCCGCGCAAAGAGCTTGCAGCAGCGCTTGTTTTCACCGAAAGGCATGGGATTCCAACTCAAATACTGCAGACGGAGGAGCTCGACAAACCGGACTACATCCGAAACGATGCCCAACGTTGTTTTCACTGCAAGGATGAATTGTTCACTCAAATGGCATCAGCACAGCAGATGCTGGGGTTTGAGCATCTTGCTTATGGAATGAATCTGGATGATCGTGGCGACTTTCGGCCAGGCCAGAAGGCAGCCGCAATGCACAATGCCCTGGCGCCGCTGGTGACCGCGCGACTCAGCAAGTCCGAGATTCGTGAATTAGCGAGACAAGCTGGACTTGAGATCGCAGATAAGCCGGCGAGCGCTTGCCTGTCGTCACGTATCGAATATGGCAGGCCGGTCACTGTGGCCAACCTGAGCCAGGTGGAGCAGGCTGAGGATGCGCTTCACTCTTTGGGCTTCCCGCAGGTCCGCGTAAGACATCATGGGGAGTTGGCCCGTGTGGAAATTGCTCGTGAAGATCTGCCTCGCGCCTTATCTTTGCCAATGCTCGATCGCATTACTGCTGCGCTGCGGCCTCTCGGTTTTCGTTACGTCACGCTCGACACGCAGGGATATCGTTCGGGATCGATGAATGATGTTTTGCCTGTATCTGCGATAGCTGCAGCCAAGTGAGTTAGCACACTGTATGTCATCTGTAAGAACACGCTCTGCAACATACTTTGGAAAGAATCTTCCCATGCGTATCGCTTATCTTGATTGCTTTGCCGGCATCTCCGGTGACATGTTTCTTGGAGCGCTCGTTGACGCAGGGGTTCCCTTGCAGGTTCTGCAGGATGCAACAACCGCTCTTGGCCTGGGTGCAAGTCTGAAGGTTGAGACGGTAGATCGTAGCGGCATCTCATGCACCAAGGTGCATGTCTATGAAGGTGATTCTCTTGCTGAAAGCGAGAGAACTCAAAGTAGGAACGGCGTAACAGAGCAGCAATCACAGAGAGACGCGTCTTACTCTCAGCAGATCAAGACGCAGCACCAGCATAAGGCCGGGCATTCTCACACTCACTTTCATGAAGAGCACACGCCTGAGGAGTTGCCAGCACACGAGCACACACATGGACGCTCTCTGAGTGCGATCCGAATCCTGATTCAGACTGCGGCGTTGTCAGAGCCGATTAAGCAAACGGCTATCAAAACCTTTGAACTGCTTGGTCAGTCTGAGGCGAAGATACACAATGTTTCGGTCGACGAGATTCACTTTCACGAAGTGGGTGCGGTGGATGCCATCGTTGACATCGTTGCAGCAAGTGCGGGGATACACCATCTGCAAATCGGCAAGTGGTACAGTTCGCCGTTGAATGTCGGAGGTGGCATGGTGGTTTGCGCGCATGGTACTTTCCCAGTACCAGCCCCAGCGACTGCTGATCTTCTGCGTGGCTTTCCAACCTACTCAGCGCACGTGCAGAAGGAGCTTGTTACTCCTACTGGAGCGGCATTGATTCGTGCACTTGATCCCGTCTTCGGGCAGCAGCCTGCCATGACTGTTGAGCATATTGGATACGGTGCGGGGACGCGGAATCCGAAGGACTTCCCGAATGTGTTACGGCTTAGTATTGGCGAGAGCTCAGATCTGGCTATCCCTAATTTGCCGTCCACACTGATTGAGGAGCGTGAGCATGCTGGCAAAAGGTCAGAGAGCGTGTCTGTTCTTGAGACAGCGCTGGATGATCTTTCTCCGCAAGTTCTGGCATATGTCGCTGAAACAGCACTGGCCAAGGGAGCGCTTGATGTGATGCTGACGCCGGTCATCATGAAGAAGGGACGTCCTGGGACGCTGCTGACGATCCTTTGCAATGAGTCAGATCGGCTTGCAATGGAGCACCTTATCCTGAGCGAAACCAGCACGCTTGGCGTACGCACTCGGCAGGATCGACGCACTACTCTTGATCGCAGCCACGTCTCTGTAGCAACAGAGTATGGCGAGATACGTGTCAAAGTCGGCTCACTGGCGGGTGAAGAGCTTAACGCTGCCCCTGAATTTGAAGACTGTCGCGCAGCAGCCCTGAAGTTTGCTGTACCCGTGAAGCAAGTGCAGCAAGCTGCGATAGCGGCTTACAGGCGATAGCGGCCCTACGCAACCTGTTTGTTAGCGTCCGAAACGGAAGACTAATCCAGCGCCGAGACGAAGCGTGTCCTGAATGTTGTTCGTTCCGTTGGGTAGCTTGGTGCGCAGGTAGCCGACGTTCACGGCACGGATGGAGAAGTTTCGCGACAGCTTATAATCCAGACCGGCATCCGCCTGAAAGGCAAAGCTGCTGGCGTTGGATGTTGCGCCTGACGTAGACGGAAACACACTGTCAGAGCCACTAGCTTCGCCGATCAAAGCCTGACCATAGACGGAATAGCGGTGTTCCGCGTGCCAGCGATAGCGCGGCCCAACCGTTACGGTAGTGAGTACCAGCG
>Ga0302305_1002003_pt1 | contig 11696 bp, 10 predicted proteins | sample III_Palsa_E2_3_FD_198764 | JGI IMG/M metagenome (GOLD analysis project Ga0302305, IMG submission 198764) | Peat permafrost microbial communities from Stordalen Mire near Abisko, Sweden - III_Palsa_E2_3 | ecosystem: Environmental > Terrestrial > Soil > Palsa > Peat permafrost | place: Sweden... | reverse complement strand
ATCACCGAATCCCACCACTACGACGTAGTAGCCCGCATCCTCGAATAGCTCACCAGCGCCCAGCGCCAAAGGCGCGCGTCATACCAGCCCAGGCCAACTGCCTGGGTCCGCCTCGTCTTAAAGCGCCAACGGCGCGCCGTCATCCCAGCCCAGGCCATCGGCCTGGGTCAACTCAAAAACCCAGGAGAATCCAGGGCTGAAAGCCCGGGCTAACAAGCTCACCCAGAGCAAACGGCCACTTATCATCCAGAAAAGATCAATTGTCATCCTGAGCGCAGCGAAGGATCTGCTTTGCCCTTGCTTTTCTTGTCTGTCATTCCCTTCTGGGAATCTGCTTCCCTCAGCCGCGCGGCCCCCAGCGGATGCTTCGAGGACAGATACTGGATTTCGAGTTCAAATCGAAGCCGACGGCGCAATTGATACACCGAGCGTGAGGCAGGTGATTCCAGATACGGTTGAAGGTGGAAGAGATGCCTTCGATCTTCGATCAAGGAAATACAAGTTTTTGAGCAATTGGGGCCTGCCCGAAGTCGAGATTCAGACTCAAAGAGTCCGTCAGCCCCAACGAATGCTTACGTTGCCGATAATTAACCCCAACTCAGGCACAATAAAAACAAAGGCAAAGCCGCAGAATTGGAAAGCACCCAAACGGCCGCGCAACCAGATGCAAATTGATGCACAAATCCCCGACAAATGTGGCTCTAAGCGTCCCCAAATTCTGCCATTAACACTTTTATAATGTTTAGCTTACATCGACCTTCGCACACCCCACCCGGCTTTTTCGATAACTTGTAACCTCCGTTTCCTCCGAAAACCTGACAGACATGTCATGATTCCCACCCGAAAATCGGTGAATCCCACGCCAGGCTGGATATATCCTCGCGACACTGCGAAAATAAGGAGGAAGTCCGACAAGGAAAACGCAGATGCCCAAGGCCGCCAAAATCAAACCCCTCAAATGCCCTTCCTGCGGCACGCTGGTCAAGGCCGCCGACGAAGATTTCCCTTTCTGCAGCGATCGCTGCCGCCGCATCGATCTGGGCAAGTGGGCCATGGGCGTCTACAAGATCAGTTCTCCCGTCCTCGACCCAGACCTGCTCGAGGACCTCGAAGGCCACGAACGTGATCGGTAAGACGGCGAAGGCAAGCCGGATGGACGCTATCGCCGCGGCCCAGTTGATGGCCGCGAAAGGCGGCTGGCCCGAAGGCCCAACCTGCCAATTCGCAGCCGGCAGGAAAACCTTCTGGGCCTGGACCATCGCCACCTTCTTCGGCGCCGGCCTGGGCAAGCCAGGCCCCGGAACATGGGGCTCCGCGGCAGCCACGCTGATTTTCACCGCCGTAGCGTTCCTGCTTCATCCCGCGGCGCAAACGCTGCTCGGCCTCACCCTCGGCGGCATCGCGCTCTCCATCGCACTCGGCGTTCCGGCAGCGACCATCGCCGCCCGCGAGAGCGGACGCAAAGATCCCGGCTTCGTCGTCATCGACGAGGTAGCCGGCGTCTGGATCACCCTGCTCGGCGCAGTCTTCCATCCCGACTGGCAGCACATCGTGATCGCGTTTCTGCTCTTCCGCGTCTTCGATATCTTCAAACCGTTTCCGATTCGCAAGATCGAAAAACTCCCCGAAGGTTGGGGCATCGTCTTCGATGATGTGGCTGCCGGGTTGTATGCTTGGGCAGTGCTCGTGCTCCTGAATCGCTGGATCTGACGACGGAGTGAGTGGGACGTGACCCAGATGGCCAGGCTTTCAAAACAAACTCTGCTCCCGCCCGTAATCGAGAGCGTCTTGCCGGCTGCAGCGCTGCCCGGCGGCGACGTCGAGCTGCGCGGCGCAAATCTTGGCCCTCGCGCGCTCACCCCGCCCGTAGTGCTGGTGGATGGCATCTCAGCGCATCTTCTGATGAGCCGCGACAGCCGCCTCTCCTTCCGCGTTCCAGATCGCGCCACCACCGGCCTCATCGAAGTTCGCAACCAGGATGGAGCCAGCAACACGGTCACCATGCACATCGCCCGCGAGCTTTCCGACGGTCTGCATCCGGTAACCAGTCCAGTCGTGAGCCGCTCGGGAATGACCTTCGCCACGATCTCCGGACCCCGCGGCAAGCAGACCCCGGTCTCGATCGTCCGCATCAGCCCGGATAAGGTCGGAACGCCTTTTGTCAGCGGCATCCTCAACCCCACCGGCCTGGCCTTCGATCCCGACGGCGAGCTCTACGTTACTTCGCGCGCCGAGGGCAACGTCTACCGCATCGATGCCGGCGGCGAAGCCACAATTTACGCCGAGGGCATGGGCGTGGCCACCGGAGCCGCCTTCGACGCCGAAGGCAACCTCTTCGTCGGCGACCGCAATGGGACAATCTTCAAGATCGCGCCAGGCAACACTGACAGCACGCATAAAATTTTCGTTTACGCCACGCTCGAGCCAAGTGTCGCTGCCTACCATCTCGCCGTCGGCGCGGACGGCACGCTCTTCGTGACTGCTCCGTCGCTATCGCCGAACGATTGCGTTTGGGCAATCGATCGCGAAGGCACTACCTCAGCCTGGTTTCGCGGCTTGGGACGCCCGCAGGGGCTGGCGCTCGACAAGCACGGCAGTGTCTACGTAGCGGCATCGCTGCACGGTCAGCGTGGTCTCGTTCGCATCACGCCCGAGGGCAGGGCAGAGCTCTTGGTTTCTGGATATAACCTCGTCGGAGTCGCTTTCTCTCCGCTCGGCACCGCGGTGCTGGCCACCAACGACGCCGTCTACGATGTCGATCTGGGAGTGGAGGGGCTGAGGCTCTTCTAAGCGCCCGCCAAACGTCCTATATGAAATGCGAAATCATCGCTGTCGGCTCAGAGCTGCTCACTCCCTTCCGGCAGGACACAAACTCTCTTTACCTTACCGAGAAGCTGAATGAGATCGGCGTCGCCGTAGCCTTCAAGACTATCGTCGGCGACCGCAAACGCGATCTGGTCAATGCGGTGCGCACCGCTCTCGGCCGCGCCGACATCGTCGCCGTGATGGGCGGCCTCGGACCGACCGAAGACGACCTGAGCCGCGAGGCTGTTGCTGAAGCGCTAGGTGTGAGCATTCGCCGCGATCCGCAGCTCGTCGTCGCGCTGGCTGCGCGATTCGCCGAACGGCGCATCCTGATGACCGACAACAATCTCAAGCAGGCCGACATCATTGAAGGCGCTAAAGTCATACCCAATGTCAACGGCAGTGCTTCCGGTCTTTGGCTGGATACGAAATTCGCAGGTCACCGCAAGCTGGTCTTGCTCGTTCCGGGGCCGCCGAGCGAGTGCAAGCCGCTCTTCGCCAATGAATGTATCCCGCGCCTGCGCCAGGTGCTTCCGGTGCGCCACATCGCCAAGCGCGTGCTCAAGGCGACCATGATTCCGGAGTCGACCGCCGACGCTTTGCTCGCGCCCATCTACACCACCTACACCGATGTTGAAACCACCATCCTCGCAGGGAACGCAGAGATCCAGCTGCAGCTCTTCTGCGCCAAGCCCTCGCTTGAAGCGGCACAGCAGCGCGTCGACGAGCTAGCGAGCAAGCTCGAAGAAGCGCTCGACTCGCACCTCTTCGCTTCGTCCGACGAGAAGCTCGAACAGATCGTGCTCTACTATCTCGAACTCAAGCAGGAAACGCTCGCGGTTGCAGAAAGCTGCACCGGCGGCCTGCTCTCGCAACGCATCACCTCGATCAGCGGCAGTTCGCGGTCGTTTCTTGGCGGAGCGGTGGTGTATTCGAATGAGTTGAAGACCGATTTCGCCGAAGTCCCACCAGAGCTGATTGAAACCTATGGAGCTGTGAGTGCCCAAGTCGCTGAGGCTATGGCAAAGGGCATCCGGCGCCGCGTCGGTTCCACGATTGGCGTAGGCGTTACCGGCATCGCCGGCCCCGGCGGCGGCACAGAAGAGAAGCCCGTAGGCCTGGTCTACATTGCGGTCAGCTACGGCAATAAGACCGAGTCGCGCGAATGCAACTTCCGCGGCGACCGCGACCGCGTCCGTCTGTGGGCCAGCCAGCAGGCGCTGGATATGGTGCGCCGCAAGCTGATGTGGGCACCGTGACTACTTCTGCACCGCAATCCAGTCGTTGATACGCTGATCGAGCACATCCAGCGGCAGCGCTCCGGAATCCAGCACCTGGTCATGGAAGGCGCGTATGTCAAACTTCGGCCCCATCGCCTTCTTCGCCCGATCACGCAACTCAAGTATCTTCAATTGCCCGACCTTGTAGGCCAGCGCCTGGCTGGGCCACGCGATATATCGATCCGTCTCTGCCTGCACGCTGGTTTCGCCAATGGCTGAATGGTCATGAAAGTAGTCGACCATCTGCTGCCGGGTCCAGTGCTGCGAATGCACACCGGTATCGACAACCAATCGAATGGCGCGCCAGATATCGCCCTCCAAACGCCCGTAATCCGAGTAGGGATCTTGATAAAAACCAATGTCCTTCCCCAGTCGCTCGGCATACAATCTCCATCCCTCGACGAAAGCCGTGTAACCGCCAAACTTGCGGAATTCAGGCACGCCCTGCAACTCCTCTGCGATCGACAATTGTAGGTGATGGCCGGGCAGCCCTTCGTGATACGCAATCGACTCTACTTCGCAAAGATTGCGGTCGGAGGGATTGTACGTGTCGACGCGGATGCGACCCGGCCTGCTGCCATCCGGCGTGCCAGCTTCGTAGTATGCATCCGCCGAAGTTTTCTCAAGATATTCGGGCACTGCAGCCACTTCAAATCCCGCCTTCGGCAGGCGTCCGAAGAGTTCGGGCAGCTTCGCCTGCATTGGATTCAAGTAGCCGCGATACGCGTCCAGAATCTGCTCACGGGAAGTTGGCTTGAGCTTCGGATCGATCTTCACGTGCTCTTCAAAGGTCTTCAAATCTGCGAAGCCGAGTTTCTTGGCGATGACCAGCATTTCGGCCTCGTCCTTTGCCACTTCATCGAGACCGATCTTGTGAATCTGGTCGGCAGTCAAATCGGTCGTAGTCGTGCGGCGTATCAGAAACGCATAGTACTTCGCTCCATCCGGCAATGCCGAGATGCCGGGCTCTGTGGCTCCAGCCGGCACATACGTGACCTCCATAAATCGCTGAAAGCGCAGATACGCCGGCAGTACTTCTTTGCCGATCGCATCGAGCATCTGTTGCTTGATTCGCGCCTGCTCGGCACCAGGAATCGAGGCGGGAAAATGCTTGAGCGGCTCAGCAAGTGGCGAATCTTCCGGCTTCTGGTGAGCCAGTTCCTTCACCTGGTCGAGCGCCTTCTCCAGCAGAAATTTCGGCGGCGTCCGATGATCCTGTACGCCGATCGACATGTTCGTGCTGACTTCCTCAAAGGCCTTGGGAATGGCGTGCAGCCGCGCAATCCAGTCATCGTAGTCCTTGACCGAGGTGAAACTCAACTGCGCCACCAGTTGCGGATAGGCGGTATGAATACCACCCATCTGATTCACGGGAAACTCCCATTCCTTGAACTCGGAGGCTTCCTGATCGTTTGTGAACTGACGCAGCAACAGTTCACGGCTGATGTTTTCCTGCGCCGTAAAACCGGTCGGATCGATGGCAGACAAGCGCATCAGAAAGCCCTGCTCACGCTCCAACATTTCGTTGTAGGCGCGCACCGAATAATCGCTGATTTGATCGTTGTATCGCTTGTCGCCGATCGAAGAGGCAAACTCCGGCGAGTGCCGCAGATTATCTTCCCAGTACTCGTCGAAAACGCGGTTAAGCGCCTTGCGCCGGTCATCAAGCGTTTGGGGCGCGGTGGCAGCGTTCGGGTCGACCTTGAGCTTCTGACCCGACAAGGGCGAACTGACGAACGGGGAAACCAATGCCAACATGAGTATCGAAAGGTGAATCTTGTTCAAGGCGAGATCCTTCGGGAGAGCGGCGATTGCATCGGCCGATCCCCTGATGGAAGTTTAAGTCATGGAGGCTGGAGCCGCCGCAAATTGAGCTTACGCGTGAGGAACAAGCTCAGCATGCCTTAGAATCCTCTTGCCGGATAAAACAGGGTCCTCGGAGCACAGGTGCAGAAGAGTTTTCAAGGTGTGTTGGAGCCGGTCAAAATCGGAATCTCCTCGGTTATGGTGCGAATCCCGTTCGATCCGGTCGCGGTTTGGCCCGTCCGGGTCAAACTAAGGGTCAAAGGCACCATCCGGCCTGCGAACCAAGTAACGGAACCCTTGTCCTTTGCTACTTCTCTTCTGGGCTCGCCGCATCGGGGATATTTTCTGCTGGTCACCGGCAAGATGAGAAAAGCCGTGCATGTGTCGAAAGGCGCGCTCGTGGAGATAACGCTTGAGCCGGATCTCGACGATCTCGCGGCCACCCCTCCGCCAGAATTCGCGAAGTTTCTCAAGTCGGATCGAAGCCTTAAGAAGTGGTTCGCGACGCTGAACTACTCCACTCGCAAATACGTTGCCGACGACATTCAGGCTGTGAAATCGCCCGAGGTGAAAAAGCGCCGGGCAGAGCTCTGGGCCGAACGCATGCTGCTGACCATGGAAGGCGAAGAGTATCCGCCGCCGATTCTCCAGGTTGCCTTCCGCCGTCAGCCGATGGCGCACACTGGATGGGAAGCTATGACTGCCAATCAGCGCCGCGTAGCGCTGCTCAGCATTTTCACGGCCAAGAGCCCGGAGGCCCAGGCCAAGCGAGTGGAGTGGGCCCTGGCCGAAGCCACACAGGCAGCGGAGCGAGCGCGGCGCAAGAAAAACGCATCGGATATGGAAGGATAGACTGGCTCGGTAGACGAACCTTGCGGCCTCGCCGCCACGAATGGAGACATCGATGGAAAAGCACGCCAAAGGCAGCTTTGAAGTGAAAATGACCCCTAAACCATGGAGCGAATCGACCGAAGGACACGGCTTCGGCCGCTTCCTGCTTGACAAACAATATCACGGCGACCTGGAAGCAGCCGGCGACGGCCAGATGCTGAGCGCAGGCAGCGGGGGACCCGGATCCTCAGGCGTCTACGTAGCCCTCGAAAGAATTGCCGGTTCGCTTGACAATCGCAAAGGCTCGTTCACGGTCTATCACCTGGGCATCATGAACCGCGGTGTACCGCAGCTGACACTGGGCGTTGTTCCGGACTCCGGCACCGGCGAACTGACAGGCCTTTCTGGGACAATGACCATTCAGATTGCAGACGGGAAGCACTCGTACGACCTGGCCTACACGCTGGCAACCATTGAATAACTCAACATCCAAGAAGGCTCTTCCGGCTATGTGCTTACGACGTCTCGCAGCAATACTTGTCCTCGTTGTCATTCTGGTTCCGAACGCAACCAGGCCTGTCTGTGCCCAGGCAACAGACGCCGTCGATCGTGTCAATCCATACATTGGCACCGGCAGCGGCAAGATCGGCTACGGTGGCACCATGCCCTTTGTCACACCGCCATTCGGTATGACCGACTGGACTCCGCAAACCAGGCAGAACAAGCTCAGTGTCGTCTCCTACAAATACGAAGACACCACGATCTCCGGCTTTATAGGCACACACCAGCCGGCGATCTGGATGGGGGATTATGGCTACGTCACGCTTATGCCCGAGATTGGCGCGCTCAAGACTACGCCCGAAGCGCGCAAGTTGCCATTCAAGCATAGCGATGAGGTCGCGCGACCGGACTACTATTCCGTTTGGATGGACGCCGGCAACTCAAAACGCATCCGCACCGAGATGACTGCGACGGAGCGCTGCGCCTACATGCGCTTCACGTTTCCCGCGGGCGATGATTCCAAGGTCATCGTGGAAGCATCGCGCCCTGGAATTGCCGGCCTAACCGCGGTGAGCATCGGCAACAGCGAGATCGAAGGATACAATCCCGACCGCGTGGATGCAGGACTAGGACCATTCAAGCTGCCTAACTTCAAGGGCTACTTCGTTGTTCAGTTTCGGCAGAAGTTCAAGGTAGCGGGTGTTTACGATCCAAAATCGCAGCCGCCTGCGGAGGCCACGGGCGCTTACGCAAAGTTCACAACAACGGATGGAGAAGTTATTGAGGCCCGCATAGGTACATCGTTCATCAGCATGCAGCAGGCCCGCGCCAATTTAAGTGCCGAGATCCCGGAGTGGGATTTCGAAGCCCTCCGGAAGAAGCTCCGCGAACAGTGGAATGAGAAGCTTTCGCGGGTTACTGTGGAAGGCGCGAATGAGGACGAGATCAAAACAGTTACAACGGCTCTCTATCATGCGCTGCTCTACCCGCGCATCTTCTCGGAGCAGGGTCGCTATTACAGCGCTTATGACGACAAGTTGCACTCCGGCGAGTCTTATAACGCGTACTCCATCTGGGATACCTTCCGCGCAGAGAACAGTCTATTAACTCTCGTCGCCCCCGAGCGAATTCCTGGCATGATCACAGCGCTGCTCAACGACTATAAGGAAGGCGGGTGGATGCCCAAGTGGCCCAACCCTTCGTATACCAACATCATGATCGGGACGCATGCAGACTCGCTCGTTGCGGAGGCTATCAACAAACACTTCAAGGGCTTCGACTATGACCTCGCATGGAAGGCGGTCTACAAAGACGCGATGACCCCGCCGGATGACGATACGCAGCACAAGTGGTATGACCGCGAACCACATACTCCTTACGAAGCGCGTGCCGGGCTCACTTATCTGAAACAGCTCGGCTACATCCCTACCGACAAGACCGCGGAAGCAGCATCCAGCACACTCGAAGACTCGTACGATGACTGGTGCGTAGCCCAGGTAGCGAAAGCGCTCGGCAAGACCAAGGATTTCGAATTCTTCCTGCATCGCTCGCTCAACTATCAGCACCTGTTCAACAAGGAAACCGGCTTCATGCAAGGCAAGAAGTCCGATGGCTCGTGGGCTGATCCTAAAGATGGATGGACCGAAGGCGACCATTGGGTCTACACATGGGCAGTGATGCAAGATATCCCCGGCCTGATCGCGCAGATGGGGGGCCGAGATGCCTACAACACCAAGCTGGATGAGCATTTCAGTGGCGGTCACAACGTTCACAGCAACGAGCCCAGCCACCACTACCCCTACTTGTACGACTACAGCGGAGCGGCATGGAAGACACAAGCCAAAGTCCGCGAGATCGCGAATGCCGAGTACGCCAATCTGCCTTCCGGCATCGACGGGGACGACGATTGCGGGCAGATGTCGGCGTGGTATCTATTCACCGCGCTGGGCTTCTATCCGGTGAATCCGGCGTCGGGCGATTACATGATCGGCAGCCCATTGTTTAAGAAGATGACCCTGCGTCTCGACAACGGCAAAACGCTCACCGTGATCGCCGAGAACAACTCAGACAAGAACGTCTACATCCAGTCCGCCACGCTGGACGGCAAAATGTTGAACAAACCTGTGATTCGCTACGACCAGATCATGGCTGGGGCAACGCTGAAATTTGTCATGGGCCCGTCTCCCTCGCAATGGGGATCGAGTTGGAAGCCATTGCCAATTGGGGCGAGTTCAACGGAGGCCATGCGGTAAAACCCCTCCTGTGCGTCAGGTCTGTTCTGCCTTGGCCGCACCTGATAAAGTTTGAGTGATGCCACTTGCGTTCACAGTCTGGCTGCATTCGCTTTCGATCGTGGTAGCGGCATATCTTCTTGGCTCAATACCCACCGGTTACCTGCTGGTGCGCTTCGTTCACAAGCAGGACATTCGCACCATGGGCAGCGGCAACATCGGCGCAACCAACGTGTTGCGCTCGGGAGCTAAAGGACTTGGCGCTGCTACCTTTCTCTTCGACGTTATGAAGGGTGCAATGGCTGTGCTTGTCGGCGCGCGACTGGCGACGATTGGATTTCCGCCCATCCCGCTGCACAATGCTGAAGCTCTCGCAGCGCTCTGCGCGGTGCTTGGACACATGTTCCCGGTCTGGCTTGGTTTACGCGGCGGCAAAGGCGTGGCGACGGCATTCGGCGTCTTTGTTGTGCTGGTTCCGTATGCAGCGTTGGGTTCGCTGGCTGTGTTTGTCATCGTCTTCGCCTTGGGACGATACGTTTCGCTGGCCTCGATTCTGGGAACAACAGCTTTCCCGCTCTTGGCGTGGTTCGCTGCGCCGTGGACGCGAAATTACCTCATCATGGCGATCATCGGTATTGTCGCCGGCCTCATCCTGGTGAAGCATCAGCAGAACATCCTTCGCCTCATGGCTGGAACGGAGTATCGCTTCGGCTCGGAAGACAAGAAAGCTCCTCCCAAAAGCCCCGACGCCGCACAAGGTTCTGCATGAGCCGTGTCGCAGTGCTTGGCTCGGGCGCGTGGGGAACCGCGATTGCGCTCTCTTTATTGAACAAAGGCAGTCACGAAGTTACGCTTTGGTCGCATCGCGCGAACGCCGCGGAGGCACTGCTTCGGGACCGCGAAAATCGGCACTTTCTCCCCGGATTCCCTTTCCCTGATTCTCTTCGAGTCACTGCGGACGAATCAAAGGCTGTTACGGAAGCCGAGATCCTCGTCTGCGCTGTGCCGTCGGAGTTCATGCGCCCTACAATGGCGCGTCTCATCCAGTATCTGCGATCCGGCCAGATTGTCGTGAGCGCAACCAAGGGCCTGGAAGATCACACGTATTTGCGCATGTCGGAAGTGATTCAAAGCTGCGTTTCTGAAGCGGGATTTGCCCTGCCCGTCGGCGCATTGAGCGGCCCTTCCTTTGCGCAGGAGGTGGCGGCAGGAATGCCAACCGCCGTCACCATCGCCTTCGCTGAAACGTCGGTCGGGGAGCGAATTCAAGAAGAGTTCTCGAGTCCCACGTTGCGTCTTTACACCAACGGAGACGTCATCGGCGTGGAGATGGGCGGAGCGCTCAAGAACGTGATCGCCATCGCCGCCGGGGCGCTGGCTGGCCTCGGACTGGGCTTGAACTCCGCAGCCGGACTGATTACTCGCGGAATCGCAGAAACTACGCGCCTCGCCGTCGCCGCAGGAGGTCAGCGCGAAACCCTCAGCGGTCTCAGCGGTGTTGGAGACCTGGTACTCACCTGCACCGGTTCGCTTTCGCGTAACCGCACTGTGGGCTTTGAACTTGGAAAAGGGCGAAAGCTGCCTGAAATTCTCGCGAGTCTGGATGGCAAGGTGGCTGAGGGCGTACGCACAACGCGGGCAGCATTGGGTTTAGCTCGCAAGCTGGGTGTGGAGATGCCGATTGCCGAGCAGATGGAGTTGATTCTCGACGAAGGCAAAGATCCCAAAGCAGCCATCCGCGACCTGATGAGCCGGCCCGGCAGGGACGAGGGCTGACTATATCACCGGCAATCAAGGCAAGCTCAACAATCGGTCGGGAATGAGCTTTTCGTGCATAGTTCGGCGCCAACCGTCCGAGGTTTTGAGCCATGAGTCTCGCACAATGGATCCGATTTTCCCTTGATCAGTGACGCGATAGACCCAATACAGAACCAATACGCGGGAACCTTGATCGCTGACGAAAATTGTCTTTTGAATGGGGATCGGGCGCTGGCCGGGCGGTATCGACAATAGTCCCTTGAGCTGATTTTCCGCGTCGTCGCGCGATGTCTTTTCGCCCGTTGGGGCGACGCTCACCCAGTCTGGGGAATCCATGGCCTCCATCATGCGATGAATATCCGCTGGCGATTTGGCAGATTGCAGCGCGGAAAGTGTTGACTCATAAGCATCGGAGATTGCCCCGGGCATGGCTTCCTGAGCTCTGGCGACAGGCAGGAGGAGCAGGGCTGCTAGGTTTGCGATC
>Ga0302305_1001994_pt1 | contig 11723 bp, 12 predicted proteins | sample III_Palsa_E2_3_FD_198764 | JGI IMG/M metagenome (GOLD analysis project Ga0302305, IMG submission 198764) | Peat permafrost microbial communities from Stordalen Mire near Abisko, Sweden - III_Palsa_E2_3 | ecosystem: Environmental > Terrestrial > Soil > Palsa > Peat permafrost | place: Sweden... | reverse complement strand
TCTTCACGACATCGGCAAGATCCGCGAGTTGGCCTGGGCCACTGGCTTCGAGTACACATTGGAAGGCACGCTGCTCGGCCACATCCAGATCGGCGCCTCGCTTGTAGAGCAGACCATGGACTCGCTGCCCGATTTCCCGCCGCGCCTCAAGACGCTCGTCCTGCACATGATCCTCAGCCACCATGGCAAACTCGAATTCGGCTCACCCAAGCTACCCATGATCCCCGAAGCCCTGATGCTCAACTTCCTCGACGACATGGACGCCAAGATGCAGACCCTCGCCAGCGAATTCCAAAAGGCGACCCGTCAAGGCAAATCCCCAGAAGAGATGACCGACCGCATCTGGGCCCTCGACCAGCGCTCCATGCTCAACAGCCGCGCCTGGCTCGCGGAAGCCAAAAATTTGAATTCTAACGCGGCCACAGAGGTCACGCAGCCGGTCGAGCAAGGGAAAGGGAAGCAGACCACAACGATGGGCGCGCTCTTCGAAGATCTTGGATTCAAAGTAAACAAATAGTGAAGATGCGCCCTGCAAGGACCGCGATCAAGGGAGTGGTCGAAGGAGCAGATCTGAAGTTGAAGGTCTCTGTTCTCTAATCCCTATTCCCTAATCCCCAGTCCCTCGCATACGATGAAAGCCGACATGAGCTATTTCCTCTTTAAGACGGAACCTGACAAATACTCCTTCGACGACTTCCTCCGCGACAAGGAGACTAACTGGGACGGAGTCACCAACCCCACAGCCGTAATGCACCTGCGCCAGATGCCCAAAGGGACAAAGTGGATCTTCTACCACACCGGCGACGAGCGCACCGCCGTCGGCACCGGTTCAGTCGTGAGCGTCGACGCCACTGACCCCAAAGTTCCCATCGTCAAAGTCAAAGTCGGCAAACGGCTCAAGACCCCAAAGACGCTCGCAGTAATCAAAGCTGAACCGCTTTTCGCGAAATCTCCTCTGGTGCTCATCGGCCGCCTCAGCGTTGTCCCGCTGACCGAAGACCAATGGCAATGGTTCCTGGACTAGCTCGTTTCTGCGGAAAAGTCAGCAAAATCCGCCCTCGATTGCCTCTTTTCGGCACCGGATCGCATTTTGTCCGCCGCGCATTGCACGCGTGAAATCGCTCCAAAGCGCAGTCCCTTATAATCACTTGAGTTATGATCCGTTTCGAAACCGCCGGCGAGTCGCACGGCGAAGCACTGATCGCGCTTATTTCCGGCCTGCCCGCCGGCCTCACCGTCGACTTCGACTTCATCAACCGTGAACTCTGGCGCCGCCAGCAGGGCTACGGCCGCGGCGGCCGGATGAAGATCGAGACCGATAAGGTCCATGTTCTCAGCGGAGTACGCCACGGCAAGACGATCGGCTCACCCATCGCCATCCAGATCCCCAACCACGACTGGAAAAACTGGGAAGAAAAATTGCCCGTGGAGGCCGGCGACCCCAGCAAACACCAGGCCGTAGCCTCACCGCGACCCGGCCATGCCGACCTGCCCGGCGCCCTGAAATACAACTTCAAAGACGCCCGGTACGTCCTCGAACGCGCCTCAGCCCGCGAATCCACCTCCCGCGTAGCCGCCGGAGCCTTCGCCAAACTGCTGCTGCGCCACCTCGGCATTGAAGTAGCCAGCCACGTCATCCGTGTTGGCAGAATTGAACTTACGCACCCCGCAACCTGGGAAGAGGTCGTAGCCGTCACCCAGAAATCCGAGATTCTTCTAAGCTGCGTAGACGCCGAAACCGAAGCCCGCATGAAAGAGGAAGTCGAAGAGACCAGCCGCACCGGCGACACTGTTGGCGGAGTCTTTGAGGTCGTAGTTCACGGCCTGCCGCCCGGCGTCGGCACCTACGCCAACTGGGACGAGCGCCTCGACGGCCTGCTTGCCTGGGCAGTCATGAGCCTGCAAGCCGTAAAAGCGGTGGAAATCGGCCGCGGCGTAACCGCTGCGGAGTCTTTCGGCTCGCAAGTTCACGACGCCATTCACTACGGCCCGGAAAGCGAAAAGCCAACCCGCTTTACCCGTCATCAGAACAACGCCGGCGGCATTGAGGGCGGCATCTCCAATGGTGAAGACATCGTCGTACGCGGCTACCTGAAGCCAATCTCAACGCTGCGCCGTCCGCTTGAGTCCGTCCGCTTCGATACCCGGGAAGCCACCAGCGCAAGCTATGAGCGCTCCGATATCTGCGTCGTCCCGGCTGCTGGAGTCGCAGCCGAGGCCATGGTAGCCTTCATCATCGCCAAGGAAGTCATGGAGAAATTTGGGGGCGACTCGGCAGACGAACTGAAGCGCAACTACGATGGCTACATCCAACAAATCAGGAATTTCTAAGACAAAAGCGCGGAAAGGCACGCGATTTCTCAACTCCCATGAACCTCACCATCGTGAAATATCCCGAACCGGTCCTCCAGCAACCCGGCGAACCGGTCACCGACTTCGACGAAAAGCTGCGCAAGTTCGTAGCCGATATGTTCGAGACCATGTACGCGGCTCAGGGCATCGGCCTGGCCGCGCCGCAAGTATCCGTCTCCAAGCGCGTCACCGTCATCGACGTGAGCAACGGCAAAGACCCGGCCAAGAAGATGGTGCTCATCAACCCTGAGGTCATCCATCGAGAAGGCAAGCTCTACGAAGAAGAAGGCTGCCTCAGCTTCCCGGAAATCCGCGAAAAAGTCGTCCGCGCTGCCAAGGTCCGTATCCGGGCTCAGGACGAATACGGCAAATGGTTTGAAGCCGAAGGCGAAGAGCTCCTCTCGCGCTGCATGCAGCACGAGATCGATCATCTTGACGGAGTCCTCTTCATCTTCCGCGTCAGCGCACTGAAACGCGACTTGGCCCTGCGCAAGATCCGCAAGATGCAGCGGGCAGGCGAGTGGTAAATAGCATGACTGCGCCGCCGGCGAAGCTGCGTCTGGTCTTCTGCGGAACTCCCCAATTTGCTGTGCCCACGCTGGAAGCCTTGATTGCAGCTGGTCACGAAATCTCTCTCGTCGTGACCCAACCTGATCGCCCTGTAGGCCGCAAGCAGATCTTCACAGCTCCGCCCGTGAAGCAGGTCGCTCTCGCGCACGGTCTCGAAATCACTCAGCCGGACAAGATCAAGAACAACCTTGAATTTCGAGCGCACCTCGAAGCGATAGCCCCGGACGCGATTGTGGTCGTCGCCTACGGCCGCATCATCCCCAGATGGATGCTCGATCTTCCGCGGCTAGGCAGCATCAATCTGCATGGGTCGCTGCTTCCTAAATACCGCGGTGCGGCACCCATCCAATGGGCCGTAGCGATGGGGGAAGTAGTCTCCGGCAACACCACCATGCTGCTGGAAGAAGGTCTCGACACTGGCCCGATCCTGCTCCAGCAGCAGATCAGTATCCAGCCTGAGCAGACTGCAGTCGATCTCTTCCAGGAGTTGTCGGTTCTGGGCGCACCCCTTATTCTCGAAACCCTCGACGGACTGGCAGACGGCAGTATCAAGCCGGCTCCGCAAGACCACTCCAAGGCAACTCTGGCTCGCATCCTGGACCGCGAAGACGGCAGGATGGATTTCGCGGGGCATACGGCAACCGAGCTATGGAATCGCTGGCGCGGCTTCCAGCCCTGGCCGGGAGCCTTCACGACCCTTGCTGGGAAGAAGCTCATCGTCCACAAACTCAGGCCCGTTTTGCCGGTGAGCCCTATAGCAGAGCCCGGCGAGATTGTCGTTGAAGGCTCGCGGATTCTCGTCGGCTGCGCCAAAGCAACATTGCTGGAAGTGATTGAGTTGCAGGCAGAGGGAAAAAGCAAGATGACGGCTGCTGAATTCCTGCATGGCAACGCAATTCCGCAGGGGACAAGGCTGGGATAATCATGCAGGCAAAAGGATCGTCGCGAAAGCCATCCAAGCCGATCAAGCCCTCCGTGAACGCAATCTCCCCGGCACGCCGTGAAGCTTTCGCAATCCTGCTCGAAATGGAATCTGGTCAAGGCCACGCGGATGATCTTCTCCGCGGCGCTCGTGTTTCAGCCCTGTCGCCGCAGGACCGGAACCTCTGCACGACACTGGTCATGGGCGTCCTTCGCTGGCAACCTCGACTTGACGGCCTCATCAAACAATTTCTAACCAAGCCCAATGCGCGCATCGATCCTGAAGTCCGTATTGCCCTGCACCTCGGCGTCCTGCAGCTCCTGTTTCTTGATCGCATTCCTGCACACGCTACCATCAGCGAAAGCGTTGCGCTGGTTAAATCGGCCGGGCATACATTTGCCGCGGGGATGGTCAACGCTGTCCTGCGCAAACTCGCTGAACTCCCGAAATTCAACCAATCTCTGCCGCCCGGGCTGACGGCATCGCAGTTGGCCGAATCTACAGCTCACCCTGCCTGGCTGGTTGAACGCTGGGTCGCACACTTCGGCATTGCTGCAGCCCAGGCCATCTGCCGCCATGGTCAGCAACCACCCGAGTCTGCGATCCGTCTGGACGCCCCGGAAACCGATGCCGAACTGGCAGGGCAGGGAATCGAACTGATCCCTGGCGCAATCCTCACCGTTGCCCGCCGTGTCGTCTCAGGCGACGTGACGACCACCACAGCCTTTGAGTCCGGCCGGATTCGCATTCAAGAAGAGGGCTCACAACTCATCCCTGAGTTGGCCGGTCAGGGAAGGAAAATCCTTGATTGCTGCGCAGCCCCTGGCGGCAAAACGCTGATACTCGCCGAGCGCAATCCGCAGGCCAGGGTCACCGCGTTCGAAATCAGCCCCAGCCGCTGTCAAGCTCTGCAATCGCGAGTTGCCGGCAGCAAGTACGCCTCTGAAATAGAAGTGCAACTCGCTGACGCCACCCAGCTTCTTGCTGTCCCAACCTATGACCTCGTTCTCGCCGACGTGCCTTGCAGCGGCACCGGTACACTCGGCCGCAATCCAGAGATCCGCCACCGTCTTCAGCTTGCCGATCTCGTGCGCCATCATGAACGCCAGTGCGCCATCTTACGCAGCGCGCTCCGTGTCGGCACGGGTCGCGTTGTCTACTCCACCTGCTCGCTGGAGCCCGAAGAAAACAGTGCTGTCGTAGCCGAAGTGTTGGCGCAGACTCCGGGCTGGCATGCGATTCCTGTTTCAGATGTTTTGCACAAGTTGAGCGAGCAAGGCCGCCTCACGCTCGAGGCCCGCGAAGCTCTATCCAAGGCGCAATCTGCGGACGGGTCACTTACGATTCTGCCCGGCACCCTCGGCGCACAGGTACAGACCGACGGCTTCTTCATCGCAATCTTGCAGAAGGGAAGTTGAAGGCTATTTAGCGACTGTGAGTGCAACGGTAGATCCTACTGCGACGCGATATCCGGCAGGCGGTGATTCGCTCAGGACAGAGCCGGGAAGCACGGCCGGCCTTGGCGCTGCGGGTGCGCTCGGTGGGGCAGGAGGAGCGGCGGGAACCTGGCCAGGTGCTGCGCCGCTCGCGCTTCCGGGCGCAGTCACCGGCGTGTATCCCGATGCTGAAACCGAGGGAATCGGCACATCCTGAAAGCGTGGTGCGCCAAACTTGATACCAACCCGGGTGAGCAGACTCTGCGCCGTCAGAATCGGCAATCCGGTGAGGTCCGGCATCACGAATCCATCCTGCGTGGTGTCGTCGGCCGCGGCCACCAGCAGATTGACGCTTGGCTTTTCAATTCCCTGCGCCTTGGCCGGGGGATCCTGGGCCAGCACGGTGCCCGCTTCAGCCCTGCCGTCGGGCAGATGTGCTGTCATCCCCGCTTCCAGTCCCACGCGGCGTAGATTCAAAGCCGCGGGCCGTTCCTGGCTGCCGATCACGCTGGGAACCTCAACCTTCTGCGGTCCAAGACTCTCGGCCACGCGCACCCGCCACGCGCGGCGAACGACGGCGCCAGGAGTCGGGGATTGGGAGAGAATGTGTCCGGCGGCAACGTCGGCTGAATAGTACCGGTTGTCGACTTCGAGATTCAGCCCCAGGCCCGACGTCTGGCTGCGCGCCTGCGCAACCGTCATGTCCTTCAGCACTGGAACTCGCACCTCATGACCGTGAATTGCGAATTGCATGGTCAGCACGGCCGAAACCAGCGCAGTCAGCACCAGGCCCACGAGCAGCATCGCGCCCTGGAAGAAATTCTGGATCGGTCTGAGGCGAATCCTCATGGCAGCGGCTCCGCACCGTCAAAATCGATGACGAAATCGATCTCCGCGCTCTTTTCCAGCATGGCTGAGACCGAGCAGTACTTATTCTTCGAAAGCGCCACGGCATCTTCGACGGCCTTGCGGCTCAACTGTCCGCCGGCCTCCGCCGTCACCTTGTACACCAATTGGATCTTCGTGAAGTAGTTCGGCGGCTCCGTGCGCTGTTCGGCCGTCGTTGAGACGATCAGTGAAGCCAACGGCTGGCGCTTCTTCTGCAAAATACGAACCACATCCACCGAGGTGCATCCGCACAGCGCCATCAGCACCGCTTCCATCGGGCTTGGTCCTTCGGCGTGCTCCTTGGTGGCATCGAACCGGATCGTATGTCCTGATTGCGAGTACCCAATGTAAATATCCGGGCTTGCTTCCGTACTTGTCCATTCACTGCGTGCGATCATCGCTTGATTCCTCGTGCCACTTCCATCTAGATGCTTACCGGTGGTTATCGGTCTCAGGTTCAGGATGAATCAGCACCTTGTACACCTCAGGGCATTCGAGCTTGAACCGGTCTTCAAGGCCGGTGATCACTTCATGCACCCGCTGCATGGTCAGTGCATCCGGCAGAGTGCAATGGCAGGAAACCTGAATATGCTCACCCGTGCGTCCAACCAGAATCTCGTGCACATCCACAATCTCAGGAAAGTGCGCCGCGACGGATCGCAGGCTTCGCCCGACACGGTCCGATTCACTCTCCGCCTGACCTGGCGCCCCGGAAGGCCCCGCAACCTTTGAGGCCGGTTCGATGGTCCCAGGCTCACTCTCGATATGAGTCAGCACACTCTTGAGATCAGGCACCTCGCGCAGAATCTCGTTCTCCATCGCCGTCACAAAATTATGCGCCTCAGCCAGCGTCATGGACTCGTTCAACTCCACATGCTGCTCGACGCGGAGCTTGCCGTCAATCGACTGCACGCTGACCTCATGCACCGATACATTGTTGCGAGCGGCCACGGCCCGCACGCGATCAAAGATGCTTTCCGTCGAACTCTGGCGCGGGACGGTGTGAATGACCACGTCCGCGTCGGGCACCACCCGCTGCACGGCTTCTGTCGTCGCCTGAACAAGCTCATTGGTATGTTCGAAAGTAAAGCTGCGCGGCAGCGCAAGCGTCAGATCCGCAAATGTCGAAGATCCAGCCCGCCGCACTCGCGCCTGCTCAATCGCCAGCACTCCCTCGACGCCGCGCACTTCGCGCAAAATCATTTCGCGGACATCTGTCGGCGTAGCATCCAGAAGCACGTCGGAAGTCTCCAGCGTCAGCTTCCAAGTCAGCCGCAGAATCATGAGTGAGACAAGAATCGCCGCTATAGGGTCGGCATAGCTCAACCATGCAATGTTCATCACGCTGCCCAGCCAACTCAATGCCAATCCGACCAGCACAGCCAGAGTCGACCAGATGTCGGAAGCGAAATGAAATGCGTCTGCCGCGAGGGCCGAGCTCTTGAACTCTCGCGCCACGGCGCTGAGTTTTCGCGATCGCCAATAGTCAACCGCGATCGAAGCCACCAGCACAAGCACCGGCCACAGCGAGTGGCGGACAACGGCTTCATGCAGAAAGATCCTTTGCATCGCTTCCCAAATAATCCACGCGCAGGAGACAGCCATCAAGCCAGCCTCTGCGAAAGCGGAAAGATTCTCAAACTTCGCATGGCCGTAGGTATGTGTCGCGTCCGCGGGCTTATCCGAGACGCGCACGGAAAAGAGCGTCAGGGCCGAACCCACCAGATCCAGGCCAGAATGCGCGGCATCCGAAAGCACGCCGAGCGACCCGCTCAGCAGCCCGGCAGCAAGCTTCAGTATGGTCATCGCGAGCGCTGCCAGCATCGAATGCAGTGCCACGCGCCGCTTCGCCGCGGTCATCTCCTGCGGATTATGGGTAACGGCAACACTCATGCGAAAACACTCATGCGAACTTTAGCCTATAACTTAGTTTTGATTCGAGCTAGTTAAAGCCGATTCAATAGGGCCGCGCACTCCCGTGAATAGACCAGCGATTCCAAATGTATACGGCGTCCAGCGTACCTCGAGAAAGCCTGCCTCACGCATCATCTCCAGCATCTCAGCGGGCGGAGGAAACTTGCTCACCGATGCCGGCAGGTAGTTGTATGCGCTGTCTTTACCGCCAATGAGCTTGCCGATGTGCGGCAAGACGCGACGGAAGTAAATCTGGTAGAGCTTTCCAAGCAACCCTTCCGGCTCGCTGAAATCCAGAATGCCAACTTGCGCCCCGGGTTTCAGTACACGATGAAACTCTTTCAACCCATCGCGATAATTCGCAAGATTGCGAAAGCCGAAGGCGGTCGTGATCAGATCCAGCGACTCGCCGCGCAAAGGTAAATGCAGCGCATCCGCTTCCAGAGCAATTGCCCCTCCGTGTTGCGAGAATGGGCCAGTGAACTTGCGTGCCCCACGCGCCAGCATCTCGCGCGCAAAATCTGCCGCAATCACTGGCCTCGCACCTGGGGAGCGATGCTTGAGCAGCGCCATCGTCATATCGCCAGTCCCGCAGCAGATGTCCAATATGGCCGCGTCCGGGTCAGCCAATACATCGCGAAAGCGCCGCGCAGTACGCCACCACCACAGCCGGTCGATATTCACTGAGAGCACATGGTTGACGATGTCATAGCGTGGTGCAATCGAGTTGAACATGGCCTGTACGGCGACCGCAGCTCCGCGCTCATCCAATGCGCCTTCCGGTGTGGCTCCGGTTGCGGCAGCGGATCCGACCCCGGACGCGCTCGTTCGTGGTGGCATCGCGCTAGGCTCCAATCCCGGGGTTCGAAGGCAGTTCCTTGGCCAGGGCCAGCATGTACTTCGCTGCCTCCAATAATTCTTCTGCGGAGACATCCTCTACCACGCAAGCGTCGCCAATGCCCACCGGCAGCACAAATCGCCTCACGTTGCCCAGATGCTTTTTGTCCTTCGCCGTGGCGTTCACCAGTTTCTGTGCATTGATCTTGAGCGCAGGCAGCGGCCCATAAAGATAGATCAGCCGCATCAGCCGGTCATACTGAGGTTCTGAAATAGTTCCACGCTTGAATCCCAGGTAGAGCGCGGCAATCAGGCCCCAACCTACAGCTTCGCCATGCAGCAGCTTGCGATACCGAGTGACGGACTCAATCGCATGGCCCAAGGTGTGACCCAGGTTCAGAATCATGCGCAGTCCGCTCTCGCGCTCATCCTTGCCCACCACATCTGCCTTCATACGGATCGAAGCAGCGATCACTTTTTCGAGCGCAGAAACATCGCGCCCTAGAATCTGTGCGGAGTTCTCTTCCATGTACCGAACCAGGCTGCGGTCACGAATGATTCCTGCCTTGACGCTCTCAAACAGCCCTGCACGCAGTTCGCGATCCGGCAGGGTCCCGAGCAACTCCAGATCGGCGAACACGGCTAGCGGATGATGGAAATTGCCGACGAGGTTCTTGCCTTCCGGCAGGTTCACACCCACCTTGCCGCCGACTGAAGAGTCCACCTGTGCAAGAAAGGTGCTCGGAACCTGAAAGAAGTCGATCCCGCGCATGTAAATCGCCGCCAGAAAACCGCCTAGATCGCCCACAATTCCGCCGCCGAACGCGATCAGCAGGGAACTGCGGTCTCCGCCTGCCGCCGCCATCTGTCGGAGCAGCTTTTCTACCGATCGCATCGTCTTGTGCGGTTCACCTGGAGGCAGAAACAGCACGATCGGCTCGACTGAAAATGACTTGAGAAAGCGCTTCGACCAAAGTCCCCATATCTCCGGCGAAGTGAGCACAAAGATACGCTTGGGTAACTTGGTCCCTCGCCCGTAATGATCCGCTAAAACCCGCGTCATCCGCTGCTCCAGCGAATCGAGCAGTCCCGTTCCTGTAAATACCGAATACTTAGCCGAAGGCGTCTGAACCTTAATAATTTGCATCCTTTCAATCGTATCGCACAGCCTTCAGCCAACCATCCTGCATCTCAGTTCTCGTATGGTTGATCAATCCAGAATGAGGGTGGTTACTCTGGTACTGTGCGCGACCACGTGGACGACGACCTGGACCTTGACCGGCTGTCCTCACCACGACGAACAACCTCAGCCGCAGCCGCTTCCGAAATTGCCAGAGATGAGTCCAGCTCGCGTAACGCCCATCGCGGAAAAGAAAGAAGAACTCCGCATGGAGACCTGGGATCGGGACTGGAACGTCATCGTGGAGCAAGCACTCTCGCCGGAACTTGTATCCTCGAGAGTCGCGCGGGATGTCAGGCCATTTTGCCCGCGCTTCAACCGGATGAGCGAGCAAGACCGGCGCGACTTTTGGGCCTATTTCTTCCAGGCGCTCGCAGGCGCAGAGGCAGGGTTGATCCCAACCACAAATGTGCGCCACACCGAGCCTGAGGTAGCCGTGAAGGACGCAGTAACCAAGCGCATGGTGCGCAGCGAAGGCCTGCTTCAGTTGACCTACATGGATGCCGAGCGCTACGGCTGCGACTTTGATTGGGCGAAAGACAAACAGTTGCCGGAGAAAGATCCCGCAAAGACAATTCTGCAGCCGAAGAACAACCTCACATGCGGAGTGAAGATTCTCGACAACCAGCTGATCAAGCAGCGAAAGCCGCTCTTAAGCAAAACCAGCTATTGGTCCACCCTGCAGCCAGGGACGGTAAGCTATCGCGTCTTCGCAAAGCAGATGGCGAATGTCCCGTCGGTTTGCCGCGTGGCCCCCGCCGTTGACCCATCAAAGGCGACAACCGCCTCTGCCGTGCCGCCATCTGAAGCGGCAACGAAACCAGGCCACGCTCAAAACAGGCCGTGAGCCTACTTCGAGCACTGCTTTATTCTGGAGTAAGAATTGCGGCGGAGCTTGATCGCTCCGCCGTTGGGTGTTCCGGCCGCCGAATGATCCGGCAGTGAATTACTACTTGTGTTCTCCGCCGCCACCACCATGAGCGGCACCCCCACCATGGGCAGTACCACCAGCATGTGCTCCTCCGCCGCCGTGTGCAAGTGCGGCATGAGGCGCTGCGGCATGTGCCGCAGGATGTGAAGCTGCTGCATGGGGAGCAGTGTGCGCTGGCGAGGCGTGCGATGCGCTTGGACGTGCAGCAGCAGATCGCGAAGCTCCGGCGTTGGAACGAACTGCGGCCCCGCCATGCCCTTGACTGGCATAGGCGCGACCGGCTGCAGCACCGCCGCCGCCGTGATATCGTCCTCCGCCGTCACCTTCAAAGCGATGTCCACCCCAGCCGTGGCCATAACCCCAACCGGCCCACGGTCCCATGCCCAGGAAAATTCCGTTGTAGAAATATCCCGACCCGTAAAACCCAACCGGCGCGCAGGCATAGGGGGCATAGTCGTAGTATCCGTACGAACAAACGGGTTGAATTCCGATTCCAACGACTACCTGGGCATCGGCCGCTGGCGCCAGGGCCCCGGCAATGCCAAGACCGGCAAGCGATAGCAGAGCCGTGGCGAGAATAGTTTTGGGAGAGTGAAGGAATTTGAATCTGTACATTTGTTCCCCTTCTTGAGACCGGTTCCCTGTAATGCGTGGGATGGTGTGTCGCCCTCAAGAAAAGTTCAGCTACTGCAC
>Ga0302305_1001991_pt1 | contig 11729 bp, 13 predicted proteins | sample III_Palsa_E2_3_FD_198764 | JGI IMG/M metagenome (GOLD analysis project Ga0302305, IMG submission 198764) | Peat permafrost microbial communities from Stordalen Mire near Abisko, Sweden - III_Palsa_E2_3 | ecosystem: Environmental > Terrestrial > Soil > Palsa > Peat permafrost | place: Sweden... | reverse complement strand
GGTGAGGTGTGGGCAGTAGTCGCTCATGGGGCATGCTCCGGAATGGAAGCGAGAACCTGATGCAGCGCGGCCACCACCTGGGCGCCTTCGCCCACGGCCGCCGCTACGCGTTTGGTCGAACCTGCACGCACGTCGCCGATGGCGAACACGCCGGGCACGCTGGTTTCCAGCGGCAGCGGTTCGCGTCCGGCGGCCGACCATTGCGGGCCATGACCGGCAAGGCCGGTGCAGATGAAGCCGTGCGCATCCACCTCGACATTGCAGCCGTCCAGCCATTGCGCATTCGGATCGGCGCCGACGAACAGGAACAGGTGTCGCAGCGGGCCGCTCCATTCGGCGCCGCTGTCGCTGTGGCGGAACGTGGCGCCGGCCAATCCGCTGGTCGCATCGCCGCGCAGCGCGGTGACCTCGGTGCGTGCATGCAAGGTGACATTGGGCAGTGCCGCGATACGTTCGATCAGATAGCGCGACATCGACGCTTCCAGCCCGCTGCCGCGCACGACCAGATGCAGATGCTTCACCCGCGGCGCGAGATAGGCGACCGCCTGTCCGGCCGAATTGCCGGCACCGATCAGCGCGATTTCCTCGCCTTCGCACAAGCGTGCTTCCACCGGCGAAGCCCAGTACGACACGCCAGCACCTTCGAACAGGGCGAGGTTCTCGATATCGATGCGTCGATAGCGTGCGCCGGAGGCGACCACGACCGAGCGTGCGCGCATGTCGATGCCGTTCTGCAGCCGCAGCGTGAACAGGTCGCCCGGCTGCCGCTCTTCGCCGCCACACTCCAGCGACGCCACGCTGACCGGTATCGCGATTTCCGCGCCGAATTTCTGCGCTTGGGTGAAGGCGCGCGCAGCGAGCGCGTGGCCCGAAATGCCGGTGGGAAAGCCGAGATAGTTCTCGATGCGCGACGACGCGCCGGCCTGGCCGCCGAACGAGCGCGCATCCAGCACCAGCACCGAGAGCCCTTCGGAGGCCGCATACACCGCGGTGGCCAAACCGGCCGGGCCGGCACCGACCACGGCGACGTCGAACACGCGTTCGGGGTCCAGCTCCGGCGTGATGCCGAGGCAGGCGCCGACCTCGATCTCGGAAGGGTGCTTGAGCAACGCGCCGTTGGGGCAGAGCACGATCGGCAAGTCTTCCTGCTGCAGGCCGAAGCGCTCGAACAGGGCATGGCCTTCGCCGTCATCGGCCACGTTGAGCACCGAATACGGATAGCCATTGCGGGAGAGGAATTCTTCCAGCCGCACCAGCGCGGGCGTACCCGGCCGATCGGCGAGGATCGAGCCGGCACCTTCGCTGATCAAGGCGGTGCGGCGCAGGATGAAGGCACGCATCACGATCTCGCCCAGCTCGGCCGAGCCGATGATCAGCGCGCGCAGGTGCGCGGCATCGAACGGCAGCGCCTCGCAGCCATCGGCGCCGGCGCGCGCCTCGGCCATCGCCGCGCGACTAGCCAGCTGGCTGACTTCACCGGTGATCCCGCCGGCGGGAAGGATCGCGATCAGCTCTTCCTTGCCGGTGGCTTGCCGGCGACGGATCAGCACGTCGCCAGCGGTCACCACGAACACCGGCGCATGCGCTTCGCCCACGCCGTACAGGATGTCACCAGCTTCGAAGCGCCGCGCTGGCCCGGCGGCGAAACGCCGGGCGACTTCGATCTGTGCCGCCGTCAGCACGGGAAACAGCTGTTCGCGTCGCGTCGCGGCCACGCTCATGGTTGATTGCTCATAATGTGCATGGTCATGCAGTCTCACTCGCCGCAGCGTGACTGGCAAGCTATCCAGATGGAAAGTGCCGCGGCTCGCGCGGCCTGCTCATTGCCGCGCGACCAGGCGCAACCCGCGTGGCGTGAGCCAGCGTTCGATGCCCTCGAACAGGCTCTGCACAAGCAACGCGAGTAGGGCCGCGGGCACGGCGCCTTCGAGGATCAGGGCGATATCGTCCAGCCGGATGCCGGTGAGGATCGGTTGGCCGTAGCCGCCGGCGCCGATCAGGGCAGCGAGCGTGGCGGTGCCGACGTTGATCACCGCCGCTGTCTTGATGCCGGCGAGGATCGAGCGCGTGGCCAGCGGCAATTCCACGCGGCGTAGTCGCACGCCGGGCGGCAGGCCCAGGGCGGCGGCGGACTCGCGCAGCTCCGGTGCAATGCCGACCAGCCCAGCATGCGTGTTGCGCACGATCGGCAGCAAGCTATAGAGGAACAGCGCCGCGATCGCCGGCCAGGTGCCGATGCCGAACAGCGGGATCATGAAGACAAACATCGCCAGCGACGGCACGGTCTGCAGGATGCCGGTGAGCCCGATCACCAACTGGCCGAGCCGTCGCAGTCGCGCGGCGAGAATGCCCAGCGGAATCGCCAGCAACACCGCCAGACCCAACGAAAGGATCACCAGCTTGATGTGCTCGATGCTGCGTTGGAGCAACCGCGACCATAGGCCCTGGCCATCGTCACTGGCATGGATGCCGAGGAAATCCGCGACCACTTTGTTCTCCGGCATGCCCTGCAATTTCACCTTGGCATTCATCTGCCGCATGGTGTCTTCATGGATACGGCCAGTAAGTTTGCGCAGCGCTTCGACGAAGCCCGGCGCGCGTTGTTCGAGCGACAGCCGATAAAGGTATACCGCTTCGTAGCGCGGAAAATAGTGCCGGTCGTCGTCGAGCGTACGCAGGTGGTAGTAGGGGATCTCGGCATCGGTGCTGTAGAGGTCGATGGCATCGACCGCGCCGCTGGCCACCGCGCGATACGAAAGCGTGTGATCGAGCCCGCTCACCTTGCTTTGCGGCAGGCCGTAGTTCTGCCGCAGGCCGGGCCAGCCGTCCGTGCGGTCCATGAACTCGTTGGAGAAGCCGAAGCGCAGCTCGGGATGCTGCAGCAGATCGGACAGCCGGGCGATGCGGAGATTCGCTGCGCGGCTCTCGAGCATGCCGATCGCATAGGTATCGCTGAAACCGAGCGAGTCGGTGATGCCGATGCCGAGCGGCTTAAGCTTCGCACGCAAAGCAGGGATGTCGGCATCGGGCTGCACGTCTTTCAGCAGCTCGTGGGTCAGCGTGCCGGTGTATTCCGAATAGACGTCTATATCGCCTTGCAGCAAGGCGCGCCAGAGAATACTGGTGCCACCCAGCTCGCGCCGATGCACGGCGGCGACGCCGACCTGGTCGGCACTGGCGCGTGCGAGCTCGCCCAGCACCACCGATTCGGTGAACTGCTTGGAGCCGATCTGCACCGGTGCGGCGCGCATGCATGCCGGTAGCAGCAACAGGACGATGCATAACAGTCGTGCGGTCGCGCGCATCATCGTTGCGGCTCCGGCAGGCGCCGCTGCGCCTCGACGAAGCGGGTGACGAAGGGATCCGCGGGGCGGTCGCGCAGATCGTCCAGGCGGCCGTCTTGCACGACCTTGCCTTTGCGCATCAGCACTAGTCGCTCAGCGAACCATGCGGCCTCGGCCAGATCGTGCGTGACTACGATGACCGTTTTGCCGAACTGCTCGAAGATGCGTTTCAACTCGTCCTGCAATTCGTGCCGCACGATCGGATCGAGCGCGCCGAGTGGTTCGTCCAGCAGCAGGGCGGCGGGATCAGCCATCAAGGCGCGCATCAGCGCGACACGCTGGCGCTGGCCGCCGGAGAGCTCGGCCGGATAGCGCTGCAGTACGCCGGCGGGCAAGTGGGTGAGTGCGGCGAGTTCTTCGGCACGCTGCCGGATGTGCTCGGCGTCCCAGCCCAGATGACGCGGCAGCAGCGCCAGGTTGCCCAGCGCGGTGAGATGCGGAAACAGCCCGCCTTCCTGGATCACATAGCCAACCCGCCGACGCAATGGCAGTGCCTGCGCCGGTTCGAGTGTGCGCCCATCAATCTTGACGGAGCCTTGGTCGGGATAATCCAGGCCGAGCAGCAGTCGCAGCGCGGTGGACTTGCCCGAACCCGAGCTGCCGATCAAGGCGGTGACAGAACCCGCCGCGAAAGCGAGATCGACACCGTCGAGCGCCAACACCTCGCCATAGCGCTTGCTGGCATGCTCGATGGCGAAGGCAATGCTCGATCTCGGTTCGGCGTCGGGCAAGGCGCACCTGGTGTTTGGAATAGGGTGCATGCATCGTCGTTGGAGGAGCGCCGCGACGGCAGCATGCCAGCCGAACTCTAACCACCTCGGCGCCGCGATGCCATCCGGAAGGGAAAAGGTCTCGCGGAGATCGCGGCCCTGTTCCAGAATGTTCGGCAGGGATGTCGATATGCGTGGGGTCCGTTCGTCGTTTGACGTCATCAGCCGAAAAGCAGGATGGCCTTGTGCCCGGTACGCCCAGGCGCAGGCACGGCACGATGCTTCACCCACCGATCGATCATTCCAACCGAAGGAGAGAAGTCATGCGTTACGCACAAAAAACCACACACATTGCCGCCTTGCTGATGCTGGGCTGCCTGGCAACACCACTGATCGCCGTCGCCGCACCCGCTACTTACACGATCGATCCGAACCACACCTATCCCAGCTTCGAGGCCGATCACATGGGCCTGTCGGTCTGGCGCGGCAAGTTCAACAAGAGCAGCGGCAAGGTCACCCTTGATCGCACGGCTGGCAGTGGCGATGTCGCCATTACGGTTGACATGGCCAGTGTCGATTTTGGCCTGGACACGTTGAACAAGTGGGCATTGGGCAAGGACTTCTTCGACACCGCGCATTACCCCAAGGCGAACTACAAGGGCAAGCTGGCGGGCTTCGTCGATGGCGCGCCGACACGGGTGGATGGCGAGCTTACCCTGCATGGGGTGACCAAGCCGGTCACGCTCAAGATCAACAGCTTCAAATGCATTCCGCATCCGATCTATAAACGCGAACTGTGCGGTGCCGATGCGCTGACCACGATCGACCGTTCGGCCTTCGGCATCGATGCAGGCAAGTCGTACGGCTTCAAGATGGATGTGACCTTGCGCATCCAGGTCGAAGCGCTGGTGGACAAATGATCGACAACGCTTCCGGCCAGCTCGATTTGCTCGGCGGCATCGACGACGCCAAGCCAAGGCACCGGTTGTTTCTCGCCCTGCTGCCGGACGAGGCGACGCGAGGCGCCTTCGTTCGGACCGCGTCTTCGTTGAAATCATCACAGACCGTGTCGCCGGCGCGCTGGGTCGAGTCATCGCGCTACCACGCCACGCTGCATTTTCTGGGCGATCATGCAACCTTGCGCGACGATCTTGTCGCGGCTATTCGCACGGCCATGGATGCGGTGAGCATGGCGCCGTTCGTGTGGACGTTGGATCAGGCCGGCAGCTTTCGCGGTCACGAGCCGCCGTTGATCCTGCTAGGTGCGGCGACACCGGAACCGCTGCAGCAACTCTGGCAGCGACTGCAGCGTGCGCTGGTGCTGGCCGGATTGGGCAAGTCACTGGAACGGCGCTTCACGCCGCACGTCACGCTGGCCTATGCGCGCGATGCTTTGCCCGCGACGGCAATAGCGCCGATTGAATGGCACATCGACGGTTTCGCCTTGCTGCACAGCGTACTGGGCCAGGGCGACGGTTATGAGGTGCTTGGACGCTGGGCTTTCAACGATGGCTGAGCGCAGCCGCGCGATGGCATGGCTGGTGAAACTCTGATGCACGATTTTTCAATGAAGCTGTCGATCCGACGAATGCTCGTTCGTCGTCCAGATAAGAACCCGGTTTCATCGACCGCACAATCCGATCGACGGGTTCCCCACTCAATAATTTTAGGAGAGCGATCATGCGATTCATGCTTATGGTAAGAGCGACCAAGGATTCCGAGGCCGGCGTCATGCCGAGCGAACAGCTGATGACCGAGATGGGCCGGTTCAACGAGGAACTGGTCAAGGCTGGCGTATTGCTGGCCGCCGAGGGCCTGCAGTCCAGCGCGAAGGGCGCGCGGGTCCGTTTTTCTGGCAGCAAGCGCAGCGTGATCGACGGACCGTTTGCCGAGACCAAGGAACTGATCGCCGGTTTCTGGCTGATCCAGGTGAAGTCGCTGGACGAAGCGATCGAATGGGTGAAGCGCTGCCCCAATCCGTTCGAGGGCGAATCCGATATCGAGATCCGGCAGGTGTTCGAAGCCGACGATTTCGGCGCGGAACTCACGCCGGAGCTGCGTGAGCAGGAAGAGCGCCTGCGCGCGCAAGTCGCCGAACGCGGTTGATGCTCTGACCGGTTCCAATCAAGTTATGGGTGGATTTCCATGTTCATGATCATTCTGTTTGTCGTTGTACTGTTGATCATCTCGGTGCTCACCGCCGCCGCTACACGGCCGGACACCTTCCGTGTGGAGCGCAGCATTGCCATCAAGGCACCGCCGGCGAGAATCTTCGACTTGATCGACGACTTCCATCGCTGGAGCGAATGGTCGCCGTATGAAGACCTCGATCCCACGATGAAGCGGACTTTCGACGGCACGACCCGCGGTGTAGGTGCCATCTATGCTTGGGAAGGCGATGGCAAGGTCGGTGCGGGACGCATGGAAATTCAGAAGTCCATATCGCCGGCGCACATCGCGATCCAACTCGATTTCAGCCGTCCGTTCAAATCGAACAACATCGCCGAACTCACCCTGACGCCGCGCGGCGAGGCGATCGAGGTGACGTGGGCCATGCACGGCCCGAGCCCGTTCATAAGCCGCTTGATGGGCCTGTTCTTCAATCTGGACAAGACGATCGGCGAAGGCTTCGAGACGGGCCTGGCGAACATGAAGGAGGCGGCGGAGGCGTTTTGAGAAAGCTGCGCTAAAGCCAAGAAGAACGAGATTCTCGGGGTGCGACTCGACTGCGAAAGCCATCGGTTTGCGGCATGTCCACATCGCGTCGGTTGAAAGCACCGCGCCGTCAACTGTCAGTTTCTACAATGGCCCATAGCTGCCGCATTCTCTAAGTTAGCGGAGAGCGGACGAGGTTACAGGTTGATCCAGGGCAAACAACGGCGTTTGCATCAATTGCCATTCTTGGCGGGAGCACTGCGTGGCCATGGTTTTTCGAGATGCATCCGATACGAACTGCTTGTGTGTCGTTCACGCTCCCGCTCCGTCGGTGAGCAAGTCGCTGAATTTCCTGTGCCGGATTCTGCAAGGAGCTAGTGCAAGTCGAGCCCTTCGAAATGAGGCACTCGCGGGGGCGGCTCTATCGAATATGCCGATGCTAAGCACAGCGGCCGATTGCACTCTCTATGCGCGGCAACAACGCAGCCGCGGCGTGCGGATGCCGCTCGCGTAAAGGCGACGGGGCTGGAAGGCTCACGACTTATTAGTGCCCGCTTCGGTTCGCGGTAATCGGTTTGCCGAACAGGCTATCGACCAGGGCCACCGAAACCAGGGCCGTGTCGTTGTTCTTGTCGAGAATCGGATTTAGCTCGACGATATCCAGCGATCCCACGCAGCCGCTATCTGCGATCCTCTCCATCACCCATTGCGCTTCACGATAATTGGGGCCGCCGGCTAGGGTGGTACCACGCCCGGTGTGATGCTGGGATCGAGAAAATCGACATCGAAGGTGACGTGTATGTGAGTGTTTTCATCGACGCCTTCGAGCGCCTGTTCCATGACCTGCTTAATGCCGAGCTCTTCAATTCGTCGCATGTCATAGACGGGTAACGTGCGGCGCTTGATCAATAGTCGCTCGCCCGCATCGATAGAGCGCGTGCTGATCTGGCGAATGTCGCAGGCGCGGATCGCCGGAGCATCACCGCCTTTGTGCGTCAACGCGGGTGGCCGGCCGTTTGCTATGCGGAGAAAAACATCCGCATCAACGTGGTGGCGTCTGGCGCGATCGCCACCGAAGCCAGCAAGGCACTCCTGAGCCACGAGCTTAAGTCCGAACTGTCCGCGAAATCGGCCATGCAGCGCATGTCCGAGCCGGAGGAGATCGTCCGCGCTTCCTTATGGCTATGCTCTGACGAAGCATGCGATATCACCGGCGTCACTCTTCCGGTAGATGGAGGCATGGCTGTGAAGTAATTCGCCGTGGCAAATCAGGCTGGCCGGCACTGCGAATTCCCCTGTGCAACCTGAAGTGTGGTCGCTGCAGGGACAGTCCGGGGTCAGATCAGCCCTTGGCGGACAGGAATATAGGCATTCCCCTACAGCGCCCAGCCTTGGGATTGAGGATGATGAATTCGCCTGGAAAGTCGGTCCTCTGCTGACTCCCGGGTGCCCCGGGTGGATCAGTCCCCCTGACCACCCACTGGCCCCGAAAGGGGCCTTTCATTTTATGGGCCACGCGTAGCCATCATCAAAGAGGGCGAACGATTCGATGCTTTTTGGCCGATCTTCGTTTTAAGAGCGTGCGGAACGAACAGTCAAAGATGCAACGCCGTAACGATACCCGGTAGTAGCGGTGCATTAGTCACGTAGTTGGGTTTTGACCACTGCATGGAAAAAGAAAAAGCCCTGAGAACTCAGGGCTTTGACTTTATCTGGCGGAGAGGGTGGGATTCGAACCCACGGTACGCTTACACGTACGCCTGATTTCGAGTCAGGTACATTCGACCACTCTGCCACCTCTCCGATTCGGTGCGTGCTCGTGGTTTACGCGAGCCGCGAATGATACGCGGGCGCCTCTGCCGTGACAACCGAAAATACATGCGGCATGCTGCGGCCTATGGTTTGTGCCGGGCCAATCGCCCGCCTCATTCGTCACTAGGGACGTCATGATCGAGTTTGGACATGGAACGCACGTCGGCCTGCGCCGCACGCGCAACGAGGATACTTATTACGCCGATGCGTCGATCGGCCTGTTTCTCGTCGCCGACGGCATGGGCGGTCATCAGCACGGCGAAGTGGCGTCGGCGCGCGTGCGCGATCGGGTGACGGATCTGATCCTGCAGAAGCAAGGCCTGGCCGACGCCATTCGCGATGCCGGCAAGGACCTGTACGAGCATGCCCGCAGCGCGAACGATCCCTTGCCGATGGGCACCACGATCGCATCGCTGCAACTCGGTGCCGACGGTTACGAAGTGGCCTGGGTCGGCGACAGTCGCATTTATCTATGGCATGGCGGCCGGCTGAAGCAGGTCAGCCATGACCACTCGCTAGTGCAGGAACTGGTGGCGGCCGGCCGGCTGGCGCCGGAGCAGGCTTCGGTGCATCCGCAACGGAATGTGGTGACGCAGGCCCTGGGCATCACCGCCAGCGACCAATTGCATGTCGGCATGGCGCGCGGGCGGCTGGAAGCGGGCATGCGCTTCCTCGTCTGCAGCGATGGCCTGACCGAGGAAGTGGGTGACGACCGGCTGGGGCAGATGATCGCGCGCAACGATATCTCGGCGCAGGAATGTGTCGATCATCTGCTGGTCGCGGCGCTGGATGTGGCCGGCAAGGACAACATCACTGCGATCGTCGTGCGGGTGAATTGAGGCGTCGAGTCCGCAGGGTGCGACAGCGCGACTCTCCAGATCAGCCGACCAAGCTTGCTTCTTCCTCGCGCCGCCACACGCTGGTGCCGCCCGCACTCTTGTCCAGGGCGTCGAGACGCTTTTCATGCGCGGTCAGTTCGTCCGCATCGGCCTGCAGAATTCGAGGTCGACGCTTGATCACCAGCGAGCTCAGGTCCACGGCGACGACCTGCTTGGCCGCGGGTTCGAAGCCGAGATCCATCGCGACCTGGCCCGAGGTCATCGAGAGATAGACTTCGGCGAGCAGCTGCGCGTCGATCAGGCCGCCATGCAGTTCGCGATGGGTATTGTCGACGCCAAGGCGCTTGCACAACGCGTCCAGGCTGTTGCGCTGGCCGGGGTAACGCTCGCGCGCCATCGCCAGCGTATCGAGCACGCGGCAGCGATCGCTGATGCGTCCGTACTGTTCGCCGAGTCGCGCCAGCTCGGCATCGAGAAAGCCGATGTCGAATGAGGCGTTGTGGATGATCAGTTCGGCGCCGTCGATGAAGGCGAGAAACTCATCCACGACTTCGGCGAAGAACGGCTTGTCGACGAGGAACTCGTCCTCGATGCCGGTGACCTGCTTCGCGCCTTCGTCGATCGCCCGTTCGGGATTCAGGTAGGTCTGGTAGTTCCTGCCGCTGGGGCGCCGCTCGAGCATCTCCACGCAGGCGATTTCGATCAGCCGATGTCCTTGGCGCACTTCCAGGCCGGTGGTTTCGGTATCCAGGACGATCTGTCTCATGCGCTTATTCTCAATAGCTCGGCCTGTGCGCGTGCGGCCTGATCGACGCGCTCATTCTCGGCATGGCCGTTGTGTCCGCGCACCCATTGCCAACGCACCTGGTGTTTTTCCGTGGCGGCGGCCAGGCGTTCCCACAAGTCCTGGTTCTTCACCGGTTTCTTGTCGGCGGTGCGCCAGCCGTTGGCGCGCCACTTGGGCACCCATTCCTCGATGCCCTGCATGACGTAACGCGAATCGGTGGTCAGCGCGACCAGGCAGGGGCGTTTCAATGCCTCCAGCGCCGCGATCGCTGCCATCAATTCCATGCGGTTGTTGGTGGTATCCGGATCGTTGCCGGAGAGCATGCGTTCCTTGCCTTGCGCGCGCAACAAGGCAGCCCAGCCGCCGGGACCAGGGTTGCCGAGGCAGGCGCCATCGGTAAAGGCTTCGACCGAAGTCAGTGACATGCGTGGTGGATCCGAATCAATGCGTGGAATGACGGCGCGCGCCGGCCGACAGCCTGGCGTTCACCGGCGTGCGTTGGGCATGCGCTCGTGGCTTCAGCGGTACGGCCATCCGGCGTTGCTTGCGGGCGATCAGCACATAGCTGCCGCCCCCGAGCCCATGGCTGGTTAAAGTTGAAGAAGAGGGCCATGCGTGGCCGATGCGTTGCACCTGTTCGACCAGCATGCCGCTCTGGCTCAGCCAATGCGCCAAGCGGGTTGGCGAGAGCAGGTGCAAACCACGCCCACGGCTGCGCCAGTGGAACCACGGTGCCCACAGGCCGAGGGGGTGCAGTCCGCTGATGACCAGCGTGCCGCCGGGCGCCAGCAGGCGGATGGATTCGCGCAACAGCTCGCGTGGCGACGCGGCGGCCTCGAAGGCATGCCGCAGCAGCAGCAGATCGAATGCATCATCGACGAAGGGCAGGGACTCATCGACGCGCGCCGCCAGATCGCCGCGCCAAGATGGTTCGCTCAGCTCCAGCCGAACCCAGTGGCCTAGCAGAGGCAGTACCGGTGCGCGGTCAAGCTTGGAGGCGCAAAGCAGCAACGCATGTTCGCCCGCGCAGCGCTGCAGCTTCTGCATCATCCAGGCGGTCTGTGCGCCAAGCGCGGCCTGGAGCGGCGCGCTGGCGTGGATATCGTTGTCACGCTGGAACATGCATCGAACAGCCGGTCATCATGCTAAACCGTAGTGTAATCGTTGACGGTTGCATATGCGGGTCGCGCGAGACAGCGCCTCGCTGTGTGGCGGAGGCGAAGTGGAGTTAACGAGCACCTAACGATCGATGCGCAAAGTCGCTTTATAGTCGAGCGCTTTCGCGCAAGCCGGTGGCCTGCGTCAGTCGATATGCAGTGATCCGGAGATTCTCTTGCACGTCGTACCGCTACCGGCGTTGGCCGATAATTACATCTGGCTGCTGCACGACGATGCGGGTCAGGCTGTCGTGGTCGATCCGGGCGAAGCCGCACCCGTCGAGGCCGCGCTGAAGCAACGTGGGTTGCGACTGCGTGCGATCCTGCTCACTCATCATCATCCCGATCACGTGGGCGGCGCGCTGCAGTTGCGCGATTCGCACGGCGTGCCGGTCTACGCGCCTTTCGACGAGCGCATTGAGGCC
>Ga0302305_1001983_pt1 | contig 11743 bp, 7 predicted proteins | sample III_Palsa_E2_3_FD_198764 | JGI IMG/M metagenome (GOLD analysis project Ga0302305, IMG submission 198764) | Peat permafrost microbial communities from Stordalen Mire near Abisko, Sweden - III_Palsa_E2_3 | ecosystem: Environmental > Terrestrial > Soil > Palsa > Peat permafrost | place: Sweden... | reverse complement strand
CGCGACGGGGGTGTCGGTACCGTAGTAATCGACCTTGATGTTGTCCAGCATGTGGACCGAGGCGCGCCCGGTGCGGACGCTCAAAAGATTGGCGCGAAAGTCGTCTACCGTCTTGCTCATGCGCGCCTTCAAACCGTCGTATACGCCCGTGAGGGCTTCCATGCTTGCCATTACCGATGCCATTCTGTCCTCCTGCTACAACGCCTGATTTTACAGACCTGAGCCGAGGCGCGCGAGTGCCGCGGGCGGGCGTTGACTCTCCAGATACCAGTGCTGCGGGAAATTGCAGCGCCTGACACGGCTGGTCTTGCGCCAAAATTCAATTCTGCTATTCTCTGTGTAGCTTCCCGGCAGTCGATTTTCAATATCTAAACCGAGCACGACGCGGTGGCTGATGCTGTATCTATGCAACTTTTGTGCGGATCTATGGAATTTGGGCCACGCTGCCGCCTACTCTGAGAGCTTTGGGCATGATCGCTTCCCTAGACCCTGATTTTGTAGTCCGGGCCAATTGCTAACTAACTACCGGGGCCGCTTTACCTATGAAAAGAAATTCGCTGCTATTCGCTCTCACGCTCTGCCTGCTCTTTAGCGCAACACGTTATGCCCGTGCCGATTGGGGCGTCTGTGAGGACTCCCCTGAAAACCCGACGCTTGTGCTCGCCGGGCTTGCCAGCGGGGCGTATGCCATCTCGGCTGTGAGAACGCGCCTACGCGCACGCCGCCAAACGAAGGTTCAATAGAACTTCACGGTAGAACTCCACGGTGTGAGCATCGAACCCCGCGCTTTTGCGCCTGCTCGATGGAATCCGCCGGAGGAGCGACTGCACGCCCCCTATTCTATTGAGACGATTTTTAGAGCCTCGCTACGCAGTTTTCCTTGCGTCCTGCTGCGCCGCGGCAGGACTTCTTACTATTTATCCCTCGGTCTGGGCGCTGCTCGATATCTGGCGGACCGATGACCTGAAGTCGATGGGACTGGCGGTTCCGTTTCTCAGCTTTGCGTTGATTCTTCGGGCGTGGCGGGGCATCGGGTGGGAAGCGGAGGGCTCGTGGTGGGGATTCTGCATCCTGGCGAGCGCGGCGACGTTGATGTTTGTGCGCGACCGGACGCTGCTGGTGATTACGGTAAACAAGAACTGGCAGCTCCAGGTGCCCCCGCTGCCGCTGGTTGCGGTGGTGTATGTGACCGGGATGGTGTTGCTGTTCGGCGGCAGGAGATTGCTGCGGGCGGCGTGGTTTCCGGTGTTGTTTGTGTGGGCGGTGATTCCGGTGCCGCAGACGTTCAGCAGAGCCGTTGATCTTCCTCTACAGCACATCTCGGCGACCGTGGCGCGGGCCTTTGCGCATGCGCTTGGCCAGCCGCTGACCCAGGATAAGCTGCGGCTGATGTTTACGCCGGAGTTCGGCATGTTCATTGCGCCGGGATGCAATGGCATTCGCGGGGCTATCACGCTGGGGATGGCGGCGGTGGTGGTGGGGTATCTGTACCGGTTTCGGTGGTATGTGTTTGCGCCGGTTGTGGCCGGAGCGGTGCTGATGGGGTATGGCTTCAACTTTCTGCGGCTGTGCCTGCTGGTGATCTATTACAAGATCGCGGTGCCTTATCCGTGGCTGCATCACCATGCCAAGCGGGCGGATTACCTGATCGGCGCGTGCCTGTTTGTGGCGGCGCTGGGGGTGTTCTTTACCGTAGCCGACAAACTGCGGCGGGATTTGCCGAAGGATGGAGGTATCGCTGAGATCTTTCCCGCGGCGGCTAAGCCGGTTCCGGCGGGAGGCTACCTGGCGAAGGTTGCGGCGGTGCTGGTGTTGTCGGCAATCTTCGGGTTCGACGCGCTACAGACGCACTACGTGGAGGCGAAGGCGCTTGGGCGGTCGGCGGTGCTGACGCCGATGCCGCAGACGATCGGCGACTTTACGCTGGTAAGGACGTGGAACGACACGCTTGTCGGGGGGACGATCGTCTATACGTGGGGCGAGTATGCCGAAGGCAGCCAGGGGCCGCATATCAAGCTGGGAATCTCGCCGGTGTTCAATGTGCATGACGTCGAGGTGTGCCATATTGCGCGGGGAGAAGATCCGACGTGGCACGGGCAGGTTACGGCGCTGTCTCCGGCGGGCCAGGTGGATCTGACGGCGGCGAGCTATAACGATGGGAGCCTCCAGTGGCTGGAGGCTTCGTCGGTGTGCGACAACGGGGCGTGCCAGCAGTTTTCGCGGACGTCGGAGCATGTGACGCTGGTGTTCTCGCATCCGCATAAAGGGCTTCCGATGCATGAGGTTGCGAGCCGGCCAGTGCCTATTCTGCTGCGGGTGGAGACGCACGATACGGCCTCCGCGGTGACGACGGTGGTGCCGGAATTGGGCGGGATTGTGGCACGGTTTTTGAAGAATGCCGATCTGCTGAAGCTGACGGCTCCTTACAGTAAAGAATGAAAAGCGGCAATAGGCAGCTCGGCACCTGATGGGGCACCTTGTGGGCGAGGGAGTAAAACCTGAGGGTCGGGTTCGCTCTGCGTGGGGCGCGTCCCCTATAATCAAGATTCCCCTCGATAAGCGCGGGGTTCAGATTCAAAGAGCAGTGAGGGTGTGGTTATTTTTACCGGAACGCGAGTGAGCGCAAGCTCCCTGAACTATACGACCCAGCCTGTGCGCACGCGCTCGAGCCGCCTTCGCATTTGTCACTTCGAGATTGGCCGTCTTCACCTTCCCGCAGTGGCCTTACTGGCGACGGCAGCGTCTGTGTTGTTGCCCGGCAGTTTGACCGCGCAGGTGCAGGCTACGCCTACCTTCAGCGCGACTGCGGCGACTGGACCGCAGATTCTGTGCGCGACACAGGTAATCGGCAATCGCCGGATTCCGAAGGAATCTATCGAGGCGCGGCTGTTTTCGCGGCCGGGCGATCCCTACGATCCGGCCGTGGTGGAGCGCGACTTCAACTCGCTTTGGAACACGGGCTACTTCGACGACCTGCGCATTGAGCGGGTGGATGAACCGACCTGTATCCAGCTCATCGTGTATGTGAAGGAAAAGCCGACGATCCGCGAGATCAACTACAAGGGCCTGAACGCCGTTACGGTGTCGGATGTGCTGGACCGCTTCAAGAAAGAGAAGGTTGGCCTCACCGTCGAGAGCCAGTATGACCCGACACGCATCAAGCGGGCCGAGGTAGTGCTGCAGGAGATGCTGGGAGAGCACGGCCACCAGTTCGCGACGATCAAGACGGAGATCAAGACGATTCCTCCGGCTGCGGTTGCGCTGACGTTCAACATCAAAGAAGGTCCGACGGTTAAGGTCGGCAAGATTGTCTTTACGGGCAATGCCGAGATCAGCCCGCGCGAACTCCGCACGGCGATGGTGAACCTGAAGCCGATTGGGATTCCGCACTCGATCATCCTCGAAGACCTGCTGCCACGCACCTTCGACGCCAGCAAGCTGGACGAAGATGCAGAGCGCGTTCGCCAGGTGTATCGCAACAAGGGCTACTTCAACGCTCTGACCGGCGAGCCGCAGACGAATGTACGCAATGCCGGCGGCATCAATCCGTTCACGCTGCGGCCTTCTACCGGCAAGCGCGTCGACATCCTGATTCCGATTGAAGAGGGTGAGCGCTATAAGCTGGGCGGCATCACGTTCAGCGGCAATAAGGCGTATACGAACGTGAAGGCGCTGCGGGCGCAGTTCGCGGAGAAAGATGGCGAGTACTTCAACGCCACGCTGTTCAGCAAGGGTCTTGAGGCGCTGCGCAAGGCTTATGGCGAGGGCGGCTATATCAACATGGTCGGCGCGCCTACGCCGAGGGTCGATAAGGCCAATAAGCTCGTCTATCTGAATATCGATATCGACGAAGGCAAGCAGTTCTATGTGTCGCGCATCGAGTTCAGCGGCAATACGATTACACGCGACAAGGTTATCCGCCGTGAGATGCTGATCGAAGAAGGCCAGGTCTATAACAGCCGCCTAGTGGACATCTCGCTGCTTCGCCTGAACCAGTTGAGCTACTTTGAAGTGCTGAAGGCAGACCAGGACGTTGAGACGCGTCAGAATACCGATGCGGGCACGGTCGACCTGCTGCTGAAGCTGCGCGAAAAGGGCAAGAACTCCATCGGGTTGAACGGTGGTGTCAGCGGCCAGTCGGGATCGTTCATCGGACTCAACTATGAGACCAATAACTTCCTGGGCTTCGGCGAAACGCTGAGCGTGAACGCCAACATCGGCGACCTTTCGCGGGTGTTGAGCTTCGGCTTCAACGAGCCTTATCTGCGGAACAAGCCAGTCTCGCTGGGCGTCCAGGTGTTCGATCGCAAGTCGGACTTCAATCCGGCGAAGAGCTATGCCATCACCAACGGGCAGAGCGCGAACCTGACCAACGCGCAGTCGTCGCTGCTGAACAACTACAACCAGTCGTCGAAGGGCTTGACGGTCTCGACCGGAACGCCGCTGCGCAACCTGTTCCGGCACTCCGGTGTGGCGCGCGTCGGCCTGTCGTACTCGCTTTCGCGGTCGGGCATTACCACTTTCAACCAAAACACGCTGAACGTCTTCCAGACGCTGGCGTTCCGTTCGGGCATCGCCGGACAGAGCCAGTTGAGCGGCATCATCACTTCGGTGCTGACGCCGAGCTTCAGCATCTCGACACTCGATCGTGGTGTCGGGCCGCACTCCGGCAAAGACCTCAACATCGCCTTCCAGGTTGCGGGCATCGGCGGCAATACGAAGTACTATGCGCCGACCGTCAGCTATCGTCAGTTCTTCCCGATGAAGGGATTGAAGGTAAACCGCGAAGGACATAACGTTCTCGGCTATCGCCTTCAGTTGACCAACGTTGCCGGCTTTGGCGGCGAGGTAGCGCCGCCGTTCAACCGCATCTACGGCGGCGGCGAGAACGATGTTCGCGGCTTCGACATCCGTTCGAGCTCGCCTTACACGTTTATCCCAACGCGCGTGCTGTTCAACCTGACGAATCCGGATGGTTCGGTGGTGCCGCGTGATCCCACCCAGCCGTCGCTCGGCAACGTCCAGATTCCGCTGCCGGTCTATCGCCTCGCGGCGATTGGCGGCGATACGGCGCTGACGGCAAACCTGGAGTACCGCATCCCGATCGTCAGCCAGGTTACGTTCGCGTTCTTCACGGACTTCGGCCTTAACGGCAATCTCGAACCCTCGCAGTTGCGACAAAGCGTGCTCGGTCAATCGATCATCAATGCGCCGAGCTATGGCTGCCCGCAACTGGTCAACGGCGCGTGCACCGGCGGCCAGCAGGTCGACTTCCCGCTCCACCTGCAGACGGTGCCCGGAACCAACTGGGTTCCGCGCATGTCGAACGGCGCCGAACTACAGGTCATTCTGCCAATCGTGAATGCGCCGTTCCGGCTCTACTATGCGTACAACCCGCTGCGGCTCTACAAAGACCTGCCGCAGGAGCTGGCTGTAAGCCCGGCTGAGTTCAAGAGCTTCTTCCCGCTGAACAGCGCGCTGCCAAACGGTGCGCAACCCAACGCAGGAGCGTTCAGCTACCAGCAGGCGTTACAGTACTACGGCGCCGACTACATCCTGCGTGAGCCGCGCAAAACGTTCCGCCTGACGGTGAGCACTACGTTCTAGCCGCCGACGCCAACCCAAACCCAGAAGACCTCAGCTACGGCTGAGGTCTTCTATATTGTGTTCGGCTGGTTGGTGGCTATCTTCTGCAGTATCTCCTGCACAAAGATCACGCGAATGTGGATGTGGCTGGCGATGTCAGGGAGGAACTCCGCGATCAGCGGGCCTACGGGATCGGTGGCGTACCCCGCAAGTATCCGCTTGGCGGTGGAAGGCGCATTGACCGCGAGGCCCGGAACGTAGAGGTTGCTGAGCTCGGCGCTGATGGGATAGGTGAGCAGCGTGGCATAGTTCAGCATCGGCCGGCCATCATCGTGCTGAGAAATAATGGTGTGTATCAGCGCGTGATATATCCGCTGTTTGACCGGCTTGCCCGGCATGCGATGGTAGCGGGGGTCTTCCTTCACCAGCGACGGGATGGCGAAGGTGCCAAAGAACTCGCTCTGCATATCTTCCAGCAAGCTATAACCCGCGAGTTTTCCCCAACCGCCGAATCCCGGACCATAAGCCGAGTGCGAATCTGCCGCGACGTAGATTCCTGAGTAGCCGGCGATCGTGATCAGGTTGAAGGGGTCCAGCACGTTGCGGATCGCGAGAAAGCCTTTCAGCTCCGGCGTGAGCGGTGGAGAGTCTGCAGCCGTGACGAATGGCTGTAATGAGTTCTCGCGGTGACAAGGGGAATCCGCCGATGGCGCACGAAGCGACCACGGAATTCTACGAGTCTCGGTGTCTCCCGATTTTTCGCATGGCTTTTCCTGTTCTGCCGGAGGTGGGGCTGCGATATCGGGCGGCAGCGGGGTAGGTTGTTGCGCTGGAGGTGTCGCGGTCTGGATTACGTATCCGAGCAGGGCACTCGGTGCATCGGGAAGCCGTTGAGCGTGTGTTGCAGAACCTGCCGCGACTGCCCCGGCAAGGATGCATGACGGAAGCAGTTTGTTGAAACTCCTGCCGTATCCCACTTTCGTGCGTTGAATCATGTCGTACCCGTGCGGCCCGATGCTCTGCACCAGGAGATTTCTTTCATCCTAACCGTTGTTATTTGCTTAGATGAAACGACTTTAACACCTGGTGCGAGAACTCACTGACGACATCTCCTAAGGCATCGCCGCCCAACGAACCGCCGAAGGTTGCGACGGTATCGCGGAAGTTCCGGTTGATCGGAGGATAGTATGTGTAACTGATTGCGCTGGCTGAAGCATCGCCGAGAATCTGGGCGGCGTTGATCGTGGTTCTTCCGCTATCGGTGCGCGTGATGATGGGCCGCGTCGCCGCGTAGAGTACGCGATGGAAGAAGCCATACTGCGGACCTTCCACGTAGTAGCGCGGGTCTTCATGCAGGAGCGGCGCATATACGCTGGTGGCGAGAATATCTTCAGTCGTGTCGCGAATGGCAGTCGCCCCGATGCGCTCGCCGAATGCGCCTTTATCCGTGCCGTAGTTCGGTTCTCCGTTGGTGACATGAGAGTAGCCGGCGGAGAAGAGGATGGCGAGAATGCTGAAGGGCGATACCACGTCGCGGAAGCCCATCACGAATTTGTCATGAGCTGTGATCTGCGGCGCCGTCGAGCCGGCGGGAACGTACTTCGTATACGGTGAAACCTCCGGGCCATTGCTGCCCGAGGGTATTTGACTGCCGAGATCGACTGTTGACGCCGAAAGCAGCGCACTTGGCGCTTCGGGCAATGCGGAGGCGTCGCTGCTCGAAGATGCAGGGACGTCGGAAAGCAGCACCGGCGAGACGCTTGCAGATGCGACCAGCGTGTCCGCAGGCTGAACCGGAGGGGCGTCCTGGGCCTGTGCTATCGAGCAAGATAGGGCGCCAGCGACTATCACTGTCGAGAGGAGGGCGTGGAGAGAAAAAAATCGTTTGTTGCCGTTCGAGATAGGCGTCAATGAGCCATCCGTTCTACCGGCATAGCTTGCGCAAAAATCGCAGCCTTGCCCCCGCCGATAATGGGGTTCTTGGTAACAGACGCGTAACAGGCTCTGCTGGTTGTATTTGTTTGCCCCAGATCAAAGCCGGTTAAAAGATTCTACTGCGTGCATCCTACGCTAGCCGTTACCACCTGAGCACCGCATGGCAGAAGATCGTTGACTCCCCGTGTGGGCCGGGAAATCATTGAAGCGGGTGTCGCCATGCCACAAGACGGATCGAAACGTCCCTGGGAAGAACGTGTAACGGAAGCCAGCGCTCGCCTGCGTGATGAGGTGCAGGATGAGATCAAACGCGTCGTGCGCTATATCGACGACGAGGTCGTTCCGGAGGTCCGGCGCAATGGCTCGTCCGCGCTGCGGGCTGCCGCAATCCGGCTGCAAAAACTTGCCGAGCATATGGACGGCTCCAAGAACCCCGACGACGACACGGAGCCGCATTGAAGCATAGCTTCCATAGCTTGCAAGGCCGCCTCTGGCTTGGCCTGTGCTGCGGAGCCGCGGCACTCCTTATGAGCGGTTGCCATCACCATACGCAGGTTGCCTATCAGCCACCGCCTCCACCGCCGGCGCGGTCGTATAGCCACCACGCGGATAACGCTGCAGCGACGCCGGCTCCTTCCATCGACCTCCATGCAGAGGCTGCCCAGGAGCCTCGCGGCTTCTTCGATAACACCAGTGGACGGCCTGTCTTCACTGAGACGGGCTTGGCGAGCTGGTATGGCACGGTGTATCACAAACGCGCCGGGGCAGACGGCACGATCTTCGACGAGAACGACATGACCGCCGCGCACCGCACGCTGCCGATGGGCTCCACCGTTCGCGTCACTAACCTTGCGACCGGCCAGCAGGTGCTGGTTCGCATTACCGACCGTGGGCCCTTTGCGCCGGGACGAGTGCTCGATCTTTCAATGGGAGCGGCGAAGGCCGTTGGGCTTTACCGGATGGGCGTTGGGAAGGTAAAGATTGAGGCGTTTGCACACTCTACCACTGACCCAGCCGGCAAGTGGTGCGTGCAGACCGGCGGGTTCAAGAGCGAGGACGACGCGCTGGAGCTGAAGGCCAAACTGCTGCGCCGCTATCGCACAGCCAAGGTCACTGAGTTCGAAGGCCCCACCGGCTACTGGGTGCGGATCGATCCGCCGCTGCGCAGCAAGACCGAGGCCACGGAGATCGCCGACTGGATTGGCGAGCCGAATCCCGCTGCACTGCCCTATCTTGTGCGGATCGACTAGCTCTTAGTTATCGCGTGCGCCGGTGCCGTACTGCTTCTTCTTGTAGCCCCACATCTTCGGGAACTTGATGAGCGGCGTGAGGCGAATGCTGATGCCTGCGCTCACGCCATAGTTCACGAGCTGGTATGTCGGCTGGCCCGGGCTGGTATGAAAGCCCGGGGTCACCTGGTACTCGAAGTCGACGACCCGGACTGCGATATTGTCGGTAAGCATGTAGTCGACGCCCGCGCCCGGTGCATAGGTGAAGAAGGTTCCCTGTGCGAAGTTGAACGGCAGATTGTAGTGGCCGGCGCCGACAAGAACCTTTGCGTAAGGCCGCAGCCGCCCGGGAAAGATCGTAATGCGTGGCCCGCCGAGATAGGTCGTCTCACTGACGTCCTCGTTGGAGTGATAGCGCAGCGAGCGTACCTCGCCCTCAAGCCCATAACGCCATGTCACATTGGCGTCCGCATAGCCCATGATGCCGATAAGTTTCTGGTCACCATACTCGAACTGATAGAGCGAAGCTCCACCGCCCACTGCGACATAGGCGCCCGGGCCTGTCGCGGCAGGCATATCCTGCGCCTTTGCCGCGTACGGAACAAGGGCCACGATAGAGGCAAGGACCAGAGCTGCGTACGAACTGCACCGAATCTTCGTCATGGTCCCTATCTATTTCGTTACGGTGAGGGTCATAGGCGTTGATTCAGAGACCCCGCTTCCTGTGCCCACAGCCGTTACTCTAAAGGTATAGGTTCCCGCGGGCGTACCGTTGACTGTCAACCCTCCGCAACCTGTAACGCCAAGCGAGGCCACGATCGCGAAGACCAGCAGCAGCACGGCCAGCAGCGAACGACGCCGCGAGCGGAAGAGCGCCAACCCGGCCAGCAGGCCAACCGGCAGGAAGGCAAGCATGATGCCGGAAGAGTGGCGTCCAGTGTTGCTCGCTGACTCTGCTCCCGATCCGAGTGGGTCGCCGGTATCGATCGTAATTGTCACGTTCGTCACGGTTCCCGCTGCTACTTTAACCTGCGTGGTGCTGAAGGTGCAGGATGCCGCCGTGGGCAAGCCATCGCAACCGAGTTGCAGGGTGTCTGCGAAGGGCGCCAACGCGTCTATCGACAAAGTAGCCACGCCATGCTGCGTGCTTGAGACCGTGAGGCTTGCCGGGTTGAGCGACATCGTAAACCCGGTCGGCGTGCCGCCAGTGACGGCGACGTTCGGCGAAGTGGATCCTGCGTAAACCGTGTCGCCCGAGTAGATGGCGTCTATAGAAACTGATGGGGCCTGCAGCACGATCGTCAACGTGGCTACGCCGGTGTTATCGACTACGCTGCTGCCCAGCACGTTCGTTCCATTCATAAAGGTCACTGTGCCGGTGGGGACGGTCGTGCCGATCCAGCGCACCACAGCGATCAGCGTTACCTGCAGGGGATTGTTCGGGTTCGTCTCCGAAGCCGTGAGCACGGTTGTGGTGGAACGAAGCTGTACAACCTGCACCAGCGCTGTGGAGACACTTGCGAAGTTATCCCCGTCACCCACATAGCTTGCGACGATTGTGTGATTGCCCGCAGCCAGCGAAGGCAGCGTAAGCGTTGCCACACCGCTCGCATTCAGGGTCGCGGTGCCCAGCAGGACAGTGCCGTCGGTGAAGGTGACATTGCCCGTTGCGGCGCCGACGCCATTGTTCGTGACGGTCGCCGTCAGAGTGATGGGCGTCAGGGTTTGTGTGGGGTTCGCGTTAGAGGAGAGCGCAACCGTGGTTGTCTCCTTCACCACCTGTACTAACGGGTTGGAGACCGACGCGCCCGCGCTTCCATTGCCGGCGTAGTTCGCGACGATTGAATGAGTCCCTGGTGCGAGGGTGGAGATATTGAGGACTGCAACACCGCTCGCATTCAGCCCCGCACTGCCGATCGAAGTACCACCGTCGGTAAAAGTCACCGAGCCAGTTGCAGGGCTGCCGTTGCTGGTGACCGTCGCGGTCAAAGCGATGGAGACTCCATACGTGGCTGGATTCGCGCTGGAAGTGAGTGTAACTTGCGTGCTCGCACTCTGCACGGTCTGCGTCAGCGTGGCCTTAGTCGTCGAGTAGTTCTGATCGCCGGAGTAGGTGGCCGTGATCGTGTGGGTGCCAACCGTGAGGGTCGAGATTTGGAAGGTCGCCATTCCGGCAGCATTCACCGTGCTGGTGCCAAGCGTGTTCGCTCCATCGGAGAAGGTAACCGTTCCGGTCGGGACCACCGAGCCCACGGCTGCCAGTGTCATGGTGAAGACGACGTTATTGCCGGAGACGGAAGGATTCAGGCTCGATGTAAGCGTCGCACCCGCGGCCTGCACAATCAGCTCGCTGATAACGGTGGACGTAGACGGCGCATGGTTGGTGTCTCCGCTATAAACCGCAGTGATGGTGTGTGTCCCGGCCGTAAGGGTAGAGGTGGTGAAGGCCGCGTTGCCACTCGCACCCAGGGTCACTGAGCTGATGACGGTACCGTTGTCTTCAAAATTGATGGAGCCCGTGGCGTTGGGACTGACGCTGCTTACAGACGCTGTAAACATAACGGGCTGGCCAAGCACCTGCGGGTTCGCACTGCTCGCCAGGGAGGTCGTCGTCGGCGCCTGCTGTACGACGAGGGTGACCACGTTGGAGGTTGCCGCGGCGTTGTTCGCATCACCTGCGTACGCGACCGAAAGGTTATGCGTGCCGACGGCGAGCGACGACGTGGAGAAGGTGAACGAGCCACTGGCAGCCGCGTTCTGCGTGGCGATGGCGTTGGTTCCGTCGAGCAGCGTTAACGCGCCTGTCGGGGTAACGCCATTGCTCGTAATCGTTCCCGTCAGGGTGATCAAGGTGCCGGCATTGACTGGCGAAGCGGGGCCGGCGAGCGCCAGTTGAGGCGTCGCAAGCGTAACCACTTCGACTATCGGAGCCGACGTGCTGGTCGTATAGTTGCTATCGCCCGCATAGACCGCAACGATGGAGTCGTTGCCGA
>Ga0302305_1001980_pt1 | contig 11746 bp, 5 predicted proteins | sample III_Palsa_E2_3_FD_198764 | JGI IMG/M metagenome (GOLD analysis project Ga0302305, IMG submission 198764) | Peat permafrost microbial communities from Stordalen Mire near Abisko, Sweden - III_Palsa_E2_3 | ecosystem: Environmental > Terrestrial > Soil > Palsa > Peat permafrost | place: Sweden... | reverse complement strand
CTTTTTCTTCGACGGTCAGCGGTTGACCTTTATCGGTTGGCATCTAGAGACTCCTCCTCATGAAACTCGATACGACAAACCATTATCCGCTTCCGCACTTCTGCCCACCGCCGGAACTCAATCGGGTCCTCGATAGTCCTCATAAGTCGGCTTCTCGGAAGCGATTCCGCAGTTTTAAGTTCAATTCTTCTGGATCGTGGGCAAACTGGAAACTGACCCACTACCCTTTTGCGTCCTGGGTAGACAGCCAAATCCTGCATACGGTATGAGTGATGTGCGCGTTTTTATCGGCAAAGGCTGTTTCTCAAAGCAGCAACCATCACATCACGACAAAAGAAGAGGCTTCAGATGAGTGCAAGCAGCGGAATCAATCGCAGGGCGTTCCTGCAGACCATGGGTTCGGTAGGGTTACTCGGCACCTTGCCGGAGTCGGCGTTCGCCTCCCACGCGGGCAACCACATCGTGCATGAAATCGCAGCGCCTTCGCAGGATTCAGACGCCAAGCCCGCGCACTCCATCAACTTCGCCGTCTGCGGCATGAGCCACGACCACATCTACGGCATGATCGGCGCGGTCCAGCGTGGCGGCGGTGTCATGGTCGCGGCCTACGCCACCGAGCCAGACAAGATCGCCATGTTCCGCAAGCACTTCCCTGACGTGAAGATGGTCTCGTCGGAAGATGAAATCCTCAACGATCCCTCCATCCAGCTCGTCATGAGTTCCAAGATCGCCAGCGAACGCGCCGCACTCGGCATCAGAGCGATGCTGCATGGCAAAGACTTCCTCAGCGACAAACCCGGCATCACCACGCTCGTACAGCTTGCCGAAGTCCGCAAGACCATCGCCGCCACCAAGCGTATCTACGCCATCATGTACAGCGAGTTGCTTGAAGTAAAGGCTGCCGTCAAGGCCGGTGAACTGGTGCAGTCCGGAGCCATTGGCCGCGTCATCCAGACCATCAACATCGCACCCCACCAGATCATTCAGGGTGGTGGTGGCACCAATGGTGGCGGCTCTCCGCGTCCCGACTGGTTCTGGAACCCCGACCAGTACGGTGGCATCTTCGTCGATATCGGTTCGCACCAGGTCGATCAGTTCCTCTACTACACCGGCTCCACGCACGCCGAAATCGCAGAGTCGCAGATCGCCAACATCAATCACCCCGAGCATCCCCAATTTCAAGACTTCGGCGACATGGTCCTCCGCGGCAACAAGGGTTTCGGCTACGTGCGGCTCGATTGGTTCACCCCCGACGGTCTCGGCACCTGGGGCGACGGTCGTCTCTTCATCCTCGGCACCAAGGGCTACATTGAGGTGCGCAAGTACACCAACGTCGCGGTCAGTCATGAGGGCAACAACCTCTTTATCGTGGACGACAAGCAGTCGCGCTACATCGACTGCAACAACGTCACGCTGCCATTCGGCCCCGCGTTCGTCTCTGACATCGTCAACCGCACCCACACCGCACAGGATCAAACCCAGGCCCTCCTCGCAGCCGAGCTCGTCATAACCGCGCAACGCAACGCAAAGGTCGTACATCTCGACGCTTAACCCTGAAAAGTCGCAACACGACATAAATCCACGAGCGGAAAGCTGATCTCTGTTTTCCGCTCGTAGTTTCTTTACGACATTACGTTCGCAGGCGTCGACTATAGTAGGACGGAGACGGCCTCAGTCGAGCTGTCGACGATTGCGAAGACGCGGCTCTGTACTTTGTGAGACCGCCTGGAAGCCAAAACCCACTATTGGAAGTCCAAGAAACTGACTACCGGAAGTTCAAAAACCCACTATTAACAGCCCAACGAAACTTTTTTTGCCTTTCAACCATCCATGTATGAAGTGGTTACGCGAAATCGTTGTCACCACACTCCCCCACTGCAAGATTTGCGGAGCCGAAAAGGACTAAGGAATGCCCCAGGAAAACAGGTTAGGCGCTGACCGCGACGGTCAGGATTTAGGCGCCTCGTTCGAACAAGCCAACTCGCCAATTGGCTCAGATCTAGGGCCTTCATTTGAAGAGCACAACAGGTCCTCGCTGGAGCATCCACGGCGCAAGTGGTTCTGGATCCTCGGCATCGGCCTTCTCTTGCTCGTAATTTTTCTCATCTACCACTTCAGTGGCGACACCACCGGCAAAGCGGCGGCAGGCGATGCTGGCGCAGGCGGCGGCAAGGGCCACGGCCAGACCGGTCCCGCGACCATCACCATCGGCCAGTCCACGTCCGGCGACATCAACGTCTACGTCAAGGCTCTCGGCACAGTCACCCCCACCAACACCATCACGCTCTACAGCCAGATCACCGGCCGCGTCATGGAGGTGCATTATCGCGAAGGCCAGACCGTCCGCAAGGGCGATCCTCTCGTCGATATCGATCCCCGTCCCTCGCAGGCCACGCTCACCCAGGCCGAAGGAACGCTGCAGCACGACCAGGCTGTGCTCGATCAGGCCAAGATGGATTTGACCCGCTATCAGGCAGCTCTCGCTCGCAACGCCATCGCGCGCCAGATCGTCGAAGACCAGGAAAAACTCGTCCTCCAGTATGAAGGCACGGTCAAAACCGACGAAGGCACCGTCGAGTACGACAAAGTCCAGCTCTCCTATTGCCACATCGTCGCGCCCATCAGCGGTCGCGTCGGCCTTCGCCTCGTCGATCCCGGCAACACGGTCTTCTCCGGCAGCAGCTCCACGCTGGTCGTCATCACCCAACTCCAGCCCATCACCGTCGTGTTCAACGTCTCAGAAGACGATCTGCCTTCCGTCCAGGATCAGTTGAAGGGCCACAAGACCCTCGAAGTTGATGCCTACGATCGTGCCGACGACAAGCAGCTCGAAGCTGGCAAGCTAAGCTCGCTCGACAACCAGATCGATACCACCACCGGCACGGTCAAGTTCCGCGCCTCGTTTGCCAACAAGGACTTCGATCTCTTCCCCAACCAGTTCGTCAACGCAAGCCTGCTGCTCACCACGTTGAAGAACGCGACGCTTGTACCTTCGGGCGCCGTGCAACACAACGGCACCGCAGCCTTCGTCTACATCGTGAATGCGAACAACACCGTCTCCGTTCAGCCAGTCACAACCTCTACCAGCAACGACACGGACACAGCAGTCACAGGCCTTAACCCCGGCGTCAACGTAGCGACCAGCGGCTTTGACCGCCTTGAGGCTGGCGTGCAGGTTCGCACGCAAGCCAAGGGTAAGAAGGGTGCGCAAGGCTCGGATTCTGCGACTCCCGGCAACTCGCCCACCACCGCTTCAAGTAGCGGCAACGGAAGCGGTACTTCAAGCAAATGAGTCCTTCACGGCCATTTATTCTTCGTCCGGTTGCGACAGCGTTGCTGATGGTAGCAATGTTTCTGGCCGGTGCTGTCGCGTACTTCCAGCTCCCCGTTTCGGCGCTGCCTGAAGTCGATTACCCCACCATCCAGGTGCAGACGTTCTACCCCGGCGCCAGTCCAGAAGTAGTCGCGTCTGCGGTCACGGCTCCGCTCGAGCGTCAGTTCGGCGAAGTCGCCGGCCTTAGCCAGATGACCTCCACCAGCTCCGGCGGTTCGTCGGTCATCGTCATGCAGTTCCAGCTCAGCCTCGATATCGACGTGGCCGAGCAGGAAGTGCAGGCCGCCATCAACGCCGCGCAGAGTTATCTTCCGGCCAACCTGCCGTCGCCCCCGGTTTACAGCAAGTCCAACCCTGCTGATGCGCCCGTCCTTACACTTGCGCTTACTTCCAACGAGCTCTCTCTCTCGCAGGTAGAAGACCTCGCCGACACACGCCTCGCGCCCAAGATCTCGCAGATCTCCGGCGTCGGTCTCGTCAGCATCTCCGGCGGCCAAAAGCCTGCTGTTCGTATTCAGGCGAACCCCACCGCGCTCGCGTCCTACGGCATCAACCTTGAAGATCTGCGCAACGCCCTCGTTGCCAACAGTACGAACTCGTCCAAGGGCAACTTCGATGGTCCTACGCAGGACTACACCATCAACGCCAACGACCAGCTCATCACCAGTGCGGACTACAAACAGGTCGTCGTTGCCTATCGCAACGGCGCTCCGGTCATGCTTACGGACGTTGCAAAGATTGTCGACGGTGTTGAAAACAACAAGCTCGCCGCTTGGGTCAACTACACGCCGGCCATCATTCTCAACATCCAGCGGCAGCCCAGCGCAAACACCATCGCGGTCGTTGACAGCATTCAGGCGCTGCTGCCGCAACTGGAAAGCACGCTCCCCCTCGCCGTCCACGTCCAGACCACAACGGATCGCACCACGGATATCCGCGCTTCCGTCAAAGATGTCGAGTTCGAGCTCTGTCTCGTAATCGCGCTCGTCATCATGGTCATCTTCCTCTTCCTGCGCAGCCTCCCGGCTACTATCATCCCGAGCATCGCCGTTCCGCTTTCGCTGGTCGGCACCTTGAGCGTGATGTACCTCGCGGGCTACAGCATCAACAACCTCACCATGATGGCGCTCACCATCTCCACAGGCTTTGTGGTGGACGATGCCATCGTCATGGTTGAGAACATCTCTCGTTATATCGAAGAGGGTTACGCTCCCATGGAAGCGGCCCTCGTGGGCGCCGAGCAAATCGGTTTCACCATCCTCTCGCTCACCGTCTCGCTCATCGCCGTGTTGATCCCCTTGCTCTTTATGGGAGACATCGCCGGCCGTCTCTTCCGCCAGTTCGCCGTCACACTTGCTGTCACCATCGTGCTCTCGGCCGTCGTCTCGCTGACCCTCACGCCCATGATGGCCGCGCGAATTCTGAAGCATAAGCCGGTCAGCGAGCAGGGGCGTTTCTACAACTACTCCGAGCGCGTCTTTGAAAGCATTATCGCTTTCTACGGACGCACGTTGAGCTGGGTGCTCCGCTACCAGACCATCACGCTGATCGTCGCCGTTGCTACGCTTGTTCTCACCGTCGTGCTCTACATCACCATCCCCAAGGGCTTCTTCCCCACGCAGGATACCGGCATCATCCAGGGCATCACGCAGGCTTCGGCGTCCATCTCGTTTGAGAATATGACGGACAAGCAGCAGGAGGTCGTCAAGGTGCTGCTCGCTGATCCGGCGGTAGAAAGCGTCTCTTCCTTCATCGGCGCCGATGGCACCAACACCACGCTCAACAGCGGCCGTATCCAGATCAACCTCAAAGATCTTGACGTCCGCAAGATGTCTGCGACCGACGTCATCGATCGCCTCGGCCCCAAGCTTGAAAAGGTCGAAGGCATCAAGCTCTACATGCAGCCCGTGCAGGATCTTACTGTTGACGATCGCGTCAGCCGTACGGAGTATCAGTACACGCTGGAAGATCCCAGCCAGACCGAGCTCGATAGCACCGTCAACCGTCTTGTCAAGAAGCTCAAAAAGCTTCCACAACTCGCTGACGTCGTCACCGACCAACAGCTTGGTGGTCAGGCTGAAACCGTCGTCATCGACCGAGCCACAGCGTCGCGCTTCGGCGTTACGCCCACCACCATCGATAGCACCTTGTACGACGCCTTCGGGCAGCGCCAGGTCAATACGATGTACACGCAGTTGAACCAGTACCATGTCATTCTCGAAGCCGATCCAAGCTTCCAGACCACGCCGGACAAGCTGCACGATATCTACGTGCAGGCGTCGTCCGCAGGTACAGTGCCGACCACAGCCTCCAACACCGCCGGCTCTTCTTCCGGTGCCGGTGCAGGCGGCGGCGGTGCTTCCACATCGTTGTTGCAACCGAGCACGAGCAATGGCATTTCCTCATCCACCTCGTCTTCCTCGGCTCTGAGCTCCGCAAAAACCAGCTCTACTTCCAGCACCTCCAGCGTCAACTCCACGTCGCAGTTGTCTACAAGCTCCACCTCGGCGGCTAACTCCACGGTGCTTTCGAGCACCAGCTCCAACACCGGCGTCTCTTCCAGTACGAACACCTCGCAGGGTGGCACAACGCGCTCCGGCTCCGGTACCACTTCTGGCGGAGGTTCAAGCAGCAGCAGTAGCTCTTCTTCCTCTTCGCCCAATCCGGTTCCGCTCAGTGCCTTCACGCACTTTCAGCGGACGAGCGAGCCACTCTCCATCAACCATCAGGGGCAGTTCCCAGCCGTAACCATCTCGTTCAATCTCGCGGATGGATACTCGCTCAGCCAGGCTTTGGATGCGGTCGATAAGGTAGTAGCAGCTTCTAAGCTGCCCAGCAGCATCATCGCGAACTACCAGGGCACCGCGGCTGCTTTCAAAAACTCACTCTCCAACGAAGGCTTGCTCATTCTCGCCGCCCTGGTCACGGTCTATATCGTGCTCGGCGTGTTGTATGAAAGCTTCATCCACCCCATCACCATTCTCTCCACGCTGCCTTCCGCTGGTGTTGGTGCCTTGCTGGCGCTGCAGCTCTTCCATCTCGATCTCGATATTGTCGCGATCATCGGCATCATCCTGCTCATCGGTATCGTTAAGAAAAACGGCATTATGATGGTCGACTTCGCGCTCGAAGCCGAGCGACAACACGGCATGAACGCCACGGACGCTATCTATCAGGCGTCGCTGTTGCGCTTCCGCCCCATCATGATGACCACCATGGCCGCACTGCTCAGCGGTATCCCGCTCGCCTTCGGTTCGGGCATTGGCTCTGAGCTGCGCAAGCCGCTCGGCGTCGCCATGGTCGGCGGCTTGATCTTCAGTCAGGTGCTCACGCTGTACACCACGCCGGTCATCTACATCTTCTTTGACAATCTCGGCAAACGCTTCTCACGCAAGCCCAGCAAAACCACCATCGAGCAGCCCGAGCAACCGGCGCCACAAACCCCGAGGCCAGGCCACGCATGAACCCGTCACGCGTCTTCATTGAGCGGCCGGTAGCGACCACGCTGCTGACCATCGCAGTAGCCATCGCCGGCATCATCGCATTTACGGTGCTGCCTGTCTCGCCGCTTCCGCAGGTCGATTTCCCCACCATCAGCGTTGGCGCGTCGCTTCCCGGCGCCAGCCCTGACATCATGGCGTCTTCTATCGCCACACCGCTCGAACGCCAGTTTAGCCACATCGCCGGCGTTACGGAGATGACCTCCTCCAGCTCGCTTGGTGTCACCAGCGTCACGTTGCAGTTCGATCTCAACCGCGACATCGATGGTGCTGCTCGCGACGTCGAAGCCGGCATCAACGCCGCGCGTACCTATCTGCCCTCCAACCTGCCGGCCAATCCCTCTTATCGCAAGGTCAACCCGGCAGATTCGCCCATCTTGATCCTCGGCCTCCAGTCCGACGTCTACGACATTCCCACGCTCTACGACGAGGCCTCCACTGTCATCGAGCAGCGCATCTCGCAGATCTCCGGTGTAGGCCAGGTGCAGGCCGTCGGTGCATCGCTGCCTGCCGTGCGTGTCGAGCTCAACCCCACCCAACTCGCCAGCTACGGCATCAGCCTCCCCGCGGTCGCTGCGGTGATCTCCGGCCAGAACTCGAACCTGGCTAAGGGGCAGATCGCCGATAGCAACGGTACCGCAGACATCCTCGCCAACGACCAGATCTCCAAGGCCGAAGACTATAAGCCTTTGGTCGTCGGCTACCACAACGGTGGCGCTGTCCGCCTTCAGGATGTTGCAGACGTCATCGATTCGCAGCAGACCATTCGCCAGGCCGGCTTCGTCAACGGCAAGCCTTCGGTCAACCTCATCATCACCCGCCAGCCAGGCGCCAACATCATCGACACCGTCGATGCGATCAAGGCTGCACTCCCAGCGCTCCAGGCTACGATTCCCCGCGGCCAGCACCTCGTCACCATCCTTGACCGCACGCTCACCATCCGCGCTTCGGTCAACGATATCGAGCGTACGCTGATCGTCTCCGTCTTCCTCGTCATCGTTGTCGTCTTCCTTTTCCTGCGCAACGTTCACGCCGCACTCGTGCCTGCGGTCGCCGTTCCGGTCTCGCTCATTGGTACCTGCGCCGTCATGTATCTCTGCGGCTTCTCGCTGGATAACTTGTCCCTCATGGCGCTCGCCATCGCCAGCGGTTTCGTCGTCGACGATGCCATCGTGGTCATGGAAAACATCTCCCGGCATATTGAAGCCGGTATGACCCCCTTGAAGGCGTCACTGCTCGGTGCGGAAGAGATCGGCTTCACCGTCGTCTCCATCAGCATCTCGCTCATCGCGGTCTTTATCCCTCTGCTCTTGATGGGCGGTATTATCGGCCGGTTGTTCCGTGAGTTTGCCGTTACACTCTCGGCCGCGATCGTGGTGTCGATGGTGATCTCCCTCACCACAACTCCCATGATGTGCTCCCGCATCCTGCGCTCGGAGCATGGCGTCAAGCACGGCAAGCTCTACAACTGGAGCGAACGCGGCTTCGACGCACTCTTGAACGGGTATCGCAAAAGCCTCAACTGGGTACTCGACCACCCTGCGCTCCTCCTTCTCGTCTTCTTCGGCACCCTCGTCCTGAACGTCTTCCTCATCATAAAGATCCCCAAGGGCTTCTTCCCGCAGCAGGATACCGGCGTCATGGTCGGCGGCATGCAGGGCCCTCAGGATATGTCGTTCTACGCCATGAGTACAGCCACCCAGCAGGTCGTCAAAATCATCAAGAGCGATCCCGCAGTGGACAACGTAATGGCTTTCACGGGCGGTCTTGGAGCCACCAACACCGGCCGCGCTTTCATCGGACTAAAAGCGCTCGACCAGCGGCCCGGGCATGTCACGGTAGACGAGGTGATCAACCGCCTGCGGCCCAAGCTCGCAAAGGTGTCGGGAGCCGCCACCTTCCTTCAGGCCATCCAGGATATCCGTATCGGCGGCCGTTCAACGAGCGCGCAGTATCAGTACACGCTAAAGGCTGACACCACCGCCGAGCTACAGCAATACGGCCCGCTGCTTCTCGCCCGGCTCAGAAAGACTCCCGGCATTCAGGACGCCAACACCGACCAGCAAAACGACGGACTGCAGGCATTGCTGGACTACGACCGCCCCACCGCTGCTCGCCTCGGCCTCACGCCGCAGTCCATCGACAGCACCCTCTGCGACGCCTTCTGCCAGGCGGAAGTCTCCACCATCTACACCGAGCTGAACCAGTACTACGTCGTCATGGAAGTCGCTCCCAAGTACTGGCAAACCCCTGCTGGCCTCAAAGACACCTACCTCGTCCCCACCAGCGGCGGCGGCTCCGTCCCGCTCGACACCGTCCTCAAGTACGCTCCTTCCACCTCACCTCTGGCCGTCAATCACACCGGCCTGTTCCCGTCGGTCACGGTAAGCTTCAACCTTGCTCCCGGCGTTTCGCTGGGCCAGGCCATGCAGAAAATCCAGGCCATTCAGCAAGACCTCGGCATGCCCAGCTCCATCCACGGACAGCCCTCCGGCACGGCCGAGGCCTTCAAAGCATCGCTCGGCAGCGAGCCTTACCTCGTGCTCACCGCCATCCTCGCCGTTTACCTCGTACTTGGCATCCTCTACGAAAGCCTCGTCCACCCCATTACCATCCTCTCCACACTGCCGTCGGCCAGCCTCGGAGCCATCCTTGCGCTCTTCATCACCAAGACTGAACTCGACATCATCTCGCTCATAGGCATCATCCTGCTCATAGGCATCGTTAAGAAAAACGCCATCATGATGATCGACTTCGCCCTCAACGCCGAGCGCAACGAAGGCATGAACACCCGCGACTCCATCTTCCAGGCCTCCATGCTGCGCTTCCGCCCCATCCTCATGACCACCATGGCCGCCCTCTTCGGAGCCGTCCCCCTGGCGCTCGGTACCGGCATGGGTTCGGAGCTCCGCCGCCCACTTGGCATCTCAATTATTGGCGGCCTTATCGTCAGCCAGGTACTCACGCTCTACACCACACCGGTCATCTACTTGTTTATGGATAACCTCCGCCTCAAGCTGCAGGGCGATAAAAACGCGAGACTCTTCACCGCGACCGCACCCGCACAATGAAAGCAGGATCGACAATGAAAGCCAAGCTCCCTAATTCGACAACAACCAACGGCCGACTCTCCGGCCTCACCGGGTTAGCCATCACCTGCGTCCTTCTCAGCGGTTGCCGCGTCGGCCCCAAATACGTCGCCCCCAACGTGCCCGCTCCACCCGAGTTCAAAGAGGCCGCTCCCGCCGCCTACGCCGCCACGCCTGACGCTACATGGAAGCCCGCGCAGCCGCAGGACGCTGCCCTCAAAGGCAAATGGTGGGAGTCCTTCAACGAGCCCGAGCTCAACGGCCTTGAAGATCAGCTCGACATCAACAACCAGAACATCGCGCAGTACTTCCAGAACTTCATGGCCGCCCGCGCGCAGGTCAGCCAGGCCAAGTCGCAGTACTACCCCACCGTCACCGTCGATCCTTCTTTCGACCGTTCCAAGTCTCCCAGCACGCTCCACGGCAGTAGCACCAGCGCAACCGCCGCAGCCAGCAGCGGAGTCACCACCAACAGTGGCACCACCTCCACCGTCATGTCGCTCCCGTTTGACGTCTCCTGGGAACCCGACCTCTGGGGCAAGATCCGCAACACCGTCAGCGAGTACCAGTTCGCCACCCAGGTCAGCGCCGCCGACCTCGAAAACGAGCGCCTCACCGAGCAGGCCGATCTAGCCGAGTACTACTTCCAGCTCCGCGGTCAGGACGCTCTTCAGGACCTCTACAACAAGACCGTCGCCGCCGACCAGAAATCCCTCGACCTCACCAAGGCCCTCTACGAAACCGGCATCGACAACGACGAGTCCGTAGCCCAGGCCGAAGTCACCCTCGAAAACGCGCAGGAAGCCTCCACCGGCATCGCCACCAATCGCGCCATCTACGAGCACGCCATCGCCACGCTGATCGGCCAGCCAGCCTCGACCTTCTCGCTCCCGGTCAAAGCCCTCACCACGCCCGTCCCGCCCATCCCCATCGGTCTTCCGTCGCAGCTCCTGCAGCGTCGCCCGGATATCGCCGCCGCCGAGCGCACCATGGCGGAAGCCAACGCTCTCATCGGCGTTGAAAAGGCCGCGTACTACCCCACGCTCAGCCTCAGCGGCAGCGGCGGCTTGGAGTCCTCCTCAATCTCGAAGCTCTTCTCCACGCCCGCGCTCTTCTGGTCGCTCGGCGCTTCCGCTGCACAAACCATCTTCGACGCCGGCCTGCGCAACGCCACCGTCCGCCAGTACACCGCGCAGTACAACGCGGACACCGCCGTCTACAAGCAGGCTGTCCTCACCGCCTTCCAGCAGGTGGAGGACTATACCTCCACCCTCCGCGTCACCTCCGCCCAGATCACCCAGCAGGAGGTTGCCGTCAAATCCGCGCAACGTTATGTGGATATCGCCACCTCGCGCTACGAAACCGGCCTCGACCCCTACCTGAACGTCATCAGCGCCCAAACCACGCTGCTCAGCGACCAGCAGGAAGCCGTCACGCTCCGCATCAGCGAGATGACCGCCGCAGTAGAACTCGTCCAGGCCCTCGGCGGCGGTTGGAACGCCAACCAGCTCCCCACAGCCGCATCCGTCACCCGCAAAGGCACACCAGCCACAGTAGCTGCACCGCCTCAATAGCCTCGTACAGTCCGAGTGCCGAGTGCCCCATCCTCGGCGCGCCCAACTGTCTCCCAAAAACCTCGACCTCTAGATCGCGCCAGGGTGGGGTATCGGGCAAAGCCCGACCGCTCTCCTCAACCCAACCCCAACCGTTCGGGTGCCCCGTTCATGACAGTTCCATCGTCATGAGCGGGAAAGTGTGGACCTAAACCAAGCAAGCCTTGCCTCTTGCCTTCCTCCGCGAACCTTAGCTCCCTCCGCGACCTT
>Ga0302305_1001979_pt1 | contig 11748 bp, 13 predicted proteins | sample III_Palsa_E2_3_FD_198764 | JGI IMG/M metagenome (GOLD analysis project Ga0302305, IMG submission 198764) | Peat permafrost microbial communities from Stordalen Mire near Abisko, Sweden - III_Palsa_E2_3 | ecosystem: Environmental > Terrestrial > Soil > Palsa > Peat permafrost | place: Sweden... | reverse complement strand
AGCCGCGCTTCGCTGCGTCTTGCAGGTAGGCCCGCACGATCAGGACGTGAAATGGCCGGATGGCGGAGAGGTACAGACAGCCGAGAAGGTTGTGGCAGTGGACGACGGTCGTCGCGATCAGGGCATCGAGATCGCCCGCGGCGCCCTCGCGCAGAAGGATCGAGGTTCGAAAGTCGAGGTGGCGATCATTCTCGCCGACGATCACTTCACGGGAGGAGCGTGACAGGACGGGGAAGAAGTCGATGCGGTCTGCCCCAGCTCCTGGATCGGCCGCCCGGATGGCTCGCGATGTTTTCACGCCAAAGCGCTTCATAACTGTATCGCGCACGTGCATTAGGCCACGGGCCCAAACCGGGGGGTGATCGAAGGCCGCCTCGGCCAGCAACCCGACTTCCCGCGTAGTCCCTGTCGGGAGGCCGATCGCGAAGGCGTCAGCGAACGTCGCGGTTTCGTAGCGCGACGCTAGGGTACTTTCGAGCGGCGGTGCGACCGCGTGGGGTTTGGTCACTGAGCGCATGGCGCTCCATAGCGCAAATGCGGTGCGGACCGTGAAACCCATCGGCGCGTGATTGCCCCGTTATCAGCGAGGCATTGCGGATCGTGCGATCGTGCCCGCTGGATGATCGCATTTGCAGGCATCGCACCCGCCTGTCGCGCGATCTCCCGGCCTTTGAACAACAGGGCAAGTGTCGGTATCGAGCGGATTGCAAAGCGGGCGCAACCGCCTGCTCGGCTTCGGTGTCAAACTTGCCGAGTCGTATCTCAGGCTCGAGCTGAGCTGCAGCCGCCGCGGGTCGCGCTCGACCGCTTGCGGTTCTCGCGTGGAGACCGAGCTGGAACCACGTCGGCTCGAGTTTCTGACCTGTCCGATAGAAATCGGCGGATTGGCGGACGTCGTGACCACCGCCTGGCGTAGGGGTGATCTGCCGGCGATCGGCGCCTCCTGGGCGGCTATTGAAGCATGATCTCGCGACGATCGTCAGCTTTGTTCGACGTCCCAAAAACGTGCGATCCTTATGGCTGCCGCTTCGACATAGCCGCGGCCGATGTCACCTGGCTCAGCGAGGATCCAGTGCGATCCCGAGCGGGTCGGTTCGAGCGTTGCCGCAATTGACGGTAAGGCGATGACTATCGTCTCACCCTTTGCCCGCGCGGCGCCCTGCGCCTGACGGCGGATCTCTTCCTCGATCTGAGATTTCGATTTCCGCGCGTGCTTTGCCATCGTGTATCAGATCCTGTTTGTTAGATCGCCGGCGGGCGACGAGCGGCACGTGACGTTTGCAACCGCCTTTGCGGCGTCTGCGATGACACGCTACTTCGAGCCGTTGCGCGGTCGTTTGCGGTTTTACGGCTGCTCCGAAGGGTCAGGCTGGAAGCTGCCGAGCTCGATCTCGAGCCGGGCAACGAGAGCATCAAGGGTGGGCAGGTCGCGATCGTCGGTTCGGGTTCGCGCTTTGCGCGCTTCGTCCAATACCCCCGTCCAGTGCGTGAGCGTGTCGGGGTAAACTGGCTTGCCCCGCAACCTTGAGGCGCTCGTTATGGCGCCCTGGAGGTTGGCCATGATGGTCCCGTGAATGTCCATCGTCGCCGACTATCACGGCGGACGGCGGCGTTCACCCCCATGTCCATTTGCGTTCGGCTGACGCGGAGGGGGCGGTCCACCGTGGTCGTGAAGTCGGATTAGATACGGCTGCGCATCCTCGGCGCGAAGCAATGGTCTCCGCCCCTCGGGCTCGCCCTCCCCCGTGCGGGAGTCGGCAGTCTGTTGGCGGGACGACGGCTTTGGATGCACGACCGTCGCGGCTCCTGGTGCCGCTAAAGCTGTTGCTGCGCGGCCTCCTATGGCTACGGACCGCTATCGCAACGCTGGGAGAGTAATCTTGGTCACGATCGCCATTCTTGCCATGGGAGAAATGGGCTCCGGTATCGCGGGCAGGTTCGTCGAGCGCGGCGCCCGCGTGGTCACATCCGTCCAAGGTCGCAGTCAGGCCAGCGTCGAGCGAGCGAAGGCGGCAGGCGTCGAGATGCTGGCCGATAGGGACGTTATCGGCGAGGCCGACCTCTTCCTGTCTGTGGTGCCGCCAGCGTCCGCCAAGGACATGGCAGTCTGGTTCCTGACCGTCGTGGACACCGCGCGCGCTCCCGTGTTCATCGACTGCAATGCGATAGCGCCGCAAACCCTGAAGGTCATCGCCGAGGGTTTTGCAGACCGGGGCTTGAGGTTCATCGACGGCTCGATCATCGGCGCCGCGCCCAGGGCGGACGGCTATAGCCCGCGGCTGTATCTCTCCGGACCTACAAGTGACGAGGGCGATACGATCGGCGCGCTTGGGATCTAGACAAGCGTGCTGTCCTCCATTCTCGGCGAAGCGTCGGCGCTGAAGATGGCCTATGCCGGTATCGGCAAGGGCTTCCAAGCGCTCGGCACGGCGATGGCGCTGGGCGCCGCCCGCGCCGGTGTGACGCATCATCTTGTCGCCGAGTTGGCAGACAGTCAGCCGGAACTCTATGCCTGGCTCCGCAAGATGCTGCCGACCATGTACGCAAAGGCTTATCGCTGGGATAGGGAAATGCTCGAGATTTCGGCCTTTCTCGAGCCGGAGCGCGGAGCCGCCGACATGTTCGTCGGCGCTGCGGCCTTGTACCGGCATGTCGCGGACGATCAGCGGATCGGCGCGGATTCCGAGATCATCTCGATCCTAGAGGCATTTATCAGTCCATCGGTTTGATCCGAGGCATCTTCAGGGGTGGCGGTCCAATGATCGATCGGCTGTGGATGTGTTTCGGGAATGGAACCGTCGTGTCGGACGCTGAGTGAGCGTGCGGCAGAACCGCTGCCTGATCGCCAACCCGTCGGACAACGACCGCCATACGTTATGCCCCGGCTTCGTGAGACTTTAGTTTGTCACATCTCCATTAAGTCCCGGTTGCCGAACCGGCCTCTCTCTGTTGAGTCAGCAGAGGGGATGCTGAATGCACCTTTGAACGGAGTTTCGATCCATGTTTCCGTTTGGTCTGAACTGCACCCTTCTCACGCTGCGCTGGACCGGCAGCGCGCTGGGCGAAGGCTGAAAAGGCCGTCGTCAGTTTGACGAAGCACTGAATGAGATGGTCATACTCGTCGGAATCGAAGTCCGTCAGGAGAGCATTCCAGGCGGCTGCCAGGACCGGTGCCATCGCCTGGATTCTGGCTTCACCCTCCGCGGTGGTGCGCAGGCGTACCACGCGACGATCGGCGGCGCAGCGGTCCCGGATAAGCAGGCGACGGTCTTCCAGAACATCGACGAGCCGGGTGATCGCGCCAGTTGTCATCATCGTCTCCTTCGCGAGATCGCCGGCCGTTACCACCACACCGTCATGGACCAGCATCAGGGACAGCCAATGTATGAAGCTCAGGTCCGTCTCGGGAAACTGCGCTTCGGAGAGGCTGACCATCTGACGGTAGAGACAGCGGATCAGGCGGCCGGGCCCCTGAGGGCCGACAATATCTTCGGCCGTGAGTTTGACGACGGGCTTCCTGCGGTTGGCATTGAGTTGGTTCATGATGTTCCCGGACTTCTGTGCCCCCTCTCGGCGTCATAGTGACTTCCAAAACTAATGCTACGATTGGAAATGCCGTTGTGGGTGTCGAGGGAGCACTGCGCGTGATTAAGCGATAACCCGACAGGCTTAAGGTTTGCGAGGGGCGCCTGCTCCGGTCGATTTAGTGATCTAGGTGGAACTCCAGATTACAGATGTCACCCGATTCTAAGGGTGTCGGAGCAACTCGCTGGACCGCTCCTATGTTTGTACCATCGTGTAAGCGTCAGCTCGTTTATCGTGTGTTGAAGGATCCTGAATGACCGAGATCTCCGGCTATGCCCGGTTACGCGACCCGCGGCTCAATCAGGGAAGCGCGTTCAGCGAGGATGATCGCCGGAGGCTCTGCCTTGAAGGGCTGCTTCCCCCGGTCCCAAGTTCCCTCAAGCATCAGGTTGCGCGTCTCCAAGGCGAACTTGCGTCAGTTTCCGAGGATATTCATAAATATCTTATCCTCTCGGATCTGCAGGCGCGCAATGAAACACTGTTCTATGCCTTGATAATGTCGGACCCGGCAACGTACATGCCGATTGTGTATACACCGACTGTGGGCGAAGCCTGCCAAAAGTTCGACCATATCTTCCGTGCTGCGCGGGGAATCTATCTACCGATCACGGCGAAGAGCCGTTTACGGGAGTTGCTTAGCCATTGGCCCGAAACGGATGTGCGATTTGTTGTTGTGACCGATGGAGAGCGCATTCTCGGACTCGGCGATCTGGGTGTCGGAGGAATGGGCATACCGATCGGCAAGCTTTCGCTTTATACGGCTTGCGCAGGCGTGCCGCCGGACGTCTGTCTACCCATTACGCTCGACGTTGGCACCGACAATCAGGACTTGCTGGACGACCCTCTCTATCTGGGCCTGCGTCACAAACGGCTACGGGGCGACGAGTATCACGCCTTTATCGCTGAGTTCGTTGAAGCGATACAGGAGCTTTACCCCAAAAGCTGTATCCAGTGGGAAGACTTTGCCAATTCCAATGCCGTACCAATCCTTAAGACGTACGGTGAGAAGATTTGTACCTATAATGACGACATCCAGGGCACGGCAGCGGTCGCTTTGGCGGGGATCTATGCGGCGCTCAGGATTACCGGGGATAAGCTCATTAATCAGCGCTTCCTTTTTTTGGGGGGGGGCTCCGCCGCAACTGGAATCGCCGAGCTGTTAGCTCACGCCATGGCGTGCGAGGGCCTCGATATGACAGAGGCTCGCACACGAACGATACTCTATGACGTAAATGGTTTGGTCACGAAGGACCGCGATGACCTAGCGCCTTTCCAGCGGGTCTTCGCGATCGAGCATGCTCCCATCAAATCCTTTGCGGATGCGGTGAAAGCTTTGAAGCCCAACGCCATCATTGGCGTCTCGACCGTCCCCAAGCTCTTTAATCAACAAGTGATAGAAGCGATGGCGCACGTGAACGAGCGTCCGATCATTTTTCCCTACTCCAACCCAACGTCTCGTTCTGAATGCACCGCGGAGGAAGCCTATCGTTGGTCAAACGGCAAAGCTATCTTCGCGAGCGGCAGCCCCTTCCCGCCCGTTGACGTCGAAGGCCAGCACTTTGTGCCCGGTCAAGGCAATAACGTCTATATTTTTCCAGCCATGGGTATGGCAGTTTACGCGACCGAGGCGAAGCGCGTGACCAACGAGATGTTCATCATCGCGGCGCAGGCCGTGGCCGAACAGGTCGACGAGGAAAGCCTCCGAAAGGGCCTCATTTATCCTCCGCAGAGCAAGATTTTCGAGGCATCGATGCATGTCGCGACGAAGATCGCAGAGTATATCTACGATCACGATCTCGCCAACGTGGCGCGGCCAGACGATGTCCGAGCCCAAATTAAAGCCAAAGCATATTCGCCGGTCTATCGGGCCTGATCCGCTGCGTCTGCCTGCGCAGTCTCGAATAGGCGTGCTTACGCAAGGTATCAGTTGCGGAGCCCATCGATCCCATATCGCGGTCCGTCGTCAGCTTGCATGAATACGGTGATCGTCGAGGCCGACTGCGCATGCGCGACTATCGTTGCATCGGCATCAATCCATAAATCATCGGACCAACGAACGCCTGGATCGATTACCTAGAAGGTTGGTCTTTCAACGAGACGCTATGCAGTCTCCCTGCAACCCTCCGGCCAGGAATAGTAGCCCGAATATCGTTCCTCTATTTCAGCGTATCAAACCGTGATTTCAAGTCGGACTCCCTCACATTGCTACGCGGCTTTCGAACGCTTTGTTCAGTGTTTGTCGCATTCGCTCCCAAATAAGAGTTTCAGGATGCCAGAACCCATTGGAGACCATGCTTGCGCGATGTTGGGGGCGGGGCGCTCATGATCCTTAGCATCTCGTTCCTCCCGGCGTGTGTATTGGTGGGGACTTTGATATGGGTTTTCGTCGTGCGCTCGCGCTCGATAGCAGTGAAGCTCGCGTCGGAGGCCCTGATGCTCGGGACTATCGGCGCCTGTCTGATCATCCGAGGAACGAGTCCCCTGCCAACCGGGATCGAGCTGGCACATGGTGTAGACGCCGCATGGTTGCGGGCGCTCGCTGTGGTGTGGTGGCTGGTTGGAGCCAGATTGGCCGCTACCGTGAGCATACTGGGCTTAGGGCGCGACGCGCGCTCGCGTCAGGCGCGACTTTTCTCGGATTTGCTCGCCGGCGCAATCTATCTAACTACGACGCTGATCATTCTCAATTCAGTTCTCGGGCTGCCGGTCAAAGGGCTTCTCGCCACTTCGGGTGTGATCGCCATCGTGCTTGGTCTGGCACTGCAAAACACGCTAGCGGACGTCTTTTCTGGCATTGCGGTCGGGCTTGAACAACCATTTCACGTGGGCGATCGCATTTCTATTGCTGACTATGCTGAAGGCATAGTCGTTCAGGTGAACTGGCGCTCGATCCGCATTCAGACTGATGGCGAAGACCTCGCGACGATCCCCAATAGCATTGTTGCTCGAAGTCAGATTATGAACCGAAGCGTCCCCACAGCGAGAAGGGGGGGCACGATCGACATCCCGGTGCATTCCAAAGTTCCAACGGACCAACTTATGGGTCTGATCCGGCAGGCGATCCTGCTCAGCCCGGCAATCCTCGTTGATCCCGAGCCTAATGTTGTCATCAAGAATATCGGCATCCGAGTAACCACCGTAAGCGTCAACTACTTCGCAGCAACGACATCAGCTCTGGCGGTAGCGAGGGGTCAACTACTCAGGCAACTCCGACGTTTATATTACCACGCCGGAATTCTCAACAGCACAGTCGAATCGGATGCGGACTTGCTCGGCAGCATCGTTCTTTTTGAGTCATTGACTGGGCTTCAAATCGAGGGATTGGTCAAAAGTCTCACGACCTGCACATTTCAAGCAGGCGACACGATGCTCGAACAGGGAAGTCTTGGCCGATCGCTTTACGTGATTCGGGCGGGTGTCTTCGAGATCAGCCGGCGACAGGAAAGCGGGGATCGGCTCGTGTATGGAAGGGTCGGGCCAGGCGAGTACCTTGGGGAGATCAGTATGATGAGTGGCGACCCGAGACCGTTTTTCGTGGAAGCCCTGACAAAGGGTAGCATATTGGAGCTTCCGCGTAGCGCGCTCGAAGCGCTCCTTAGCCAGGATGGGCATCTCTGCGTCGCGCTTGAAGCATCCGTTGAACGCGGAATGGCCTGGCTGGATCGCGACGATGCTGCCCGCAACTGTCATCAGCTTGACGCGGACGGATCGCTTCTCGCCCGCATCCGTAGCTTTCTTTATCATGGCACAAAAGACTGATGCCGTTCAACGGCCGGTGCGCCGTTGCCTGGAAACGTCCGCGTCTATCCGAACCTGGTCGGTGCGCCGCGTCGAACGACTATGCCGCAGATCGACCTGCTCCGTCTTGCCAAGTCAAGTACGTGCGCGACAATAGCCGGACATCAGATGGCCTTTGACTTCATATGTAACAATGCTCATTGCGACATGAACCGAAGCTCCTATCCGACGTTTCAGATCTTCCCCGTAAGCGACGGAACGTTATAGATCTGGGAAATGGGTTATTTCTGTTGGACGCATGTCGTCGAATGTACCCGCCTCGCGCGGCGGTGGCGGCTTGTGGCCCGATAGACCATTTTGAGCCTAACATATATTATCTCTCATTCAAACGGGCGCGTCTCGCAATGGACCTAAAGTCAGTACATATCATATATGCGTCGACGAGCGGGCATACCGAGTATGTAGCGCAACTGTTGACCGCCGCGCTGCGTGATAAGCTTGGCCAGCAGGTTTCGTGCACCCGGGCGGAAGAATCCCAACTACGAAGTCTGACCGAATGTAACGTCTTGGTGCTAGCTGCCGCGACGTGGAATACGGGGGGCGTGGAGGGCCAGCTAAATCCGCATATGGCCGAGCTGCTTGATCATCGAGCGAGCAATGCGGACTTATACGGGAAGGCATGTGCATGCGTCGCACTGGGAGACGATCGCTATTACTACACAGCTAGGGCGGCCGACCATCTGGAGCGGTACGTCGTATCGCACGGCGGGTATTTCGCAGTTCCCGTGCTTAAGCTGATCAACGAGCCCTATGGCCAAGAAGATATCGTGAGGCGGTGGGCAAGCGCCTTGACGCATGTAGTAGCCAGTCGGACGCGGAGCTGATCGATGGAACGGACCGCTATCAAAGTCGCCGGAGCGTCCGGGCAGGGTATCAATTCCGTAGGCAGCATGATCGCCAAAGGCCTGAAACGTGCTGGCTACCAAGTCTTCGGCTATCGCGAATATCCGTCTCTCATCAAGGGCGGGCACGCAACTTATCAAGTGGACGTATCCGACAGCGAGGTCAAAAGCACTCAAAGCCAGATAGCGGTCTTATTGGCGGCTAATCATCATGCTTTGAGGAATAACGTGCGCGATGTGCAGGACCGCGGATTGATACTTCATACCACTCCCGATTGGGCCTTCTCGGTCGAGCAACAAGCCTTTATCGAAGAGCGCCTTATCACCGTACGATATCTCCCCGCAGATCATATACTGAGAAAGCTTGGGGCAGGCGGCCTACTTTCGAACTCAGTCATGCTTGGCCACCTATGGTCCTTGCTAGAGCAGGATATCAGGATCTTAAAAACGCTCGTTGCGGAAAAATTCAAACATAGGCCAAAAGCGCTTTGTCTAAACGACCAATGTCTCGATGCAGGCTATAGCTGCAAGCCGCTTGGCGGACCGACGACCATTTCGCGGTTGCCCGGCCCTCCCTCGCGCGACGTCGCCGATCGCCTCCTCTTATCAGGAAGCGAAGCGATGGGCTTGGGCGCCTTGCATGCCGGCATGCGCTTGTTCGCTGCCTATCCGATGACGCCTGCGAGCCCCTTGCTATCCTTCTTTGCGGGTACGCAAGACAAAACGCGTATCGTCCTCAAACAGGCAGAGGACGAGATTACCGCTGCTCAAATGACCAGTGGCGCTATGTTTATGGGCACCAGGGCTATGACGGCGACGTCGGGCGCTGGGTTTGATTTGATGAGCGAGACGCTCTCGATGAATGCAATGATCGAAAATCCCGCCGTATTCGTCCTTGCTCAACGTCCAGGGCCCGCGACCGGACTGCCGACCTGGACCGCGCAGGGGGATCTTTTGCTCGCGGCCCATGCTGGCCATGGCGAATTCTCGCGGTGCGTTCTCGCTGTGTCCGATGCTCAAGATGCATTCGATCTGATGCCTGTCGCCTTTAACATTGCCGAGCGATATCAAACCGTAGTAGTCGTCCTGACCGAAAAGCAGATTGCCGATGCGATGTACACACAGCCTCGCTATGATCAGGAGAAGGCTTTTGTAGACCGCGGGCGGTTGATTATCGATCCCGCATCTTTGTGCAAGCTGGAAACGTCGGATCGCTATGATCCGAGTGTCCCTAATGGTGTTTCCGCGCGTTGGTTGCCGGGCAGTAAGGCGGCGCCCTATTGCGCCCAAGCTGACGAACATGATGCGGCCGGCGTCGTCACTGAAGCCGCGCATGTTACGAAGCAGCAGATGGATAAACGACGCCGAAAATTCGACGCGATGAAAGCGGCGCTACCAGATCCGATTGTTTACCGAACTGGAAAGCCGCTTGGTCGGAGCGACGCCGGGGATGGGAGTGACCATCTGGAACTCCTCATCGTCGGCTGGGGCAGCAGCGGCAGCGTGATACGCGATGTCATGGCCTGCACCGAGATGCGCGATCGCAGCGTTGGCTATTTGCACTTCACCTATTTGTGGCCGCTGCGGACCGAGACGCTGCAGCGTATTTCCGGCAAGGCGCAGAAAGTTGTCCTCGTCGAACAAAATATGCAAGGCCAATTAGGCGTCCTTATCCGATCGGAGTGCGGTTTGCACATTGCGGACCGAATATTGAAGTATGACGGACGTCCCTTCTTTTACGAGGAACTGCTTTCCTTGCTCATGGCCCGTCTCGGCCCGTTAAAAGGTGCCCAGCAGATCGACCTTGAAGACCACGGGGAATACGGAGCATGAAAATGGTCGATTCGCCGACAAATCCCAATTCTACAGTCACGGAATATCATTGCGATGTGCAATGCACATGGTGCGATGGATGTGGAAATTACGGTATCTGGACCGCGATCAAGTACGCCCTTGTCGATCTTGGTCTGCATCCTTGGGAGGTATGTCTCTGTTATGATGTCGGTTGCCATGGTAACGGATCAGACAAGATAGCCGGATATCGGTTTCACGGAATCCATGGAAGGGTCATACCGTTCGCAGCGGGCGCGAAACTTGCGAACATGGACATTCCTGTGATTGCCTTTGGCGGCGATGGCGCGACCTTCTCGGAAGGCATCGGTCATTTGATCCACGCTGTCAGGTCCAACTATCCGATCGTTTTTGTGCTGCATAACAATGGGAATTACGGGCTGACCACCGGCCAGCCCAGTGCTGTCACGTGGCAAGATGAACCGATGACGGCCAGCCCGAACGGGATGGCGGAGTCCACGCTTTCGAGCATGGATCTCGTGTTTGCACTAAATCCGACATTCGTCGCCCGCGGGTTCACTGGCGACATACAGGGCATGGCGCGGATTCTGAAAGCGGCGATAAGCCACGGAGGCTTCGCTTTCGTAGATATGCTCCAAGCCTGCCCTACCTATAATCACTTCGCAACCCATCAGTATCTCCTCGACCGCTGTTTCGATGCCGAAAGCGAGGGCCACGACGTCCGAGATCTTATACAGGCGAGGAAACTTGCGACAGATGTTCAAGATCGCATCGCTTGTGGAATTCTCTTTCAAAGCGGCGATGACGCTAATTTCTATGAACGCCTAAAACCGAGGCAGGACGTTACCACCACTTGCGTCGCAGAGGTTAGAAAGCACGATATCAGTGACCTGTCTATTGGGTTCGTCTGAAGCCGCGGCCTTTGCGTAGCACGTGCGAGACCTAAGGCTCACGACGGCCGGTAAGAGCACCCGTATCATCGGCGTTATCGGGAGCGTCCGTGGCCTTTCTGCGGTCGAGGCGATCGCCGCGTGCTCGGAACGGCTTTGCGGCCTCCTTTTCGGGGCAGCGAACATGCCTTGGGACATCGGATGCGATGCATCATGGGATCCGCTGGTGTTCCCGAGAGGTCGCCTTTATGCGGCATGTGCTGGCGCAGGGGTGGTAGCGATCGATGGCCCCTTCTCGGACGTCCTCAACAGGGCGGGGTGCCAAACAGAGGCCGTACGGGGGGCGTTCGGCTTCGGGGCGAAGGCGGCTATTCATCCGGTGCAGGTGAGACCGATCCAGGCAGCCCTGACGCCCTCGGAGCTGGCCGTCAGGGAAGCCATGGCGTATCTCGCAAGAAATGGCGAGGGTACGGAAAGCTGCGTCAAGGATGCGCGGGCCGCGCGGGCCGCGCGGGCCGCGCGGACAGCGCGGAAGATCCTTGCGGCCGCAGGCCACTAAACGTGGGGGCGCTCAAAAGCGCTTCGCAGGTAACGCAGGGCTACGACGGTAAGCAAATCAACGTTGAAGCGGGCAGCGCAGTGGCGCAGCATTTCTTCCAGCCGGCTGCGCAAGGCAATGGCGTGGAGGAAATCGTGAACGAGCAGGCGAAGTGTCCGGTTCAAGGCGGCAAGGTTGATGGGGCAACCGTGCTATTTGAGATGACCAACCGGCTATGGTGGCCAAATCAACTCGATCTGTCGATTCTGCACCGGAATCCACC
>Ga0302305_1001976_pt1 | contig 11754 bp, 13 predicted proteins | sample III_Palsa_E2_3_FD_198764 | JGI IMG/M metagenome (GOLD analysis project Ga0302305, IMG submission 198764) | Peat permafrost microbial communities from Stordalen Mire near Abisko, Sweden - III_Palsa_E2_3 | ecosystem: Environmental > Terrestrial > Soil > Palsa > Peat permafrost | place: Sweden... | reverse complement strand
TGGGGTGGGTGCTTGGGGAGAGGGAGGCGGAGCCCGACGGGCGGATGTCCGCGCCATCGGGATTCCCCCGCCACAGTCCTACTCCACCGCGGCCAAGGTCTCATCCAGCCAGTCGTACATGCGGGCATAAGCAAGGCGGCTCGCGCCCGTTTCGCAGTGGGGGCCCGCTCCCTCCGCGTCCGTGAACATCATGAAAGTCTTGGGACAGGTGAGGTGGTCGAACAGCTGCTGGGCCTGGCCTTGGAAGAACAAGTCCTTCTCCGCATCGCAGATCAAGGTGGGGCATTTGATCTGCTCAGCGATGCCATCGCGCAGATGGAAGGCCTGCGTCGCGGCCAGATAGGCGCGCGGGGTGTCGACGCCGAACGCATACATGCCGTGGGTGAATGCCCATCGCGCGACGCTGTTGGTCTTCATGGCGTTCTCCAGCATCGCATCGAGTTGCGGCGCGCTTGGTGCGAACAAGGCTGCGACAACCGCCTCGCGCCTGTCCGCAGGAATGCCGGAGAGTTGCGCGATGCCGTAGTCGTAAACGCCGTCATCGGCGATGCATGCCGCCAGGCGATGCTCGAAGGCAGCGGCGCGTGGTGCCAGGTAACCGCCAAGGCTTTCGCCATGAAGAGCGATCCTTTTCGGGTCGACGTCCTCGCGGGCCAGCAGGTAGTCGACGACCGGCGTGATGACGTTCTCCCAATCGCCCCGGAAATGCAGCCCTTGCCGGTGCACGGAGGCGAACTGACCGGGGCCGTCGACCACCAGGACATTGTAGCCTCGCTCAACCGCGGCCCGCGCGCCCATCCAGTGCATCTCCTCTGGAGAGCCATCGAAACCATTGTTCAGGATGAGCGTTTTGCGCGGCACATCGGTGGACCCGGCCGGATGGAAGTAGCCCGGTAGCGTTGTACTTTCATACGGGATTTCCACGGCTTCGATCGCGGGCAGGAAGAGCGAAGCAGCTTGCCGATAGCAAGTCGTGGTTCGCTCGAAGGCGCGCTTCATCCGAGGATCATCGGGGTTGGCGTGCAGGAAGAACTCGGCGCTGCGATAGTAGCTGGATGCCCGCAGATAATTGTCGCGTGCGCTGATCTTGTGGCCCCTCTTGAGCTGACCTTCTGCTTCGCCGGCGAGCCGGTCAGCGAAGGCACTGTGGGCGTCGTACCAGCTGTCGTAGTCGCCGGACTTGATGTTCTTGGCGATGGCGATGACCTCGCCAAACTCGGCGCCGCCATATTCGGCCGCGCCAAACAGCCGGGAGATCTCGAACCAGAACTCCGGGTCGTCCTTGAACAGGAGCGCGTCGGTTCCCTCGCCGCCCAGCGCAAGTGCCGGCGCCTCGGTCGGGGCGCCACCTGTCGACGATGCCAAGACTGAAGCAATCGGAGTGGTGAGTTGATCGGTCATTTCCGGGTTCCTCCTGGATGATGTGGTGTCGGGTGTCTGTCCGAAAACATAATAAATAAAATCAAGGCGTTAGAAGGAGGAAAGAAGCATCTTTTTTGAAAAAAAGAAGCAAAAAACTTTTATTAGTATGGGCCGTTGCACACAGTCCGTAGTCCGGCACCCCTAATTGATAAAGTTTTTTTGCTTCTTTTTGTTCACAAAAAGAAGACTCTCCTTGTGCCTTAACATATTGATTTTACTAACTATCATGACTCATCGACGACCGCTTCATCGAACGCTTCGTCGACATGCTACTGCGGGGACTGGCAGTGTAGGGCGAAGGGCAGCTAGGGATCGGCCCCCGCCGAAGCCTGGCGGCCAAACCCATCAAACACCACACTAGATAATTTACTTTATTGCTTGAAATCAGCATGTTAAATATCTTTCGTCATAACCAGGTGACTGAATGACCCAAACGGTTGCGATCTATGCCCGCCACAGCAGCGATAATCCGCGTGACGCTTCGATCGAGGATCAACCCCATGTCTATCGCGGGCGAGCAGGCCGCGAAGGTTGGACGGTCATCAAGACATTTGTCGACCACTGCCGGGGTTTGGGGCCTCTCGGCCCCAATCGGGGTCGAGGGGGCAAAGCCCCTCGCCTTTCTTTCTACCTCACGGCCCGTCCCTAAATGCCCCGATTCTCCTTTCAGTCTCTGCTCCCGTCCGGGCAGCTCCATCGCGGTGTGCTGGAGGCGGTGGACCAGGCCGAGGTGGTGGCGCGGCTGCGGCGTGGGGGCGAGGTGCCGGTGCGGGTCGAGCCGGAGCGGCGCTGGCGGGATCTGTTGCATTTGGAACTGGGCGGGCGCGGTCTGTCGCGAGCGGAGCTGGGGGCTTTCGCGCGGGAGCTGGCGTTGATGCTGGGGGCGGGGCAGGATTTGGATCACGCGCTGCGGTTTCTGGTGGAGACCGCGCCGTCGGAGCGCGCGCGGGGGATTTTCGGGCGATTGCGCGATCAGGTGCGCGGCGGCGGAACGCTGCACGGCGCGATGGAGCGCGAGGGGAGTTTTCCGCCGCTGACCGTGGCGATGGTGCGGGCGGGCGAGTCCGGCGGGGCGTTGAGCGAGACGCTGGGGCGGCTCGCGACCTTGCTGGAACGGCAGGAGAGCCTGGTTGCCGCGCTGCAAACCGCGATGGTCTATCCGATCCTGCTGGTTGTAGCCGCGGTCGGCGCGATCGTGTTGTTGCTGACCCAGGTGCTGCCGCAGTTCGTGCCGCTGTTCGCGCAGGCCGGGGCCTCGCTGCCGGTGGAGACCCAGTTCGTGATCGGGCTGGGCGCGTTTGTCACCAGCTACGGGTTGCTATTGTTGCTGTCGCTGATCGGCGCCGGGGTGTTGGCGCGACGGATGCTGGCCGATCCGCGATTTCGCACCCGGTTCGATGGTTGGATGCTGCGTTTGCCGGTGGTGGGCGGGCTATCGCGCGAAGTCGCGGCGGCGCGATTTTGCCGCGTGCTGGGGACGATGCTGCAAAACGGCGTGCCGCTGGTGGGAGCGCTCGCGATCACCGCGGACGCGGTGGGCAATCTGGTGGCGGCTGGGGTGGTACGGGGCGCGATCACCGCGGTGAAGGGTGGACAGCGGCTGGCACCGTTCGTCGAAGCGGCGCATGTCTTCCCGCCGCGTACTTCGCATCTGCTGCGGCTGGGGGAGGAGACCGCGTCGCTGGGCGTGCTGGCGTTGCGGGCGGCCGAGATCCACGAGCAGAAATCGCGGCTGGGACTGCAGCGGCTGGTCTCGCTCGCCAACCCCGCGATCATCATCGTGATGGGCGGCGCGGTGGCATTCATCATCTCGTCGCTGTTGCTGGCGATGCTGAGTTTGAACGATCTGGCGCAATGAGCGAGTCGAGGTCCGAAGCAGGTTTTACGTTGTTGGAATTGCTGGTGGTGCTCGCGATCATGGGCTTGATCGTGGGGCTGGTGGCGATCCGCGGCACCGATCGGGCGCGGCTGGTCCGGCTGCCGGAGGCGGCGCAGAATTTGGCCACCGGCCTGAGACTGGCGCGGCTGCGAGCGATCACCAGCGGGGAGAATTTCACCTTCAAACCGCCCGCGGAGGGGGCGATCGGCATTTCCGGCACGAAGCAGGCGGTTTTCGCGCCCACCGGGGCCGCGACCGCGGCGGACTTCGTGCTGCACGACGACACGCGGACGCTCGAAGTGACGGTGGACGCGCTCTCCGGCCGGGTGGAGGTGCGGGGTGGCCCGTGACGAGGGGTTCACCCTGCTCGAAGTGCTGGTGGCGCTGGTAATCGCGCTGCTCGCCTTCGCCGTGGTCTATCGCGCCAGTGGCGAGGCGCTTACCACCGACCGGGTCGCCTCGCGCACTTTGACCGCGCTGGCGCACGCGCAATCCCGAGTTACCGCGATTTGCCGCGGCGGCGCGATCGCGGCCGGCACCGATGGCGGTGACGACGGCGACGGCTTCAGCTGGGCCTCGAACATCACCGCGGTCAGCAGCCAGGTGCCGGCGCCGATGAACACCGACGAAACCCTCCCCAGCGATCAGGCGCCACCGCAGCAGATCACTTTGTATGATGTGCGGGTGCAGATCACTGAGCCCGACGGTCGCAGCGTCAACCTGACCACGCGCTGCCTGGGGCAGCGGGCCCAACCGCAAAACGGCGCGCCATGAAGCGAAACGGCTTCACCCTGCTCGAGATGCTGGTGGTGCTGGCGGTGTTCGGCTTGCTGATGCTGACGGTGACCGAGGGTATGCGCTTCGCCGGCCGCGCCAGCGAGATCGCCCGCCAGTCACTGGCTTGGACCGAGCAGATAGAGCCCGCCGACCGCTCGCTCCGCGCAATGCTCGAGCAGATCCGTCCGCAAGGAGCGCTGGAGACCAACCCCGCGCTGGTCGGCAGCGCGGACACCATGTCGTTTCAGGCTGAACTTTCCGACCCTTCGCTCGAACTCGGCCACGCCCAGGCGAATGTGGAGCTGGCATTCGAGGGCGGAGACCGCCTCGCCGCACGGACCCAGCCGGCGCCGCACGCGACCTGGATCGGACCGCCCGCACCGGTGCGCTCGACCGTGCTGGTGGACCGGCTCGCGGGTGGCAGTTTCGCTTATTGGGACGGCGCGCACTGGCTCGACCGCTGGGATCAGGACGGATTGCCGCGGCTGATCCGGGTCCGCCTGGAATTTCCCCCAAACGATCCGCGCCATTGGCCGGACATCATCGCCTCGCCGATGCGCGAGACCCTGCCGTGAACCAAAGAACCGCCAACCGAGAACGAGGCTACGCGCTGCTGATGGTGCTGATCGCGTTGGGTCTGGTCGCGATCCTTCTTGGCGTGTTGGAATCCGGCGCCCGCGAGGACGCCCGAACCGCGATCGGCCTGCGCGACCAGGCCGAAGCACAGGCGGCGGCGGACGGCGCGATCTGGACCGCGCTGTGGCAAGTAATCCCGGCCCATACGTCGGCCTGGACGGCCGACACCAGCCCCCACGATCTCATGATCGGCGGCGCCAGCGTGCGGGTCGCGGCCGAGGATCTGGCGGACCGGGTGGACTTGAACCGGGATTCCGCCGCCGCAGTGGCGGTGGTGCTGCGCGGCGGCGGGATCGACCCCGGAATCGCCCAGGCGGTGAGCGCGAAGCTGATCGATTGGCGCAGCGGCAATCCCAACAAAGAACCTCTGGGCGCCAAATTGCCGGATTATCGCGCCGCCGGCCTGCCTTACGGGCCGCCCAACACCGATTACGAAAACCTCGGCGAGGCCGAACTGGTGCTGGGAATGACGCCGGCGATCGCCAAAATACTCGCCTCAGGAGTGACGATCTACGCCTTCGGCCAACCGCAGCTGACCGCGGTACGGAACGCGCTGGAGCTCGAAGCGCTGGAAACCGCGCTTCACAGCCAGCCGGTGCCACCCACCAACCCGCCCGTGGTTTTCTTCTACTCCCTCACCGCCCGCGCCCAGACCGGCGACGCAGTCGCCTTCCGCCACGCCGTAGTGCGCCTCGACATCGACGCCAGCAACCAAGGCAAATTCTGGCGCGTGATGGATTGGGACTAGGGCGGGTTGACGTTCAGAGGCGCGGGAGTCAAAGGGCAAAGGGGCAGGAAGGTAAGGGAAAGAAGTCTTCTTTTTCTGAGAAGAAAAAGAAGCAAAAAGAATTTTGAACGATTTGGGATAATGCGATGACGGCGAGGTCTTTGCTTGGGGTGAGAGCGAGACGATGAGGCCTGGCTGGCTCATCGCCTGCGCTCGCTGGGATGTCTCAGGGGCGCGGCACGACTGAGCGCGTCAACTCCAGCCGGCGCCGCGCCCCTGAGACATCCCAGCGAGCGCAGGCAGTGGGCAAGCGAGACTTCCTCACCCCGTTCCCTCCAGGCAGATGCCCTCACCGCTATCCCACTGACCCAAATCGTTCAAAGTTCTTTTGCTTCTTTTCTTTCAAGAAAAGAAGTCTTTCTTCCTTACCTTCCTGCCCCTTGCCCTTTGACTCCCGCGCCTCTGAACGTCAACCCGCCTAGTCCCGGTTTATTATTCGCTGGTTAGCCGGTTGGGGTTGCCGATCAGGGCCATCAACTCGCGGCGGGTGGTGGGGTTGGTGCGGAAGGCGCCCAGCATGCGGCTGGTGATCATGCCGACGCCGGGCTTATGCACGCCGCGGGTTGTCATGCACTGATGGGTTGCTTCGATGATCACCGCGACGCCGCGGGGTTGCAGCACTTCGTTCAGCGTGTTGGCGATCTGGGCGGTGAGTTTTTCCTGGATCTGCAGCCGTTTCGCGTAGGCGTCGACCACTCGGGCGAGTTTTGAGATGCCTACCACTCTTTGGCCAGGGAGATAGGCGACGTGGGCACGGCCGACGATCGGCACCATGTGATGCTCGCAGTAGCTTTCGATCCGGATGTCGCGCAGCAGCACGATCTCGTCGTAGCCGTCGGTCTCTTCGAAGGTGCGTGAGAGCAGCGCTTCGGGATCGGTGTCGTAGCCGGCGAAGAACTCCTCGTAGGACCGCACCACGCGGGCGGGGGTATCGACCAGCCCTTCGCGCGTGGGATCCTCGCCGGCCCAGAGCAGCAGCACGCGCACGGCCTCCTCGGCCTCTTCGCGCGAGGGCCGAGCGCTGCGGGATTTGCGGAGAGGTTCCTTGTCGGGGTCGGTTATCGTCAGTTGATCCAAATTCGCATCCTCCTCGAACGCGGCAACCGGTGGGTGGTCAATGCACGCTGCCCGGTTGATGCGGGCTATCGAGGCTGAACAGTGGAATGGTGGCATCGAAGTCGAGGCCGGTATCGGTCTCGATCATGTGGTAGACTCCCGTCATCACCCCGGATGGCGTCGGCAGGGGGGTGCCGGACTTGTATTCGAAGGCGCCGCCCGGTTGGATCACTGGTTGTTCCCCGACCACACCGTCGCCATGCACGAGTTGGGTCTTGCCGCGCGCGTCGGTGATGCGCCAGGTGCGCTTGAGCAGTTGCACCGTGACCGGGCTGCGGTTTTCGATCCGGACTCGGTAGGCCCACAGGAAATGGCTCTCCTCCGGCCGGGACTGGTCGTCGAGATAGAAAGATCGAACCTTGATGGTGATGCCCTTGGTGGTGGCAACATAATCTTGTGTCATGGCCATCGGATCAAAGCCCCAAGTCGCTGCTGATGTCCATTATATTACGCGACCGGCGTCAGGGCCAACAGCCGCCTCAACGGGTGGGCTGTCACGTTTGCCCAAGCGCCTGCTTTCGGTGCGCAATTGGCCGCAGGCGGCGAGGATGTCCTGGCCGCGCGGGGTGCGGATCGGCGAGGAAAAGCCCGCATCCATCACGATCTTGGCGAAGCGGTCGAGCCGCGCCGGCGTCGAGGTCCGGTAGTTGCTGCCCGGCCAAGGATTGAACGGGATCAGATTGACCTTGGCGGGCAGTCCCGCGATCAGCCGCACCAGCTCGCGGGCTTCGGCCTCGCTGTCGTTGATGCCGTCGAGCATGACGTATTCGAAGGTGATCCGCCGCGCGTTCGAGGCCGAAGGGTAGCGCCGGCAGGCGGCGAGCAGTTCCTTAAGGGGGTATTTGCGGTTGAGCGGCACCAGCTCGTCGCGCAGCTCGTCGGTGACGGCGTGGAACGACACCGCCAGGTTGACGCCCAATTCATCGCCACAGCGATCCATCATCGGCACCACGCCCGAGGTGGAGAGGGTGATGCGGCGCCGGGACAGGCCGATCCCCTCGCCGTCCATCACGATCTTCATCGCCTTGGCGACGTTCTCGTAGTTGTAGAGCGGCTCGCCCATGCCCATCAGCACAATGGTGGATAGCAGCCGCGGGGTTTCGCCCTTGGGACTGGGCCACTCGCCATAGGCGTCGCGCGCCGCCATGAATTGGCCGACGATCTCGGCCGCACCCAGGTTGCGCACCAGCGTCTGGGTGCCGGTGTGGCAGAAGCGGCACGACAGGGTGCAGCCGACCTGCGACGAGATGCACACCGCGCCGCGGTCTTCAGTCCGGTCGGGGATGTAGACGGTCTCGGCTTCCTGCCCGTCGCGGAAACGGAACAGGAACTTGCGGGTTTCGTCGTTACTCAGCTGCGAAACCGCGGTTTCCGGCCGTCCGATGACGAAATTTACCGCAAGCTTTTCCTGCAGCGGCCGCGCAATCGAGGACATTCGGGCGAAATCGGTCACGCCCTGGTGATAGATCCAATGCCACAGCTGCTTGGCGCGGAACGGCGCCTCGCCGATCTCGGCCAGCAGCGTGATCAGTTCGCCGCGGTCGAGCCCGACCAGATCGCGGCGGCCGTCCGCGGTGGTGGCGGGCGGCGGCGCGAACAGCGCCGATTTGGCCAGGATGCGCGTGCGTTCGGCTTCGGTGAGGTCGAGCAACTGGTTCATTTGCCGGGACACTTCGCCAGCACCGCCTTCATCGCGGCGGAGAAGCCGGTAAGGCTGAAATGGTCGGTAACGCTGCCGCCGCCGCGGGTCGGTGATACCACGGTGGCGTCGCTGCCCTTGGCGAAGGAGGTGATCAGCGCGGCGCCGTCGCGGGCGAAGGCCGAGCGGCCGGAGGTATAGAAGTCGAATTTGTCGTTGCCCACGGTGACGGCCGCTTCCGCGCCGGCGGGATAGGCGAAGCCGGCCGTGAGTGCCACGCTGTCGCGCAGCTTGGCACTTTCGGTGATGGTGAAGAACACGTCGCCACGGCTGGGCAGCGTCGGCGCCGAAGCGAGCGGACGCGTGAAGGTGTAGCACTCCGGCCGGCCGGCCTCGGTCCGGATCACCGCCGTCCAGTCGCCGAAACTGCCGAAGGGCTTCGGCGTGCCGCTCGATTTGGCGTATTTCAGCCGTGAGGCGGCTCTGGCGTGGGAGGTTCCATAGCTAGAGCTTGCCTGCGAAAAGGCGCTTTGGGCCATGAGGCCGACCGCGGCACCGGCCAGGGCGAAAATTGGTAGCAAACGAATAAGGCGCATCGCGGCTAGATACGGGCTGTCACGCTTTGTCACAAGGGCCGGCGCCGAAAACCTGGCCCGGAGCCGCCTGCGGCGCGGCCTCATCCATCAGCGCGGGGCGGCGAAGGTGCCGTTGAGAAGGATTTCCAAAAAGCGCTGGAACCGGTGGCATTTGGTCGATATTACATTATAAGTGAGTAAGCTTGGGTTATAACCCTGCCGGACCCCGCCTTCCGCCTGAGCCTGACCCCGACCGACCGCCGTCACATGACAAAGCCGGATAGAGCAAAATGAACACTAAAACCAAAACCGCCCTACTCCACGACAGAAATCCGGCGACCGAGAATCCAGCTGCGGAGGACTTCAAACCGATCGAGCTCACGCCCACGCTGCGACTGGCGGCGAAGCTGGAGCGCGAGGCTTCGGGCCGCGCGTTTGGTGCCGAACCGAGTTCGCGCGAGCGGATCCTGGATGCCGCCGAGGCGTTGTTTGGCGTCGATGGTCCGGATGTGGTCAGCCTGCGGGATATCAGCGCGCTGTCCGGGGCGGCGACCGGGCTGATCCATTATCATTTCCCCGCGAAAGAAAGTCTGCTCGAGGAGGTGGTGGCTCGCCGCGCCACCATCGTTTCGGAAATTCGCCGCGCCGAGTTGGCGCGGCTGGGCGATAATCCCACCGTCCCGGCGCTGCTCGACGCCTTCGTGCGGCCGCTGGTCGAGCTTGCCGACGGTCCCGACCGGGGCTGGGCGAGCTATTGCCGCCTGATCAGCCTGATCGCGAGCTCGGACGCGCGGGGCGCGCTGATCGCAAAGCACCTCGACGAAACCGCCAAGCTCTATGTCGCGGCGCTGAAGAAGTCGGCGCCAGCGGCGGACGAAACCGACGTGCTCTATGGGTTCGGCTTCACGGTCATTCTGATGGCGAACACGATCGTGAAGAATCAGCGGCTTCAGACCATGTCCGACGGCAAGGTGCAGACTGCCGACATCACCGGGGTTTACCTGCGGATGATGGATTACTGCGTCGCCGGGATGAACGCGCTGATTGCCGCCAAGGGGTGAGCTTTGGGGTGAAAACACCGGCGTGCCGGTCAGTCAGCCTAATTTGTACTTGCGCGGTTCCCTTCAACCGATTTGAATGCGCCACCTAATCAAAACTAGGGTGGAACAGATTTCATGAAAATCGCTTTGATCGCCGCGAACGGTAACGCAGGTTCGCGCATTCTCGCCGAGCTGGTGTCGCGTGGACATCACGTCACCGCGATCGTGCGTGACCCGGCGAAGGTGCCGGAGCAGCCGGGTGTGACCGTGGTGGCGGGCGATGCCAACCATCCCGAGGCCTTGGCCAAGCTTTTGCCCGGCCACGACGCGGTGATCAGCGCCGCCAAATTCACCCACGTGAAGGCGGAAAACTTGCTCGCGGCGGTGCGTGCCGCGGGGATCAAGCGCTATTTGGTGGTGGGTGGCGCGGGATCGCTTGCCGCCGCCGACGGTTCGCTCGAAATGGACAGCCCGCGCTTTCCGGCGCACGTGAAGCCCGAGGCCAGCGAAGGCGCGCGTTTCCTCGCACTGCTCAAGGCCTCGTCGGATCTTGACTGGACCTACCTTTCCCCGTCGCGCTTCTTTGAGCCAGGTACGCGGACCGGCAAATTCCGACTCGGCACCGACCACATGTTGTTCGACGACAAAGGCGTAAGCCGGATTTCGATGGAGGATTACGCCATCGCGCTCGCCGATGAGTTGGAGCAGGGAGCCCATGTCAGGCAGCGCTTCACGGTCGGCTATTAGTGTCGGTCAGAAATAATAGTAAATGAAATCAATATGTTAGACAAAGAGAAGGGTCTTCTTTTTGTGAACAAAAAGAAGCAAAAAAACTTTACTAATTTGGTAGTTGCGAGGCTTCCGAGGACACGACGGGACCAATTGAATAAAAGTTTTTTGCTGCTTTTTTTCAAAAAAGCAGAATCTTCTACTTCACTTAACTAATTCATTGATTTTCTTCTATAAAAATTCTGACGGAGAGAACCATGGCCGAGCTGACGCTTTATTTCTTCCCCGGCACATGTTCGCGCGTGTCGCTGATCGCGCTCAGCGAGACCGGGGTGAAATTCGATGCCAAAATCGTAAATATACTCAAGGGCGAGAACGCGAGTCCGGAGTACCGGGCGCTGAACCCCGCCGGCAAGGTGCCGACGCTGCTGATCGACGGTCATCCGCTGACGGAGACCCTCGCGATCCTGCATTACCTGCATGATCATTACCCCGCCGCCAAAATCTTGCCCTATAACGGTGACCGCAAGCACGACACTCATGTGCTGTCGGATCTGGCCTGGCTCAACTCGACGGTGCAGCCGCTGCTCACTCGGCTTAGGGTGCCGATGGCGATCACGCGGATGCCCGAGGCGTTCCGTGATGTGGCATTGGGCGGGGCGGAGGCAATGCGCGAGCAATTCGGCGTGATCGAGCGCCGTTTGGAGCATCAGCCTTATCTGGGCGGGGACGAATATTCGGCGCTCGACATGATCGCGACGTGGCTGTTGGACGAGTCCGGCAATGCCGGGCTCAGTGCCGAGGAGTACCCGCGTTTCCGCGATCTTCTTGGGCGGGTGATGGCGCGTCCTGCGCTACAAGCGGCGCTCGGCATCGAGGGCGCCGGCATGGGCAGTTTGGCCGCCGCGGGCCAGTTGCCTCCGCCTCCACCGAAATTTATTTGAGTCGCGCGCGTTTACATTCTTATTCCCGGGATCCAAGGGCCTCTCGGCCCTTGGTGGGGTCGAGGGGCAAAGCGCTCGCCTTTTTGAGTTGTTTTTGTTGTCCGCCGCCCAAGCCGCGCCCGAAATGAATAGCGATGCGAACGATGAGCGCGCCGGGGTTTCGCGTGGCGAACTGGAACGGCGTTGGAGCCTGGTGCGCTCGTACCTGCA
>Ga0302305_1001975_pt1 | contig 11762 bp, 9 predicted proteins | sample III_Palsa_E2_3_FD_198764 | JGI IMG/M metagenome (GOLD analysis project Ga0302305, IMG submission 198764) | Peat permafrost microbial communities from Stordalen Mire near Abisko, Sweden - III_Palsa_E2_3 | ecosystem: Environmental > Terrestrial > Soil > Palsa > Peat permafrost | place: Sweden... | reverse complement strand
ATCGAAAGCACAGTCGGGCGCCAGCCCGGACAGACGTCCTTGAATTTCCCAGTCGCAGTCACTGGCTGATCGCCGAACCAGGATACAAAGACGTTGCCGCTGCGATCCTCAAGTGGGCTGAGGTCAACGTGGAATGACCGTCCAGGCCTTGTTTGCAAAGTCGGCCGGTAAGCCGCTAGCAGTTAAGGTGCCCGGTTACCTGACGATGTGAGCGAGCCACATATTGCGGTTCATCTCGCACTCTGCCGCATAGCGCCACAACCGAACGGAGCCTTGCCGATTTCAGCCAGGCAACCGTCAGGACCAGGCGGACGGTCAAAAGTCGCTTGTACCTTCTTGTCATGGCACGGGCATCGCGAGCGACAGCGATCAGTCGAGCAACGGCCGTTCACAGATAGTGCGTAAAGGACTCAAGTTGGCCGGTCACTGTCCGACGGCGATCGGCAGCACGCGACCCGGTCAACCAATCTTCTCGACAACGGACGTTCACGCAAATTTTGTGTCGCGCGTCGTGAACCAGTCAGCAACGCGTTCAATCGCCACATCGAGTTTCCCTAATATCCGAAAGCTCAAGTCGGCGACCTCAGCAGCCTGCGCATCAGGAAGTGTGTATAGCCCATCCAGTGCTTGTACGTTCCGAAGACATGTTCGACGGTCCGCCTGCGCAAGGTCGTCACATCGGGTGTCCTGTCGAGCCGGCGTTGGACCACGTCCAGCACCGACTCATGTTCCCATCGGGTGATTCGGTGACTGGACCTACGAAAACGAAATGGGGCCTACGCTGGCAAAGCACGGACGAAGTGACTCACAGCCCGTCTAACGAAGCGCGTTCAGGTACCGGTTGACCTCAGTCAGGAGCGCCGATTGGAATTGTTCCGACATTCCGTTATCGTCGCCCAGTGACAGCAAATCCTCGATCCGCTCGCGGAACGACTCTGCAATGTTTGCTCGCATCGCCGTTGGCAGATGCTCCAGAACCGACATCAGTAGTGCCCCCACGACGGCTACGCGTGCCCCGTGTTGAACGACGGTGATGCCGTTGATCGTCGCCAAAGACGTGAGCGAATCGAGCCGCCCTTCGCCAGCCATGGCTTCAGCGCGGGCAGTCGAGACCGGCGACGGTTGCACCCGTGACGCCGCTCTGGCCGCGACTTTCGCGTTGCCGCTCCGCGTTTTGAAAAAACTGAACATGTTGCCTCCATGATCAGAAAGTTTCCCACTCCGCGTTTGCTTTCTCTGCTGCAATTGCAGCGGGTTTGTCCGCGATAGCGACTGGCTCTGACCTCAGCTTTGCAGACGTCGCGGGAAGTCTGGCTGGAGCACGGGATCCCGGCCGCCGAGGTCTGATCTGTGGCGTCGTCAGGCGTGACGAAGCTTGTCCCGTATCTGCAATCTTGAACACGGAAACTGCATCCTTCAGCCTCGCCGCCTGTTCCTCCAGCGACTGCGCCGCCGCGGCCTGCTCAACCAGCGCAGCATTCTGCTGCGTGACTTCGTCCATCTGGCCGACAGCCTGATTCACCTGCTCAATGCCACGGCTTTGCTCTTCGGACGCTGCTGCGATTTCGCCGACAATATCCGAAACCTGCTTGATTGCCTGTTTGACCTGCCCCATCGTCGCGCTGACTTCTGTGGCCTGCTTCGCGCCGTCCTGAATCGTTGACACGGACAAATTGATCAATTCCTTGATTTCCTTCGCGGCGGCGGCGGAGCGTTGAGCCAGACTGCGAACCTCGCTGGCAACGACTGCAAAACCCCGCCCCTGTTCACCGGCGCGCGCAGCTTCGACCGCGGCGTTCAGCGCGAGAATGTTTGTCTGGAAAGCAATGCCTTCAATGACGCCCGTGATGTCTGAAATCCTGCTCGAACTGTTGCTGATCTGACCGATGGTACCGACCATGGCCTGAACCGAGTCGTTACCGGTGTCCGCCATATCAGTCGCCTGGGTGGCGAGAGCGTTCGCCTGCCGCGCATTATCAGCGTTCTGCCTTACCGTCTGGGTCAATTGAGTCATGCTCGCCGCGGTTTCCTCGAGCGACGCGGCTTGTTCTTCGGTGCGAGCGGACAGGTCGAGATTGCCGCTTGCGATTTCACGGGAAGCTACGCTCACCGATTCGGTAGACACCTTGATCCCCCGAACCGTGTCGCTCAGCCGTTGATCCATTTTCCTCAACGACTCAAGAAGCATTCCGAACTCGCCTCGTGAGTCATTCGCGATCTGGTTGTCGAGGTTTCCATTCGCGATATGGTTCGCTACGCTGACCGCGTTGTTAAGTGGTGCAGAGATGGTGCGCAACAGATAAACCGATACCCCGATCGCGATAAGCACGCCTGCGCCAACCAGAATCACCGCAATCCAAAGGATCTTTCCGAACGTTGCTTCGCTATCCTCTGAAAACTGCCTGGCTTCTTCCACGTTGCTGTCCGTGTCATCAGCGAGCCCTTTGGCCAATGAGTCGGCCACATCGGCCGACTTGTTCACCATTTCGGCCGCGGCGTCGAAATTTCCCGCCTTGAACGCGGAAATCGCATCGCTGTTCTGCGACTTGAACTCCGTCAGACCGCGTGCAATCTTGTCTGCGATCGCGCGCTCCTTCTCATTGGATACCTTCGCCGGATAGTAGTCGGGCCACGCCTTGTCGATAGTTGCCATGTCCTGATCCAGCTCAGGGAGTGTTTGGGCCACAAACTCAGATGACCGGGTCATCGCCATTGCCCTGAGCTTACTCCGGACGCTGAGTTCAGCCCCCCGTACATTCGAAAGGTCGGCAAGCGGAAGCACCGTGCTGGAATACGTCTCGCTCATGTTCGAGTTCAGCTTGGACAGTCCGCCAATACCAAATAGCCCGATCGTGGCCATCAGTGCGACGCATACCCCAAGCGCCAGCATGATTTTGAATCTGATCGTTTGCAGGAAGCCGCCCATTTTGTGACCCCGAAAAAGGTTAGGTGAACTTGCTCCGGGAAAACCCGAGGCGGGAATCAAAGGTAAAAAACCCGAAAGGTATAATCAATAAAAAATGTTTACGGCAGTGATGCCAGTATCTGTAGCAACTTGAAGTAGGGATACCCTGAATTTAATGTAGGGAAATGGATATAAGGCAAATGTAATGATCCAGGATCCAACCAGTACAAGGGTTTGAGCGAATACACCGGTTGTTATTCGAGTATCAAATAATGATAAATAAAGCTTGAAATGCGATTTTTGAAATAAAAATTTAATTGAATGAATATCTGAAGCCACGATAACTTCCGATGAAAGAAGTCATTTTCTCGTTGAAATGCGTTATTCGCGTATTGCGAACTATCTTGCCGTCTTCGCCGGTAAATCCGGGTAGAATCCGGTGATCGATTGTCAACGGTCTAGCCGACGACGTCGAACGACCGCATGGCAGTGAATATATTTGCTAAAACGATAACGAAAAACGCGGATGCCCGCGCGCCGCCCGACGCCGGGCAGTAATGCTCATAACGGCAGCAACTATCTGGCCGCTAAGCGGCAAATTACTCACTCGTATTCTTTTCCGGCGCGCAGGATATCGGCAGCTCGTCGCCAAGGGTTCTTAGGAACGTTGTAAAACCTGAGCCCATTCTTGGACGCAACGGCCCAAGTAGCAGCCGCATCGAAAAACGAACCGATTGATCCATTCTGCCCACACTCCGAAGCTGGCACTCGATCTGCTGCTTCGCCATCCCGAGCGGGTTACTCCACTAAGGCCGCAAAGCACAGGCATGCGTTGTCTGATGAGACTGATCGAGCAACGTCGTGAAATGGTCGGCGACAAGACACGATTCACTAATCGCTTACGCAATACGCTCAAGCAGTATTACCCGCAGACACTGGAATGGTTCGAACACATCGACACCATAATATTCTGCGCCTTCATCTCGCGGTGGCCGACGCTGTCGGCCATCAAGCATGCGCACCGGAAGACCCTCGAGGACTTCTTCCATTCACATATCGTAGTGCTCCGTTCCGGCGATGATCGTAGCGTTACGTGTCGGTCACCGCCCACGGCGCGACCGACAGGCATTCGGCCAGGTAGTCCAGCAACACCGTCACGCGTGCCGGCCGCAGAATACCCGGTGGAGTCACGAGGTTCACGTTAATGTCCGCTATGCGCCATTCAGGCAGGACCTCCTCCAGTTCGCCACGTTTCAGAGCATCCCAGACGATGAACTCGGGCTGCAGTGCGAGGCCCCGCCCGGCGAAAAGCGCGGGACCAATCACTTCCGCATTGTTGCTCCTGATCCTGCCGCTTACCGGCACCGCGCACTCGTCCCCGGACGCGTGACGGAAGCGCCACAGTTCCGGGGTTGGTAGGTTGGTGTAGATCAGGCAGGCATGGTGTTCTAGTTCTCGCGGATGACCAGGGCGCCCGTAATTGTCGAGATAGGTGGGCGACGCGACCAGCGGCCGACGTACCGCGCACAACCGACGCGCGCGTAGTGAGGAGTCCTCCAGTTCTGCGATGCGGATGGCCACGTCGAGCCCGCTGGCCACCACATCGACCAGATGATCGCTGAGCGACAGGTCAACGCCAACGTCCGGGTAGCGGTCGAGGAATGCGGGGACCAGCGGAGCCAGATATTTGAGCCCGAACGACATGGGCGCGGTAACGCGCACCATACCCTGCGGCGTGAGCGCCTGGGCGGAAGCCTCGGCTTCCACGGCTTCGCCATCGTTCAGGATGCGGATCGCGCGCTCGCGCGCCATCTCGCCGGTAGGCGTGAGTGAAAGCCGGCGCGAAGTCCGGTAAAGCAGCGCCGTTCCCAGCCGCTGTTCCAGCCGGCCAATGGCTTTTGATACGGTCGGTTGCGAAATACCGAGTGCTTCCGCAGCTTTCGCAAACGAACCTACGTCGGTGACGCGGGCAAAAATTGCCCACGCTTCAAGGTCAGGGAGAGTCCGCATGAAAGATATGGAATGGGTTCAATTCCATTCATTCTATTTCTTGATTGGCAAGGCTCCAATAGTATCAGTGCTACTGAGCATGGTGCAGGCGGATCGAACCTGAGGGCGCCTGGCGACGCTTCAATGGGAGCGACACGTCTGCGTCACAGCAGCATGTTTGCGCGCCCGATGGCCAACGATGCTCAGTACGTACGGATGACCGGCTCGCCGATCTCCTACGGGCGTGCTGCCGCGACGCGACGAGTCGCGGCCCGCCGCGTGTCCACTCCTTCCAATCAAGAGACGATGATGCCCCAAGCTCAAGCCAAACCCGGAAAGTTGCTTTTGTCCCCTTCCGACCACACGCTAATCCTCATCGACCACCAGTCGCAGATGGCCTTCGCCACAAAGTCGATCGACCCGGTCGTGCTGCGCAACAACGTAGCGCTGGTGGCGAAGGCGGCGAAGGAGTTCTCCGTTTCGACGATTGTCACAACCGTTGCCGCGAAGACGTTCTCCGGTCCGATCTTCGACGAGATCCGTTCGGTGTTTCCCGGCGAGGAGTTTATCGACCGCACTTCGATGAACACCTGGGAAGACTCGCGCATCACCGACCGCGTGAACGCCATCGGCAAATCGCGCATTGTGATTGCGGGCCTGTGGACGACCGTGTGCGTCGTCGGTCCGGCGCTGTCCGCGCTCGACCAGGGTTTCGAAGTGTACGTGATCGCTGACGCGAGCGGCGACGTCACCGACGAAGCGCACGAGCGCGCGATGGAGCGCGTGATCCAGGCAGGCGCGCGCCCGATGACCTCGCTGCAATATCTGCTCGAGTTGCAACGCGACTGGGCACGCAGCGAGACCTACAACCAGACCGTTGCCACCGCGATCCAGCATGGCGGCGGCTATGGGCTCGGCCTGGTCTACGCGAAGACGATGTTCGGCGGTAGCGAAGGCCACTGATCCTCACACGCACCGCACAAACTATAAAAATCGCGGTCCTCGGCCCGGCGCAACGTTCGGGTCGCCGTCCGCTTCCCGACGCAACCCCGACGAAGCGAAGACAGCCCATCCATGAAGCTCTATCTGCTCTCCCTGGGAGCCGGCGTCCTCGTCGGCGTCATTTATAGCCTGATCAACGTGCGCTCGCCGGCACCACCGCTCATCGCACTGCTTGGCCTGCTCGGCATGCTCGGCGGCGAGCAGGTGATACCGGTCGCGAAGCGCCTCCTGTCAGGAACCACCCTGTCGGCCGCGTGGCACGACGCTCATTGCACAAGCCACGTCTTCGGCATGCTGCCGGGCCGCCAGGCTTCAGAGCAGGCGCGACGCGCGACGACCGACACTGAGGAGAACCGTTCATGACTACCTCTCACACCACTCCCGATCTCGTACTGCGCAACGCTCGCTTCACGACGCTCGACCGCGCGAAGCCGATAGCGAGCGCCGTTGCAATTCGGGAGGGCAAGTTCGTTGCCGTCGGCGACGATGCCGAGGTTGTGCCGCTTGCCGGCGCGACGACTCGTGTGATCGACCTGAAGGGCCGGCTGGTTCTGCCTGGTCTCATCGACAACCACACGCATGTCGTACGCGGCGGGTTGAACTTCAACATGGAACTGCGCTGGGACGGCGTGCGCTCGCTCGCCGACGCAATGAACATGCTCAGGCGCCAGGTTGCTGTCACGCCACCGCCGCAGTGGGTGCGCGTGGTTGGCGGCTTCACCGAGCAGCAGTTCGTAGAGAAGCGACTGCCGACTATCGAGGAGTTGAACGCCGTTGCGCCGGATACGCCAGTCTTCATCCTTCACCTTTACGACCGGGCGTTGCTGAATGCGGCCGCGCTGCGCGTCGTCGGCTATACGAAGGACACGCCCGAGCCGCCGGGTGGCCAGATCATACGCGATGGCCAGGGCACCCCGACCGGGTTGTTGCTCGCGAAGCCCAACGCGTCGATTCTCTACGCGACGCTCGCGCGGGGGCCGAAGTTGCCGTTCGACTATCAACTGAATTCGACGCGTCACTTCATGCGCGAGCTGAACCGGCTCGGCATCACGGGCGTCATCGACGCAGGCGGCGGCTTTCAGAACTACCCGGACGACTACGAGGTCGTCCAGAAGCTGGCCGACGAAGGACAGATGACCATCCGTCTCGCCTACAACCTGTTCACACAGAAGCCCAAGGCGGAGAAGCAGGACTTCCTCGACTGGACCAGGACCTCGAAATACAAGCAGGGCGACGATTACTTCCGGCACAACGGCGCGGGAGAAATGCTTGTTTACTCCGCCGCCGACTTCGAGGACTTCCGTGAGCCGCGCCCGGACATGCCGCCCCAGATGGAAGGCGAGCTCGAGGAGGTGGTGCGCGTGCTGGCCGAAAACCGGTGGCCGTGGCGCCTGCACGCCACCTACGACGAGACGATCAGCCGGGCGCTCGATGTCTTCGAGAAGGTCAACCGCGATATTCCACTAGCCGGCATCAACTGGTTCTTCGATCACGCGGAGACGATCTCGGAACGCTCGATAGACCGTATCGCCGCGCTTGGCGGTGGCGTTGCTGTGCAGCACCGTATGGCCTATCAAGGCGAGTACTTCGTCGAGCGCTATGGGGCGTCAGCGGCCGAGGCCACGCCGCCGGTCGCGAAGCTGCTCGAAAAGGGCGTGAAGACTTCAGCCGGCACCGACGCGACGCGAGTCGCTTCGTACAACCCCTGGGTCTCGCTTGCGTGGCTAGTGACCGGCATGACGGTAGCCGGTCTGCGTCTCTATCCACGGCGCAACTGCCTCGACCGCGAGACGGCGCTGCGCATGTGGACCGAGAAGGTCACCTGGTTCTCCAACGAGGAGGGCAAGAAAGGCCAGATTGCGGTCGGCCAGTTTGCCGATTTGATCGTGCCCGACCGCGACTTCTTCGCCTGCGCGGAGGACGAGATTGCGCAGACAACATCGGAACTGACGATCGTCGGCGGACGCGTGGTGTACGGCGCGGGCGAATTCGGCCCTCTCGACGACAGCGCGCCGCCGCCCGCGATGCCCGACTGGTCGCCGGTGCGCCGGTTCGGCGGTTTCGCGGCGTGGAAGGACGCTGCGGGCTCGCGCGGCGAAGGCGAATCCACGTTGCAACAGGTCGCCGCCGCGGCGTGCGGTTGCTCCACCGCCTGCTCGGTGCACGGCCACAGTCACGCGCGCGCGTGGTCGGGCAATGCTCCGGCCTCCGACCTGAGCGCATTCTGGGGCGCGCTCGGGTGCGCGTGCTGGGCGGTCTGACGTGAGCACCCTCAAAGCAGGCAACCCCGGGGGGGTGAGCGCGATCCTCAGATGGCGCTGGCTCCTGCCAATGGCGCGCGCGGCGCTGGTGTCCGCGTACGTCCTCGGCGGCGTGACCAAGCTCGTGCATTTTCCCGCGGCCGTCGCCGAGCAGGAGCATTTCAGGCTTCATCCGGGATGGCTCTGGGCGGCGCTTGCGATCGTCGTCGAGCTTGGCGGGTCGATTTGCGTGATCGCGAACCGGCTGGTCTGGCTGGGCGCGGGTGGGCTGGCCTGTCTGACGGCCATTGCCATGCTCGTCGCCAACGACTTCTGGAACGCGGCGGGCAACGTGCGCTTTTCGGCGACCAACAGTTTTTTCGAACACCTCGGACTGATCGCCGCCCTCATCATGGTGGCACGGCTCTCCGATCTGGATGGCCGGCGCGGCGATGCCCGCGCCCATCTAAAACACTAAAGGAACTCCAATACCATGCCAATGATCCGTTCCCTGATCGCGACCGCCCTGGTTTCAGCCAGCGTCGCGATGTCGTTTCCCGCCACCGCGACACCTCCGACGAACAGCGCCGTACATGCGGCACTGCGTCCGGCGAGGCCGGCCATTGCCGTCGGACCACAATACAATACAACGCACGTCTATGTCGCGCCCGAGGACTTCGACCGCTTCACGGACAGCCTCGTCGCAACCTTCGGCGGCCACAAGTCACAGCAAGGCGTGTTTCAGGTGACGCCCACGCCGAGCCAGACCATGTCGCAGCTTGTCTTCACGCCGGTCGGCACGGTTTCGGTATTCGGCTTCAAGACGCCTGTTCCCTGGCCGTTCGGCGACGAGCGTACAGGCTATCTTGTCACCGACATGGACGCTGCGGTCAAATCCGCGAAAGTCCACGGCGCGGACGTGAAGGTCGCGACATTCCCCGACCCCATCGGCCGCGACGCGATCATCGAATGGCCGGGCGGTGTGCACATGCAACTGTACTGGCACACGCAGGCGCCGAACTACGACCCGCTGCAGACCGTGCCGGAGAACCGCGTCTACGTGTCGCCGCAGCGCGCCGATTCGCTGATCCACAATTTCGTCGCGTTCTCGCATGGCAAGGTTGTATCCGATGAGCGCAATGCGCCGGGCGTCGAAATCGGCCGGCCGGACGACACGTACCGGCGCGTGCGCATCGAGTCAGGCTTCGGCAGGATGACCGTGCTGGTAACGGACGGCCATCTGCCTTGGCCGTTCGGCCGGGAGACGACCGGGTACGAAGTGACCGACCTCGCCGACACGCTGAGAAAGGCCGATGCCGCGGGCGCGAAGGTACTGGTCCAGCCGTTCTCGGCCGACCACCGCGAGGCGGCGCTCGTGCAATTCCCGGGTGGCTATATCGCCGAGATTCACTCGGTGGCCCATTAACACCAGCGTGCATCGTGGATACTCCTTGCGCCCCATCCATTTGACCGGACACCGGCGATGAAACCGGAAGACAACATACTCGCGGCGATTGCCGGCTATGTGGATACGCTCAGCTTCGTAGCCCTGTTCGGACTGTTCACGGCGCATGTGACCGGCAACTTCGTGCTGATCGGCGCGGACGTTGCGGGTTTCGGGCAGGGCGTATTCATGAAGCTGATGGCGTTCCCCGCATTCATCGCTGGGGTGGTGTTGAGCAGCGGGCTCGTGAAGGTCGCGCGGCCGAAGGGAGCGAACTGCAGCGCAGCGTTGCTGTATGCCGCTCAGGCGTTACTGCTGCTGGCTTTCTGCCTCTCTGGGGTTGGCGCTGAGCCGGTCGTCAGCACCGCCAGCGTGCCGGTCGTCGCATGCGGGATGCTCGGTGCCGCAGCGATGGGCGTACAGAATGCCCACGGACGTCTGATTGCCCGCGGCGGTGTGCCAAATACCGTCATGACAGGAAACGTCACCCAGGCTGTGCTCGACGCGATCGACCTCGTTTCGTCCGAGGTACCGGCCGACGCGAAGACGGCCGTCCGCGCACGCTTTGGCAAGACGCTGCAGGCGGTAGCATGTTTCGGTGTGGGCGCCATTGCCGGCGCGCTTGCATACCGGCATGTTTCGTTCTGGGCGCTGCTGTTGCCCTTTGCGTTGCTCGTCTGGCTGGTACTCGCCGCGCGCCACGACGGCGCGGACACGGCCGATCGCGAAGCGATGCCGGATTCGCCCCGATGATCGGGAGATTGCGTATGCGCAATGTCCCGCCGCTGTTTCGGTGTTCGCCGTACATCGTCGCGACCACACTGGTCCTGCATGCCGGGTCACACGCGAACGCCGATGAACTGGCGTCGGCTTGTACGGTTCCACGGCCGTCGGTGTTGTTCAACCGGTGGCAGGAAGACTGGTCGGTTCTGGCGAATCCGTGCGTGCCGGTAAAGCCGCTGGATGGACTCAAGTACATACCCCTTGGCAGCGATCCGGATTCGTACCTGTCTCTTGGCGCGAATCTGCGGGAGCGTGTCGAGATCAACGATGCGCCGCTTTTCGGCATCGGCGCGGGACATCCCGATACATACCTGATTCAACGGGCTCAGGTCAGTGCCGATGCATATATAGCGCAGCATTTCCAGTTCTTTATCCAACTGGAGGATGCGCGAGCGTTCGGCAAGGACGCCGTGTCGCCGGTCGACAAGAACCCGCTGGATCTTGAGCAGGCCTTCGTCGCGTGGGTTGGGCACCTGGCAGGCGGAACGGTAAAACTTCGCCTCGGTCGTCAGGAAATGGCGTTCGACCTGCAGCGGTTCATCTCCGTTCGCGACGGTCCGAACGTGCGGCAGACCTACGATGCCGTCTGGGCTGACTATGAAAACGGCAAGTGGCGCTTCATCGGCTACGCGACGCAGCCGGTGCAGAACCGCGACGTCTCGTCGTTCGACGATGTATCGAACGGGCACCTCACGTTCAGCGGCGTGCGCTTCGAGCGTCAGGATGCCGGGCCGGGCGATCTCTCCGGATACTACTCGCTGTACAACCGGAGCAATGCACAGTTTCTCGATGCAACCGGCGATGAGCATCGGAATGTGTTCGACCTGAGATATGCGGGAAAAACCGGGCGCGCCGACTGGGACGTGGAATCGATGTGGCAGACCGGCCATGTCGGCAGCAAGACGATCGGCGCATGGGCGGTTGGCTCGCTTGCAGGCTACACGCTCGACGCGCCGTGGACACCGCGCCTCGGCATCCAGATCGACGCGGCATCCGGCGACCGGCATCCCAACGACGGACGAGTGGAAACGTTCAATCCGCTCTTTCCGAACGGTTACTACTTCACGCTGGCGGGCTATACCGGCTATGCGAACATCATCCACATCAAGCCATCGATTACGCTGAAGCCGTCGAGCCGGCTCGCGCTGCTGGCCGCAATCGGTTTCCAGTGGCGCGAGACGACGGGCGACGCCGTATACCAGCAGGGTAACGCCATCGTGCCGGGTACCGCGGGGCACGGCACCCGGTGGACGGGCATGTACGCGCAACTACAGGCGGACTGGACGATCGCTGACAACCTGATCGGCTCGGTCGAAGCCGTCCATTTCCAGGTCGGCAATTCCATCCGGAGCGTGGGCGGCAGCAATGCCGATTACGTTGGTGTCGAACTCAAATATGG
>Ga0302305_1001973_pt1 | contig 11768 bp, 15 predicted proteins | sample III_Palsa_E2_3_FD_198764 | JGI IMG/M metagenome (GOLD analysis project Ga0302305, IMG submission 198764) | Peat permafrost microbial communities from Stordalen Mire near Abisko, Sweden - III_Palsa_E2_3 | ecosystem: Environmental > Terrestrial > Soil > Palsa > Peat permafrost | place: Sweden... | reverse complement strand
TGTAGGCGTCGACTTGCGCGGGGGTTAGGTGGCGGTGGGCGCCGTTGTAGCGGGGGGGAGTCTTGGCGGCGATTTGTTGCTGGCGCATTGCTTCGAGTTCTTCGGCGGTTTCGAAGGAGCGGTAGGCGGTGCCGTTAGCCAAGAGGATTTCGGCGTGCTCGCGGTAGATCTCGGTGCGCTCGGATTGGCGGTAGGGGCCGTGGGGGCCACCGACGTCGGGGCCTTCGTCCCAGGTGAGGCCGACCCACTTGAGGGCTTCGAAGATCATGTGTTCGGAGGTGGCGACGAAGCGGGTGCGGTCGGTGTCCTCGATGCGCAGGACGAATTTGCCGCCGCGCTGCTTGGCGAAGATGTAGTTCAGGAGGCCGATGTAGGCGGTGCCAACGTGGGGGTCGCCGGTAGGGGAGGGGGCGATGCGGACGCGGATGGGGCGGGAGTCGGGTGCGGCGGTGGTCTCGGATGTCATAAGGCTTCGAGACTTATGTTAACAGCCATCGGGTTCGACCGCTGTGCGATCGAACCCGATGGCGAAGAGCGCGGGTCTAGGGTTGGGGAGGCGGCGGAGGGTTGAAGTTTGTGGGTGGGGCTGGAGGATAGCTGGTTGGCGGGGGTGGGTAGGGTTGCAGGCCGCCGTAGGGATTGGGTGCGGGGACCACGCGCCAGTCGGAGAAGGCGAGGATGCAGGCGACGACGATGAGGCCGATGGGCCAGATGATAATCACGAGAGCCAGGGGGCCGGAGAGGCCAGCTTTATCCAGGATTCGCCAGAAGAGAAAGATGAAGAAGGCGATGAATGCTAAGGCGACAATCGCGATGATACCCATCATCCCCGCGATGGCGCCGCTCATGTGGTTGATCTGATCAGGGTCCATGATTGCCTCCGTTCGTTGCAGCCAATGTACTTGAGAATGCAGTGCGGTGACAGAAATAATTTTCGGGCGGAGCTACGTGAGGTCGTCGGTGTCGAAGGTGGGGAGCTTGCGGCCGAGGGCGCTGATGTCGCGGGGTTTGGCGACGGCGGCTAGGGCGGCGTCGATGTCGGCTTCGTCGGGTGCGTCGGCGTGGAGGGTGAGCTTTTTGTGCTCGTTGGGGAGGTCGATGGATTCGAGCAGGACGACGACGTGGGCTACCGCGGTTCCGTCCTGGGTGAGGCCTTCGGGGGTCTTGCCCTTGATGCTGACGTTGTTGACGTCGATGCCGAGGAGGTCGGCTACGCGCTCGCGCATTTCGCCGGCTAGAGGGACGATCTTGGGGCGGTGCATGACGAGGACGCAGTCGATGTTGACGATCTTGAAGCCGACCAGGGCAATCTCTTCGAGAGCGGTTTTGAGGAAGAGGGTGGAGTCGGCGCCTTTCCACTTAGGATCTGTCGGCGGGAAAAAAGTTCCGATGTCGCCGGCGGAGACTGCGCCGAGCAGGGCGTCGGTGATGGCGTGGAGGAGGAGGTCGCCATCGGAGTGGCCGGCGAGGCCTTCGGGGTGATTGATCTTGAGGCCGCCGATGACCAGCGGGACGTCCTTCTTGAAGGCGTGAGAGTCAAAGCCGAGACCGATGCGCATGCTCATTGCTGTTGATGATAAACGCAGGGAGCAGGGAATGCAGCCGTGATTCGGGAGGGATTGGGGGAAGATCAGCGGCGGCGGGCGGTGGGTCGTGCGGCGAGCGAGACGGCGAAGCTGTCCTCGAGCATCTGGAAGCGGGCGATGAGGCCGGAGCCGACGGTGAGGATGATGGCGAAGCTGGTTTCGATGAGCCTGCCGGTGGATTTGATGCGGGTGGCGAGGGTGCCAAGGATGATGGCGCGTTGGTCGCTGGCGAGGACGTCGTCGACCTCGAAGCGGAGGCGCTCGGTGAGGGAGCGCACGTTGCGGACGAAGTCGGCGGCGGCTATGCGGCCTTTGCGGTAGCCGACCCAGGGGAGCGAGCCGATGTCGCCGGGAATTTCGAAGTCGAGGGCATGGCTGAAGAGCTCGGCGATGGACTCGGGAGACTCCCCCTCGCCGAGGCGAGTGAGGAACTGTTGGGCGATGGCATGATTCTGCTCGGCACTCATGAGGATGGCCTCCGGTGGAGTTTGGATGGGGCTAGTTGCAGCGGCAATCGCCTGGCTCGCCGGAGCGAGGCTGAACTTGCTTGGAGGGGGAGTGCCACGAGGCCACCGCGAAGGTGACGAGGACGGGAAGCATGGTGAGGGCGGCGTTAACCATAGGGATCTCCTGCGGCTCGTTACGCTGAGCCGATGCGGTGAAGAGGAAAGAGGAGGCCTGGTGGGAACCCGGTTCATCGAGCGGTGAGGCCGTGCAATGAACCGGGAACCTAACTACAGGGTTAGACGAACGAGGTTCGCAGGTCGACTCGAATTAAGTTCGTTAAGTTAGCGGGCTCCGCCGGCGGCGTTGATGAGCTGGCCGTTGATCCAGCCGGAGTCGTCGGAAGCGAGGAAGACGGCGGCGGTGGCGATGTCGTCGGGCTGACCGATGCGACCGAGCGGTGTCTTGCTGGCGACGTCCTTTTCGAAGCCGGCGTCGGGGCCAACGAAGCCGGCAGTATGGGTACCTTCGGTTTCGATGAGGCCGGGGTTGAGGGCGTTGACGCGAATGCCCTTAGCACCGAGCTCGAGGGAGAGGACGCCGGTGATGACATCGACGGCACCCTTGGTGGAGGAATAAACGGAGCTGCCCGGAGGCGTGATGCGGCTGACGAGCGAACCAATGTTGATGATGCTGCCGCCCTTGGGGAGGTGCTTGACGGCGGCCTGCGTGACGAGCAGTAGGCCGAGAACGTTGACGTCGAACTGCTTGTGGAAGTGCTCGGGGGTGATGGCTTCGAGGGGGCCGAACTCGTAGACGCCGGAGTTGTTGACCAGGATGTCGAGCTTGCCATAGGCCTTGATGGCGGCATCGATAATGGCTTGCGCCTCGGCAGGCTTGGAGACATCGCCTTTGACAGCTACGGCTTTGCCGCCGGCCTTGGTGATGGCGTCGACGACGACGTCGGCACCGGCTTTGCTGGAGGCGTAGTTGACGACGACGGAGGCGCCAGCGGCTCCGAGAGATTTTGCGATGGCTGCGCCGATGCCTTTGGAGGCTCCTGTTACGACGGCGACTTTTCCTTTGAGGGTACTCATGGTTTTCCTTTCGAGATGCGAGATGCGAGATGCGAGATGCGAGATGCGAGATGCGGTTGGACGCTGGAGATTTGCTCCCCCACTCATGTCGTGATGAAGCCACGCCATGAATGGGGCACCCAGTTGTTAGCGGAGGCCGCCGGCGGCCTGGAGGAGGGAGCCGGTGATCCAGTTGGCGTCGTCTGAGGCGAGGAAAGACACGACGGTGCCGATGTCTTCGGGCTGGCCGATGCGACCGAGCGGCGTGCCGGCTAGCATTTGCTTCTCGAAGTCAGAGCCTTCGACGCCCGCGGATTTGAAGCCTTCGGTGACGACGGGGCCGGGGTTGACGGAGTTGACGCGAACCTTTTTGGGGCCGAGTTCTTTGGCGAGGACGCGGGTGATGGTGTCGACTGCGCCCTTGGTGGAGGAGTAGATGGAGGAGGCCGGCGGGGTCTGCTCGCTGGCGACCGAGCCGATGTTAATGATGCTGCCGCCGGTGGCGGGGAACTGCGCAACTGCGGCCTTGGTGGTGAGCAGGAGGCCCTTGACGTTGGTGTTGTACATGTAGTCGATGTCTTCTACGGTTACGGCTTCGAGGGGCGCGAACTTGTAGACGCCGGCGTTGTTGACGAGGATGTTGACGGTGCCGTAGGTCTTCTTCGCTTGAGCGAAGAGGGTATCGATGCCTGAGGCTTCGGAGACGCTGGCGCCTATTGCGGTAGCCTTGCCGCCGGCCTTGACGATGGCTGCGACCGTGGCGTCGGCGCCGGTTTTGTCGGAGGCGTAGTTGACGATGACGGAGGCGCCGTCGGATGCGAGTTGTTTGGCGATGCCTGCGCCGATGCCTTTGGAGGCTCCTGTAACGATGGCGACTTTACCTTTGAGTTTGCTCATGTTGATCCTCTTTGTGTCGATTTGATATTTCGACAACCATCGAATTGATGTGAGGAGGGGGTAGGAAGATTCAGGATGCTTGTGAATTTTTGGGGGAATGGGGAAAGCTTTGACGCAACGTTCGCGAGGTTAGCCAAGTCATGCGACGTAAGGCGTTGATTAGGCTAGGTCGGACTTTAGGCGGTCGAGGTAGGCGCGGAGGATGTGGGTCTGGGGGAAGTAGTTGACGAACTTACCGTCTTTTTCGGAGCGAACCAGGCCGGCGGTTTCGAGCTCTTTCATGTGGTGCGAGAGGGTGGCGGGGGAGATGTCGATGCAGTCGCGCATGTGGCTACAAGGGGTGCAGGAGCGCTTGGTGCTGATGGTTTTGAGGATCTCGTAGCGGCGCGGGTCGGCGAGGGCGCGGGCTATGAGGGCGAGCTGGTCTTCGGTTAGCTCGACGGATTTGGTGAGCAGGCCCATGGTAGTTGGTTAGATGATACGCGGTGGGGTTTTGGTGCGGGTGCGGTTACTGGAGGATGCTGAGGTAGGCTTGCCAGGGGCCGACGGCTTCGCGGTATTCGTTGGACAGGGTGCGGACGATTTGCTGGATGTGGTTGAGGTCGTGGACTGCCCAGGTGGCGAGCAGCTGGCGGAGGGTTACGGGGCCGAAGTCGGGATGGGTGCCGGTGAGGTCGAGCTGGGCTTCGGTGAGGTGGAGGGAGGTGAGGGTGTGGAGGTTTTGGGCGCGGAGGTTGGCGAAGTCTGCGAGGAGGGTTTCGATGGAGTGGTTGGCGATGAGGGGCTGGAAGGCGAAGCGGTCGAAGGGAGGGAAGGGGGTTTGGGCGCCTTCGAGGATGAGGCGGGCGCGGGGTAGCCAATCGGTTTGGTCGGCGAGCATCAGGTGGCCGAGGACGTCGACGGGGCTGAAGGCTTCGGGGGATTTGCGGCAGTGGAGCCATGCCGGGGATTTGCCGCGGAGGAGGGCGTCGAGGACGGCGGGGGTGTGGGCAAGGATCTCGATGGACTGGTCAAGCTGAAATTGCATGGCTGAACCTGTAACGTTGACGGCTTACTGAATGACACTATCACTTGCGCCGGCTTCGGCTACTTCTTCGTCGTCGCCTGCCCACTTCCTTAGGCCGCATTGCTTGCAGTCGTAGCGGAATCTTCCGTAGATGTGACCGCAGCGAGGGCACCCCCACAACATTAATTGGAAAAAGGTCACACACATGAGGAGCGCATATGCGAGAAAGAAGGGGATGACCGCAACCGCCGTGAAGTGCAGCAGCAAGAGAAAAGTCGCTCCCACTGCAAGCATGCACGGGATATATCCGAGAAAGACCAGCAGGGCGCGCAGACGGATTTTTCGATACGCGCGCCACTCGGTTTCGTAGCTATCAGGCATGGACTTAGCCGGCGAGGTAGAACTCGGCTACTTCGAGGTCGCCGGGCTGGGTGACTTTGAAGTTGCGGGAGGTGCCCTGGACGACGAAGACGGGGATGTTGGCGCGCTCGAGGAGGCTGGCTTCGTCGGTGCCGGTGAACTCGTCGGCTGCCGCCTCGGCGAAGGCGCGGCGGAGGAGAGGGATGGTTGCGCCTTGCGGGGTTTGGGCGTGGACGATGAGCTCGCGGGGGATGGTGGCGGTGATGAGGGCGCCGTCGGCGGTGCGTTCGACCTGCTTGATGGTGTCGATGGCGGGGGTGGCGACGATGGCGGCGCCGTGCTTTTCGATGGCGGCGATGGTGCGCTCGATGGTGGCGGCGTCGATGAGGGGGCGGACGGCATCGTGGACGAGGACGATGTCCTGCGCGGAGGTGGAGGGGAGGGCGGCGAGAGCGTTGGCGACGGACTCCTGGCGGTTGTCGCCGCCGGTGACGACGTGGACTTTTTCGGAGAGATGGTACTCGTCGATCATGGCGGCTACGCGATCCTGTTCGGTGTCGCGGACGGCAACGTAGATAGCGGTGACGGCAGGGACGGCGAGGAAGGCGCGCAGCGAGTGGATGACGATGGGGAAGCCCTTGAGGGCCAGGAATTGCTTCGGCGAACCGCCCGTGGCGTGAGCCATGCGGGTGCCGATTCCAGCGGCGGGGATGATTACGAAGACAGACATGGGAATCGAAGTATAACGCTTCGCGGTTGTCAGTTGTTAGTTCTCAGTTGTCAGTTGGTTGCGGATGTTGATGCGCGGAGAGGAGTCTCTACTGAGAACTAAGAACTAAGAACTGAGAACTTGGTTTCAAAATCATTTCGTTGTTTTGGGTGAAGCCGAATTTTTCGTAGATGGGTTTGCCGAATTTTGAGGCGTGGAGGGTGATGACGCGGACGTTGCGCTGGTGGCATTCGTCGACGGCGTGCTGGAGGAGTTGGGTGGCCAGGCCGCGGCCGCGAGCTTCGGGGGCGGTGTAGAAGTTGAGCAGGTAGGCGCGGATGGGGTTGGGGTCGAGGAAGTGGGGAGGGAAGTCGCCGAAAAAGATGCCGCAGGCGGCGAGGAGTTTTCCTTCATCTTCGAGGAAGAGGCCTACGTAGCGGCCGTCAGCGAGGCGCTCGCGGACCCAGGGTTCGAAGTTGAGGTCCATGGTGTTGTAGGCGGCTTCGGTGGCGAGCTCGTTGTCGGCGAACATCTGGTGGCGCTGCGCGGTGATGGTGGCGGCGTCGTCGGGGGTGGCGCGGCGGAGGATCATGAGACAGAGTGTAGAGGATAGGGGATAGAGGATAGGGGTAAAGGGAACGAGCCTTGCTGGCGCAAGGCTCGTCGGTGGGATGGGGCTTAGAGGGCTGCGGCGCCGGCTTCGGCTACTGCCTGGTCCTGTGCGCCGAGGCCGCCGCTTACGCCGATGGCTCCGATGACTTTGCCATCCTGCTTGAGGGGGACGCCGCCGGCGAAGATCATGACCTTGCCGTCGTTGGAGGCGTGGATGCCAAAGAACTGGTCGCCGGATTGGGAGAGGGTGCCGAGGGTTCCGGTTTCGATGTCGAAGGCGCGGGAGGTCCAGGCCTTTTTCTGCGCGATGTCTACCGAGCCGATCCAGGCGCCGTGCATGCGCTCGAAGGCCAGCAGATGTCCGCCGGCGCAGACGACTGCGATGTTCATGGGTTGCTTAATTTCCTCGGCTTTTTTGGTGGCTGCGGCGATGATGCGTCGCGCGTCGTCGAGGGTGACTGTTTGATGCGAAGTGCTCATGAAAAATCTCCTTAGCGATGAGGGTACACGCCAATTGTTTCGATGCGGTTAGGTCTGTCAAAGACACAGGGGCGGATTCTGAGTTTTCGCGCGAGGCCCGCCTTAGCTGCAAAGGACGCGGCGAAGATGGGGCACCCGGGTGGGTGGCTATTGAGAGATGATGGTGGCATGGCGGTGAAGGCGACGTTGGCGATGGATCGGGGGCTGCTGAAGGCCGGGGAGCGGGTGTGCGTTGCGGTGAGCGGCGGGGCGGATTCGGTGGCGCTGTTGCTGGCGCTGGTGGAGGCGAATACTCCGAGTGCGCAGAATAAGGTGCCGCTGGGCGTGGTGTTGCGTGCGGCGCATGTGCACCATGGGTTGCGCGGTGCGGAGGCGGATGGAGATGAGGAGTTTGTACGGGAGGTTTGTGCGCGGCTGGAGGTTCCGCTGACGGTGTTTCGGGTGGACACGGCGGCGCGGCAGGCGGCGGAGGGTGAGGGGGTGGAGGAGGCGGCGCGGGAGTTGCGGTACGAGGCGCTGCGCGGGTTGATGACGAGCGGGGTGGTGGATGTGGTGGCGACCGCGCATACGCTCGATGACCAGGCGGAGACGGTGGTGATGAAGATGCTAAGGGGGGCTTGGACGGAGGGGTTGGCAGGGATCTCGCCGGTGGTGGAGTGCAGTGGCGGCACAAAAACAAATGCGGGGGTCCTTCGCTCCGCTCAGGATGACGACGAAAAACACGCAACCACTAACGGAAGGATTGTGCGGCCGCTGCTGGGGGTTCGGCGGGTGGAGGTGGAGGCGTTTTTGCGGGAGCGGGGGCAGGGGTGGAGAGAGGATGCTACGAATCGGGATGTGTCTGACACGGAACCGGGTGCGGCATGTGTTGATGCCGATGCTGCGGGAGTTCAATCCAGCCGTGGATGCGTTGCTGTCGCGGACCGCGGAGGTGGCGCGGGAGGAAGAGGCTTTCTGGCAGGCGGAGGTGGCGCGAGTGCTGCCGCAGGTACTGTTACCGGGTAAGCCGGTGCGTGGCGGTGGACGAGCTGTTAGCACGGCGGTGGGAGAGGTGGGATACGCGATTGAGATCGACCGGTTGCGCGCAATGCCGGCCGCGTTGCGGCGGAGGATTGTGCGTGCGGCTGCGCGGAAGGTGTTTGCGGATGCAGCGGAGGGTTACGTGATGGGTGGGGAGGAAACAGCGAAGGTGTTGGCGCTGGCGGGTTTCGGGGGCGTGGGTGGCGCGGTGACGGGAAAGATCGGGAGCCGACTGGAGTTGCATGGAGGTCTGCGGGTGGAGCGGTCGGCGCGGGAGATACGGTTGTGGCGACAGGGTTAATGATTCCGTCAGGGGGTAAAGATCAGGGGCTGTGGACGATATTTCTGCCGGATCGGGGCATCGCCAGAGTAGAATTTAGAACAAACCCGGCGTAGGAGCGATGACGGCGGTAAAACGATGCACCGTATTTCTGCGGTTGGCGTCTAAACAAAAGGCGAAGCTTTCGGGGGGTTGCAGGCTCCGGAGTCTCCAAAGGCTGAGCGGACGCCCGTAGTACGGGCAAGAGTTTGCGGTGGTAGCCGTCCAGGATACGGACGGAGTTTCAAAGGCAATTGCAGTAGAAGACGAAACGAGGAATCGGATTGAATTCAACAGTCAAACAGTTGTTGATCTGGGTGCTGACGTTGGGCTGCCTGTTGGTGGGCTGGCGTTTCGTCGCGACCAACATGGCTGCGGGCCACGATAAGGCAGTGAGCCTGACACAGTTTCAGGACGACGCGGACGCCGGCAAGATCTCGGATGTGCTGGTGGATGGCGCGGACGTCACGGGCAAGTATAAGGACGGCAAAGAGACGTTCCACACCACGATTCCGGCGAACTACGTGGACCACAACGAGGAGGCCGATCTGAAGGCCCACGGCGTGGACGTGACGTTCAAGAGCCAGCAGGGCAACATGTACTGGAACGCGCTGCTGAGCTTTGCGCCGATTTTGGTTCTGGTGGCGCTGTTCATGTTCATGATGCGGCAGATGCAGAGTGGCGGAAACAAGGCGCTGAGCTTTGGTAAGAACCGCGCTCGGCTGCTCTCTATGCAGCAGAAGAAGATTACGTTCAAGGACGTTGCGGGCGTTAATGAGGCGAAGGAAGAGCTTCGCGAGATCATCGAGTTTCTGCGCGAGGCGCAGAAGTTCCAGCGCCTGGGCGGACGCATTCCCAAGGGCGTGCTGATGGTCGGACCTCCGGGAACGGGTAAGACGTTGCTGGCGCGGGCTGTGGCTGGCGAGGCGAACGTGCCGTTCTTTTCGATCTCGGGTTCGGACTTTGTGGAGATGTTTGTGGGCGTTGGCGCTTCGCGTGTTCGTGATCTTTTCGAACAAGGAAAGAAGAATGCCCCGTGCATCATCTTCATCGACGAGATTGACGCTGTGGGACGGCACCGTGGTGCTGGCCTGGGCGGCGGACACGACGAGCGCGAGCAGACGCTGAATCAGTTGCTGGTCGAGATGGACGGGTTCGAGTCGAACGACGGCGTGATTTTGATTGCTGCGACCAACCGGCCTGACGTTCTGGATCCGGCGCTACTGCGTCCAGGTCGTTTCGATCGCCGCGTGATTGTGGACCGTCCGGACATTCGTGGGCGCGAAGAGATTCTGAAGGTGCACTCGAAGAAGGTGCCGCTGGCTGAGGATGTGAATCTGCCGATTCTGGCGCGGGGAACACCGGGCTTTACAGGCGCTGACCTGGCCAACATGGTGAACGAGGCGGCGCTTACGGCGGCGCGGTTCAATCGCAAGGCTGTGCACATGTTCGACTTCGAGGTAGCGAAGGACAAGGTGCTGATGGGCGCCGAGCGGAAGTCCATGCTGCTGAGCGAGGACGACAAGCGCGACACCGCTTATCACGAGGCCGGGCACGTGCTCGTCGCGGCAAAGAGGGATCATTCTGATCCCTTGCATAAGGTCACGATCATTCCGCGCGGTATGGCGCTCGGTGTGACGATGCACCTTCCGGAAGAGGACAAGCACACGGTGACACGGGATTATCTGAACACGCAGCTGGCCATCCTGATGGGCGGACGCTGCGCTGAAGAGATCTTCATGAACCGCATGACGACGGGCGCGGGCAACGATATTGTGCGCGCGACGGAGCTGGCTCGGAAGATGGTTTGCGAGTACGGCATGAGCGAGCTTGGACCGCTGACCTACGGCAAGAAGGAGCAGGAAGTGTTCCTGGGCCGGGATATTGGGCAGGCGCGAGACTACTCGGACGACACGGCACAGCAGATTGATAAGGCTGTGCGGCGGCTGGTCGATGAAGGGTACAACTCGGCGTACAAGATCCTCGATGAGAATCGCGAGGTGATGCATGCCATGGCGGCTGCGCTGCTGGAGCGTGAGACGCTGGACGCGGCGGAGATCGAGTTGCTGATCCAGGGCAAGATGCTTGGACCGGTGAAGTCTTCGCTGGCATCGGCTGGCGATGATGACGGCGATGATAAGCAGCAGGTGCTGAAGCCGGAGACGGGGCGCAAGCCTGGGTTCGGTGAAGGACATACAACGCCGGCGTAAGACTGAGCGTTTGTGAGAGTGATGGAGGCGGCCTTCGGGTCGCCTTCCTTCGTTTATGGTGGAAGTGTCTCAAGGAAGGAAGATCGATGCTGACACGGCCGGGTGCTCTCTTAAGGATCGAGGAAACTGCGCTTCTGGTGGGCGCGGTGGTGCTTTATTGGCAGATGCATTTTAGCTGGGTGCTGTTTGCGGTGCTGTTCCTGGCGCCGGATTTGTTTATGGTGGGATTTCTGGCGAGCCCGAAGGTGGGCGCGGCGATTTATAACTTCGGGCACCTGGTGGTCTGGCCACTGGTGGTGTTTGCGGTGGGTTGGAGCTCGGGGAAGAGTGTGTGGGAGGCGGTGGGGATCATCTGGTTCGCGCACATTGCGATGGACCGGATGCTGGGGTTTGGGCTGAAGTATCCGGGGGCGTTTAAGGACACGCACCTGCAGCACGTGGGGTGACGTGAGGTAGCGAAAGAGAGGGCGGCTCCATAAATTGGAGCCGCCCTTTTGATTTGGTGGGGAGAATTTAGGTTGGGTTTAGGCCTTGGCTGTCTTCTTCGATTTGCTGCCGTTGCCGTTGTGGGCTTTGGAGTGACCGTTGGAGGAGGAGCCGTTGCCTTTGGCGCCGGGCTTGTTGGTGCTGGGTTGGGTTTGGCTGAGGGCTTCGGCGAAGGGCGAGGTGGAGGCCTTCTTGCCAGAGTCCTGACGGCCGCGGTCTTCCTGGCCTTCGGTGCCGTCGATGTCGTTGATGGAGAGGCCGGGACCTTCATTCATCTGGGACTCGACTGGATGGAGGCCGAAGGAGGTTTGCCAGGGGCCGCGCAGGTCGGAGTCTCCTTCGTCGCCGTCGCCGGTGGAGGCGTTGAAGTATTCGTCCACGATGCCGGGGGTGGGCTTGAGGAAGCCGATGGAGAAGGGAGATTTTTCCATGCTTTCGAGCGCGGCGGTGAAGGCCTTGAGGTGGGTGATTTCGCGGGTCATGAGGAACTGCAGGGTGTCGATGGTGCCGGGATCGTCGGTGTGATCGATGAGGCGTTCATAGACGATCTTGGCGCGGGCTTC
>Ga0302305_1001969_pt1 | contig 11779 bp, 7 predicted proteins | sample III_Palsa_E2_3_FD_198764 | JGI IMG/M metagenome (GOLD analysis project Ga0302305, IMG submission 198764) | Peat permafrost microbial communities from Stordalen Mire near Abisko, Sweden - III_Palsa_E2_3 | ecosystem: Environmental > Terrestrial > Soil > Palsa > Peat permafrost | place: Sweden... | reverse complement strand
CGGGATCGCGATGGAGACACCAACGGCGATAGCCAGCGAGAGCAACGCACCGATGATGTTCGCGGGAGAGAGCAGGCCGAAGAAGAGGCGGACGGCGATGTAGTTGCCGACGCGCATGGGGAAGCGGATGAGCTGGGTTGGGTCAAAGGTGGTTCCGGGCTGGCCGAGCTGGATGTTGGTGAGCTGGCAGAGGACGAAGGTTCCCCAGAGAATGACGTCTATGCGGTTGAGGTGGTCTTTGCTGGCGGCGAGGTAAGACATGGCCGCGGCGAAGACCATGAGGCCGATGGCGAACGAGCCAAAGACGAGGTACAGGATGATGCGGCCAACGAGCTCGCCGGCTCCGCCTTTGCGGCGGTAGCTGTTTAGCGTGATGCGCCAGCGAAGGTAGGCGATGGCGGCGTACTGGGCCCGCGTCTGGCGTGCGGACCAGCGGGATGTGGGCGCTAGATCTAACCCAGCCATGTGAGCTCCTGCTCGGGGTTGGTCATGCCGGATTCGCTGCCGACGATGTTGAGGAACATCTGTTCGAGCGTGAGGCGGGCGTTGGGGTCAGCTTCGAGGCCGGGGGTGAGACGGGCCTGTACGCCGGCGCGGAGCTCGTCGAGCGAGCCGTTGGCGACGATGTGTCCTTTATGGATGATGGCGATGTGCGAGCAGAGACGCTCTACGATCTCCAGCACATGCGAGGTGAGGAAGATGGTGGCGCCGCGCGCGATCATGCCCTGCAACATGCTTTTGAGCGTGCCGGCGGCGATGGCGTCGACGCCTTCAAAGGGCTCGTCGAGGAAGAGCACTTTGGGGCCGTGAATGACGGCGGCGGCGAGCGCGAGCTTCTTGCCCATGCCATGGGAGTAGTCGGCGATGAGCTTCTTCTGTTCGTTGGCGAGGCCCATGAACTCGAGCAGCTCTACGGTGCGTTGCTGCGTGGTGGCTTTATCCAGACCGTACATGCGGCCGACGAACTGCAGGTACTCGGACGCGGTGAGCTTGCCGAAGAGGGCCATGCCTTCCGGCACGACGCCGATGTGACGCTTGACCTCGACGGGGTTGGCGAGGAGGTCTTCGCCGAGAATCTGGATGCTTCCGGAGCTGGGGGCGAGCAGGCCGGTGAGCATCTTTATGGTGGTCGATTTGCCGGCACCGTTGGGGCCGAGGAAGCCGAAGAACTGGCCCGGCTCCACGGTGAGGTCGATGCGGTCTACGGCGTTGATCTGGCCGTTGAAGGTGCGGCTGAGTGCGTGGGCGGCGATCGCTGGCGGCATGATTCCCGAGTGTACGCGAGGTTGGGGGTTGCTGCGGGCTAACTTATTGCCGCAACCCGGACTTCTGCCGGTTTTTCTGCCGTTGTGCCGCGCAGTCGTGCGGTCACAAACTTCATGGTGTGCCAGTTCAGCGGGAACTCGAGCAGCACGTGCATCATCCCCAGGAAGTTCACCACGATGTACCCGATGCGGACGTTCCACAGGTAGACACCGATCGCTGCGACGTAGAGCGTTGCTACTGTCGCCCATGTTCGCCCTGAGATTTTGTGCCACTGCAGCAGCTCGGTTTTGGCGAACCAGTTCAGGTAGTGGAAGAGATAGGCAAAGGCGAACACGCGCAGCAGCGCGGCCATAAAACGGTCGCCCAGCAGCGTGTCGTTGACCTGCATGGTGTGGTGCAGGTCGTGGATGAGGTGCCGGTGCATGTTGCCGAAGGAGACTGCTTCACTATGCAGCCAGAACTCTCCCGGCTGGGCGTAGTGCATGTTCAGGCTGAGCAGCAGCAACGGCAATACTACCAATAGGGCCGGATTGACCCACTTTGCAAAGCCAGCGGTAGTTTTGCGAAACGCTCCACTGATCATGAAGATGCCCATGAAAAAGTAGACGTGCACCAGTGTGGGCACGATCATGGCGATGAAGTACACCCAGGGGCGCACCAGTATAGCCAGCGCCAACCCGACCATGGCGACGGCGAGCAGGGCAAAACGATTTCGCAGCCAAACGCTCAACGAAACGAGCAGCAGCGGAGCGATGATCCAGAAGGAGAAGTCTCTATGGGTTACAAACTGCAGCAACACCATGGCCGCTGTTGCCACAGCCAGCACCATGTAGATGCGGGCGGAGACGAGGCCTTCACGGAAGTAAAACTCTTTTTTGCGTAGCCACGCCATCTCCGTGAGGTAGTGGATGGGGCCGAGAAAGATATACGCGAACAGGAACACCTGCAGCGGCGCGAAGGCAGCGGCCACGGCACTCAGCAGAAGCGAGGCGAAGTCGGCCCAGTCGGACTTGCGTATTCCTTGAATAAGCCCTCCACAGCCACTTGCGGCCTGGGTAGATGTCGCGGACATCTGATTCTTGCGTTTCCGGTGTCTAATGATAAACGTGAGAGCTGCGGTACGCCGCAAACCTGCACGCAGACCGTTTCGGACGACCAAGGACCTTATCCCATGACCCTGCTCAACGCCCCCGCCTATAACCCCGCCCGCGAAGCTCGCAACCGCAATATCCTGATTGGGATCGCTGTGGCGATCGTGCTGTGCATTGTGCTGACGCTGGCGGGCTATATCGCCGGCCACGGCTGGTTCTTTACCAACCTGCCTACGGAGCATCGCGTGAACACGTTCTTTGATGCGCTCGAAGCTAAGGACTACTCCAAGGCTTACGGCATTTATTACAACGACGCCGACTGGGCACAGCATCCGCAGAAGTACTCGGGCTACCCGTTGGCGCGCTTTACGGAAGACTGGACGACTGCCAGCCCGGTCCACGCGCCGATTACGCAGCACCACGTCGATATCTCGAAGACCGATGGCAGCGGCTACTTTGGCACCGGCATCATCGTCGCCGTTCGGGTGAACGGAGATCATAAGGTGTTTATGTATGTGGACAAGAAAGATGGCACCATGACCTGGCCCGCCCCGCATGAGATCGGCTACGGCCAGTAGCTGCGGCAGCAATGTCTGGCGAAGAAATGGTGGGCCCGGAGGGATTTGAACCCCCAACCAAGGGATTATGAGTCCCCTGCTCTAACCGTTGAGCTACAGGCCCTGCAAACAACGTGTGCGCTATGCCAGATCCACTGTAGCGGATACTGCTGCGGATCGCTGTTTTTTTGGCTCGACAATGGCACAACCGTCCATCCCACCTACCGAGCCTACTAAGCATTGTATGGCGAAGTGAGTGGATGACAAAGTCGGCAGAGAATTGCCGCTGGCAATTGCTTTCCAGCAGTTGGTGTGGGGGACCTTGCTTTCTGCGGCGATGGTGGTTTCGTTAACACGGCTACCACTGAGACTCTGTTTTAATAGTCGCCTATGGACTCTTCTCGTCGCGACTTCCTCAGATTTGCTGCTCTTCTTTCTGGTGCCACCGGCATCTCCGGCTTCGTGCCTGAGTCCATTCAGCGTGCCATGGCCATTGAGCCTGCACCAGGCTCGACCTACGCCGACGCCGAGCACGTCGTCATCCTGATGCAGGAGAACCGCTCGTTCGATCACGCGTTTGGGTCGATGCAAGGGGTTCGCGGCTTCAATGATCCCCGAGCGCTGCGCCAGCCTAATGGCAACTCCGTATTCGCGCAGACTTCTGTGTCTACGGGCGAGACCTATACGCCCTGGCGGCTCGATCTTCGCGATACGCGCATCACCTGGATGGGTTACTTGCCGCACTCGCGCGAATCTCAGGTGGATGCCTGGAACAACGGCCTGAGCAATAACTGGATCGACGCCAAGAAGAGCTCGCAGAAGCCATACGAGAACATGCCGCTCACCATGGGCCATTACACGCGGGAGGATATCCCGTTCTACTATGCGCTTGCCGATGCTTTTACGGTTTGTGACCAAAGCTACTGCGCCGTGATGACTTCGACCTCGCCCAATCGCTCGACGTTTTGGAGCGGCACGATACGGGATAAGCAATCCACGGATTCGCGCGTGTTCATGCGAAACAACGAACTTTTTGCGGAAGCGCTTACCTGGAAGACTTATCCCGAGCGTTTGTCCGAGGCTGGCGTTTCGTGGCGCTTCTACCAGAATGAACTCTCCACAGCCGGCGGCATGACCAAGGAAGAGGAGGCGTGGCTTTCGAACTACGGCTGCAACATCCTTGAATGCTTCGAGGCTTACAACGTACAAGCCAACCCAAACGCGCCGGAGCTGTTCAAGACCCAAATTGCGCAGGCTGAGAAGAAGGCAGCACAAACGGAAGCTCAGCTCTCGGAGATATCCCAGCCCGATGATCTCGCTGAGCTCAAGGACAAACTCGCGGATGAGAAAGCGACGATCGCCAAGCTGAAAGCAGGGCTTGCGAACTCTGGCGACAAGCGCTATCAGCAGCTCACGCCGCAGCAGAAGGCGGTCCACGATGCGGCCTTCGTCACCAACGCCAAAGACCCGCACTATCGCACGCTTGAGCCGCTAACCTTCACACATGCGGGTGCAGAGCAAGAACTAAACGTGCCCAAAGGCGATCTGCTGCATCAGTTCCGCGCTGATGTTGAAGGCGGTACGTTGCCTACGGTTTCCTGGCTCGCCGCGCCGGAACGTTTCTCCGATCATCCTTCTTCGCCCTGGTATGGGGCGTGGTGGGTTTCGGAGATCATGGACATCCTTACGAAGAATCCAGAGGTCTGGAAGAAGACGATCTTCATTCTTACGTACGACGAGAACGACGGTTACTTCGACCATGGAGTTTCCTACGTCGCGGCAGATCCGAAACGCCCCGAAACCGGCGGCGCTTCTGCGGGTATCGACACAGGTCTTGAGTACACCTACGTTACGGACGAGCTCGCGCAGGGCGTGTCGGAAAAGCAAGCGCGCAGCGGGCCGATCGGGATGGGCTTTCGTATACCCACGATCATTGCTTCGCCGTGGACGCGTGGAGGGTGGGTGAACTCCCAGCTTTTTGACCACACCTCGACGCTCCAGTTTCTTGAAGGATTCATGCAGGCCAAGTACGGCAAGCAGGTTGTCGAAAGCAACATCAGCCCGTGGCGTCGCGCCGTTGCGGGCGACTTTACTTCATGCTTCCGTCCGCACAACGCTGCTGAGCCAACCCTCAGCTACGTGAATCGCGACAAGCACATTGAGATGATCGCGCAGGCCAAGACCAAGCCTGTGCCAACGATTCCAGCGCCTTTGACCGCTGACAAGATCGCGGCGATCAACACCGATCCGCGCAAAGCTTCGGAGATTTCGCATCAGGAGCCTGGAACGCGTCCCGCCTGCGCGTTGCCTTATGAGCTTCATGCCAACGGTGCGCTTTCTGCGGATGGCAAGCACTTTGTACTTGAGCTCGCTGCAGCCAATAAACTTTTTGGCAAGCGTGCCGCGGGTGCGCCCTTCAACGTCTACCTGCGCAACCGCACTACCGGCGCAGGTGTTCAAGCTGCGACCTACACGGTCAAGGCCGGCGATGTGCTCAAGCCGGAGTTTCCCATCGCGCAGTTCAAGGATGGACGCTACGAGATTGAAGTACACGCGCCTAACGGCTTCTATCGCTGCTTCTCTGGCTTGGTGAATGATGCGCTTCCCGTGCTGACTACGGGCGTTGTGGATAGAAAGCTTGAGCTTGTGCTGGCGAACCAAGCGAAGGCGGTGCAATCCATCACGGTTCACGACAACAGCTATGGAGCGGCACCCATCACGCAGCGAGTTGCTGCTGGCTCGCGCTCTGTTGTTACGTTGCCGCTTACGGCCAGCAACCACTGGTACGACCTGACGGTGCAGACGGAAGGCAGTGGGGCTACAGTTCGTCTTGCTGGGCGGATCGAAACCGGTATCGCTACTACAACCGATCCCTACATGGGTGGTGTTTAGGCTGGTAGGGAACGCGTGACAACCCCCTCATTGAGGGGTTGTCACGCTGTGCGCTTCAGCCGGGAGGGCGGAGTCCACGACGCAAAGCTCCATGTCGTCGAAGCGCCGCCATTTGTAGATCGCGATGGATGCGATCCAACTGAGGACGAACAGAGCGACGATGCAGTAGCCGAGTATGCCGAAGTGATCGTTCAGCGTGCTGATCAGGTTCCAGACTCGACCTTCGAGATGGAACTGTGAGACCGACAGTCCGAGTGCCTCGATGCCACCGACTGCGAAGGCGACGATTACGGAAACAGAAGTAATGGTGAGGTTGTAATAAAGCTTGCGGATGGGCTTCACGAAGGCCCAGCCGTAGGCCCCGAGCATGAGGATGTTGTCGGTCGTATCGACCAACGACATGCCCGCCGCGAAGAGCGCAGGGAAGACCAGGATCGACCACAGAGGTAAGCCTTTGGACGCCTCTGTCGCAGAGATACCCAGCAAGCCGATCTCCGTTGCGGTATCAAAGCCAAGACCGAACAAGATGCCAAGCGGATACATGTGCCAACTGCAGCGGATCATCCCGAAGACTGGACGGAAGAGACGCGAGAGAAAGCCGCGGCTGCCCAGCAGTAGATCGAAGTCCTCTTCCACGTAAGGCGCACCGCCGCGTACGCGCTGGAACGTTCGGTAGATCGACCGCAGGACGATGAGGTTCACCATCGCGATGCCGAACAAGAAGAGAGACGACACTAGAGTGCCGATGATGCCACCGATCTCTCTGACTGCAACCATGCGATGTTGCAGTGCGGCTGCCGTGGCAGCAATGGCGATCGAGCCGATCACGACGATGGTGGAGTGCCCGAGCGAGAACAGGAACCCTACGGCGACAGGGCGTTTGCCTTCCTGCATGAGCTTGCGGGTTACGTTGTCGATTGCTGCGATGTGATCCGCGTCTACTGCGTGGCGAAGGCCGAAGCTGTAGGCCAGAAATGCAGTCCCCAGCAACACAGGATAATGGCGGAACGCCACTAATGCCCAAAGCCATGCTGCAACGTTGAAGACCAGCAGGACGGCATAGATGGCGATGATCTTTCCTTTTGTGCTGCCCGGCTCATCGCTGAGCAAAGTCCGCAAACTCACTGCCATCATGGTCCTCAAGGTTCATGCGCTGACGAGGAACACGCTTCGTAGCACGTATTTATAAAGTGTAATACCATTGGCTTCGAAGAAATGATCCTCCCGGGTGGAATTCTCTTGCTTGCGCGTGTCACGATTTTATAAATCATGCCACTAATGGGAAGGGTACTGCAGCTTGTATGGCGGCATGAGGATCACCCATGCAATACGCTCGCGCGTACTGCGACTCAATCAGTGGGGAGAGTTTTTGTCTTGAATTGGCGCGTTGCTAGCTTTCTCCTATGTGTTCTTGTCGGCTGCATGGCATACGCGCAAACGGGAACAAACCGGATTTCCGGTTCGGTGCTTGATCCGCTTGGTCTGCCGGTTGTGGGAGCGCGCGTTGAGGTTGTCTCTGCCTCGGGAACTCGACTTGCGGCTACCACTAGCGCTGATGGAAGCTTCTCGATGGATATGCCGGCGCGCGGCGCGTACAGCGTGCGAGTTGAAGCGGTGGGGTTCCTACCAGTGGTGCGCAACATGCAGTGGAGTGGCACTGCGGCGAAGATGACGCTGCGCTTGCAGAAGGTGTCTGCGCTTCATCAAGAGATCGTCGTAACGGCGGACGCCAGTGCCATCGACATTGCCTCTCCTGATCCTTCGCAGAAGGTGATGGTTCGCGAAGAGTTGTTGGATGCCAACCCTGGGCGGCCCGGTGCTCCGATTTCGATTCCCGGGCTGCCGATTGAAACAGCGTCCGGTGGTATCAAAGCTCCGCAGTACTTTGCTCCAGGCGTGGCTGGCGATCACGGCGAGCCGATTGCGCAGTACATCACCGTGGGTGGCTACCTCGTACCCAACAATCTCTCTGCCAACGCGCACGGCAATGGCTATGCTGATCCCAACATCTACGTCTCTGGTGCGCTGGGCAGCGTGGCAACGGATGGCGGTGCATACAACGTGCTCGAGGGCAATCACGCACTCAATCTCGCGGCGACGTATGGTCTACGTCCGCGGCTAAGACGCTCCGTTACCTTGACGAGCGACTATCGCAATATCGACGTAACTGTTGGGCTTGCTCCTACGGATGCGGCGAAGAAGGAGTGGCTGGCGCTTGAAGCCAACTACGGCAACGGCTTGATGCTGACACTGGAGCATCGCCAGCAGTACAAGTGGAACGCATTGCGTGTCTTCGATCCCGGCAAGCATGAGATCACGCTGTTTACGGATGGCTACTACGGCGTCTCACACGAGGGAAACCTGGTGCCGACAGGCTACGGCGTGCAGGTGAACGATACCGTCGACCGGCGACAGATGGACCAAACACACACCTTTCTGCTAGCCGCGAACGATCAGTGGAAAGTCACACACAGCGATGAAGTTGCTTTCTCCGGCTTCTTTCGTACGTACAACCTTGCTTTGTTTTCAGACTTTGGCGAAGGGCTTATTCGGCAGAGCGAGTTCCGCAACGTAGAAGGCGCAGAGACGCGCGAAACGCATACTTTTACGCCATGGTTACAGGCGATGGCTGGCGTTCTTTACAACGAAGACGACATACGCAACGACAATCTGGATCACTATCTCTCTGACCACCCGTATGTGTATGGACCGTTTGTGAAAGTGCTCTCGAACGATGTCACCATTCGCGAGTTTGCGCCGTACTTTGCGGTGCATGGCGATCTTGGTAAGCACCTTCACTTTTATGCGGGGCTGCGCAATGACGACATTCAGATGATCAATACCGACAAGATGAAGCCGAGTTACTCCTTCAACGAGTGGAAGAGTTTTGAAAATCCCAAGGCCACGGTGACATGGTCTCCGGGGAGTGGGATGACTCGCTGGCTTCCTTCGGCGTCCTTTAGTCTGGGGCAGGCTTTCTTTACCGAAGACCCACGGATCAATTTGGCTCCCTCTGTAGCTGGCACTGGTTCTGCTGCGTTTGCTAATCTTTTGGAGCGTTCGCACTCGGAGCAGTTGGTGCTTGAGAAAATTTTCTCTGGTACTGATGTGCGTGTGACTGTGAGCCGCGCGACGACAACAGCGACTCTCGCGAAGATCGATCCTGATAATGGATCGGCAGACGATCTGGGGCCGAGCACGATCAAGTTTTTGACGGCGAACGTTCGCCATCAGTTCAGCTTTGGAACCTTGCAGGCCATCTTCTCCAAGGCTGACGCACGTTTGGACACGTTCCACGGAGTGCCAGGCACGGTTACTCCTGAGGCACCGCGCACGATCTTCGATGTGCTCACGACGCTCGACAAGTTGCCACTGGGCTTACACGCACGCGCCGAGTATGAGTACGTCGGCCATAAGTTTCTGGACGTCGGAAACCCGGATCATCCCGAGCAATACGAAGCGCTTCCAGTGTATGAAACTCGCATCGCGGTGGTGCGTTCGTTTCTGGATGGTCAGTTGACGCTGGGTCTTGATGGCTTGATCGCTCGCGGCTATACGGGACAGACGACGGAAACCTTCGATCCGAACTGGAGTGTGGGGACGAGTGCAACGAATCTGCCGTACTGCGCGCCGGGATCGGGGCCGAGCGGTCTGGCGAATGACTTCGATTGCGGCACTGTCGAGCGCGCGGTCGGCATACGCATGGTGTCGTGGATTGGTGGATCGATCTCCTGGCGTTCTGATGCGACAAAGTAGTTCTGGCGACGACGGTTCGCCTTTGTAACTTGGCGTACCCGATAATGAGCAGGAGCGACACGATGACGACACGACCGAATGACGATAGGGAGTTTGACGAGTTAGAGGCGCGGCTTCGGATACTTCTTCCAGAGCAATACCAGGATAGCTACGACGAGGTTCTGCCTGTGCCGATGAGGTCTGCAGGTCTGAAGTACGGAAGTGAAGGCAAGGTTGCATGGGATGAGATATGGGGATCGTTCTGCGACCTGGCAATGGCTGGCGGCCCTTCGCATAAAGGCACACTGCTTGAACCCGGCGGCAGCAAGGAAATCAAGAAGCAGTCGCTTCGCTACAGGGAAGTCGTGGACGAAATCTGTCGAGGCATTCACATGGTCACGGGTCTTGGCGTCGAGCAGTCGCCCATGCCGGGATGGGTTCGCGTGTACTGCACAAGTGCCGCTATGTCCGGATGGCTGGTGCGAGCCATCACGATGGAAAACGTTGCGGCCATCTCGAAAGGCCTGGTGCTTTATCTTCCGGCGGGGCCGGGGTATCGGCTTGAAAAAGAGATCAAGAACGTTGTCACCGTGATGGCGAAGACCTCTCACTACTGGAGCGAACACATGTCTCCAGAACAGCATCGAGCGATAGCAACCCTCTTTCGCAAGATGGATTCGGAGTCGCCGTTGGTGCAGCCAGCGCTTCCGGATCCTAACGATCCCTCCGACCATCGCGAGACCTTTCCCGGCAACGCGGCTGCGTCTATTTCTCAAGCGACTGGGCTTGCTGTATCGGAGCGTTCGTATGCGGGCTGGTTCGGTCTGGAGTGTTTGGAGGTTCGCGCAGCCGTTTGGATGATGCGAATGTTTGCCGGTTGCAATGTGCTCTCGCGTAGAGAAGGAACGGTGGTATTCGTGCCTGTCAACGCGGCCAGCGATCCTGATGGAGAAGTCGTTGCGGGGGTTGTGAGGAAAGCTTATCGCCTTGCCGTTGCGCGAAATATTTTCCAGACCCCACCAGCAAATTAGCGCAGCGCTTAACGCGTTAGGCAAGAAAATGGGGTCGAGCGAAACATCCGCTCGACCCCCATTCTTTCTTGGCTCGAAGCAACTTCGGTTAGTAGAGCACCTTCAATCCGAACTGAATGATGCGCGGTTCGAAGGTGCTGGTGATTTGGCCAGTGTTGGCGCTTGGAGCTCCACCCACGATGCTGCTGACGGGAACAGAACCACCGGTGCCGACAGTTGCAAGCGTAGTTCCCTGCGTTCCGCTGATGCTGCCGGGGAGATACAGGTTGGTGTGGTTGAAGACGTTGTAAAACTCCGTGCGGAACTCTACCTTCAACCCTGTGATCGGTGTGTTGAACTTCTTGTTGAGCGCGAAGTCTGTTTGATAGAAGGCAGGTGTGCGGCCGGGGTTGCGGCTCGCATTGCCGAAGGGGCTCAGTACGTTTCCGCCGGCATCCTTGATGGGAGGCAGAACGAAAGCTTTCAGGTTGACGTAGTTCACGTAGCCTGTGTTGGCTACGCGGTTGCCGCGTCCCTGCGTGATGGGCTGGCCGGCAACGTGGTCTGGACGATACTCGTTGGCGCCGCGATACGTCGCAGAAATCTGCGGCGAAACCGCCTGTGCCGAGTTCGGGCTGTAGGTGATGTTGAACGGAGTACCTGCCTGCATGGTGTTGATGATGCTGGTCTGCCATCCGCCGAGGAACGCGTCGACAACACCACTCGAATGCGAGAGGAACTTGCGATCGTGTCCGAACGGAAGTTCGTACACAAGGCTCGTGATATTCGCGATGGGCAGGTTGTAGTCCGACTGCGCATAGTCCGCGCTGATGTTGTTGCCATCCTGCGGGGAAGGCGTGTTGCCTTCGAGTGAAGCACTTGCATTATCCAGCGCATGTTCCCACGCAAAGGAGTTGAGCAGTGTAAGGCCAGCAACCATGCGCTGTTCATACTTCACCTGCAGCGAGTTGAAGTTCGAAGTGAACTCGTTCAACGCTTCGGTGATGTCGGAAGGCCAGTTGCCAAACGGACGAGCAAAGCCAAGCGAAGGGTTCTTCTGGTTGGCGTTGACAAAGCCCTGCAGCTTCAAGCCGTGGTTGCCAACGTACGCAACGTCCACCAGCGAATTCTTGAACAGTGTGCGTTGAATGCTCACGAAGTAGCTTTCCACATAGCTGTCGCGCGTGTTCTTGGGGATGTAGGTAATGTTGTCGGTTGCTGCGTTGAA
>Ga0302305_1001964_pt1 | contig 11794 bp, 12 predicted proteins | sample III_Palsa_E2_3_FD_198764 | JGI IMG/M metagenome (GOLD analysis project Ga0302305, IMG submission 198764) | Peat permafrost microbial communities from Stordalen Mire near Abisko, Sweden - III_Palsa_E2_3 | ecosystem: Environmental > Terrestrial > Soil > Palsa > Peat permafrost | place: Sweden... | reverse complement strand
ATCTGCACGGACCGTGCGAAAAGCTCTCTCCACCGTCCCCCTCACCGTCAAATGCACCGTAAAACAGGGCGTTATTAGGGATTTACCGCGGCGTGTGTTTCTTGATGTACTCCCGCAACTCCAGGTTGATATCAAGGGCTTTAGCCACCCCGGAGTCCAGCATCCGCAACCAATCCGACGCCGGCTCCTTAAGCTCCGCCATACTGAGCAAATAGCTCGTTTGCACGATAATCTCCAATGAATTCGATAAATCGTGCGCCAGACGCCGAATCTCAAGCGCTAAATCCTCTGGAATCTGCTGGTTCTGCTGCGATGGACTCGACATAAGGGTCTTAAGAAACTCGCTCTTTGGGGTAGATTTACTGGGAAAAACTAATACTTGTCATCTGACGAGGAGCTCATACAAAACGATTCGCCAAGTGTACCCGATTGACAGCAACTGCCAGCTCTGGAACACTAGAGATTCACTCGAAGGCAAGCGCAAGCGCAGCTGATAGTGAGCCGAAATGGCGGAATTGGCAGACGCGCGTGGTTCAGGTCCACGTACTCGCAAGGGTGTGGAGGTTCGAGTCCTCTTTTCGGCACCAAAGTTCGGAAACAACACAAAGGGCGGGAGTTTTCTCGCCCTTTGCTACGCCTGAAGGCGGCATGACCCAAAAGTGGGATATGCTCTGCATCGTTCGTCCGGCCACTCGCAACCATTGCGTAATGTTGGAGATCGCCTTTGTAGGAGAAGCTAATCAAACGCAATCAGACACACCTGATTTCAGACTGCTTCACTTGGAGATCTCCTAAATGCACAGCGCAATTATTGCCGGCACTTTTCTCGTTATGATTCTTGCTCCTTGTCTGGTTGCGATGCGCTCAGGCAACAGCGAAAAGGATCTCGACTAGTCGAATCACGGGGGGTAAACCGGTTCGATTCCGGTACGAACCAGGCGGCCTTCGGGTCGTCTTTTTTGTTGCCTAACACCCGTTTTCAGGCATAAATAGCCGCTTCAAAGCGCTTCACAGCCTCTTCGTTCCACGCATGAGAGTCCTTCCGCCAACCCTGGCTACCCTCATCAAGAAAATTCGGAAAGTCCGACCGGCAGAAGCTCTGCTTCGTCGCAAAATCCGCCAGTGCCTGCGGGCTGCCATCCAGATAAAGCACAGCCTGCTGCCCGTCGCGAGACCACTGCACGCTGGCAATCCGCTCGCGCCCTCCATCTTCGAGCGAGGCGCCGTTGTAGACCAGCATCGCATCCAGAATGCTGTCTTCCTGCGTCTCGCGGGAGCGGTCGCAGGCATAAAAGTAGCCTGCGGGACCTTCATCTTCAAAGACTACCGTCCACGGAACAGCGGGAGAGTTTGAGGAAAGAAACGCACGACCAGGGGTAAACGTAAGAGAGTCCATAAAGACAGGGTATAGGGTTCAGGGTTTAGGGCCTAGCCCCGTTTTCTGAACTCTGAGCCCTGAACCCTATCCCCTCTTACCTATAAACTCAATACTGACCATGCGATTCAAAGGCTTCTATATTGGGCGGGCTCAGCGAGTAGCCGCCGTGCTGCTTCTCGTGCTTTTTGCGGAGTGCCTTTGGTCCATCGCGCATCGTTCGCTGGACGCCAACGACTACCGCTACGCCCGCTGCGGCAGCGAGATGTGGGAAGCCCCCTCGGCCATCGCCGGATACTACACCACCTGCGGAAACCTCAACGGCGACGGAACATTTGCCTACCGGCTCGCCGGCCTGCCTCTCATCGCGCAGCGCCTCGTGCTGCAGAGCGCGGACCACTTCCGCAAGCCGCAGGATCGCGAGTACGAAGGCGGCATTCTGAACGGAACAACCTGGGAGGCCCGGCATCAGTTGAAGTGGGTCAACTACCTGCTGCGGCTGCCGTTCTGCCTCTTCGCAGTCTGGCTGGGCGGCGGCCTGTGGTGGGTCGCAAAACGCCTCTTCGGCCACGAGGGCGGAGCACTGGCGCTGGCGCTCTACGTCTTCTGTCCGGCGGTCGTTCGCTACGCCACAACGCCAAACAACGAGATCCTTGCCCTATGGGGCCTCTACGGCATGGTTTATACCGCGATGGGCGTGGCCCACGCCCTGCAAGGCCCGCGCAAAAAGTGGAAGCCGCGCATCATCCTGCTGACCGTAGCCCTCGGCCTTACCGCGTCGGCACACCTGCTCGCCGGGATGCTCGGCCTGTTGGCCGGAACAATCTTCTTCTACTACCTGGCAGAGCATCGCCGGGCCTACGTGGCTCAGATCATGATCCTCGCCGCCTTTGGCGCCATGGCCATCGTCTTCGCTGGCTTTGGATTCCGTCTCGCACCGTTCACCTACGTCTTCACCGGCGGCAGCGCGAGATTCTGGTTCTCGCCGGATGCTGCTCGCAACTTCGCGATGACGCCCGGCAACGCCGGCATCCTGGTCGCCACGGCAGTGGCTTTGGTGATTTACGCGACAACCCGGCGCAGCCGCTACTTCGGCAACACAGCGCCACTGTTGATGGTGCTGGTTCTTCTTCCGCTGTACACCTCGCAGGTAGTTAGCGCACCCTGGTTCTGGGCGCTGCCGTTCCTGTTCACGTTCGTCGGGGGCGTCTTTGCGGACATGCTCGAATCCCGCCAGCGCAAACTGTTCCTGCTGCTCTCGGGCGCGGTGGTAGTCACCCAGGCAGCACTTTGCTGGATGTCACTTGCCGGAATATCCGGCTGAGCGGATTTTCTGCATCCTAAGGGCAAGGTTGTTCTAATCTGAGCAGCAGCAAACAATCTCTTGAGGCCCCTATTCGTGATGAAGCTCCATAAGACCGCTGTACGCACCGGCCTCGCCCTCTCCCTGCTCACCCTGATGCTCCTGCCCATGACGGGCTGCCGTGGCGGTTGGCATGCACTTGTCGCCAAGTTCCACCACCGCAAGGCAAAGTCTAAGCCCAATACAACTGACTACGCCGACAATGTCGCGCAGGTCGTCAGTTCGCCCCAACTGGCGATCCTGAAGTGGGCCAACTACTCGGACTATCAGCCGCAGGTGCAGCAGTTCTACGACGACCGCAACTACGAGCTCGCCTGGACCCGCGACGGCAAGCCAACCGCGCAGACAACGGCCCTGATCACGCTCTTCGCCAACGCCGCTCAGAAGGGGCTGAAGCCGGAAGACTACGACGCCTCGCGTTGGCCGCAGCGGTTACAGCAGATCGAAAAGATCCGCACTACCAATGACACCTCAGACACAGCGCAGGACACGATGGCTCAGTTCGATGTTGCCGTGACGATCTCCGCGATGCGCTATGCCTCTGACTTACACGTCGGGCGCATCAATCCTCAGGCGCTGAACTTCGATATCGATGTGCCCGCCAAGCGCGCTGCATTCAGCCTGCCAGACTTCCTGAACGACCAGTTGGTCGATGCCGACGACGTAGCGTCAACAGTCGCGGGCGTCGAGCCACAGAACCCGATGTATGCGGCGACCGAAAAGGCGCTCGGCGAGTATCTGCAACTCGCCAAACAACAAGACTCCGCGCCGCCTCAGCCGCTACCGGCAGTAACGAAGCCGGTCTCCGTTGGCGGCCTCTATCCGGCGCTGCAGCCACTGCTTCTGCGGCTTCAGTTTGAAGGTCTCGCGTCCGCCACGCCGCCCACGCAGGTGTATAGCGATGCTCTGTCGGCTTCAGTAAAGACCTACCAGGAGCGACACGGCCTCACACCGGACGGCAAGCTAACGCAGGCCACCATCGACTCGCTGAACGTACCGATGGACATGCGCGTACTACAGTTGAGCGACTCACTCGAACGCTGGCGCTGGCTGCCGGACAACTTCATCCAGCCGCGGCTGCTGGTAAACCTGCCGGAGTTCCTCGTGCGGGCCTACGACCCGGATCACTCGCTTGCCTTCAAGATGAAGGTCGTCGACGGCGAGGCACAGGGCAACCACGACACGCCGGTGTTCGTCCGCACGATGCGCTACGTCGTCTTCCGTCCGTACTGGAATCTCCCGGGTTCCATCGTAAAGCGCGAGATCATGGGCCATCTCAACAAGAGCGGTGTCGGATACCTCGAAGCCCACGGCTATGAAGCCTACAAAAATGACGGTACGGTCGTGACCAACTTCACTGCGGACGACATCGAGCATCAACGCTATAGCGTGCGTCAGAAGCCAGGGCCGAAGAATTCGCTCGGTCTAGTAAAGTTTTTGTTCCCGAACGAGTACGACGTCTATATGCACTCAACCCCAGAGCTGAATCTCTTCGATCTAACCCGCCGCGATCGCTCTCACGGCTGCGTCCGCCTGCAGCACGCCGATCAGATGGCCGCCTGGGTCTTGCAGGGGCAAGGGGATTGGGACGCCGATAAGGTGAACGAAGCCATGAACGGCGGCGACGACAACAAGACCGTCAACCTGAAGACAACGTTGCCGGTAGTCATCACCTACCTCACGGCGAACGCCGACGAAGACGGCTCCGTGCACTTCTTCGACGACATTTACGGCTACGATCAGCAGCTCAACGCCGCGCTCGCCAAGGGCATACCGTACCCGCAGGGAATGGTGAAGATAAATCCGAAGCTCACACCGGGGGAGACGGAGTAGGATACGCGCGAGCATCCGCACGCACCTTCTTCATCAGGTCTTCGAGCCGTTGCCCACGCCGCGGCTTGAAGACGATGCCGGTCTCATCGAGTTGTTCTATGCGATCAATCCGGAAGGTGCGAAAGTCATTGCGAGTCTCGCACCACGCCGCCAGCGTCCACACCCCTGACCAGAAGGTCAGCGCCAGCGGCCGCACTGTCCTTGTCTCGGCCTGCGTGGCCTCATCCGCCAGCCGCGTATAGCTGAAACGAAGGACGGTCTTGCCCAGGCACGCCGCATGCAGCCGGTCCAGCAGCCGACGGTGCGCGTTGGACATCTTGTAGCCCGGCGCATAGAGTGCGATAGCATCCAACCTCGCGGCAAGCTCTGGCGGCAGTACCGCCTCAATCCGCGCCAGTGCCGTGTTTGCTGCCGCCACAGACTCCGCGCCGCCCCACGCCTGCACCAGCCGCGCACCGAGCACAAGCGCCGTTATCTCTTCAGGAGTGAACATAAGGGGCGGCAGATCGAACTCGCGACGAAGCGTATAACCAACGCCCGCCTCGCCTTCAATGGGTTGACCGTTGAGTTGCAGGTCACGAATATCGCGATAGATCGTCCGCTCCGAGACCTGCAGCCGCTCCGCTAGCGCGGCTGCGGTCTTCAGTCGTCCGGAGCGAAGCATCTGCACGATGCGAAAGAGGCGGTCAGCGCGGCGCATGGCTTAGACGATACAGCCTCAGCTACCGGCTGTGCAGCCCGATGTGATTCCCCTCGGAGTCCATCACGCACGCATAGTAGCCGTAGCCGCCCGGAATTTGTGTCTTCGGCAGCTGCACCGTGCCTTCGATCTTGTGAGCACGCTGTAGTACTTCGTCAAGTTGGCCATCGACGTTGAGGTAGACCATGGCACCATGGGTGGCGGGGTTGTGGTGCGGGCGATGGATGAGCGCACCGGCAACGGATCCCTCGCCGGCCGGGAACATGAAGCATGGCTCTTCGCCGGGGAATTCAGTTAGTTTCTTGCCGAGCAGCGTCTCATAAAAGCCGACGGCGCGGGTAATGTCGGTCGTAGGAACTTCAAACCAGGTGATGGCATTGCCGTTGAACTTGCTCATGATGTCTCTCCTCTTGCGGTGTTCTTGAGATCGACTACACACGCAGAGTAGGACACCCCTACTGACAGCATTGTGTCAGTAGGATGTCAGGAAGCAAGAATTATTAGTAAGCGTCCCCGCCGCCGGCACCTTCAAACGCCAGGTTCTCAAACCGCGTAAAATCCGCGATATAAGCAAGATGCACTGACCCCGTAGGCCCGTTACGCTGTTTAGCGATGATGATCTCTGCCTTGCCCTTCAGGTCTTCATTCTCGCGGTCGTAGTACTCCTCGCGATGAATGAACGCGACCACGTCAGCATCCTGCTCGATCGAACCAGATTCGCGCAGATCAGAGAGCAGCGGCTTCTTGTCGCCGGTGCGCTGCTCGCTGCCACGCGATAGCTGCGATAGCGCGATGACGGGCACATTGAGCTCTTTCGCGAGGGCCTTCAGTCCACGCGAGATCGAGCTGACCTCCTGCGTGCGATTCTCGAATTTCTTCTGCGAACTGCCCGCCGACCCCGTCATAAGCTGTAGATAGTCGATCACGATCAGATCGAGATGGCCCTCCTGCTGCCGCAGCCGCCGAGCCTTCGCCCGCATCTCGGCCAGCGTAATACCAGGCGTATCGTCTACAAACATCTTCGAGGTCATCAGCCGGTCGAGCGCCGCAATCAGCTTGCTCTTGTCCTCACGCGGTATAAAGCCGGTCTGCAGCTTCCGCGAACCCACCGAAGCTTCAGAGGCCAACATGCGTCGCAGCAGTGACTCCTTCGACATTTCGAGCGAGAACACCGCAACAACCTTGCCATCCTTCACTGCGCAGTTCTGCGCAATGTTGATCGCCCAAGCCGTCTTACCCATCGAAGGCCGCGCAGCAACAATAATCAACTCGCTGTTCTGCAACCCCGACGTCATCTTGTCGAACTCAATGTAATGCGTAGCCAGCCCGGTAACCTCACGTCCCTGCTCATACAGCGCATCGATCGACCCAAACGAGCTCGCAACAATCTCACTGATGCCCGAAAACCCGCGCTGAATGGCCGAATCCGCAACATCAGCCAACCGCGTCTCAATGCCGTTCAGAACATTAGTCGCATCCTCATTCTGATCGGAGGCCAGCACCATGCCATCGTTGAAGATGGTCATCAACTGCCGCAGCAGGCTCTTGTCCTTGATGATGCGGACGTAATCTTCAATCTTCGGATGCCGCGGAATTCCTTCGCTCAGGTACGCCAGATACGCCGGTCCACCGATAGCATCCAACTCACGCCGCTTCGAAAGCGCGTCCATCACGGTGATGTAGTCGATGGCATGGCCGACGGCGAGCAGGTCCATCATCACGCGATAGATCCGCTGATGCGAGTCCAGTGAAAAATCTTCCGGGCGCAGCTTCGCGGTTGCGTCCGTAACGGACATCCCATCAAGCAGCATCGCACCAAGAACGGTAATCTCCGTCTGAACAGAGGACGGCAGACCGTCGGACATTGGTACGGGCATGCTGAGTGCGGCCATATAACTTCAAGCTCCAGTGCGATTCGATTAAGTGTAGGTGGCATCGCCCGCAGGCGGGCTCCAAGCCTTGTGGAGAACCCAAGCGAAAGTCTGTGGAGGCTCTGTGGACGTGGTGGAGAATCGGACAAAAAATAGCGGCGACCCGCAGGCCGCCGCCATAGCTTGCAACAACTTACGCCTTAGGCTTCCACTCCGCATAAACCTTCTGCGCAGCAATCAACCCATCGCCAAACTTCGCCCCAAGCTCCGGCAGCGACTTCACCACCACCTGCTCGATCGCCCCGATCAGCGAGATCGTATCCATGTAATCGAAGAAGCCCAGGTGCGCGATCCGGAAGATCTGCCCCTTCATCTCGCCCTGGCCGTTGGTGATGATGGCCGCAAACGTCGACTTCAGCCCCTTCACAATCACACCGGAGTCCGTACCTTCCGGCGCCAGCACAGCGGTAGCCGCCGCACCCGGAGCATCCGAGAACAGCTTGAACCCAAGCGCCTTCATCGCCTCGCGCGTCATCTCCGCAATCAGTTCCGCATTGTCGACGAGCTTCCTACGACCTTCAACAAGGTTCCCCGCCGGGTTCTCCGGCGTAGCCGCCTGCTGAGCAATCCAGTCCAGCGCCGCACCCAGCGCCGCAATCAACGCGACAGCCGGCGTGTAAGCACTCTCGCCATTCTTCGCGTTCTTGCGTTCTTTGCGCAGGTCGAAATAGTACCGCGGATTGTAGGTGGATTCCATCCGGTCCCATGCGCGCTGGCTCACCGCCAGATAGCTCAGCCCCGGCGGAATCATCACAGCCTTCTGCGATCCGCCGATGAGCACATCAATGCCCGTCGAATCCATATCGAGCTCCGTAGTCCCAAGCCCGGTAATGCCGTCCACGATCAGCAGCGCCTCGGAGTTCGCATCCTTCAGCAGCTTCGCCAGCGCCACCATATCGTGCCGCGCGCCGGTCGAGGTCTCATTGGCCTGCACAAACACCGCGCGCGTCTCAATCTTCAGCGCAGCCTTCACCTTCGCAAAATCAAAGGTCTTCCCATAGGGCTCGCTGACGAGATCGACCTCGCACCCAAAGGCCTTCGCCAGTGCCGCCCAGCGCTCGCCAAACTTTCCGGCCGAAAGCACCAGCACGCGGTCACCCGGCGAAGTCAGGTTCGAGACCGCGGCTTCCATCGCTCCGCTGCCGGAGCTGGAAAGAATAATGACGTCGTTCTTGGTCCCAACGAAGTCCTTAAGCTGCGAAAGCACCTTCAGATACAGCGCGCGGAACTCAGGCGTGCGGTGATGAATATCGGCCGCGGCCATGGCAAACTGGGCAGCGGGAAGAAGCGGTGTAGGTCCTGGCGTGAAGAGACGTGTTTTACGAATCATATACCTCTATTTTAGTCCCGTCGGACGCACCTGCGTCGTGCGATATCCGCAGCTTGATAAGCTGGTAGAGACGAACATAAGGGGAACGCAATGGCAAAGATTGGCGAAGCGCTCGGCAAAGACATCATTACCGCGATGAAGGCAAAGGAAGCGGACAAGCTCACCACGCTGCGAATGGTCAAGTCCGCCCTGAAATCCAGGGAGATCGACAAGCGCGAGCCCCTCACCGACGCCGAAGAGCAATCCATCCTCACCACCCTGCTCAAGCAGCGCCGCGAATCGGTCGAATCCTTCACCAAGGGCAACCGCCCGGAGCTAGCCGCCAAAGAGGAGCAGGAGATCGTCCTCATCGACGCCTACATGCCCAAGGCAGCCAGCGAAGAAGACATTCGCGCCATCGTTGCAGGTGCCTTCGCACAAATCACCGCCGACAACGGCGGTACCAAGCCCACCCCAAAAGATATGGGTACCATCATGAAGCTAGCCCAGGCCCGCGCCCTCGCAGACGGCGCCCGCATCGACGGCAAAGTCCTCAGCGAACTCGTGAAGGCTGAACTAGCAAGAGGCTAGCGCAGCCGAAACCGCACAAAGAACACCTCACCCATAGGCGTCGTCCCATAAATCCCTCGCAGCGCCTCTGGCGAGCGGTACACCGTCACCTGCGCACCTGGCGCAGCCAACAGATGTTTCCCCACTGCAAAGTCGCGGTCATACCCAAACGTATAAGCCGCAACATGCCCAATCGGCTCTTCCGCAAATCCCACCGGCAGCGGACTCCCCGGCGTCAGCATCAGCTCATTCGACCGCCCGGCATTCTCCATCCGCGTCCACACATAATTCTTTGAAGCGAACCGCAGCAGCGCCTCCGCAAGATAGCTATTCTCTTTACTGTCATCCGCCAGCGATCGCGTACGACCCCACAAAAACGTAGTCGCTAGATCGGTCGTCGGCTCGGCCACCATGTTCATCGAAGGCGCGGTCTTAGCGGTCACGGGCTTTGGAGCAGCACCGCCCATATCCATCCCCGGCATATCGCTCATATCCATGCCACCCATATCGCTCTTCATAGCAGGCATCGCCTTTGCGCGAAATGTATGGTGATACATCACACTCGCCGTCTGCCGCTGTTGATCTTCGCCCGGATAGAGCGCCTCCGGCGAATGAATATGCGCAATCGAATACTGTCCCGAGACATCCGGTGTGGGCGAAACCGTTACTCGAGTCGAAACCGAATCAACATTGTGCCCATTCGGCGAAGGCTCAAACGCCCACCGATGTTCATCCGGCTCGCCACCATGAAATCCAGAAAGCTCAACCCGCATCCACCTGTACGTTAGTCCACCCGTCACAACATTGAACGCAATATGCGTCGAGTCTTCCTGATGATGCCCCAACGCCGCAATAGGATCTTCGCTCGCCGACTGGCGATGCGGATAAGCCGTCGGCCCAATCGCCGGATCGCCCACCGGCGCAGCATAAAAACTCAGCAGCGTATTCCGCGTCAGCGGCACATCGTAAAGCGCTGCAACCTCCATAAAGAAATCATGCGGATGCTGCCCATCGACAATCGGCGCCCCATAAGCCGTCTCACCCTGCTGAAACAGCTCCGGATAATTACGATCACCCACAGTCGCAGGCTCCAGCGAAAACATTGTCCGCACCGTAAGCTGTCCCGGCCCCAGCTTGCGCTGCGCCATCGGCATAATCCAGTTAGTCGAAAAAAACGCATCCCGATTGCGCGGCGAATCCGCCTGCTGCTGAGTATCTGCGGCAAACGCGTTCATGTGCAGCATCAGCTGCCAACCGTCGCGTGCGGTCATCAGCATCGGCACCGGCGTACTCGCCGGTTCAATGCTCGTACCCGACGACCCATGCTGCTGCTCCGCCTCAATCAGCGTATTCGCGGACATCACCATCTGCGCCCGCACCCCCACGCTGCAAAGAGCAAGCAGCATCAACCCCACCACAATCGACCGCCGCATTGTCATCCCGCAAAGCCGCAAAAAATTCTCCATCCCACCCGTTCTCTCATTGGACGCCCGCACCCGTCTTGCAGACGCAATCTAAACACGCATGAAGCGAACAAGCTCCACAAGTCCGCGCCAGCTCACGCCGCAAGGCAGCCCGCGCTCGATGCGCCCGCACCGCCGCATTCCCTGGCGTCAAGCTATGCCTGCGCGCATAGTCGGCAAGCGGAGTCTCCGCCAGATCGACCTCCCGCAACACCTCCGCATACGCCGGTCGCAGGTTCGGCAGCACATGCTCAATGCACCCGCAGATAAACCGGCGCGCACTCTCAGCAGCGACGGGCTCACCCTCTGCGAACCCCAGCTCCACACCCCAGCGATCCATCGCACTACTCTCCGAAGTATGCCGCCGATGGTGGTCGATCACAGCATTCCGCAGCACGCTATAAAACCACGCCACCGCAGAGTCCTCCTCGCGCAGCGTGCCGGATCGCTCCAGCGCCCGCACAAACGCCGCCTGCAAAATATCTTCCGCAAGCGAGCGATCATCCACACGGTTCTGCACGAACGCAAGAAAACTCGCGCGACGGTCAAGCAGGGTCTGTAGCGTAGCGTTCGACATAAGCAGTTTGCGAAGGCAGTAAGCCTCTACTGCCTCCGCAAGTATCTAGCAGCAGGAACAGGTTGGGCACTGGCAATCAGGGCAAGTGCATTCGGGGCCGCAGGGACACGTACATTTCGTCGTCATAAGAATCCTCCTCTCGTTGGCCGCCATATTGGCAGTCATAAGGGAGACGCATCAGCCTCCAGAACATTACACCTCGTGCATGCGATTACCACTACACCATCGGATGCACCAGATGAAACCCCGTATGTTGCTGATAAGCATGTGCCAGCGCCACAGCTTTTGCATCCTCATAAAGCCCCGCCAGAAACGTAACCGACACTGGCGTCCCCGGCCCGCCATAACCCGGCCACGGATTCTCCTCAGTAGTCACATACGCCGGAGCATCCACACCCCGCAACCCATTCGGCACAATCACCGCGGGCTGCCCGCAAAGATTCGTCGCCGTAAGCTGCGTCCCACCACTCGGCGTAACAATCACGTCAAAATTACTAAACATCTCATGCATCGCCCGCAACGCAAGCGCCCGCGCCCGCTCCGCCTGTATGTAATCCACCGCGGAAAGAAACCGCGAAGTCCGAAACTGATTCGGCCAGTCAAAAGGCTTCTGCCCGGTCAGCAGCGAATCGCGCCCTGAAGTCGTCAGCTCATCAAACGCCGCCGCAGCTTC
>Ga0302305_1001957_pt1 | contig 11822 bp, 5 predicted proteins | sample III_Palsa_E2_3_FD_198764 | JGI IMG/M metagenome (GOLD analysis project Ga0302305, IMG submission 198764) | Peat permafrost microbial communities from Stordalen Mire near Abisko, Sweden - III_Palsa_E2_3 | ecosystem: Environmental > Terrestrial > Soil > Palsa > Peat permafrost | place: Sweden... | reverse complement strand
AAGTTAGTGCATTTGAGAAAACGCTTACCGAGAGGTTTTGTGACGAAGTAGAGCTCAATTCAGGCTTCGACTTCAAAATGCAATGGAGTTGCTGGCAGCTTTTTTCGCAAAGCCAGCTAGAGATTAGTCATTGCACGTCAGCAACTTTTTTAGGAGCGCTGCATGAAGAGTTTTGGAAGAATCTGCCGACTGGTCATTCTTGGGTTGGGTGTACTGGCTCTTTCGTTACAAGGAAACGCGCAATCGGCGCGTGGCGCGCTGGCCGGTAACGTCACCGATAGCACTGGCGCGGTCATTCCGAACGCCGTCATCGACGCGACCAATGAGGCCAACGGCGGCAAGAATGAAACCAAATCCACCTCCGTCGGCTCCTATCATTTTCCAGATCTACCGATCGGCGCGTACACGGTTGTTGTAAAGGCCCCCGGCTTTGCGACGACTACCAGTTCTGGTGTTCAGGTGCAAATTAACAGCACGGCAGCTTTGAACGTGACACTGAATGCTGGCGGCGTCAGCGATGTGGTCAACGTCGACGCCAGCGGCTTGCGGCTGGAGACAGAGTCTTCCGATATCAGCGGCACCATCTCCAACAAGCAGATCGAAGATCTTCCGCTGTCGCTTGCAAGCGGTGTGGGTGGCCTACGATCGCCGGAGACATTCGTCTTCCTAATTCCCGGCACGACAGGTCCCGGCAGCGGCACCGCCGGGAATACCGGTAACGGCGTGTTCTTTTCCAGGTTGAGCGGTGGCCAAGCCTACGGTGCTGAGGTGTTGCTCGATGGCGCCAGCATTCAGCGTAGTGAGAACGGCTCCTCGTTCGATGAGACCTCGCCTTCCATTGAAGCACTGCAGGAGTTCAAGGTCACAACGTCGACTCCTTCTGCGGAGTTTGGCCGCACGACTTCGGGTATTGAGAGCTTTTCGGTCAAGTCGGGTACCAATGACTTCCATGGCACTGGGTATGCCATTGTCAAAAACCGCGTTTTTGATGCGAATAACTGGTTCAATGACGGATACAAGGCACTCAACTGTGTCGGGATACCTGAAGTTAACTGTGGTTACAGCAAACCGCAGGACAGCAAATACGACTACGGCGGGGTATTCAGTGGCCCCGTACGTATCCCCAAGCTGTACAACGGAAGAGACCGCACCTTCTTTCTCTTTGCGTGGGAGAAGTACCAGTTACATCTTGGAGGTGTAATCACATCGACCGTTCCGACTGCTGCGGAGCGGGGCGGAAATTTCATGGACATCCTTGGAGGCCCTGTCCCGGGAGGAACGACGGTAGCGGGAATTCCGTATCCTGTGCTGGTCAATCCTTGTACGGGACAGCCTGTTCTGTACAACCAGATATTCAATCCGACGACGAGTGTACAAATCAGCCCCGGCATCTTCTGCCGTACTCCTTTTGCGAATAATACGATTCCAACGACCATGTTCAGCGCGGCAACGCAGAAGTTGATCGCTGGTTTTCCGCTTCCCAATCAGGCACCGACATCTACAGACGTATTTGGTTACACAAATAACTATGTTTACGCCCAGGCCGCGCCGAACGACAACACAACCTACACGATTCGTATTGATCAAAACCTCACGGAAAAGAGCAAGATCTTTGCCAGCTACAGTACCCGGCAGAATTACAAGGAAACTGCCAGCCCTAGTTTCCCTCAACCATTCAACAATAATGGGTTCAATCAGGAATTCACGACTCACTACACTCGCGCTGGATGGGATTACACCTTTACTCCAACTCTTTTGAACCACCTCAACCTTGGTTACAACCGGACTAATAGCATTAATCTTGGAGCAACTCTCGGATCGAGTCTTACCGCCTCTTCGGTTGGTGTTGCGAACGATTATTCGACTTTTTATCCGGTCATAGTCTTTCCAAGTCCTGACCAGCCTTCGACACTGGGGCAACAGCAGAATGGACAAAACATCGATAATGGCATCCGCGCGAACGATAGCGTAAGTTGGCAGAAAGGCAGAAACAGCTTCAAATTTGGCATAGACTTCCGCTTTCAGCAGTACTCCACCATCGATTACAACCAGGACACTCTGAATTTCTATCGCGATCAGACGGCTGCTGTTAGCAATGCCTGTTGTGGATCAGGCGCTCCCTGGGCCAGCTTCCTACTAGGCGACGTTGGTAACGGATCGCAGGCGGTCTTCAACGATCATCCACGCTGGAACTCGCACTATATCGCCGGCTTCGTCGAAGATGACATAAAGTTCAGCAGTAACCTCACGCTGAATGTTGGATTCCGCTATGACGTCGATTCCCCTCGGCACGAGGCTCTGAATAGGACTTCGAGCTTGAGTCTCACAGCTCCGGATGCGGCTGCAGGTAACCTGCCGGGCGCGCTGGTCTTCGGTACCAACTGCCATTGCAACACCGCGTGGGCAGACACGTGGTACAAAGACTTCGCACCACGTCTAGGCTTCGCCTACGTTCTGCCGGGTACCAATAATAAAGCTGTGCTGCGTGGAGGGTTTGCCACGATCTTTGGTCCGCTGCAATACAACGATTTCGGCGCTGCCATGGATGCCGGCTACAACCAGAACCGGGACTTCTTCACCAATCAGGGGCCCACAACAGGCGGAGCATTCACTCCCGCTTTCCGGCTGGATGCGAGCTCCGCCGCCGATCCGACTAACCCGAACATCGGATATCCAAACGTAAGTTATGCTCCAAGTCTTGATCCTACCCAACTCACAGCTCCCAACGGTCCAGGCAGCTTTGATGCGGTTGGTGGTGAGGTCATCCAGCCGAAGAATGGTAGGCCTTCGATGACAAATAACTGGAGCCTACAGTTGCAGGATCAACTGGCGCAGGATCTGATCTTTACCATTGGCTATATCGGCCAGGTCGCGCAGAACCTGCGCTCCGGCGATCTCTCGAATATCAACAACCTCTCAACCTCTTACTTCAATCTGGGCGACCGTCTGAATAATGCCCAGTTTTATATTCCGTTGGGAGGTTCAAACTCTGGCGTGAACGCCCCATACTCCTCCTTTCAGGGCGCTCTAGGTCAGGCGCTGCGTCCCTTCCCGCAGTATGACTACATCCAAGGCGACTGCTGCCTGGAGAACCTTGGCCATTCTTCGTATCATGCGATGGTAGTTTCCTTAAACCGGCGCTTCCGCAATGGATTCAATCTGCAGGCGTCGTACACCTGGTCGAAGACCCTTACGGACGCTGACTCCGCCATTCCATTCAGCTATGTATCCGGCAATCAACTGGAGCAGGCGCCAGGTTCTTCTAATCTGAAGCTCGATAAGGCGGTCAGCGTGCAGAACATTCCGCATACGTTTTCGCTTAGCTACCTTTATCAGTTTCCTTTCGGCAAGGGTCGTAGATTCCTCAACAAGAGTGCGGTACTGGATGCGGCAATTGGAGGCTGGCAGGTAGGCGCCATTCAACGCTATCAAAGCGGTCAGCCCATCGGCTTCGGCTGCACCAGTGCCATCCCGTATTACCAGAATTGTGTGACTTACACCGCGGGACCAGCCGCTTTTACTGGCTTCGCAAGCGATGCATACAAGAGAAATAAGAATGGGCCCAGCGCTTTCAACGGGCAATCCTGGTTCAAACCTGCTTACAGGCCGGCTGCAACAAATGGTGGCAGCGATCCTGGCGTTTCCATGGCAAACGCAGCCTTCGTCGATCAAAACCGTGAGGGAGCGGGTTGGCCGCGTCCATATTCGCCAGGCTGCGGAACAGTCCAAAGCCCCTGCTCATTTGCTCCGTTCAGCTTTGGCGATATTCCTCGTGAGACCGAAGCTGTTACCGGCCCGCTCTATCTGGCAGAAGACGTCAGCTTGTTGAAAGACTTCCACATCACCCAGAGAATCGTCTTCCAACTCAAGGGTGAGGCCTTTGATATATTCAACCGGCATCGCATGGGCCTGCCGGATTTACAGCCGGGCGACTCCTCTCAGGCTATCGGCTTCGGTATCCCAGGAGCCGTCGACTACGGCCCAAGAAACATGCAGGTCACCGGCAAGATCAGCTTCTAACCGGGCCTGTAGAACGTCAACCCGCCTTATCAGCTGAAGGTCAAGCGATGCTTGACCTTCAGTCTTTCTATGGCATTGCGAATATCCAACGGTTTGCTCCCGGATGGGAGAGGCGATAGAATCGCGCTCGTAGGCGCCTATGTTGCTAGAGATAACCCTTCTGCTGGCTCTTGCTCCCGCTGCCCAGGTTGCGGCCGCGATGGACCCTCGGGGAAATCTGGCACGGGCGAAACGCCTGTATGCTCAGGGAAATATCGAACAGGCGCGCGAACTCTATGAGGCCGCACTCCAGGCCGACCCCTCCAACGCCGATGCCAAGGCAGGCATGTCGTCTGTCAGTGAACGCCTGGCCATGAGCGATCGCGCCGCCGGTCAAATGGATGCCGCGCTCGCCGATCTCACGCGAGCCCAAAAGCTGGAGCCAGACGACATTCGAATACTCTACGACCTCGGAATCCAGGAAGACGAGATGCATCTTTACATGGATGCAGACAAGGTGCTGAATCATCTGTCCTCGCTCGAACCGGATGATCCGAATCTGCTCTATGCCCGTGCGCGGGTTAAACTCGATTTAGGGCAACTGGATGCCGCGCAGGAGAACATGCAGGCCTATCTCAAGGTGCGGCCGCTCGATGCCTCGGCGCACTTCGGACTCGGACGCATCTATCTTCAGGGGTTGCAGTTTGACAAGGCCCGTGAGGAGTTTCAACAATCGATCTCCATTCAGCCGCTACAGAGCGAAGCATATTACAGGTTGGGTGAGACCGATCTAAAACTGAACAAATTTCAGGAGTCCATCGCGCAGTTTCAGAAGACCCTGGAACGCGATCCCCAGCATGGCGGCGCACTTACCGGAATAGGCACCGCGTGCTTCCAATTGAAGCAGTATGACAAAGCGGAGGAGTGGCTAAGAAAAGCAACCCAGGCCGCGCCCGACTACCAACCCGGACACTACTATCTTGGTCTGACCCTAGCCCGGCTTAGCAAAACAGAAGAGTCCCGCCACGAACTGGAGTTGGCCGCGGAGCTGGCAGATAAAGACAATAAACAATCGGCGACACGCCTGCAGTTACTTCACTAAAATGTCCTCCTTGATTCTTCTACAGGTTGAGGTCAGATGAACAATTTGAAACGTGATGGCTTCTGTCGAGTAGAACTCCTCGCACCCTGCTTGCTCGGTGCTTTCATTGTTCCGCAAGTTATGACCGCGCAGACCACTGTTGAAAGCTCGCACTGGATGCAGCAGGGTGCTATTGCGATGCAGCAGGGTAACGCCGCAGAAGCAGAGAAAGACTTCCATCAGGCGCTCCTCGCTGCTCCAGGGTCTGCGGACCCTTACCTTGGCATGGGGATGGCGCAGCTAAAAGAAGGCAAGCCGGATGATGCCGAAACATCATTCGCACACGCCAGCGAGTTGAAGCCTATGATTCTCAACGCTCACATGTTCCGCGGCATCGCCCTCTTCCAGATCAACTCCATCGATAAGGCGATCCTTGAACTCAAGGAGGAGATCAAGCTACAGCCCAAAAGTTCGGAAGCGCTAACCTGGCTCGGCATCATTGAGTTACAGGCGGGCAAGCCCGGCGACGCTTCCGCCGCGTTCGATCAGGCAGAGGCGCTGCTTCCGGGCGATCAGACGAGCATGTACTATTGCGTTCGTGCACACACCCTGGCGGCGCAGGAGTTCTTCCGAGCTCTCGAAAAGATCGATCCCGACTCATCGTTCGTTCATCGCGCACAGGCGGAGATCTACTCCGAAGGCAATCAACCCGACAAAGCAATCGAGGAGTACCAAGCTGCGATCAATAGAAATCCTGACGAGGCCGACCTGTATGAAGCTCTCGGAGATGAAGAGCAGAAGACCAGCCATTTCCTCGAGGCAAACAACGCATATCAGTCGGAGCTGAAGCTTCACCCCGGCGACGCAATCGCTCTCTACAATCTTGGAAAAATTCAGGTCGAGACAGGTGATCCGCAACAGGGTATCGATTACCTGCAACAGGCGGTAAAGGCTCACGCCATCCCGGCGCCGACCTTCTTTTACCTCGGTCTCGGTCTCTCGAAACTCGGCCGAAACGAAGAAGCCCTCACATGGTTGGAGCGCGTTCTGGCGAACTCACCCTCCAGCTTCATCCTGCAAAGCGATTACTACGAACTGATCCGCGTCTATCAGAAGCTCGGTCGCAAGGCTGACTCCCAGCAGGCATTGGAGAAGCTCAAAGATCTCAAATCCCAGGTCGCTCCTGCGAGCAAACAATAACACCAACTGCATCGTATGGCATTTGGGAGCCCATCTCCCGCTTCGAACGCTGAGCTATACGAAATAATGTATGGGTCTGATCGTGGGTTCCGGTTCCCCGTTCGACACGATTCGCTTTTTGAGTTCCTCTCTCAAATGATTTGCGATCTCCTTGTATTCCGAGCGCCCAATCAGATTCAGTTTTTGATATGGGTCAGAACCCAGCTGATACATCGCAAAGTCCTCATAAGTCTTGCTGTATGGATCCTCGTTGGGCTTTCCTTCAGGGTCATGGACACTGAACATCCAGTCCTTCGTGCGAATGGCGCGTCCGACCATGGATTCGCTGATTTGAATGTAAACGGTGGAATCCCATGCTTTGCGAACTGCCGCATCGCTCATCAGTGGCTTCACCGTTTTACCTTGCATATTAGAAGGGACTTGCACGCCGCACCCGTCGAGCAGCGTAGGTGTCATGTCAAGGAGTGAAACCAACTCGTCCAGTTTTAATCCCTGATCGAAGCCCGGGCCAGCAAAGATCAGTGGAACCCGGAGTGCAGCTTCGTGTGGAGAACGCTTGTACTCGCCCATCCTGGTGCGAAAGTGACATCCGTGGTCTGAGAAGAAGACGACGATTGTGTTCTCCAACTGGCCTGTCTTTTCCAACGTGGACATAACTCTCCCGACGCAATCGTCGATCGCCTGCACGCATCCGTAATAGCCGCCGATGCGCGAACGCCAATTTCCTGGCAGATCGCGGAGATCCTGGGGTATAAACGGGTCGTCGTAGTCCTTAGCGTAGCGGTTGGGGGGCACCATAGCGTCCACATCGTTTTGCTGGTGCGGTTCCAATTGGGAAAGGAACAAGAGCCAGGGCTTATCGTGTTTTTCTTCCAGAAACTGGACTGCACGGTCGGTGATAAAGTCGACGCGATATTGATTCTTGAAGCCGATATTTGTTCCGCCATTGTCCCAATAATCGCCTTCGGTGGGATGGGAGACTACTTCCAGCACGTTCGCGCCTTCCCAGCGATCATCAAAGCCAGAACGCGAGGGTCCGGGAGGAATCCAACCCCTCTGCGGCTTTCCGGCTGCATCTTTGCCGGCTGAGACATGCCACTTCCCGATGAAGTTCGTACTATAGCCAGCTTGTTTGAGGCAATTGGCGATTGTCGGAAACGAATGATTGGGTTCGAGGTTGAGCTTCCAAACGCCCGTCTTGGTCGCGTTCATGCTCGTTAAAAACGAGATGCGCGACGGAGAGCATAGAGGCTGGTTGCACACTGCCTTGCCGAAGTTCACACCCCGTGCGGCGAGCGCATCGATGTTGGGAGTCTTCGTGGACGGATTTTCTCCATTCGCACCGACGAAGTCCGCGCGGAATTGGTCAGCGCAGATCATCAGTACGTTCGGTCCTCGCGACGGCGGGGTGTCGGAACTTGAAGTCGATGCTTTAACGCTCTTTGCCGCTATCGCAGTTCCAGAAGCCAGCGCTGCGTTGCGAAGAAACGTGCGTCTGGAGGATGTGTTTTTTTCGGCCAACGAGTACTCCTCATCAGGCTTGCAAGTTGCGGGGTAGTGGGCTCTTCGATTGGAGGAAGAGACATTGAAAGTGAACTAGAAATGTAGAAGAATCGATTATAATCTGTCAATTTTTAGAAGCGTCTCGCCTACACCTTCAACGGCTGATACACAGGAGACACCGCAATCACAACGACAACCGGGTACGGCGCGACGGATTTTCTCTCCGACCAGATTTACAGCGCGACCATTGACGTAACCAAAGCCGCGCTCACCGTATTGGCTGATCGCGAGAGTACCTATACCGGTAACACCTGCCCACGACCAGACAATTTGCTAATGTTATTGGCATGTTATCGATTGGCGTCAACATACGAGCCAGCTGGTTGGGGAACAGGTGGCGACGAGCAGTGGTCAGGGATGCAGTGGAATATCGAGCGAGCCGAGATTTCCAGTCGCCGCGTCGCGCACAACGAAGCGTACGCGCGTTGCAGAAGGAGGAAATGAAAGCGCTACTTTCACGCCGACGCGCGTTCCGTATGTGTTGTCCGACCCCTTTACCCGTTCCTTGAACTCCTTGGCTACTTGCGCCACAACCCTGTCTTTAGCGTTGAAGGCCACTCCGACGAGGCTAAATTCGGAGATGCGATTTCCGTCGTCCTGAGTCTTCCACTGCAGGTCGTTAGCCTGAACCTGAACATTGTAGCCTTCGGCAATCGGCTGCGCGAATACGTGGAGGCCGGTGTAGACCATGTGTGAGGTGGCCGAACTCATTAGATCGAACTTGAACTCGCGCGTCTGTGTCTTCGGCTGAGCTGGCATCACCGGCGCCTCGGTCACGCCAGCCGAATAGTAGCCCGTACGTGTTATGGCGCGCAGATTTGGATCACGCATCACCACGCTAATCTGGCGGAATTCTTGCGGGGCGTTCGACGCCGAGGTGGGAACGTATGTCAGCGTGTAGTAGTCGTCCGCATCGGCCGCGTCCTGCGCAATCAGTCGTTCGAGATCGTTGCGTCCATGCACCACCGTACCACCTGTCGCCTTCGCCAGCGTGTCGAACGACGCATCCTGATTCAGGTCCAAAAGCATCGTTCCCTCTCCGACTTGTGCTTCTGCATCGAGGTCTTCCACCTGGCCGCTAGCATCCACGCCCACCGGGTCTAGCGTAGAAAGCGAAATCCGCGAGTCCATCATTCGCTGCGTTACCAGCTTGAGGGCATCGGCAATGTACTGGGCATCGCTGTCGCTTGCTTGGGTCAGGTCGAAGGCCTGGTCAAACCCACTGCCTACCCAGATCAAGTTCTTGTGTCCGGGAAGGCCGCGCAGGCTGCTCGCCACCTGTGCCAAAGCGCCCAGTGTCTTCGCAAAGCCTTGCTGCGCACGCATCGTGCCGCCATTCAATTGGTTCGTCAGCGCGATAAGATCCACGTCTGTCTGGTGGCTATTTAGTCCTGCAAGCAACTCATCGCGGTTCTGCGTGAAGTCGTGCAGCACGGCGACGCGGCTATTGCCAACGCCCAATAGCAGGGTGGGCACAGGTAGTTTGGCAGGTTGACCCGCGAGGAAGCGGTGAAGCGCGTTGCGTGCCCGCGCCGTATCGGCGAATGGTGTGTTCAGCTCATCGATCACCAGTACGTTCACAGGGATGTTGCCCATCTTTTCGAGGTCGGCTGTGCTGTTTACTGGCGAAGCGTCGGTCGGCATGGCATGCGCCTCAGGGCCTTCGAAATTGCGGATCGTTTGCGGCTTCTTGCCTTCCAGAACTTCGAATTGCGTCCGGTCGAGTCCAGGCACAAAGTGGCCTTTGTGATCCACGACGCGCACATCCAGCACGACAAGTCGGCTCGTGACTACAAGCGTTCCAGCGCTCGATTGCTGCGCGTAGACAAGCGACGGCCCCTGCATGAAGAGAGCGAGGAGTATAAAAAGACTGACCAACCAGCCTACGACAAACGGTTTCAGCATACATATCCTCGGGTGTGAGACCGCCGCGCAACGGCTCTACACAAGCACTATCCCACTTATTTGACGATACCGTGCGCGTCGAGAGGCAGTCGCCGCCATAACTTCTTTTGGCGTCTCCGTGGACGACAAGGCTGTCACCTTGGTAGAGCCAATGTTCCCTCCATCGTGAAAGAAGAGCTGACGGCATTGGCGCCGGCCCCTGGCTGCGAACCGCCTACCGAAATGCCATAGGTACCAGGCTCATCCGCGCGGGTGCCGTCTGGCGCTACCAGACTCAAGTGCCGCGCATCCAGCTGAAAGCTGACTGGCTGGGTTTCTCCGGGCTTGAGTGAGATGCGGCGGAAGCCCGTGAGTTCGATCTGTGGGCGCATCGAGCCTCCGGGCGGCGTCAGATAGAGCTCAGCGATGTCGTCTCCGGCCAACCGGCCTGTGTTCGTCACGTCGGCCGTCACGGTCAACTGGCTGCCCGCTTTCACCGTGCTGGTTGAAAGTCGCAAGTGGCTGTAGCGGAAGCTCGTGTAGCTCAAGCCATAACCGAATCCGTAGAGCACCGGCCCCCGGTGGTAGCGGTACGTGCGATCGGCAATCGAGTAGTTCTCAAACGTCGGCAGGTCGCTATCCGCGCGGTAGAACGTCATAGGCAGACGCCCGGATGGGTTGCTGTCGCCGGACAGCGTTGCTGCCAGCGCGGTGCCACCAGCCTCGCCCGGATACCAGACTTCGATAACAGCACTTGCGTGCGCGGCTGCATCGCCCAGCGCGATTCCGCTGCCGGAAGTCACCACCACCACCAGCGGTTTGCCGGTTGCGGCCAGCTTGTCGATCAAGACTTGCTGCACGGCCGGCAGCGCGATCGTTGTGCGATCGCCGCGGTCGAAACCCGTCGCCTTCACGGGGTTTTCCTCGCCTTCTAGCGTCGGTGAGAGTCCAATGCAGGCGATGACAACGTCAGCGTTGGAAGCCGCTGCTACCGCGCTTGCATATTGTGCATCCGCTGGCGGTTCCCACTCAAATGCGACGATGCCGTTATCCCCGGTGTGTTTGTACTCAACGCGCAACGCATGCGGCTTTGTGTCATTGAACGTGATCTGCGTGACATTGCGGCCGTCTGGAATGGTCTTACCATCCAGGGTCACCTTCGCGCTCTGACCACGCGCGCGGAAGCGGAACGCATACTCTCCGGGCGCTGGTGGAATAAACTCACCCGTCCAGAGAACAGAGAACGCACCGGCGCGCAGTAGTCCCACAGGAATTCCATCCGGTGTCGTGTGACCCCAGTCGAAGTCGATCTTGGAGTCGAGGCGTGTGAGGACTGGTTTGCCCGCAAAGTTCACATTGTCGAAGTATTCCGCTTTGAGCCCTGGTTTGCCCTCACTCCCCAGTGCGGTCTCCGGCACCGGTGCCGGGCCGCCTACTGTGAATACCGAGCCCTGTCCGTAGCTGATTTCCGCACCGTGAAAGCGAGCGCGAATACCGTCAAGTAGCGTCACCGGACCGGGCGCGACACCGTTGTAGTTGCCTTCCAGCACGCTCAGGGCGTCTGCAGTTGGTCCGATCACTGCGATTCGCTTAACGTTGGCCGCTAGTGGAAGCACGCCATTGTTCTTCAGCAGCACCATCGACTCTTCGGCGGTCTTCACTGCGAGCGCGCGATTCTCCGGAGAATTGTTCGCTGTTGCGGGAATCTGACGGTATGGCACACTCGCCGGTGGGTCGAACATCCCTAGTTGGAACCGCGCAACAAAAAGCCGCGTCACTGCCTGGTCTAGTGCTCCTTCGGAAATGATTCCTTGCCGGATCGCCGCCGTAAGCTCCTTGTACGTTCCGCCACAATCTAGATCCGTGCCAGCAACGAGCGCCATCGCCGCGGCGTGCGCTTTATCGGGGGCGGTGTGATGTCCAGTCGTGATGTCACCGACGGCGTCGCAGTCCGAGACGACAAAGCCGCGGAATCCCCACGCGTCGCGCAGATGGTCCTTCAGCAGCAGGGGGCTTGCACATGCGGGCAGGCCATCGATGGCGTTGTAGGCGCACATAATCGAGTCGGCTTTGCCATCGATGATGGCGCCCCGGA
>Ga0302305_1001952_pt1 | contig 11843 bp, 8 predicted proteins | sample III_Palsa_E2_3_FD_198764 | JGI IMG/M metagenome (GOLD analysis project Ga0302305, IMG submission 198764) | Peat permafrost microbial communities from Stordalen Mire near Abisko, Sweden - III_Palsa_E2_3 | ecosystem: Environmental > Terrestrial > Soil > Palsa > Peat permafrost | place: Sweden... | reverse complement strand
AGCAGCAGAAGAAGGGTCTGGACAGAAGTTCGAACGGCGTGTTCGGTCTCGCGAATGCGCAGGAGGCTGGCAGTTCCATCCGATGAGCTCCTTCTTTGGAGCAAGAGTAACGCAAAGATTCCCTGGAGAGTGCCGACGGCCACAACCTGCTTGATCGGACACTGCATGTGCGCGCCGAAATATAGTTCGAGTAAATATGCACCGATCGCTGCACCAGCACAGGTAACGAAGTCTGCAGCAAGTTCCGACAGAACCATGGCTCGACGAAACGTCTCGCGCGAAAGGACTGGTCGTCGCAGTTCGTTGTCCGCGAGAGCCTCGGCGTACAGGTTTGGGACATGCGACTCAGATGCAGCCACGTATGCCCCCTTGCTTCCCTGCGCCACCTGGCTTGTTCGCGTCTGAAAATTGCGTCGCTGCCGCCATCGCGCTGAACGACACATCGCTTCCCGCATTCCATAGAGATTTTTGAGAGGGTAGGAGCTGGTGATAAAAGTTCAAATATTGACGCCCAAGGACTTCGGCGGACAGATGGGGCAACGACACGGGTTCCTTCCGCGGACCCTGAAGGGTTGTCCGAATCGCGCCGGCAAGCGCCTCTACTTCATCAGCACCTAAGGCGACGTACTCACAGTGGGTTCCACCAATCTCACGAAGAGCTGCGATATCGGAGCAAACAACTCGACAGCCCACCAAGAGGGCTTCGGCAACCGGCAGACCGAATCCTTCAGCCTTTGATGGAACGACCAGCGCTTCGCAGCGCGCGTAACACCACTGTAACTCCTGCTCCGACAGGCCTCGAAGCAAAACCACCCTCGAGGCTAATCCGCGATCCGATATGAGTTGTTGAATGTGCCGTGTCTCCGGCCCTTCGATACCAACAACCACCAGCTTCATGGCTGGGGGAATCGAGGACGCACGCAGAAGACGATCGACCGCCTGGATGAGCAGGGCAATATTTTTGTTGCGACGATGTTGCGCGATACAAAGCAGGAAAGGTTCACCCGACCAGCCTGGGATCGGGGACCGCACAATCCGCTGGGGTTCTGGCTCGACACAGTTGTAGATTCGCACCGCCTTCTCGTGCGCCGAAGCCGGTGCATGCTGTCGCAGAGACGCCATCGTTGTATCAGAGACGCAGGCGATGGCATCCACACTTCTGAGGCACTGCTTCAGAATGAGGCGATTGACGATTACCTGGGGGAAACCAAAGTTCTCCGGGATCTCATACGGATAAAGATCATGCAAGGTGAGCGCCGTGGGACAGTGAATCGACGCTGCATCGACGGGCACCGGGTAGGTGAGGTGCACCAGGTCAGGTTGAAGCAGTGCGGCCAGCATCGGCAGCTTGCGGTAGTACCAGGCATTGCGGCTCAGCGAACCTTGCTTCATGTCTGCGACATGGGTCTTGAGACGGTCGTCGCGGTGAAGGCCGGCTGTCCGCACGAGATTGGTTTGCCATGGAGCCACCACGAGGTCCACTCTGGAAATTTCTGGGCGGCGGAGCAGGCAGCGGACCAGATTGAAGGCGTGGCGCTGGATCCCGGAGATCTCCGAGGAGAAAGAAGCGGCAGAGACCATGATCTTCATGATTGCGATCCCTCCTGTACGTCTCCAGGACCGGCCATGGCCCACGCGGAACTTAATCCTTTTCTGATACTCCCCAACTCACGAACCAACGGGAGGTAGACAATCAATGCGATCAATCCGTAGCAGACGCGCGCTGCCGCCAATCCACGTAGTCCCGCGCGGTGTAACAGATAGATCATGAGCAGCAGCATCGCCGCTCTTCCACCTAGACTGACCAGAGCGACCGTCCGAAAGCGACCGAGGGCCTGCATGGCATACGTCCCGGTAACGCTCAATCCCATCAGCGCCGAGCCAAACACTATCGGGATAAATATTTCTTTGGCGCTGTTCGCCACCGCCGCGCCCGCCCACAGTCGAATCAAGCGACCGCCGGAGAAAATCAGCAGACCGGCGCCGCTGGCCACCAGCACTGCATTGACAACGAAGGCCTTGAGCAAGGTTCGCTTCAACATTGCGATTGGAAGCGTCCCCGCACGTCCGGAAAGATAAGGAAACAGGAAGTGAAGGCCGGCAGCTGTGAGGCCGAAGACGGGCTGTGCAAACTGGATGCACAACGCATAAGGTGCCACCGCGAGTGCTCCCATCGAAACACCCAGGAGGATCCGGTCGAACTGTCCGAAGATAACGCTGCCAAGGGTTTGTAACCAAACGAAGACGCCGAGCCCAACTAATGCCTTCGCTTCCCTAAGGTGAAAAGTCGGCCACAGAGTGACGGGTCCAAGGAGGGTGCGCAGTGCTCGAAACTGCAAGTAGGCGCCGACAGCGAGAAAGACCGACGTTGCTATGAGGATGCTCACCGTGCGACACCCGAGGAATGCGAGTACAGCGGCAGAAGCGAGGGTGAGCAGGCGGACGACTGTGCTGATCTGCACCGTGCCGCGATATTGCTCGAAGGCGCGGTGCGTGCTCACACCGACACTTTCAATCGCGCGCACCAGGATCATTCCACCCGCTATCCGGATGCAGATCAGACATTCCCTTACCGGCGTTAGGCTCGAAACCGCCATGTGGCGTGCCGCGAAGGGCGCTGCAATCCACACTGCTAATGCAATCGTGAGGCCGAGCACAAGGTTAATACCCATCATGCTGCGAACCGTTCCCACCACGGCAGGGATTTCGCCGCTGCTGCGAAGGCGCGCTACTCGCTGAATATTTGCATCGCAGAAGCCGGAGGCGATGATGCCTCCGGCGCTGACGACCGCCGTGGCGATCATCCACAGGCCATACTCCGCGGCACCGAGCTTGTGAAGAATTACCGGCGCAGCCATCAACATGCCGAAGGGATAGGAGGCATAGTCGAGGACACCGTACACCGCATTGGTCAGATGCCTTGTCATGCCGCACCTCTTCTCAGCGCAGAGAGCGCGTTGAATCGCCGGCGCAGCACCAACCAAACTTCTGACACCAACAGCTTCCGAGGATCGCGAGGATCGACACTCGACCAATGCTGCCGCACCAGGATCAGGGCCGATGCCCCACCGAAGGAAAGCAAGGCAAATAGAAGGGCGAGTAGGAGACGAGGCGGGAAGGATTTCCGCTCAGGCACTCCTGGAGGGTCGATCACCTTGATCGTAGGAGTGTCTTTCGCCTCGTTGATGCTGGCGATTTCATACTGTTGCGAAAGAAGTTCAAAGACCGCCTCCTGCACTCTCACACGGCGGTAGAGATCCGCATAGGGAACAGCAAGACGAGGCAACTGTCGCAACGGCGGGTAGAGTTCCCCTTTTTCTTCGGGAGTGGACTTCGCGTCACCGCCATCAGCGACCTGAGGGATGAGGGGAGCCGAGGTGCCAGCCATCTTGTCGAGATCGTGCTGGAGTGAGGCGATACGTGCCTCTGTCTCGCGCACGCGCACATTGCCGTCTCCATAGATCTGGCGGAGCGATTGCAGGCCGGATTGCTCAACCAGGAGCTCCCCTTGCACACGAGCGCCGGTATCCACCATCGCTCGAGTCTGCTCCTTGATGTCGATGGTGCTGTTCTTGCTTGAAAATTCGCTGAGCTCCAACTGCGCGCGTTCAAGATCCGCTTGAACCCTGCGCAGGCGCTGCTCAATGAAGACACGTTCCTGGCGCGCGGCCGACGTGCTGGTCTGGGTCACAAGTCGGTTTAGCTCGTCGAGATATCCCTGGGCCAGATCGCGAGCTCGCACCGGATCGTGATCCTCCACCTTGATCGTTATCACCCCACTTTTCTTGTCGTCGGTAATCTTCGTAACGTGGGCGAGATGTTTAGCGGTATCGACGTTGTACCGTTTGTGGTACACGTGCTTCAGATCAAATCGCTCGATAAGATGGCCGCTCACTGTTCCACTCTGTAACAGAGTGATGAAGAGCGCCGTCGTGGGATGCTCGCCTAGAAAGCCGCCGGCGAGGCTGCCGAGCGCTCCCAAACCGCCGCCTCGTCCGGATAGTGCTGCCAAGAGCATCGCACTGGAACCTGACTGGTCAGGAGGCATGATGCTGGTCACCGCCGTGTACTGCTTCGGGATGGCGAACGCTACACAAAGGCCCGCCGCGAGAGAAATCGCCGTAATCCGGGCGAGTATTCGGCGATGCTGCCAGAGAAGACTGGCCCGAGTCGCCCAGTGCGTGGTGTATTCGGCCGTGTGCGATTCCGTCTCATGAACGGTTGCCACCGTGGCGGAGCTTGTCATTATTTGACCCTCCCAATGGGCATATAGGAGAGCTGAATGGTGAATTCATTGTTGCGTTTGGGTGTTGCCGAGAGTAGGGGAAATCGCCACCATTCTGCTTGATCTTCAAGCCCTAAATACCACTCGGGACGCAGCTGCAGATTGGCAGCCACCCTGAAATCGCGTAACGCACCGCCTTGCAGGAACTCGCGATTGACGGTCATGCCACGATAGCTGGCTTCGATCGATGACCGCGGCGAAAGATTCCACGTCGTCCATACCTGCTCCCCGTCGCCCTCCCGCCCAATCCAACTGCCCATAAGCTGTCGGGTGTTGGTGTATCCGCTCAAATAATGAACGTTGAAATAAAAGAAACCGGGAAAGGCGAGGTCTCTGTGGGGCGACAAAAGGCCTTCTGCGCGGACGGTCACACGGGGCAGGCCTGGCACGCAGCGAAGGAAGAAACCGGAGATCCACGCGCTTTCCGTGGGATAGATGGGCGGAAACGGTTGGTCCTCAGTGAACCCATCGACATAACCGGTCAAACACTTGCGCAATCCTGGTATCCGATATGTGGCATCGACGGCGACGCGCCGGTCACCGGGATCATTCTGTTCGTTTCCTGTGGAAACCGAAAAGATGCTGCGCAGAAAAGTGTGGGTGGTGAACGGCGCGCCTTCGCCAGCAAAGATCACCGTACGCGACACACCGAACGCAAAGTTCTCCGTGGGCTGAAAGGACAGCTTTTCCCCATGGATAAAGGGTTGATCTTCTAGCGCAAAGCCGGGGCGTCCAATGATGTTGTTCTCTGCCTGTACAAACTGCGCACCCGATAGCCGGCCTAGAAAAAATTGCATGCGCATTGGGCCAAGGAACTTCAGAAGACCCGGGAGCATCAGGGGGGCTACCCGGTCGTAGCGGAGCATTGTCACCGGTTCTGCGTTATTGCTGAAGAGTGTCGCTCCGCTGCGTGCCGGTCCCCACCACAGCGTCTGCTTGCCGAAGGTGAATTGGTTATTCGAAAAAGTGTAGGCGACATACGCGTCCAACAGGCGCCCACGCGTAAAGCTTGAAGGAGGACCAAGTGCGCTGGCAGAGGTGAAGTCGGCTGCAGCGATCGCCTGCTGGACCGTAGCGTCCGGTAGGGCATCAGATGGAACACGTTGAATCTCCGCATCCGCATATGCAGCGAACGAACCTGCCGCAGCGTGAAAGGAGACTCCTGCATAGTTATTTTCTCCTTGGGCAAACGGGCGCCCGTAATTATCGACGATGGTTTCGGCAAAATGATAACCATCGGTGAGTGGGCTTCCCGCAATCGTTGTACTCCGCTCATAACCGGATTCGAGACGGAAGTCACTGTTGCGCATTCCACCTATCCGCAGCCGTTCCACGGCAAATTCTTCTCTGAGACTGCGCAGGAGCGTAGCGGCATCGGCTGGTGGCTTTTGATCAAGCGCCAAGCGTCTCTCAGCTTGCTCCACCATTCGAAGGCAGGCGAAGCGTGTCCATGGGCGAAGACCGAAAATAGCGTTCGGAACAAGTCCCTCGGCTGCGAGACGATCGAGAGCGGGATAAACCCAACTCTCCACCGGCACGTAGGTCGATGCCATGTCAGCCGGGTTGCGCGTATTGAATGGGCCGATAGCTTGGGTCATCGTAGTGGGCATGAGAAATACCAGGAAAAGGGTTATGGAACGCGGCGAGACCATGGCCTGCTAGAGGCCCGCCACAGCAGCGGTGATAGCAATGGATGAGGCCAGTTGGGCAGTCGTTAGTAGATTTCGCCAGAATAGAGAAGCGCCAAACACCTTCTGCGGCACGACGACAACGTCGCCGGGATCAAGCTGCGTCGAAAGCACGCTTGCACCCCCTGAGTGACGTCCAATCACTGAGCCGTTTGCACGGATTACAAAGATGTTTTTGCGGTTCGCAGTATCGCTGGTCCCGCCGGCATGTTGGAGATACCACTTTGCAGTTTTGCCCTCGGTGAAGGTAAGTGCGGTGACGTTATAGACCTGCCCAGTTATGAGAACAAAGCTGGGCCGCTTCGGAATCGTCAACACATCGCCTCGACGCAATTCAATGTCCGCCGCTGTACTTGCCCAGCTGTCAATGTCGGCTGTTATGTTGACGACCTGGCGGCCGCTTGCCGGCTGGCTTTTCAATTGCGATAAAACCTGGTCCTGCTGCGCTTGAATAAGCTTCAGCGTTGTTCCCGAATCGCCCGATCCCAGGTTTGGCGAAAGGCGTGCGGAGGCCGAGCTGGTCTCTATCTGACGAATGAGCTCTTCCCTGCTCTTCTCTTCCAGTTCACGGACCTGATCACGAACCAGCACCGCTCCGGTGGGGTAGGCCGTATCGCGGAACCCTCCAGCACGCCGGAGAATGGAGCTCAGTCGTTCTCCTTCTTGAAACCCATAGGTCCCTGGAAACCTTACCTGCCCGCTGATCGTTACCGATTCGCCAATCTCGTTCCATCCAGTGATTTGATGGATTGTCAAAATGTCTCCGGGCTTCAGCGAAACATCTGCACCTGGATTGCTTCCATTGACCGCTGCCCCAATTGGAACCGTCGCGAGTCTTCCGTCGATTCGGTTTCCGTCGACTATTCCGTAGCTGGTTAGATCGGCGCTAGTCAGCAGCGCGTCGCGCTTGAAACCGCCAGCCATGCGGACAAGTTGTGCGACCGTCATGTCCTTCGACAGCGGGTAATTCCCCGGTCTCAGCACTTCGCCCTGGATGCTAACCTTCGGTGCGTCGACTTGATAGCGGCCGAGAATGCGAACAGTATCGAACGGTTGGAGATCCAGATTTGCATTCCCGATGAGTACGTCGGGCACGTTGAATTCAATGGTCTCTGCATGGAGATCCGGAGGAACAAGCCGAACGACCTCACCATGCGTGGCTGGCTCCGGCAGCATATCGCGATAGCTGCGAAGCACATCGCTGAGGCGCATGCCGTCGGTGTAAGGTAAACGGCCAGGGCGAGCTACGTGACCCTCGAGATAAATTGCTCGCTGACTGTACGGCAAGATGGGGCCGATGCGGATGCGATCCCCGTCTTTCAACTGATAGGTTGTAACGGCGTCACCTTCAGATGGCGAACTTCCGTCGTCGGCGCCCTTCAACGTTACTGTCTCGCGCTGATGGTTGCTATCTATGCGATCGATCGTGATATGGCCGAGCGAGGCCGATGCGGTAACGCCGCCGGCATCGCTGATCAAGGAAGCGAGCGTTGCGTCGCCAGCCTTAACCTCGTAGATCGCAGGCCGCTTCACCGCACCGGAGATCGCAACCTGTGGGCCAGCTGGCGGCACGAGCAAAGTGTCTCCACTTTCGAAGTGGGCACTTCCCTTGCGAACACCGTGCAACAGGAAGTCATATAAATCGACATCTTCGATTAACTGTTGCCCCCGATAGTGGCGTGCGACACGGAGGGAGCCAACGGACGTCGGTCCGCCAGCGGCGTACAGCGCGCTCAATGGCGTTGCGAGTGAACTGATGTCATAGCCGCCAGGGCGTTGCACATCGCCGACGACATAGACTCGCACCGACCGCAAACGCGAGACGGTGACCGTCGCCTGTACGTCTCGATACTGCTTCTTGAGCGCTTCCTCAATTAGGCTTTCTGCTCGTTGTAAGGGGAGCCCGGCAACATCAAGGGAGCCGGCGTCGGGCAACAAAATGCGGCCATCCCGATCGACGACGCGGCTGATGCTTTGGGTTATGCCGCCCCACATATTGATCGTGAGGGTGTCCCCCGCCCCGATAACATAGTCTGGGCCCAACGGTACATCGAGTGGTGTGTCGCGACCCGCACCTCCACGCGCCATCACGGACACACTCCTGTTCACGAAGACCTCGGAGCCAAACCGTTTCAACGTGGCCGACTGTTCGGGGATCTGCGTGTAAAGGTCGCGCATCGATTGAAGATTGTAGGGTGTTGGCTGCCGAAGGACCTTCGGCAGGTCCGTAGAAGCATTTGCCGCTTCCCGGCCTCGGCGTTGGTCGGTATCCACGGTGTTCCCCGCCGCGCTCATGGATTGACTCGAGTTTGTGACACTATCCGACGGCGATGCCCAGGGGGGCAGACCAGATGCCGCGGCGAGTCTGGCCGCATTCGTACCCCCGGACGTCGACAGCGAGCGCTGCGCGGGCAATGGTTCGCCGTCCATGCTTCCGTCGCTCACATTCGCCGCCGCTGCGGGGAGATCGTTGGAGGACACATACCCGCGTGCGCGCAAAAACGTTGTGATGTTCGTACGCAAATCGGCATTCGTCGCAATCTGGTCGTAGAGCATCTGGTCAGTAATGTCATTCGCGTCCACTTCCGTTCCCTGTTGTTGGAGACGATCGGCAACCTCCGATTTCAACTCGACCACGAGATCCGGATTCTGTTGGAGGATCTGAATGATCTGGTTAGAAGAGAGGAAGAGAGGAACTCCCCCGCTGCCTGAACTCATCGAGGAATTGCGATCCTGTTCGGTATCGGAAGATGGCGCAAGATCTTGAGATCCCGCCAACCCTGGTCCAAAGCCTGTCGACTCGGAAGGATTATCTCCCGTGGCAGTCTGCGCTGCACCTTGCGATGGAGCAGCTCCCGTCGGCATCTGGCCATGTGCTTGTGATGCAGGAAGGTACGTGCATAACGCCAGCACCACCGCAATCAAGATGCCCCCGAGCAGTCGATCGCAAACGGCTAGCGTCTGCCAAGGATGACATTTCGCGGCACTGAGATAACGGGAGATGTTGGAGGAGTCAGACATTGGGCTTCTCTCTTCACTCTCACCGTAAAGAACCGAGACGGTCTGGGTGTCATGCGCCGGTCAGCGAATTGTCATCGTCTTGTTTGAGCGATTGATAGGAACACTTTTTAGCGTCCGGGTGATCCCGAAATGCAAGGAAGACCAATCCAGCATTGAGGAAAAGCGACCGCAATCCTAAAGAGTGAGCGAGGGGCGAGGTAACTTCGTAACGCAGTATTGCTTTCCGACGTATCCTGTCATCGGCACGCTATTCATGTACTTCACTCTTCCGTTGAAATTCTTTGCCGCCGTATTTGTGAGTTGAATATCTACCACCACGGCGGTGCCGAGAGCTTCCCGGACGATGGCCTCAGACATGCAATGCATCTTCATATCCACCGAACCAATCTTTAGCAGACGCTTGATCCTCGATCGAATACGAAGCTGCTGACGGACTTTGAATAGGAGCGAGCTAGCATTGCTGACCGCAAAAGAATCCTGCAAGCCGAATACCAATACGCCATCGCAAGTAAGTACCCTTACAAATTCGCGCAAATACTCTGCAGCGAGGCGGCGCGGCACATGCTGGAGAACAATGTTGCTATATATGAACGAAAAACTGCCGTCAGCGAAGGGCAATCTTGCATCCGAGTTCGCGACGTATCGGCAGTGTTCGTGTTGATTGAGCAACACAGCTCTTTGAATCATCTCCCGGGAAATGTCCACACCGATACAAGAGGTAAACCGGCGGGACATTGCCTGGGTCAGACGGCCAACCCCGCACCCGAAGTCTAAAGCCGCGCCATTCGTCATCGGAAGGCAGCTAATGCTCGCCAGGTGATCCATGACAGTTTGAATCTCGGCATCGCCTGTCGCCATGAACTCCTCTATATCCCATTGACCATTGACCTTGCCGGCGTCGGTGAGAATGGCCCATAGAGCGTCCTTTGCTGCGAGCGAGTCCCAGTCGCGCATGGTCTCGTTAAGATCAGTTCTAATCCCCATGGCGATTGTCCTTCAGCATTTCTTTCACGGACAACCTTAGTCAGTCTCCATCACGGAGTTGTCATGTCCGCGTAAACCGATTGTCACTGTCTTGCGACCGCGACTTCTCGGATCATTTATGAATGCGCAGCCCTGAATCTGACCTCTTCCAAGGCGCATTGACTACGAATGACTCAGCTTCATTGAATGACAATCAATTGACACAACGCAGACTAGCCGGAGACACCCCAACCGAGCGGAATAGTTACCGTCGTGGATATGCCAGGTTTTCACCTTCAATTCCGCCTTTTCACAATTGCAAGATCACTGCGACTCAGCATCTTGACTTTGGTAGCGTTCACATTCGTTCACTCGATGGCCGCGCAGAACACGCCTCTACTCTCGGGCGGTATCGGCTTCTTCTCGGCTACGACCGCAGGGCAAACGACATACCTTCCCATATTCGAGCCTCTGCTTGCCGCGCCGATTGGTCCGCGACTGTTTATAGAATCCCGTGCGGTCCTGCTTGAATCGTTCACGCCGAACGGCGACGGTCTTCCGGGGTACAATCATTCTCACTTCATTGGCCTTACCTATCTCCAGGGGGACTACACCCTTTCGCCTCACATCACAGTGGTCGGCGGCAGCTATCTGATCCCGTTCAATACCTACAACGATCGGCTCTCGCCAATCTGGATTGGTAATTTTCAGCGGGGACCTCTCATTGCTAGCCTGGGCACCGAAAGCACAGGCACAGGCACGGGTGGAATGCTGAGCGGCTCGGCGATCTCACGCAGTAAATACTCGCTAAGTTATAACGCTTACTTTTCAAGCCTCGTAAACAATTCATACTTTCAAGCCAAGCGGTCGGCAGGCGGCCGGGTCAGCCTTTTCGTCCCTGACCATGGTCTCGAAGTCGGACTGTCTTATAACCGTCTGCTGCAGGGAGTTCGGGAGAATTTCTATGGAGCGCATGTGTGGTGGGAACCAGCGAACTCCGGCTTCCAGCTTCGATCGGAGTTCGCTCGTGGACACCACGCGCAAGGGTATTGGATTGAAACCGCGTACCGCACACAAGCCTTTGGTGGCTTCGACAGCATAGTTGGTCGGTTGGAGCCCGTATTTCGTATGCAGCAAACCTTCCGCCGCGACAACGTCGTCAGTGATGGCCTTCCGCCGGCTAATACGCAGATCGCTGATTTCGGTTTGGACTACAACCTGCCCCACAACACCAGAATTCTCACCAGTTACTCGCGGGAGTTCGCCACTACCGGTAACTACAACATCTGGCAGACGGGGATTGTCTATCGCTTTCTTACCCCTGCCTGGAAGGGAAAATGATCATGAACTCAAAACCTATCCTGCTTCTCTTCGTATTGTTTAGCTCTTCGATTGCGCTCGCGCAGACGGCTACGCAGACTCAACCACCCAACACGAAACCGGACAAAAGCCATCCCACCACGGTTGTCGACAAAAAACCTGAGGATGCAGGATCGCGCCTCTTCCGGCAAAACTGCTCGCGTTGCCATAACGCTCCTGAAGGTTTTTCTCCAAGAATCTCTGACACCGTTCTTCGCCACATGACTGTACGGGCCTCACTCAGCATGCGGGATAAGGCGGAGTTGCTACGCTTTCTCAACCCGTAAGGGGGCGTCATTTTCGGTGTAAGCCAAGCCCTGCTGAGGTGTAATTAGCAGGGCTTCACGCTTCCAAACGTCCACTGAATGCACGGCGAGCGTCCTGCGGTACGATCCTGCAGATGCACAACCTGTTCGTTGTCCGTGCATAGATAACGGGTGCACCTCGATCGATTCATACCGCCGCGGTGAAGGCTTCGGCCCCGAGCAAGGAAAGCTCGTCGATCGACTCCTCTATCAGGCAGCCAT
>Ga0302305_1001948_pt1 | contig 11853 bp, 6 predicted proteins | sample III_Palsa_E2_3_FD_198764 | JGI IMG/M metagenome (GOLD analysis project Ga0302305, IMG submission 198764) | Peat permafrost microbial communities from Stordalen Mire near Abisko, Sweden - III_Palsa_E2_3 | ecosystem: Environmental > Terrestrial > Soil > Palsa > Peat permafrost | place: Sweden... | reverse complement strand
TCCTCGAACTTTGCGACGACTGTTTGAATCGCCATGCGGTCTTTGGGCGGTGTCTCGATGACGCTCATATCGCGCAGACCGACGAGCGACATGTGCAGCGTGCGTGGGATGGGCGTAGCTGACATTGCCAGCACATCAATCGCGGCGCGCATCTGCTTCAGCCGCTCCTTGTGCCGCACACCGAAGCGCTGCTCTTCATCAACGACCAGCAGGCCGAGATCCTGAAAGCGCAGCGTCTGCGAAAGGATGGCGTGTGTGCCGATGAGGATGTCCACCTTGCCTTGCTCCGTGCGTTCGAGAACGTCTTTCTTCTCTTTCGCGGTGCGGAAGCGCGAGATCATCTCGATGTTGACGGGGAACTTTGCGAAGCGGCGTTTGAAGCTTTCAAAGTGCTGGAAGCAAAGCACGGTAGTGGGCGTGAGCACGGCCACTTGCTTGCCATCCTGCACGGCCTTGAACGCCGCGCGCATAGCCACTTCCGTCTTGCCGTAGCCGACATCGCCGCATAGCAAACGATCCATGGGCTGCGTGGATTCCATGTCGCGCTTGATGTCGGCGACGGCGTTGAGTTGGTCATCGGTTTCCGTGAACGCAAAGTCGTCTTCGAACTCGCGCTGCATGTGGCTGTCTGGCGAAAATGCTGTGCCCACAGCGGCTTTGCGCTGCGCGTAGAGCTTCAGCAACTCTTCGGCCATGTCTTCCATGGCCTTCTTGACGCGTGCCTTGGTCTTGGACCACGCTGGATTACCGAGCCGGTTGAGCTGCGGCGCGGGGCCTGTGTCGGTCGAACGATACTTCTGGATCAGATCGAGCCGCGTGAGCGGAACGTAGAGCTTGGCGTCATCGGCAAAGCTGAGAATCATCAGCTCCAGAGGAGGTGCATCGGGCTGATCAATCGTGCGCAGGCCGTCATAGCGTGCGATGCCGTGCTCGATGTGTACAACGTAGTCGCCGACGGCGAGGTCGCGGAAGTCGGAGATGAACGCCGCTGTCTTCGACTTGCGCGCAGGCCGCGCGTGTACGTCGGCTTCGTCGTTCAGATCATTCGCGCCGATTACCACAAGCTGCCGCGCGGTGGATCGATCGAGATCAAGCACCTGCACGCCGTTCGCAATCGCAGCGCGCACAATCACCGGAGCGCGTGGGTCGCCAGCGAGATAGCTCGACTCCGAGTAAACCGTCTCCGAGCCACCCTGCGGTGCGCGCGAGCCGATGCGGTACGCCACGCCATACTCCTGCAACAAACCGGCAAGCCGCTCCACTTCACCCTGATTCGCAGCAGCGATCAGCACGCGTGCTTCGTTGTCCATCAACAGCTTGAGCTGGTCGATCATGGCAGGGATCGAGCCATGAAAGCGCATGGTGGGGCGCGTGGCAAACTCAATTTCGCTGGCATCGCTGCGGTCGCCTTCGAGCACATCGACGGCGCCAAGCTGATCGAGCTCGCAACCGCTGTACGCGCGAATGCGATCCTGCAGCTCCCACGGCGAAAGATACAGATCGCCGGGGCTTACCAGCGAACCAATGCCAGCACGATCATGCCGCTGCTCGACCTTGTTCCACCAGCGTTCGCCCTGGTTGTCCACCATCGCGGGCTCTTCCACGAACACCCGCGTGTTTTTGCCCATCAGCTCCAGCAGCGAGGAGTTCGCGCCAGCGACAGCAGCGTAGAACTCCCAGCCGGGAAACACCGTTGCTTCTCCTGCGCGCGTCGTCAGCTCCGCTGGTGTATCTTCGCCTTCGATCAACGCCGCAGCAGCCGAACCGGAGCGCGTGAGCCGCGCGTTGATAGCCGTCAGCAGCTTTTCCGTAACGGGAGTTTCTGTCAGCGGAAGCAGCAGCACTTCATCCAGCGCTGAGCTGGAGCGCTGCGTGTCGGGATCGAAGCGGCGGATGGACTCGATCTCGTCACCGAAGAAGTCGATGCGTACGGGCCGCTCCATCTCCGGCGAGTACACATCCAAAATGCCGCCGCGCACCGTTACCTGCCCCGGCATTTCGACGACGTCCACGCGCGTATAGCCAACCGAAAGCAGATGCTCGACCAGCATGTCCGGGATGTGTTCTTCACCGGTACGCAGACGCAGCGCAAGCGACGCATAGAAGTCGCGCGTGAAGAGCTTCATGCAAGCGGCTTCCAGCGGCGCAATCACCAGCTTTGCGGAGCCGCTGGCCAGCTTCCACAACGCGGACGCACGCTGCTCCTGAATTTCAAGATGTGGCGAAAGGTTTTCAAACGGGAGCACATCGTGCGCGGGCAGACGCAGCACTTCGTCGCACTCCAGCGCGCCGGTGAGCTCGCAGGCGGCGAGCACCGCGGCGTGGAGCGCTTCCGCCGCTTTGTTGTCAGAAACCAGCACCAGCGCAGGGGCCTGCCCTGCACGCACGAAGTACGGCAGGTAGAGCGCGCGAGCTGTGGAGGTGAGTCCGGACACACGTCTCCGACCCGTGCCGCCGGCCAGATGGCGACGCACACGCTCGAAAGCGACGGAGTGTTCCAGGTCCGTGAGCAACTCACGGACGAAAGGAAGAATCATGCAGGAACCAGTCTACCAAGTATGTCTAGCTGGCCATGTTTTCAGGGGCATTGCTCTTCTGGCGGCTCATAATTGCCTGTCCGCACTTAGCCGGGAGGCCAGATTCGTCGCCCCCTGTAGCTCCCCGTCGGGAACGCACCTCCACTGCAGTGCCGGGTCACAAAGCCTGGTGGTGAAGAAGTTGATCCTGCTCTTGAAGCCGGAAGGCGAAGAAACCAGCCACGCATAGGCCCGGATCAACATGGCGCGAAAGGATTTGCGGCGAACGATCAAGTCGGTGACCTGCTCCTGCTGGAAGGCGTGGCGCATGGTGTGGGTGGTGCCTTTGAAGATGGTGAGTCTGCGAGCCCCGCGTTCTACCTCATACTCCAGGAAGTACGAGCGCACCACGGTACCAATGGAGTATTTTTCGTAGCCTGCTGAGTTCGCCTGCCAATGCAGTACGGTCGTGGAACCCTGCCGCCAACCGCCAACCAGGCCGATCCACTGGCCATTTTCCGCGCGCAGCCCAAAGAGAAAGCCGCCGGGAAGTGTACACGCAGCCTCATACCGAAGCTTGAACTCTGACGCGGAGACCGGATTGAGCGAGCTTTCGTTGACGGCGGCGAGGTCGGCTTCGCTGAGAAGTCCGCGTGCGTCTGGAACCACTTCGCAAGGCAGTAGCTGGAGCAGGCGACGGCGGTAGTAGCGGAGATTGAACCGCGTCGACTTGCCGAGAGTCATCAACGTGGCTTCGTAGGTGTCGGCGAGTTCAAGCGTCTGGTCGACGAGGCGGTTGGTGCAGGCCCAAAGCAGATCAGGCCGCGCCAGAAGTCTTGCCATGCGGGCGGTATCCGAGGTGGCTCCGCCGCCGGTGATCACAACGGTCTGGCCTCTACGCTCCATGAGCGCCCCGGCAACCGCGGCGGCGACAAAGGGACGGTCTTTCGCGGGAGCGATTACCGACTGCAGCCCGGACTCGTCGTAGGTGCAGAAAGCCCCGGTGCGAAAGCCAGCCAGCCGAAACTCAAAACAAAGAACGGCGGCAGATGTGTTTTCAAGGGTGGGCGTACAGTCCGCGCCAGCGTTCAACAGCAGAGCCAGGCAAGGCTCTTTGCGTTCCGTGCCGGGGGCGTTCAGAAAGTAGGCGAGCCAGTTCATAGCGCCTGCCATGTCACAGCGCAGGGCCAGCTCTTCCAGCAAGGAAGCGTGCTCCAGAACGGCCTGACGGCCTTCCAGAAGAAGAATGCACGAAGTTCCCACTTGTGGACCGACTACGACCAATGCGCTCCCCACCTGGAAAATTTATGTCGCTCTACGAACCTTACGTCCATAGCAGGCGAACGGATGTGGAAAAGGCATTGCAACTTCAGTGCAGTTGTTTCGTAACGCAATTTGTTCCTATGGCCCCGCAACATCCGGTTGAATGCCCCGCTGCGCGTGATTCTCTTTCCCGCAAAGTCGAACCGGAAGAATGTTTTCCGGGTCTTGGTAAGATCAGACGTATGCCCGGTGTCGCAGGACTCTCGCCCGAAACTCTCGCCAAATACCAGCCCGTTATCGGACTGGAAGTTCACGTCCAATTGTTGACGCAGTCAAAAGCATTCTGCGGCTGCCGCAACGAGTACGGCGGTGAGCCGAACACGCACACCTGCCCCACTTGCCTGGGCCTGCCCGGCGCGTTGCCTGTGCTGAACAAGCAGGCGGTGGAGTTTGCCGTGCTCGCCGCGAAGGCGATTGGCTGCGAGATTCGCGAGACCAGTATCTTTTCGCGCAAGAACTACTTCTATCCGGATTCGCCCAAGGGCTACCAGATTTCGCAGTTCGATAAACCCATCGCCGAGAACGGCGTGATGCATGTTCCGGCGTTTGACGCTGACGGCAACGCGATCTCGAAGGCCATCGGCATTACGCGGCTGCACATGGAAGAGGACGCGGGCAAGAGCATCCACGATGGCTTTGCGGACTCCGTTTCGCGCACCTACATCGATCTGAACCGCTGCGGCACGCCGCTGGTGGAGATCGTCTCCGAGCCTGACCTGCGCACCGCTGACGAAGTCTTTGAGTACCTCACCAAGCTCAAGGAGATTCTGCTCTACACCGGCGTGAGCGACTGCAACATGGAAGAAGGCTCGCTGCGCTGCGACGCCAACGTGAGCGTGATGCTCAAGTCCGACTGGGAAGCCCGTGGCGCAGAGGCTTTCGGCACCAAGGCCGAGGTCAAGAACGTCAACAGCTTCCGCTACATTCGCGCGGCAGTGGAGTACGAGATCGAACGCCAGATCGGCGTGATTGAAGAAGGCGGACGCGTGGTGCAGGAGTCGCGGCTGTGGAACAACGCCGAAGGCCGCACCTACTCCATGCGCAGCAAAGAACAAGCGCACGACTATCGCTACTTCCCCGAGCCGGATCTTCCGCCGCTCGTGGTGGGCGCGGAGTGGCAGAAGCAGATTCTCGCGGACATGCCCGAGCTGCCGGAAGCGCGTCGCGCACGCATGATCGCGGAGTATGGTCTCTCCGCGCAGGATGCGGCGACGCTGGTCACCGAGCAGGCTTTTGCGGATCGCTTTGAGACAGCCGCGAAAGCTGCGAAGTCGCCGCGCCGTGTGGCTGCGATTCTGCTGAGCGAGATCACCATGCGGCTGCGCGCTTCGGGCATCGAGTTCAGTTCGTCGCCTGTAACGCTCGATGGTGTAGTGCTCGCCGCCGACCTTGCCGAAGCTGGCGAGATCAGCTCCAAGCAGCTCAAGCAGTTGCTCGATACGTGCTTTGCCGAAGGCCGCGACTTCGCGTTCGTCTACGACCGCGACAAGCCACAGCAGATCTCCGACACCTCCGCCATTGAAGCGATGATCGACGAGGTAATCGCCGCGAACCCTGCGCAGGTTGCGCAGTTCAAGGGTGGCAAGCGGACCGTTGCCGCGTTCTTTGTCGGCCAGGTGATGAAGCTGTCGAAGGGACAAGCGAATCCGGGCGTGCTGAATGAACTCGTCGTCAAGAAGCTCGACGCGTAGTTAAGACATTTCAAAGTCGCTCCTGAGCGCCGTGAAGGATTTCCATAATCCGTCGCGACCATATACAAACGTCCGCGAATCTCCTGTAGAGATTCGTGCAGAACGGCCTGCATCCAAAGCCACACCCAAAACATCACATCTACCTTGACGCAACCCTCCTAATCGCCGTCGTTGCCCTCGCCACTTCTGGCCAGGGCAATGATCGCCCCCACTAAACCTGGAGTTGAATGCCCTCAAATACCCCGTCGCAACCCGCAAAGCCTACCCACCCGAACGTCATCCTCGCCATCTGCTGCATGAGCCTGCTGCTCATCGCGATGGACGTCACCATCGTCAACGTCGCCCTGCCTGACATTCAGCGCGAACTCCACGCTACCATCGCGCAGTTGCAGTGGGTCATCGACGCTTACACCCTCGTGCTCGCCAGTCTGCTCATGCTCTCCGGCTCCATGTCGGATCGCTTCGGGCGCCGCCGCATCTTCCAGATCGGCCTCGGCATGTTCTCGCTTGGCTCTTTGCTCTGCAGCGTTGCGCCCAATATTCATGGGCTTATTCTCTTCCGCGGTATCCAGGGCATTGGCGCGTCCATGCTCAACCCGGTCGCGCTCTCCATCATCGCCAACGCCTTCACCGTACCCAAAGAACGTGCACGCGCCGTCGGTGTTTGGGGTGCTGTCGCCGGAGCAAGCCTTGCGCTTGGCCCCTTGCTGGGCGGCGTACTCACGCAGACCGTCGGCTGGCGCTATATCTTCTGGATCAACCTACCTATCTCCATCGCCGCCATCGTCCTCACCGCGCTCTTCGTTCCTGAGTCCAAAGCTCCACGCGCGCGCCGCCCCGACCCGCTCGGCCAGATCTTCATCTTCGGCTTCCTCAGCTCGCTTACCTATGCTGTGATCGACAGCCCAATCGCGGGCTGGAAGTCGCCTCTCATCCTTGGCCTTCTCGGCGCTTCGCTCGTGCTCTTCGTCCTCTTCCTCGTACACGAGTCGCGCCGCCGCGAGCCGCTGCTCGATCTACGCTTCTTCCGCAGCGTTCCCTTTGCCACCGCAACCGTGCTCGGTCTCAGTGCCTTTGGCTGCTTCGCAGGCTTCCTCTTCCTCAACACACTCTACCTACAGCAGATTCGCCACCTCTCTGCCTTCACCACCGGGCTTTGCACGCTTCCGCTCGCGATCATCATGATGATTGCCTCACCACTCTCGGGACGCCTCGTTGGCAGCCGCGGCCCGCAACCTTCGCTGCTGCTCGCAGGCCTTGGCTTCACTGTAAGTACGCTCCTGCTCACGCAACTCTCCTCCACCACGCCCATTGCGTTGTTGCTTGTCGCTTACGTTCTCTTCGGGCTTGGTCTCGGCATGGTGAACCCGGCCATCTCCAACAGCGCCGTCTCGGGCATGCCTCTCGCGCAGGCTGGAGTCGCCGCTTCCGTCGCTTCCACCAGCCGTCAGGTCGGCGCAGCCCTTGGAGTCGCCGTCGCGGGCACGGTCGTCAGCCTCAGCCACGCGCACCACACCGACTTCGCCCGCGCGACGCACCCTATCTGGTGGATGATGGTCGGCTGCGGTTGCGTGGCGCTTGTAGCCGGATACGTCTCCAACACTGCATGGGCGAAGTCCAGCACGGAACGGGTCGCTGAGCTTTTCTGAGGATGTCTGAGCGGCCTAAGACGTCGGAATCACGATGCCAACCCGCGCGGCTGCTTCTTCCGGAGTGCTTAGCTGCATGGTCACAGGACGCTCTTCGAGCACCCACGCGTCCAGGCCGCCCTCCAGTATCCAGACATCGTCGAAGCCGCGCTTCTTGAGCGTGTCCGCCACCCGTGCGCTGGTGAACTCGTTCTTCGAGGTGCAGTAGAGCACGATGTTGACGTCCTTCGGCACAACCAGCCGTGGGCCGTTGCGCAGGCGCGTTGGGTCGATACGCACTGCGCCCGGAATGCCGGCAACTTCGGCTTCTCTGGCTTCAAAGTACAGCAGATCCATGATGGCGATCTTGTCGCCATCGTCTATCCGGCGCTGCAACAGCGCGGGACTAATACGACGCAGCCGCAGGTGTCGAATCACCTGAATAAGGTGCAGCAGCCGCCATGCAACATACGTCAGCAGCGGAACACCGATCACCAACCCGAGCAAGGCTCCAAAGTGTTCTGCCAGCCGCAACCCACGGTCCAACTGGTTGGCGAAGACCACGCCCAGCGCGACGTAAGCCCCCGACCACAGCAACGCACCAACGCTGTCGTACGCCACAAATCCCTGGAGCGTTGCGCCTTCAGCTCCAGCGAGCGGAGGCGTTACGCCATCGAGCCCCGGAACGAACTTGGCGACAACAAGAATTCTTAGACCCCACTTGTCGAAGGTCTTCCGTGACTTGGTCACGCATACGCGCGGGTCGCCCGAGAGGCCGCATACCAACCGAATAACGCGGCTGCCCCATCTGCGACCGAGCCAGAACCAGACACCATCGCCGCACAGGCATCCCAACACGCCGGCCAGCAGCACTAGGGGTAGATGCAGATGGCCTTCCATGACCAAGGCACCAGCCGTCATAAGAAACAGCACCGCGGGTACAGGCAGGCAGAGTTGCCGTGCGAAGACCGCCAGCCAGATGCTCGTATATGTGAGTTGCGTTGTGGCAGTCATCAGAGGTTGTGGCCCGTACTATCCTTTGCGATCACTGTACTCACTCTACCCGGAATTGCCGCCTGCTATGGCGTCGCGTCGCTCAAACGTCTATGCTGCAGTCAACCATGCGCCCTTCCCGCAACGCCGCCATGCTCGTCTCGCTCTTCCTGCTCGCGGGCTGCCGCAAGCCCTACGTTGTGCCGGAGGCTCCTATGCCGCCCAACACGATTCTGCTTTCGCAGATGATGCGGGAGCTTTCCGCACAGCCCGGCTTTACCGAGGCGATGCTCAAGCAACTCGACGCCGGCGGAAAAAAAGGCCCCGCTCTGATGACTCCAGAGCTCGTCCGCGAGCTGCGCAAGCGCATCCTCGGCAGCGACTGGCAGGGCCTCGACCGCTTCCCCGGCTGGACCATGCGCGAGATCAACCCAACCGTACGCGCGGTGAGCCACTTTGCCGGCAAGAACGAAAAACTGGCCGCGGCTGCCGCTGTGCATCCCGGTGCGCCCGTCGATGCAGCCACGGCAAAGCAGTACCTCGATCTCGGTCCCTATTCGCTCGACAAAGCCGAGACAGTCTCGCTGGATGCACCCTCAACACTCCCAGCATTTTCCACCGATGGACTCGTGACAGTGCTCGGTGCTGGGGTCAGTCGTGGCGATGGACCCAACGCTCTGGCGGCGGAACACGCTGAGTCGCAGCGCCTCGCCGACGTACTGAACCGCCTTGCCGCGAACAAGCTTGACGACGCCCAGCAATTTACCGTAACGGACCACGGAAACACCGCAAAAACACCGCAGGAGTTGATCCAGATTTTGGCGGGAGATGGCAATAAGGTAGTAGTCAACGACACACGCTACTTCGCCAACTTCGGCCACTTTCACGACAAAGGTCAGGATGTAATGATGCCTTTCTTTGTGAACTCCGAGATCGTCGTTCCACACTCTGATGGGCGTCCTTTGCTCGTTCCGGTGAGCCATGCGGAGTACGAGTGGCACATCCACGGACCCCAATTCAATGCAGAGATCAGCTATTACTTCGGCATCGACGGCAAGAGCGAGTGGCGCACCATGGACACGCTCGACCAGCCGTGGGTGCTGAAGCGTAACGCGCATGAGTATAGCGGTACGGACGCTGTAGAAGTAACGCGGCTCGCCGGTCTGTTTACCGTGATGTACATGCACCAACATGCTGCGCGGCCTACGCTTCCGTTCGGCGGCTACTATGCGCTCGGTGTGTGTCAGGATGGCGTATCCGCGATTGAAAAGAAGATGACCGGCAACGTTACGCTCTTTCCCAACACAGCGGATGCCGCACTGTTTACCGATCCACGCGATGCGGAGATCAATGCGCTCATCCTCGCGATTCCCAAAGACCGCGAAGGCAAGAAGCCCGAGCCGGAACGCATCTTCGGATCGTTGCCCACGACAGACTTCAACGCCATCACGATCCCAGGCCTTGCGAGCGATCTGAACGCAAGCTATGCGGCATGGAAAGACGGCACGCTGGAGCGCACCTACACCACGTGGGAGTATGCGAAGGCTTTGATCTTCCTGCTCTCGGCCGTGACGATTGCTCTCTTCGCCGCAGTACGCACGCGCCGCTTTCTGAACTCGCAGGCGAGACAACGCAAGCCGCTCCGCTAGCACTCCAACACAACGGAGGCAAAACCAATGGCGACGAAGAAGGCAGCGAAGAAGTCGGTGAAGAAGGCAGCGAAGAAGTCTGTAAAGAAGATCGCAAAGAAAACTTCCGTCAAGAAAGTAGCGAAGAAGGCAACCGCGAAAAAGACTGCAGCGAAGAAGACCTCTACGCGCAAGTACAGTCCAGCCGCAGGCAAGCAGGTTGAGACTGAGTTGCACGAAATGCACCTTGGCAAGCTCAAGAGCGGACGCAGTGGTAAGAAGGTGACGAATCCGAAACAGGCAATCGCCATAGGCCTTTCAGAAGCGCGCAAGAAAGGCGCCAAGATACCGGTGAAGAAGTCTTAGCCTGTATGGCACACGCAGGAAAACGGCTGCCCGAGGGCAGCCGTTTTCCTGCAACAACAATGTTTCGTTACTGACCCTTTGGTTCACCGCGAAGCTGTGCTTCTTCCATCTTTGGCGAAACGTGCTTCTTCGGTACATAGCTTCCGTAGACGCTGATGTGGAAGCAGGCCTGCTGGAACTCTTCTTCGACATCGATCTTGCCAGCCTGCATCAACGGCAGCAGATAGGAACGCATCCACGCGATTTGTGCGACGCTCATGCCATGCTTGCCGAAGTCGATGGCCTGGCCGGTGAGATGAGGCGAAGCTCCGTCGCCATCGACCGCTGCAGCATTGCCGTTCACGCGTTGTAGACGCAGTTGATAGTCCACGGTGCGTACAGCGGAGTTCAGGCGAAGCGGCTCATGGAAACGTGCGTAGAACGCACGCGCTGTATCGGCGGCGAACTTCACTGTCCACGGACGCGCGCAACGACGGTTCATAGGGAGATCTTCGTTGATCTCAAGCCCTGCGATATCCGGAAACGACAAGAGCAGATGGTCAGCACGCATGCGTTCGAGATCAGCGTCGTCCTGAATGCGAGTGAGACCTGCGTTGTCGGCCATCACGTTTTGGTGCACTAGAATTTCGCGCGTTCCCTTGAGCGGCGGAGGCACGATGAGATGGCCGGAGCGCGTGTACAGTGGCACGACCATTGGCTTGACGGCATCGTCGGTTAACTCGCGCTGAAAGGCGCGGTCGTCTGAGAGGGAGTCGTCGTTGCTGGTAACCACCACTGTATGTTTTGCGGCTGAAGTCTTGGCTGCGTTGTCAGCGTGGGCTGCTGGAAGCTCTTCCACTTCCGCGCCGAATCCCGAGACCCTCTTGGGTCGCGGTGTGTCAGAAATCTGCAGCGCGTTGTCGTAGTTGACGCCTGCGTCAGAGACCTGTGCTGTGGCCTGGTGAACTGGTTGCGCATGCACGACGGGAACGGGTTTAGCCGCTACAGGCCTGGGCTTTGCGGGCGCATCGGGCGTGCTGGAAACTTCAATGCGTTCGTCCTCGGGATGCGACTCGCCTGAAGCAAACGCGCCTTGCGTTGCCGCGGGAGGATTGGCCGCAGCGGTACCGCCAGCGGCACGCACAAAGTCATCGACCGTCAAAGATTTCTTTGCGGCAGCAGCATCAGGAGCAGGTGTTTGCGATTTCGGCGCCGTAGTGGCAACTTGTAGTGGGCGGCTCTTGCGAGCGCTGTGATGCGATCCCGTACGAGACATCACGATGGAATCGTCAACAACTTCGGGCTCTGCCTTATGCCGTCTGGACCTGGAACGTGACTTTGCGGGGGAAGAGTCTGCCTTTTGGCTGTCTCTTGCCGAAGTCTTTGGGGCTGCTTTGGACGCATGCGCCTTGCCCTTCGCTGTCGTTCCACTGCCGTGCCTGGTGGAGGCCCTATCGTCGTTCCTGCTTTGCACTTTACCCTTGGTTTCGACCGAGCCTGCGCTCTGTGCCGAGGCGTGGTGCAGACGCGAAGGTCTCGTTGCAACGGCGGCCGAAGCCGTTCCGGCAAACAAGGCCAAAGGCAGGGAGATCGCGGCGACGTACGCACGAACTCTTGCGCCGGAAAGACAGGCGCGTGCAGCGAGACGTCGCTCTCTCATCATCATGGTGAAACGTTTCATAAGGTGGTCGCGAAGACCGCCGAGCTCTTTCAGGCTATCTGCCTGCGC
>Ga0302305_1001947_pt1 | contig 11854 bp, 10 predicted proteins | sample III_Palsa_E2_3_FD_198764 | JGI IMG/M metagenome (GOLD analysis project Ga0302305, IMG submission 198764) | Peat permafrost microbial communities from Stordalen Mire near Abisko, Sweden - III_Palsa_E2_3 | ecosystem: Environmental > Terrestrial > Soil > Palsa > Peat permafrost | place: Sweden... | reverse complement strand
TGGGCGATCGAGTCCCAACGCCTGGATAAAGCGAGCTGTCAGGGTAGCGTTGGCGGCCAGCGTAGGGACGATGTCGCTGCGCCGCTCCGACTGGCCTGACCCCGGAAAATCAAGCGCAATGACGTGCAGGTCGGGCCGGAGAGCGTCTATGAGCAGGATCATCGTGTCGGCGCAGCCCATCAGGCCATGCAGCAGGATAAGCGACGGTTCGCCGGGCGTTTCGGTTCCCCGCTCCAGGTAGGCGAGGCGAATGCCGTCGAGGGTCAGGTTACGGCGTTCGATCATGGTCGCACTCTTGCGGCTGAGGTGTACGAACCTTCACTGAGTTCAATCGCAGAACTTCAGTTCACAGCAGATAGGGATTTGGGTCAAGTCCGGCAGGGTGCGGAAACCACAGGAATGCGTGAGAATAGAAGTTGCATCAAATCAAGGGAACCAGAGAATCCAGAATAACGTATCTGCCTATGAATTGGTGCATTTTAGGGTGAAGGAACTGCGTAAGTGCTCGCCATTGCTGCATAAACAGCTTTGGCACTTGGTTTGCTAGTAACCTTACTGATCTACGTTGTTGAAATAAGAGCGTTCCTGTGAAGAGTGGGTCCCAAACTCGTCTGCTGGCTGTACTGCTGGCAGTGGTAACACTCGCAGCCTTCGGGCTGGCGATCGCGAACCTGGTGCAGGAGAGTACTCAAAGTTCCCCCACCGACGGCGCGCGCCTGACGGAGACGGCTGGGGGACTTCGCGCGTACATCGTTCCCAAAGACACCCCGGCGCATCGGGGCGGGATTCGTGCCGGAGACGTGATTACGGCAATCAACGAAGTTCCCACCACCCGGCTGGCTACGGCCGACCGCGAAATGGCGCGCACCGGCGTCTGGAGCAAGGCGACATACTCGATTAAGCGGAAGATGGCGGACGGACGAACTGTTCCCCTCGAGATCGGAGTAATCCTGGAGCCGGCCGACCGGACCGACAGCCAGGTGCTTCGTCTGATTGCGCTGGTATATCTTGCGATCGGCCTCTATGTGCTGTTTCGACGCTGGACAGCGCCAAAGTCCACACATTTTTTCGTCTTCTGCCTCGTATCGTTCATCCTCTGCGCATTCAAGTACACGGGCGTGCTGGACGGCCTGGATCAAATCATCCTTTGGTGCAATATCGCGGCCACGGCGCTGCAACCAGCGCTGTTCCTACATTTCGCCATCAGTTTCTCTGAAGACCCGCAGCATAAGCGGGCGATGCGGCTGCTCTATCCGCTGCTCTATCTACCGGGTGTGGTCCTTGTGGTGCTGCGCTACATGGCCTTGCAGGTGTGGTCCCCGACCGAGCGGCTCCAGCACCGACTGGACCAGACAGATTACGCGTATCTCGCGGCCTACTACGTGATTGCGGCCGTCGTGTTCTGGATGCGCTATCGGAGCGAGCAGCAACCCCTGCAGCGCCAGCAGTTGAAGTGGCTGAGCCGCGGAACGCTACTCACTGTACTTCCCTTTACGGCGTTCTACGTGATTCCGTTTCTCAGCGATGCAAACGTATCCAGCACGCTGACGCGGATTGCGCTGCTCTCGCTGATGCTGCTGCCGCTGACGTTCAGTTGGGCGATCGTGCGTTATCGCCTGATGGATGTCGACCTGATCTTCAAGCGCGGCGTCACGTATACGTTGGCAACCGCGGCCCTCGTCGGACTCTACTTCGGGGTGATCGCTCTGGCGGCGAGCTTTGCGCGTGCGAGATTCCAGAACTTCGGGTTCTGGGGGCTCGCGGCGGCGGTGGTCGTCACGGGGATTCTTTTCGACCCGTTAAAGCGAGCGATTCAGGCGCGCGTCGATCGTGTGTTTGAGCAGAAGCGGTTTGATTATCGCGAGACGCTGGTGAAGTTCGGCCGCGAGCTCAACGCGCAGACCGATCTCGGCGCCCTGGTGGGCTCCATTGTCGAGCGCCTCCCCGACACGCTGCTGCTCACGCGCGTTGCCGTATTCCTGGCCGACGACGATGTGCTGGGCCACCGAGCACGATTCCGGCTGATTGCCTCACACGGCCTGTCAGCCACCATTGCGAACGAAAGCAACGCGTTCGACATGGGCTTTCTGGACTTCGATCGTCGCGGCGCGGATAACCACATCTTCTTCGAGACACCGCACTCGGTGCTTCGCCTACCTGAGACGCAACGGCATACAGCCGCTGCACTGGACTTGAACTACTACGTTCCCTGTCGCGTCGCACGCGGCGAGGGCGAAGGGTTGACCACGATTGCAGTACTCGGCCTCGGCCGCACGGGCGATGGCGATTTCCTTTCCAGCGAGGACGTCGAGCTCCTTGAGTCATTGGCGGGCTACATTGGCATCGCCATCCAGAACGCGCAGCTCTACCGCCGGCTGGAACAGAAAATCTTCGACTTCGAACGCCTACGCGACTTCAACGAGAACATCGTGGAGTCCATCAACATCGGTGTGTTCGCCGTCGATCTGCAGGACAGCATCGAGAGCTGGAACGCGCAGATGGAAGTGATGTACGCCACACCTCGCGCGGATGCGTTACGCCGGCCGCTGAGTGAGGTCTTCCCTGCTGACTTCCTTGAAGAGTTCGACCGATTGCGCGCCGAAGCTGGTGTTTGCACGCTGTATAAATTCCGTCTGGCAACGCCTGCCGGTGAATCGCGCATCGCCAACATCACTATCGCACCACTATTGAACCGTGACTTCCACGCCGTCGGGCGGATCATCATCGTCGACGACATCACTGAAGCGATCAACATGGAGAAGCAGCTAACGCAGTCCGAGAAGCTATCCTCAATCGGCTTGCTGGCCGCGGGTGTGGCGCATGAAGTGAATACGCCGCTTGCCGTCATCTCCAGCTACACACAGATGCTGCAGAAGCAGATGCGCGGCGACGACAGCAACATGGCCCGTCTGCAACCCGTGCTGGAGAAGATCACGCAGCAAACCTTCCGCGCTTCCGAAATCGTCAACGGCCTGCTGAACTTCGCGCGAATGGGCAGCGTCGACTTCGCGCGAGTCGACGTGAACACCATGCTGCGGGATACAGCGTTGCTGCTGGAACATCAGCTGCGTTCCGGACGTATTGCAGTGGAAATGGACTTGGCGGCTGACCTGCCTCCCATCTCCGGCAATCTCGGCAAGCTGCAGCAGGTAACCGTGAATCTGATCATGAACGCGAAGGATGCCCTGCAGGATAAGGGCTCGGGAACGGTGAAGCTTTCCACCGAGCGGACACTTCGCGGTGTTGAGATTCGCGTGGAAGACAACGGGCCGGGCATGCCGCCAGAAGTCCTGGGCAAAATCTATGATCCCTTCTTCACGACCAAGAGCAATCCGAAGGAAGGCCAGCGCAAAGGAACGGGCCTCGGGCTCGCGGTGACGTACGGGATCGTACAGGAGCATGGCGGAACGATCGGCGTGGAAAGCACTATTGGGGAGGGCACCGTGTTCCGCTTGTCGTTCCCCGCCATCGAAAACGAACGGACCAAACTGACGTCGAATGAGAACGCACAGGCGATGCAGGAGCAGGAAAGGTAGTACATGTCCAACGCAACACTAACGGAGATTGACAGCCCAAAAACGGGAAGCAACACACAGCAACAGCGCATCCTGATCATCGACGATGAGGCCGGGATCCGCGACTCTCTGGAAACGCTCCTCATGCTGGAAGGCTTTTCGGTAGAAGCAGCCCCGGATGGGCAGGCAGGACTGGACCTGTTGGCAAGGCATGCCTACGATCTGCTGCTTCTCGACCTTGCCCTGCCGGGCGAAAGCGGCATCGATCTCCTGCCGCGAATCAAGTCGCTTGTACCCGACCTGCCGGTGATTATGATCACGGCCTACGGCACGGTCGGCAATGTAGTCGATGCGATCCGCGCAGGCGCTTCAAACTTCGTACAGAAGCCGTGGGACAACGAAAAACTGCTCGCGGATATCCGCGCGGCCATCGGCCTCAATCGCGCCGAGCAGGAAGTAGTGCAACTCAAGCGAACGTTGAAGCAGCGTTACTCGTTTGAAAACATCGTCGGTAAAAGCGAGCCGATGCTGCGGTTATTTGATCTTGTCGCGCAGGTAGCGCCGAGCCGCTCCACCGTGCTCATCCAGGGCGAAAGCGGCACCGGAAAGGAACTGGTGGCCAAAGCCATCCACGCCAGCTCCCCGCGGCGCGACAAGCCGTTTATCCCGGTGAACACCGGTTCGGTTCCCTCCGATCTTCTGGAGTCCACCTTGTTCGGCCACGAGCGCGGCGCGTTCACCTCGGCGGTTGTTGCGAAGAAGGGCCTCTTCGAAGTTGCGGACGGTGGAACGCTGTTCCTCGATGAGATCGGCACCATGAGCATGGACATGCAGGCCAAGCTGCTGCGCGTCCTGCAGGATCGCCGGTTCATGCACCTCGGTGGAACTCACGAGATCCAAGTGGACGTGCGCATCGTCGCGGCGACCAATGTCAATCTCGCGCAGGCCGTGAAAGACGGCAGGTTCCGCGAGGACCTTTTCTATCGCCTTAATGTCATCTGCCTGGAACTGCCACCCCTGCGCAGTCGCAAGGAAGATATTCCCCTGCTCTCAGCCCACTTCCTAAAGTTCTACGCCGAAGAGAACGGCTTCCCCATGCGCGCGTTGTCGCCGGAAGCTCTCCGGACGATGATGGACTACGAGTGGCCCGGAAACGTCCGTGAGCTTGAGAATGCCATGGAACGCGGTGTAGTCCTGTCCAACGGCCCGAAGATCACGCCGGAGCTCCTGCCCGCGCAGATACGCGGAAACAGTTATACGACGAATCTGCTGGAGCAGAAACCGGATGCGTCCTTATTTGATGTGATGGAGGAGATCGAGCGGAGGATTATTGCGGACAGGCTGGAACGTTGCAACTGGAACCAGACCGAAGCGGCCGAGTACTTCCGCATTCCGCTCTCCACGCTTAATCAGAAGATCAAGCGGCTGAACGTCGAAATGAAAAAGCGCGTCCGCGATTAGCTGACAAGTAACGGTTTAGCGCTTGCCCTTTGGCTTCGAGACAGACTTCTTCGCAACTTTCGCCGGAGCCTTCTTCGCGGGCTTTGCCTTTACTGGAGCCTTTGACTTCACCGGTGGCTTCACGTTCTTCGCGACCGGCTTTGCTACGACTTTTTTCGCAACAGCCTTCTTCGCTATGACTTTCTTGGCGACCGCTTTCACCGGCTTTGCCGCTTTCTTAGCAATCTTCACTGGAGGAGCCTGCTTCTTCGCAACAACCTTCTTGGCAGGCGCAACCTTTGCGGCCTTCGCAGGAGCCGGCTTTGCAGTAGCTTTCACGGGAGGCTTTAGCGCAGCGGCGACCTTCGCAGCCGGTTCCTTGACGGCGACGGTCTTCGCCTTGGCTGCCGGTTTTTCAGTCGGAGCCGAAGCTTCAACAGGGACCGCAGTCTCCGCATCGGGACTTTCGTCACTCTGCTCCGCTGCCGCCGCGGCTGCTTTTTTCCCGCGGGGCTTTGCGGCCTTGGTCTCACGCTTCACAGCACGACGGCGCATGTTGACCGGTGGCGGAGGTGCAGGAGGCGAGAAGGGCTCCAGGAACGCCTTGGTCGCCTCAGGCGTGTCGAGCTTACCATCCATGATGGCGAAGAACAGGCTCTCCAACAGATCGGCATAGCCCGGAAGCTCTGGCGTAATGCGCATCTCCTGCATGATCTGGTACGGAATGCGCTGCCGGGCTTGAGGCCACTCGGTAAAAAACGCCTGGAAGCGGGCCAATACCGACGCACTCTTGGAGGTGTGCGCCAGCCAGAGAATCTGTTCCGGTACGGCCGTCATCAGCATCTTCCACGCATCGGAAGGCGCAGCGGCCGTTTTGCTGTTGAACTTGGCGGCGAAGTTCTTGGTTTCCGTATCGAGCGCGGCGATCTGGTCGACAAATCCGGGGCGCGCGAAGCTCGCTTTGAGCTCGGCAACGTCCTTCGGAGCGAGCTTGGCCGTAAGCAGCGGGAAATAAGCTGCCGACGGATCGGGATGGATGCCCATGGCTTCCAGCTGACCCACGGTGTCCCGTAGACGGTTGAGCTCCGTCTCATTGGCTTTTGCGGAAGTCCATGCCGGGAACAGGAATTTGCTCCAACCCTCTGATTCCAAACGTCTCAGAACGCGGAGCGGATCCTCTTCGTGTACGATTTCTTCGGTTTCATAGCCGCGGAGCGTCGGACTCAAGGCTTCGATATAGTTCTCAGCCTTGCCAGTGTCGTAGCGCTGCTGCGTCTTTTCTTCCATGTGCCAGCCAAGACGGGCGCCAAAACGCGCGGCGCGGATCATGCGGGCCGGATCTTCGATGAAGCCATAGTTCGAAACGAGCCGAAGTTCCCGGTTTTCGATGTCGGCGACGCCGTTCAGCGGATCCATGAGGAGGCCGTAAGACCCTTCATTCAATGAGATAGCCATGGCGTTTGCGGTGAAGTCGCGGCGGCGAAGGTCGTCGAGAATGGTGGCTGGTTCAACCTTGGGCTTGCCTGGTTTTGGGTAGGTGACGGAAAGGGTCGAGCCGACTTCGAGGCGGATTCCGCCGGCGAAGTTGAGGTAGAGCACCTGCATCAATTCATTCTCGCCAGAGAGTACAAAGCCGGCGTGCTGCAAGTCTTTCTTTAGCTTTAGCGCGTTTCCTTGAACAACTACATCAAGATCGCGAATAGGAGAACCACTGGTGAGATCGCGGACCGCGCCACCGACGAGAAAGACTGTCATGCCGCGGGAACGGGCTACTTCGCGAACCAGGGCCAGGGATTGTTGCTGCGCAGCGGTGAGCCGTGTCTGCAGCAGATAGATGTAATCAGCCATTGTTTGTGCTCTTAGCTCCGGACGGTTCGGGGAGTTTGGAACCGTGGTGTAACTTGCGTCGAATGAGTCGTTTACGAGGAACATGAGCCTCGACGCAACACCTGATTCTACACCCGGAGCGTTTATTTGGCTAGCATTTGCACTATTTTTGTGGCGATTGTGCGGAGCGTGCGACAATTTCGGCGGATGGCGACGGGAAAATGGCGGTTGCGCGGAAGAAAGTGATTGTGCGGTCGTTCGGTGGAGCGCTTGCGTGGGGTTATCTTCCGCAGGACGGATTTGTGGATGGGAACGGAGTCGATTTGCTCGATTCCGCTGGGCGGGTTTCGCGCATTGTTTTGAGTGAGATAAAGACAATTGCCATTGTGAAGGATTTCAATTCCCAGGACGAGGTAGATCCAGAGCGGATTGGGCGGAGAAGCTTCCTGGGACGGCCGCGGGGTGAGGGTTTGTGGCTGAAAGTCGAGTTCCGGGACGGGGATTTGCTGGAAGGATTGATGCATTTCGACGTGCAGTTTATGGACGTTTTTATGGTGGATTATGGATTCCGTATGGTTCCTCCCGACGCCAGGTCTAACACCCAAAGTTTGTTTATCCCACGCTCGGCGGTAACCAAAGTCGAGGTACTGGGATACGTTGGGGCGCCGGGAAAAAAGAAGGCCAAGCCGGCAACAGATGCTGTGGAACAGCCGAGGCTGTTCGAGGACTGAGGCGCTACAATTCCGGCATGAAGCTGAAGGAGTTGGCAAAGCAGTTAGGGGCGGAGTTGGTGTCGGGCGCGGGTGGGGTCGCGGACGAGATTGAGGTTTCCGGGGTTGCGGGGATTGAAGAGGCCGGACCGGGGCAGGTGACGTTTGTCGCGAACCCGAAGTATGCCGGGCTGGCGAAGACAACCGGGGCGGCGGCGGTGATTGTGGAACCGGATTTTCAAGAGATTGCTGCCCCTACATTGCGAGTGAAGAACTCGTATCTGGCGTTTGCGAAAGCGATTGAGTGTTTTTATGCGGCTCCGACTTATAAGCCGGGGGTTCATCCGACAGCGGTGGTGGATGCCGAAGCGAGGCTCGGGGCTCGGGCGCATGTGGGGGCGTATGTGGTGGTCTCTGAGGGGTGTGTCGTTGGGGATGATGCGGTGTTGTTGCCGCATGTGGTGCTCTACCCCGGAGTGACAGTGGGGAATCGGTTCTTCGCACACGCTCATGCCGTGGTGCGGGAAGGTTGCCGTCTGGGGGACGATGTCGTGCTGCAGAATGGCGCCGTGATTGGGGCGGATGGGTTTGGGTTTGCCAAGGGGCCGGAGGGCCGTTGGGTCAAAATCGTACAGTCCGGGCCGGCAGTGCTGGAGGACGGGGTTGAGGTGCAGGCGAATGCGTGTGTCGACCGGGCCTCAATTGGGGAGACACGAATTGCGGCGGGTACGAAGATCGACAACCTGGTGCAGGTGGGACATGGTTCGACGGTTGGCGAGAATACTCTGCTCTGCGCGCAGGTGGGGCTCGCGGGGTCGACGACGATTGGCAGGAATGTAATTCTGGCCGGCCAGGTAGGAGTGGCGGGGCACCTTACCGTGGGCGACGGGGCGATTGCCACCGCGCAGACGGGGATTCCTTCTGACGTGGCACCGGGGGCGGTGGTGAGCGGGTATCCGGCGATGGATAACCGGGAATGGCTGCGGATGGTCGCGGCGGAGAAACGACTGCCGGAGTTGCTGAAGAAGATGCGTGAGAAGTAGGAACACGCTCAATCCGCTTCTCGGGTTTTAATTGGACTCCTCAGGCTGGCTGGCTTTATCCACGACAAGCACCTCCACCGGGCCTTTTCCGGGTATCAACTTGAGACCCAATTGCTCTTGCACCGCAGCAAAAAGCGAAGGTTGCCCCTCCGGTCCAGTGCTTTCGGATGGATCGGAACGCTCATCGCTCCATGTAAGCGTCACGTCATAAAAGCTGGTCAGGCCAGTCTTGTCGATTACGCTCCGGTCCAGAATCCCCGCAAGATTTGCGCACAGGTCTCCGGTGCGAACACCCGTCGCTTCCAGACTCGTGCCAGTCACGGATGTGTTGCCCCGGCCGTTGCGACCGGGCTTTACTAACTCCGGTTGCGCTGACGGCGGAGGCGGTGGGTTTTCTACCAACTGCGGACCGGGGCCCACTTTGACCAGTTCATAGATAGGCGAGATGCGCGTTTCCTTATGAGAGACGACCCCGAACCTTTCGGTCAGCAGCCGCTCGAATACCTGGCGACGCTGCGTCCGTGTCATATGCTGTAGAAAAGTAGCGTCTTCGGAAAGCACCTTCGCCTGGATATCAAAATGGTCTGTCTCGGCCCACTTGGGCAGATTGAAAATGAGCGTGCCGCGCTTGCCATAGGTATTCGATAAAAGGTCTTTGAGCGAGGCGTTCTGGATGTAGATCGCATCCGCATCCATGTTTATGCGTAGGTGGGTATCGCCAGCGCGGCTAGGTTTTACCGTCGAGACCAGGTCATACTGTGGACCGGCAGCGATGGCAGGCGGCACGTCCTGAGCTAGAACTGCGATTGCGCTGAAGAACACGCATGAAACCAGTGTTCGAATCATTCCTACTCTCCAACTTTCCTAAATCTGCCTGATGCAGCAGTCAAGCTGTTGTTATCGCTATGAAGCGAGGTATACGCAGCTATCGCCGACGGAGTTCCAGAAGTCGATTCAGACCGCGATTGTGTTCTTCCTGGAACGCCTTCGCGAAACTTGCGGCCACGCGCGAACACAGCTAGATTAGGTGCGAGAGTTAGAGCCGCCCATGAAAAAAGCCATTGCAACTGAATCTGCCTCTGCGCTGATTGACCAGAAGATAAAGGAACTTGGAGATTGGCGCGGGGAGACGCTCGCGAAAGCGCGCGCCATCATTCATGAAGCAGATCCCGAGATTGTTGAAGAGTGGAAATGGCGAGGGACGCCAGTATTTTCGCATGACGGAATCGTCTGCACAGGAGAGACGTACAAGAGCGTTGTGAAGCTGACCTTTGCCAAAGGGGCGGCGCTGAAAGACCCAGGAAGTTTGTTCAACTCCAGCCTGGAGGGGAATGTGCGCCGTGCGATTGATATACGCGAAGGCGAGACAGTGGATGAGATGACGTTCAAGGAGCTGATACAGGCGGCGGTGGCGCTAAATCTCAAAGGCAAGAGCAAGCGGTGATCGCTGGACAGCTGGGACAAAGGTCTGGGCGCTGTTAGGCTTTAGGGATGCGTAGTGCTTCCCTTCTTGGCGGTTTGGTTCTGATGGCGACAGTCGGATTCAGCGGCTGCAAGTCGCGGTACGTTGAGGCAACGGTGCACAACGGCAGTGGAGCGCCGGTGTCGGTTGTCGAAGTGGATTACCCGAGTGCGAGCTTCGGAAAAGAAACTCTGGCAGATGGGGCGAACTATCACTATCGGTTCAAGGTGCAGGGGGATGGACCGCTGAAGGTTCTCTGGACCGACGCCACAAATCATGACCACACGATAAGTGGGCCGCAATTGCGTGAGGGATCCGAGGGCACGTTAGTTGTCACAATCAAAGCTGACGATGCGGCCTGGGATTTGAATGTGCAGCGGTAGGGGGCGGGTTTGAAGCCACGCCGGGTATAACACTCAAAGTGCGGAAAAAACCGCCGCTCTTCCGCAGAATAAGGGGGAAGCGCTAATTCTGCGGGCTGGTGCGGTTGCCACTCGGTCGATGGGCGGTCTGGCGTGTGACTTCGGACATGCCTGAGCGTTTACGGCTGTTAGCCGAGTAAGCCACGCCTGCAAGAACAATTGCGAGAACGAAAAAGAAAAACAGGAGAATGAAGGTAATCATCTGTTGGCCCCAATCCGGCAGCGACATATCCATGCTGCCTGCCTTGCTCTTATTACGATGCAAATTTTGACGGTGAAGTAAACTCTGGGACGTGAGCCAAGGATTTTTCATAACGTTTGAGGGCCTGGATGGATCGGGTAAAACGACTCAATTGAGGCGTTTAGCGGCGGTATTCACTGCCGAGGGACGGGCTGTGGTTTCGCTGCGGCAGCCTGGTGGAACGGCGCTGGGAGACCGGATTCGGGGGGTTCTACTGGATTCGAAGAGCGAGGAAGAGCTGGGTGGGATCGCACCTGCTGCGGAGATGGCGCTCATGTTTGCGGACCGGGCGCAGTCGTTGGCGCAGGTGATACGGCCGGCGCTGGCGGAAGGCGCGGTGGTGCTGTGCGACCGGTATACGGACTCGTCGGAGGCGTACCAGGGGGCCGGGCGTGGGATTGGGACGGAGCGGGTGCGGGAGATGCATCGCGTTGTGTGTGAGGATTTTCAACCGGACCTGACGATTTTGTTGCTGCCGCCGCTGGAAGGGTCGTTGGCGAGGGCTCGGAGACGGAATGAGCGGAACGTTCGGACGCGGGGGACGGATGAGAATCGGTTTGAGCGTGAGGGGGATGAATTTTATGGACGGGTTTATGCGCAGTATCGAGCGATTGCCGCCCGAGAGACTCAGAGGGTGGTAGCAATTGAGGATGAGGCGAGCATCGAAGTGATTGCGGAGAAGGTGCTGGCGGTCGTGCGGAAGCGGATGGAAAACAGGGATTAGCTGCCAGCGGAAACGGGTTTGATGGAGCGGGACTTTGAGAAGGACTATGACTACATTCCGGCGGTGACCGATGGTGAGTGGCGGCTGCCGCCAGGCTTGAAGCGGTCGTTGCCCTTTTACTTTCGGCGGAAGTGGGTGAGCTTTGGCGAGCCGATTCCGCTGTTTGTGCATTTGCACAAGACATTTGGGCGGATTGCGCACTATCGGTTTATGGGAACGACGATTGTGTTCGTCAACGATCCGGAGTGGATTCAGGAAATACTGATCAATCAGTCAGGAAGCTTTATCAAGGAGCGGACGCTGAAGCGGATGAAGATCCTGCTGGGCGAGGGGTTGATTACTTCGGACGATCCAATCCATATGCGGCAGAGGCGGATCGCGGCGCCGGCGTTTCATCGTCAGCGTATTGCGGGGTATGCGGCGCAGATTGTGGCGAGTGCGGCGGCAACCCGGGATGCGTGGGTGGATGG
>Ga0302305_1001940_pt1 | contig 11875 bp, 9 predicted proteins | sample III_Palsa_E2_3_FD_198764 | JGI IMG/M metagenome (GOLD analysis project Ga0302305, IMG submission 198764) | Peat permafrost microbial communities from Stordalen Mire near Abisko, Sweden - III_Palsa_E2_3 | ecosystem: Environmental > Terrestrial > Soil > Palsa > Peat permafrost | place: Sweden... | reverse complement strand
GGACGGCGACTGCCGTGGACTCTATTTGAGCGCCAAGGATGCTTCCGGGTTTGAGGTGCGGGAGCTTGGGGGTGGAAGTGCGTCGATTGCCTTTGAATACCGCATCATGGCTAAGCGTATGGGGCATGAGGAGGAGCGGCTTGTGAATGTGAAGAGCCGGGAAACCTCTCAAATCTCTACACCGGCTCCCCGATAGTTTTCCGGCTGCCTAAACGTGCCTAGACAATCCAGGCCCCGCCGACGACTTCGTCTTCCTGATAGAAGACGGCGGAGTGGCCTGGTGTGACGGCGCGCTGGGGTTCGTCGAAGGTAACGAGAACGCCCTGGCTGCCGTCGGGTGCGGTGGTTGGCTCGATCCACGCCGGAGCGGGGCTTTGGCTGTGGCGGATGCGGGCCTGGACGCGCAAACGGCCCTCGAGGGACGGGATGCTGATCCAGTTAGCGCGCTGGCAGGTGAAGCTGGGCCGGTTCAGCTCGGACTCGGGGCCGACTGTGACGTTGCGGCTGGCCGAGTCGATGTTCAGGACGTAGAGCGGGTTCGGCGAGGTGATGCCGAGTCCCTTGCGCTGGCCGATGGTGAAGTTGTGGATCCCCTCGTGGCGGCCGAGGGGCTGGCCTGCCGTGGTGACAAGCTGGCCTGCGGACTCGGGGACGATTTTGCCCTGCTCTTCTAAGTAATTTTGAATGAACTGCTTGTAGTCGCCGCCGGGGATGAAGCAGATCTCCTGCGAATCAGGCTTGTCGGCGAGGGCGAGGCCGCTTTCGCGTGCGATTTCGCGGACGGCGGGCTTGTTCAGGTGGCCGAGCGGAAAGAGCGTGTGGGCGAGCTGCTCCTGCGTCAAGCCGAAGAGGAACCATGTCTGATCCTTGGCGAGGTCGACGGGGCGCTTGAGGATCCAGCGGGCGCGTGCGGGGTCGTACTCGTTCACGGCGTAGTGGCCAGTGGCAATCCTATCTGCCCCGATCTGCCGCGCGGTGAGCAAGAGCTGGTCGAACTTGAGGTGGTTGTTGCACAGCGAGCAGGGAATCGGCGTGCGCCCAGACAGGTAGTCGTTGACGAAGGGGCGAACGACATCCTGCTCGAAGCGCTCCTGCTGATTGACGACGTAATACGGAATGTCGAGAGTCTCTGCGACGCGGCGGGCGTCATACACGTCGTCCAGCGAACAGCAGCGGCCGGTCTTCGGCGCCTCTGGGACGCCGGGCTTGCCGGCGAGGCGGTTCTGATCCCAAAGCTGGAGAGTGAGGCCGATGACGTCATGACCCTCGGCGCGCAGCATGGCGGCGACGGTCGAGGAGTCGACTCCGCCTGACATGGCTACAGCGATGGTTCCGTTGGGCTGGATATTGCTGGTCGCCGGTATGGAAGTGGTTACAGTTGCCATGAATTAACTCGCGTAGGCCGGCGACGTTCCGGCCAGTGCAGGCGAAAGCTCGCGAAGCCGCGCAACCGCGGCGGGGACAATTTCCAGCGCGTAGTCGATGTCTGCTTCGGTGGCCGTTTTGAGCAAGCTGAAGCGAAGGCTGGCGCGGGCGCGAGCTTTGTCCAGGCCCATGGCCATTAAGACGTGAGAAGGCTCGGTTGCGCCGGAGTGGCACGCCGAACCGCCGGAGACGGCCAGACCCTTCAGGTCCAGCGCGATCACCAGCGCCTCACCCTCCAGCTGGTCAAACCAGATGTTCGAAGTGTTCGAGGCGCGGGGAGCCACCTTTCCATGCGCATCGGCCCCGTTGATTCCTGTACCTGGAATGCGGGTCAGAATCCCATTCTCCAGGCGGTCGCGAAGTGCGGCGACGCGGTGCATGGCTCCGGATTCGAGCCCGTGCATGGCGATTTCAGCGGCCTTGCCGAGGGCTACGATGGCGGGCACATTCTCGGTGCCGGCGCGACGGCGGCGCTCGTGGCTGCCGCCTACAAACATGGGATCGAGCGGCGTTCCCTTGCGCACGAACATGGCGCCGATGCCCTTGGGGGCGTACATCTTGTGGCCACTGATGGTGAGCACGTGGCAGCCGATTTTCTTGACATCGATAGGAATCTTGCCCGCGCCCTGCACGGCGTCAATGTGGAAGAAGCAGCCGGTCTGCGCGGCAATGCGGCCAATCTCTTCAACGGGCTGGACGACGCCAGTCTCGTTGTTGGCGAGCATCACGCTGATCAGGCGCGTCTCCGGACGAATGGCGCGCAGGATGTCCATGGGATCGATCAGGCCATTGGGCTGGGGATCGATCCTGGTGGTTTCAATGCCGTCATGGGCTAGCCGGTCGGCGGCGGCCAGCACGGCCGAATGTTCAATCGAAGTCGTAATGAGGTGGTCGCCGGGGTGCAGCAGGCCGAAGAGCGCTGTGTTGTCGCCCTCGGTGCCCCCACTGGTAAATACGACTTCCGCCGCGTGGCAGCCAAAAAACTCGGCGAGAATTTCGCGTGCCTGGTCCACCGCAGTCCGGGCGCGCTGGCCCTGCTGGTGGATCGAAGAGGCATTGCCGTAGTGCTCCATCCAGTACGGGCGCATAGCCTCCATCACCTCCGGCAAGAGGGGGGTGGTTGCATTGGCGTCCATATAGACTCGGCGCATGGCGAAATTCTCCTTATGTTGTCATTGTACGGAGAGTTTGTCTCCGGCGGTAGGGATGTGAGGGGAAATGGGGAATCGGGGTGGTTGGAGGTGAAAAACGCGGGCCGGATGGCCGCTGAGCGGATTGACCGTCGGCTACAGCGAACTGCCGTCAGTCTCCATCTCTGAAATAGGCAAAACGAGCAATAAAGAACATACGGGCAAACAACCATTGCTCTAGCGTTGGCATCAGAGCTGCCCACAAGTCAGATGGTTCCAATGTTGCCGACGGCCGCCGCGTATCGGGAGAAGAGAAAATGCCAGCCGCTCCATGCTTCGTGAGACGCAAGAACCAGGATGCCACCGTCGACTCAATCTGCGATGTGTGCTACCAAACCATCGCCAATGCGCGGGAAGAGGGAGACCTCGCCGAAGCGGAACACGACCATCGCTGCGATCCCAATGCCGCACTGGACCGGCTTACCTTCGCCCGCCACGTAACCTATTGAGAAACTCCCAAGCCGATCTATTTCCGAGGCAAAGGACTAGTCTCCTGAGTCAGAAGGACACCTCATTTTGAGGGGTGTTCGGGGAACTTCGAGCCGTAGATAAAAAAGCAGATCCTTCGCTTTGCTCAGGATGACAAAAATGCAAGAAATCAATGACTCACGAGACTAGATGTCTGTGGGTACACCAAACCATAAGGATCTGTATAAGGGAACTCGCTGCGCCCGGCTCCAGCCGTGCCGTGGCGCTGCGCCACCATGACAGGCACCGACTCTCGGAGGGCCTGCAGAAAAGCGAATCAGAAAACCAGCTGGCTACTTCGAAGGATCGCGTTCCGCCAAGCGGGCCAGCCGCTCAGCCCGGCGCAAGTCTTCAGGCGTGCAAACGTGGTTCCGTTCCGCAAAATCCACAACGGCAACCGGCGCACTCGACACGAGAACTTTGATGCACCGGAGGCAAATCGAAGACCACGACTCATCCTTGTTTCGACGACGCTGAAAACCTGAGCCACTGGGTTCGTTCAAGACAGGACCTCCGGCGAGTACAGAATGAACGGAAGACCTTGATCTCAAATCAACTTGATTCTCTGATGTGAGCAAGATTGATCACTCGGAAAAAGAAACTGGGCGGCTCGCGCCGCCTCAGACTGCTGACAAACCCGAGGGAAAAGAAAGGCCAATACCTCAGGGGCTAAAGCCCTGTTCCTTTTGTTGAATATATGTACGGGCTGAAGACCGTACCTTGCAGCACAACGCCGGCCATTCAGAAAGTGGTGGGTCTATCGTCAACCTGGGAGCGGCTCGCGCGGCCTGGCGTGATCCAGCTTCTGTAATTCTCCACGACTGGCGGGCATGGTGGGGGATGGCTTGAACTTGGTAGGCGACCGCAGAGACTCGGGACCACAACCAAAGCCATCGCTGGTAATCACGTCATGATCGATTTTCAGTGATCAATATGAGACATCCCTGAAAGAAGAGCTGCCCTAAAGTTCCATTCAGAGAATCACCCCAAGGAGCGTCCCGTTGTCTAAATTGACGAAAGCGCCCATCAAGAGTGGCAGATCGGCCACTCCCAAGACCCTGAATGTTGTGGTGGTTCTGACCGCTCACGATCACAAAGAAGCAACGACCGCGGCGAAGCTCAGCCATCAGAACGTCGCCGACTGGATCAGCAGCCTGGTGAATACCGCCCTTCAGCCCTGACCGATTAGACCATGCCTACACGCAACCCCAGCATCTTTCGCGCGCGGGGCAACAGCACAACCGCGGCGCTATCTTGAGAGTCTCCCAACTCGAGTCATCGCGGATTAGCGGATTACATCAATGCGGATTCAACGCCGGCGGAAGCTAAAGGAAGGACGTGCTCCGCGACACCTGTGGGCTGATTGAACCACGGGCACACTTGAGGGCGCTACGTTCTCAGCTACCAGGGCGCGGCAAACGAGACACAATAAATCGAGAGTTCCATCTGGATTCAACCGCTCGTGAAAATGCTGGCTATTCGTTGGCGTCATTTCTGCTCCCTGTCGCTCAGTTGGTACCACCGTGACTCCCCTGAACCGCAAACGTGCGCATCTTCCATCTCTTCCACGATCCCCTCATGCACATTCCGCGCAACAGGAGAGAAACACTTAGTGCACATCGAATCGAAAGAGCCGTCGGAGTTGCGCAGACGCGAGAAGAACAGACGTATCGTATCGAGCGTCAATCACCCCTCCTGGATCTCCATCGTCCAGTAGCTGCGGGTGACGCTAACTGCTGCTCCTAGAACTGATCTGAGCAATACTGACCCAAACAAATGTCCTCGGACTGCTGGAAAATCCGGACCCGGAAACACGCCACCAAGGGGTTTGCCATCAGGTGCAACGTCCATGCGCCGCATTTCAGGGCCGCATCCGATGTGCGCGGGAGAAGAGCGGACCGCCGACGCTGCCGAATCCCTCGATCGCCTTGATCTCGATTGCCTTGATCTGCGGCAACCAGCGGGGATTCGGCAGCTTGACGAGGCATTCGAACGAAACCCAGGCAGTTTGCACCAGAGCACCCGCTTGCCAGACACAGACGGCGCCGCCGCCCTCCAACCTCACAACGGTCATCTTCCATCCGCCGGAGTTGAGCTGTACCAGGTCGCCCTTTTGAACTCGCCTTCGATCTAATGCCATATTCATTCCCTCGCCCATCTGCGCAATCAGGCCGCTCATGCAACCACCGCGCCATTGCCAATTGAATTCAGCCTCTTCACACCATCTGGCTTATCTAGGGCCATTCATCTGAGTTTCCCCGATGAGGTACGGAGAACCTCTCCCTCCCGGCACGCATGGCCCTCTCGCGCGATCGGCAGGCTTCTCTCGGACAGGTTCTTGCCCACGGAGGCGCGGCAGAACCGGCACAACAAGTCGAGCGTCCCGTCGGGGTTTGGCATTTCAAAGAAGAGCTTTCGATCCATCGCGATCACGACCGCTCCCGATCCGACGCCTTGAACTCTCTCGGCAGGCTTGTCCGGCATACGTGAGAGTCCGCCACCCTTTCCAGATCATCTTCATTCCTGTTTCTTGAGATCGGGGCGAAACAGTGGGCGCACATCGAGTCGAAGGTGCAGTCGGAGCCGCCCAGGTGCGGGAATCGAAAACGAAATACATCAATCATCGAACGGTCTCTTTCGAGCTCGCCAACATGCAGGAGCTATCTCTCACGCTATGTGCGAGGCGGGGGAGAAATCTGGTCAAAATCGACCGGAGGAGGGAAACTCCGTTGCCCGCTTACGACCAGGGCGCATGGTCAAATTGCGAGGGAGGTTCGGTTCAGAGCGGGGGAAATTGTCTTCTAGATTTGGCGTGTGGTGACAAAATCCAAGTCCGCCGGACCGTTGCTGCACCTTTTCATCGAGGATTGGCTGGCATACTGCAAATCAGGGCTGCTAGAGTCATTGCGCGGCCCGAACTTCGATTTGGGCCGTTTCTTGGAGGATGGTTCGCATGCGTATTTCCCGTCGTTTGACTGCTATTTCGCTCTCAGCCTGTTGTCTGCTGGCTGCAACTTCTAACTTTGCTTTTGCGCAGGCCGCAGCCAAACCGGCTGCACCTGCGGTGGGCACCCAGGTGCCGCCGTCCCAGGTATATGACAAGCTGCTCTCCGGGATGGAGAAGGAATTCGTCGATGCGGCCGAAGCCATGCCCGAGGACAAGTACAGCTTTGCTCCGCCGACCACTGCCGGCGAATTCAAAGGCGTGCGCACCTTTGGCGGCCAGGTGAAGCATGTAGCCGAGGCTAACTACTACTTCTTTGGCGGCGATAGCATGACCGAGGCGCAGGGCAAAGCCAACGACGAAGCGATTGAAAAGCTCACCAGCAAGGCTGACATCGTCAAAGCCCTCAAGGTTTCCTTTGAAGTAGCCCACAAGTACATTGCGACGATTACGAAAGAGAACGCATTCGAGATGACGGCGCACGGTACACGTGGTGGTATGTCTGCTTTTGGCATCGCGCACTTCATGGACCACTACGGCCAGATGGTCGAGTATTTGCGCATGAATGGAATTGTTCCGCCGGCGAGCCGCGGAGGCATGTAGTTCTCTGCAGTGCAGGGATGGGATGCCTGTTCCTGCGCTGCTCCAAGACATTCCTATCTAGAAATAGCCTAAGCGCTTTGGTTGTGCGCTAGGGTAACCCATGCCGACAATCCTCAGGTCCGGCAGACTTAGGATTGTTGTGTATCCGAACGATCATCGCCCTCCTCATGCGCACGTAATCGGGATGGGTCATGAGGCGTTTTTTTAAATTGAACTGTGAGATCGGTCCGATCACGTTGCGAGAGAACTACGGATTCTCTCGAGGCGAGCTCGTCAAGATTGCGGTGTTACTCAATGAAAATAGGGGCGCGTTATGTGCGGGATGAAGGAGTATTCATGGAATTGCAGGGTCTTAAGGACGATATCGATCTTGCCGATGAACGGGCAAGAGAACTCCAGTCATCGCACCCCAGGGCATTGAGTGCCGGTTATGACCGGCGTATCGGGCGAGTTGTGATTCGGCTGGATTCAAGGCTGGACATTGCGTTTTCTCCGCATGACGCCGAGGGCCTTGAAAACGCAAGTCCTGAGCAATTGAACCCAGTCCCGATATCTCCGTCAGGTTTCGGCATTCATTTTCCAAAGCTCGATGCGGATACTTACCTGCCAGCGTTCTTAGAGGGATTTCTGGGATCGAAGCGGTGGAGGGCGGCAAGGATGGGCGCTGCGGGAGGAAAGTCCAGAAGCAAGGCCAAGTCTGCCGCAGCAAAAAGGAATGGCAGCCTTGGCGGGCGACCCCGGAAGAACATCGCAAAAACAACAGTCGCTTAGGATGGCAACCGGACTGGATCAGCTCCGGTCTTCCAAGGGGACGTACGGCGACGGATAGGCGGGCCCGATGTATTCGGCGCGCGGGCGGATAAGGCGGTTGTCGTCCAACTGCTCAATCACGTGTGCGGCCCAGCCGGAGATGCGGCTCACGGCGAAGATCGGCGTGAAGAGATCCACGTCGATGCCCAGCATGGTGTAGGTTGAGGCCGAGTAAAAATCTACATTCGCGTTCAGCCGCTTCTCGGCGTTGATGTAGAGCTCGATCTTGCGGGACCAGTCAAACCACTTGGTGTTGCCCGAGTCTTTGGACAACTGCTCGCTCATGCGTCGCAGGTGGGTGGCGCGCGGGTCTTCGGTTTTGTAGACGCGATGGCCAAAGCCGGAGATCTTCTTTTTTGCAGCCAGCATCTCGCTCACGTAGGCCACTGGGTCGGCCCCGGCCTTGTCGATGGCGAAGAGCAGGCGCATTGTCGCTTCGTTGGCGCCGCCATGCAGCGGGCCTTTGAGTGCGCCAATCGCGCCAGTCACCGCGGAGTGAATGTCGGAAAGCGTGGCGGCGATGACGCGCGCGGCAAAGGTCGAAGCATTCAGCTCGTGGTCGGCGTGGAGAATGAGCGCCACATCCAGCGTTCTGGTCGCAGTCTCAGAAGGCTTTTCGCCATTCAGCATCCACAGGAAGTTGGCTGCGTGGCTCAGATTCGGATCGGGCTCGACGACAGCCAGACCCTTGCGCAGCCGGTCGTAGACGGCCACGATCATGGCGATCTGCGAGGTCAGGCGATAGCTCTTGCGCACATTCGCATCATGCAGATTGTCTGCTTCATCGGCGTCGTGCATGCTGAGCGCTGAGACTGCGGTGCGCAGCACTTCCATCGGCGTCGCCGTCTTGGGAAAGCTCTTGAGCAACGCGATGATGCTGGGATCGATGGTGCGCGAGGCGGCCAGTCGCGCGGTGAACTCCTTGAGCTCCGCTTCGGTGGGCAGGCTTCCGTTCCACAAAAGGCAGGTCGTCTCTTCAAAGGTGGAGCGCTCGGCGAGCTCGTGGATATCGATGCCGCGATAGGAGAGAATTCCGGCTTCTCCGTCAATCCAGCAAATGCCCGAGTTGGCGGCGACAATGCCTTCGAGTCCCTTTCCAGCTACCGCAGTCGACATATTTGTTTTGTGCTCCCCATCTGTAATTTGGACCTGCGCTGCTTGGAGGCGGGCGATACGGGCATAACCAACAATTTCGCCACCATTTTCGAAAAACTTAGCAAAACTCTTTATAGCGCAGCGCTTCCATGCTTGTCACTCTATCGTCTTTCCACTTGGGACTGCGCGTTGCGCCATTGAACAAAATGGCAGCAAGGTTCCAAATTGAGGGCGCCGGGTTCTTGAAAGTTCTGCGGAAAGAGGTGTTTTGAATTTCACGAGCTGAATCGAAGCGGCGCAAAGATTCGTCGAAAGCCGTTGCATTCAGTATTCTTATTCCGACCGGCAAACTGCCGCCTTCGATAGCGAACATGTGTTCCGAGGCCAGTTTGAAGGCAGACAAGAGCGAGGCCTGACAGCGCGATCTTCCGTAAGAGAAGCGAAAACAGCGAATCCGTAGCCCACGAAAGGCAAAATTATGACTGAACTTGATGCACCCCCGTCCCGATCCATTTCCGGAGCATTCATTGGAGTTGTGGCCGCGGCTTTTTTGATCGCGGTAGGAGGGCTGATCTGGACCTACGTCCTGTCGACGCGGATCACCCGCCAGGAAGCGGCCCTGAACGCAGCCAACGAGCAGAACCTGAAGCTGGCCGCGCAGTTGCGCGAAACCGACGCCCGGCTCAAGGTCACCACCACGGAGTTGGGCCAGTCCCTGGGCCTGACGCAGCGGCAGCTGGAAGCCAAGTCGCAGGAGATTCTGCGCCGCGAACAGGCCGACAATGAAAAGCTGGAGTCCGCCCAGAAGGCCGCAAACCAGCAGATCTCTGCTGTATCGAGCCAAGTTTCCGATGTGAAGACCGATGTAGGCGGCGTTAAGACGGATGTTGCCAAGACGCAAAACGATCTGGCCACGGCAGTCACCCAGCTCAAGTCCATGCAAGGGGATCTGAGCGGCCATACGAGCTTGATCGCACGCAATCACGATGAACTGGAAGTTCTCAAGCACAAGGGCGACCGCACCTTCTACGAGTTCACGCTGGTCAAAGGGCAGCGCAAGCCGGTTGGCACGGTGAGCCTCGAGCTCAAAAAGGCGGATTCGAAGAAGAGCCGCTTCACGCTGACGGTCTATTCCGACGACAAGACGTATGAGAAGAAGGATCGCAACCTCAACGAGCCGTTGCAGTTCTACGGCGGCAAAGACCCGGCCTTGTACGAAATTGTAGTGAACAATGTCAGCGCCAAGAACACGGTGACCGGGTATCTGTCGGTCCCGAAGAATGCGCCTGTGCCGCCCACGGTGAATTAGCGGATTGGGACGAGAGAACCGCTGATTCCGGGTTTGGAATAGAAATGGCGGCCTCAAGAGAATAGATATCGGGGAGCGGACTGACGCTGGGCTAAGCTATCCTTACGCTTCGCAGACGGCGGCCAACCGCTAGGAAATAGCCAATGAGCAAAAGCCCCAGAATGATTACCTGGGGCTTTTGTGCGTCCTGCTGACTTTACGTGTCGTTCCCTGCAATGGTTCCGTACGAATAGAAGGGGGTAGCGCTAACTTGCCGCCTCAGAATCGCCCGGATCGGTCTTACCGATCAGCCTCGAAACGATGCGGTCGAAAGGGTATCTGCGCGTGGCCTTGAAGCGAGAAACCAAGGACGCGGTGACAGCTGCATCGTAGCTGATCCACATCAGTATCCTTGCTGCGTGGCGGAAGTTCAGCGACAACCTGTGGTTTCGAACGACGGGATCAATGATCCAGCCAATTCCCCATGTTAGAAACAGCACCGCGCAAACACCAATTGCCCAGAGTGCAAATTTGTCGTATGAGTTGGCGCGTCGATCCTTCATCCTACTGCTCGAGGATCGGGCCCTTCGGCGTCAGGACTAGGTCGGGGTGGAATTTGAACTGGATGGTGAAGTTCAGGTCTTTGCGCGCGGCCCACTGCTGCTGCGTTACGTGAAACGACGAAATCATCATCCCGTCCAGCACCTGGCCTGGCTGCACGATGGTTTCGCGGATCAGCGGTTTGCCGTGCAGCCCCTTCAAATTCGGGTACGCGATGAAGATGCGATCGAAATCAACCGCGCCTGCTGCGTAGCTTGAATGGACGCCGTCGTCGAAGGTCGCGTTGGTCAGCATGTCCTTGAGCACAATCGGCTGGTCGCTCTGGTTGCGCACGCGAATGTTGGCAAAAACCAGCACCTGGTCGAACTGCTCCGTAGGAGCCTGCACGCCATTGGCGTCCATAGGGGTGCTCAGCGTGTGAACTCCGTGCGCCCAGGCCTGTGTTACCTCACCCGCTGCCACGGGAGGCTTGTGGTTGGCCATCAAAAACAGAGTGATGCCTATCGATACCACGACGAAGGCAGCCAAAGTAGTCCAGAGAAGGTAACTGCTTCCCTTGGCTAGATCTTCTCCTTCGGAACTGGCATCGTGCTCGTGGACGGGATCGTTTTGTATTTGGAGGAGGCTCATCGCGGCTTAATCTTACTCCGTTTTGCCAAGAAAAGCCCCAGGAATTTACGGATATGGGGCGCAAGCGAAGGCAAATGGCACTGATATGAAAGCTTCAGGGCCGCGGCCGCAAAGCCGCCAAAAAGGCGTCCGGACCGAGCGTATTGAGCACGTCGCTGGCTGTCAGCCAGGCTCGCTTGAGTTGCCGGATGCCATATTTCATCTTGTCCAAATGGCGCGTGTCATGGGCGTCGGTGTTGATCACGATCTTGCAGCCTAGCTCTTTGGCAAGGCGCAGGTCGCGGTCCTGCAGGTCGAGGCGCTCGGGAGCGGCGTTATGCTCGACGGCCACGCCCAGTTCTGCCGCGCGCCGCAGCACAGCCGGCAGATCGATGGAGAAAGGCTCGCGGCGTAGCAGCAGACGGCCGGTGGGATGGCCGAGAATCCGGACGTAGGGGTTTTCTATGGCCCGAAGCACGCGCGCCGTCGTCTCCTCGCGGGTCTGGTTGAAGAGGGTGTGCACGCTGGCGATTACCACGTCCATCTCGGCGAGCACCTCGTCCGGCAGATCGAGCTCGCCATCGCCGAGGATGTCCACCTCGATGCCGGGGAAGATGCGAATGCGGCCTTCCATTTCGTGATCCACCTGTCTGATGTGATGGACGTGCTCCATGGCGCGAGCAGCATCCAGGCCGTTGGTCATGGCCAGATTCTTGGAGTGGTCGGTGATCGCGATGTACTGGTAGCCGCGCTCCAGCGCCGCATCTGCCATTTCGCGAATGGAATTGCGCCCATCCGTTGCGAAGGTATGCATGTGGACGTCGCCGCGCAGATCCGATTGCTCGATGACGGTCGGAAGCTGATGGCGCGCCGCGGCCTCAA
>Ga0302305_1001935_pt1 | contig 11894 bp, 11 predicted proteins | sample III_Palsa_E2_3_FD_198764 | JGI IMG/M metagenome (GOLD analysis project Ga0302305, IMG submission 198764) | Peat permafrost microbial communities from Stordalen Mire near Abisko, Sweden - III_Palsa_E2_3 | ecosystem: Environmental > Terrestrial > Soil > Palsa > Peat permafrost | place: Sweden... | reverse complement strand
TTAGTTCTTCGACGGTGGCTTCTAGCTCCATGGCGACGACGCACTCGGCGATGAGCTCGGTGGCTTGCGGGCCGATGATGTGGACGCCGAGGACTTCGCCGTACTTGGCGTCAGAGACTACCTTTACGAAGCCGTCGTGGGCGTCGAGGATGGTGGCCTTGGAGTTGCCGACGAACGGGAACTTGCCGACTTTGACCTGGTAACCCTTTTCCTTGGCTTGCGCTTCGGTGAGGCCGACGGAGCCGATCTGCGGGTCGCAGTAGGTGCAGCCCGGGACGCGGTCTTTGCGGACGGGGCGAGCGTACTTGCCGGCTAGCTTGCTGGCGACGACGACTCCGGCCATCGCTCCGACGTGGGCGAGTTGCGGCAGGCCAGCGACGATGTCGCCGATGGCGTAGAGGCCGGGCTCGGAGGTTTCCATCCATTCGTTGACGGGGACGAAGCCGCGGTCGAGCTGGAGGTTGGTTTTGTCGAGGCCTGCGTCGTAGGTGCGGGGACCGCGGCCGACGGCGACGAGGACTTTTTCGACTTCCTTGACCTGGGGCTTGCCGGTGCCGTCGGTGAAGCTGACCTTCGCGCCGGTTTTGGTTTTTTCGATCTTCTCGACCTTGCAGCCTACGTTTACGTCGATGCCGCGCTTTTTGTACTGGCGGAGGAGCTCTTTAGAGACTTCTTCGTCTTCGACGGGAACGATGCGGGGCAGGGCTTCGACGATGGTGACTTCTGCGCCGAAGCTCTTGAAGACGGAGGCGAACTCAACACCTACCGCGCCAGAGCCGATGACGACGATGGACTTGGGGAAGGTGGGCAGCGAAAGGATTTCGATGTTGGTGAGGATGGTGTCGTCGGCTTTGTAGCCGGGGAGCATACGGGCGTCGGAGCCGGTGGCGAGGACGACCTTTTTGGCGAGGACCTTGGTGGCGACCTGGGCTTCGGAGTCGGGGGCTTTGCCTTTGTCTTCGGCGGTGACGTCGATGGTGAAGACAAAGGGCTGGCCGCCAACAGATTGGGCTCCGCCGGTGAGGCGTCCATGGCCGCGCACGACGGTGATCTTGTTCTTCTTCATGAGGAAGTCGAGACCCTTGGTGTGCTTCACGATGATGTCGTTCTTGCGCTTGAGGACGTTGGCCCAGTTGAGCTTAGGCTCGCTGACGCCTTCGATGCCGTAGCTTTCGGCGTGCTTGAGGTGGTCCCAGACCTCGGCGGAGAAGAGCATGGCCTTGGTGGGAATGCAGCCGACGTGGAGGCAGGTGCCGCCGAGCTTGTCGGTCTTTTCAATAAGGGCGACCTTGAGGCCGAGCTGCGCGGCGCGGATGCCGCAGGTGTAGCCGGCGGGACCGCCGCCGAGGATGACTAGGTCGTAGATAGTTTCTGCCAAGGGGATGCGCTCCGATCTCGTGTGACTGACTGGGGATTCCGGCTGAGTTGCGGGCAGGAATCGTAGACAGCTTAGTTTACGACGGCTGCGTTGATCCAATCAGGCACAACAGAGTTCTGATGTGCGAGTACCGGATTCGACTCAAACCGGGGGTGAAGGCGAAAGGGGAGAACGATGGGAAATGACTATAAATACAGCGATAAAGGCATGGAACTGACGAAAAGCTTTGAGGGGTTGAGGCTGGAGGCTTATCCAGACTCCACGGGGATATGGACCGTGGGGTTTGGGCATACGGGGGCAAGGGTGGTTGAGGGGTTGAAGATTTGCGAGGCGGATGCGGAGGCGTGGCTGCGGGAGGATCTGGCGGAGGCTGTTGCTTGTGTGAATCGGGCGGTGAAGGTGCGGGTGAGCCAAAGTGCGTTCGATGCGATGGTGGATTTTTGCTTCAACGCGGGTAGGGGGAGCTTTCTGGGGTCGACGCTGCTGCGGAAGGTGAATGAGGGAGATTTTGCCGGGGCAGCGGGGCAGTTTGGGCTTTGGGTTCATGCGGGTGGGGCGGTGGTGGCGGGGTTGGTGCGGCGTCGGAAGGCTGAGGCGGAGATGTTTGTGGCGGGGTAGCATGTGGGTTACGCTGCCGGCGTTCGCGAGGAAGATCTGCTTGGGGTCCTCAACATTCCCTCAGCGGCTAAAGCCGCGATGCCCTGGTGGCATTTACGGCGGGACTGAAGTCCCGCCCTTTCAAAGCGGGAACTTGTGCAAGGTTCCCTAAGGAGACTGACTTTGGGCCGCACTGTTTTGATCGATACCGATACTGCTTCAGACGATGCTGTGGCGCTGATGATGGCGTTGCGTTCGCCGCTAGTGGAAGTGGCTGCGATTACGGTGGTTGCGGGGAATGTTCCGGTGGAGCAGGGTGTGCGGAATGCGCTGTATACGGCGGAGCTTTGTGGGTCGGATGTGCCGGTGTATATGGGAGCTGCGAAGCCGTTGGTGAGGGAGTTGGAGCCGGCGCACTGGTTTCATGGGATGGATGGGATGGGCGACCACGGGTATGTGCCGGCTCGGAAGAAGGTCGAGGCGAAACATGCGGTGGACGCGATGGTTGAGACGGTGATGCGGCATCCGGGGATTGAGGTGATTACGCTGGGGCCGTTGACGAACCTGGCGCTGGCGATTGAGCGTGAACCGGGGATTGTGGGCAACATCAGCCGGTGCGTGGTGATGGGTGGAGCGGCTTGCTGTGAAGGCAATGTGACGCCGGCGGCGGAGTTCAATATATGGGTCGATCCGGAAGCGGCGAGGGTGGTGTTTCTTTCAGGGTTGCCGATCCAGATGGTAGGGTGGGAGCTTTCGCGGCACGACGCCGTGTTGAGCGAAGAGGATATTGCGGGGATTCTTGCGCTGGGGACGCCGCTGGCGGAGTTCGCGATCGAGTGCAACAGCTCGGGCGCGGTGGCTTACGAGAAGCAGACGGGAGAGCGAGGGATTTCGCTGCCTGACCCGATTGCGATGGCGGTGTTGCTGCATCCGGAGCTGGTGTTGGAGGCGAGTGCGCACTTTGTGGAGATTGAGACGAAGAGTGTGTTGACGCGCGGGATGACGGTGGTGGATCGGCTGAATGTGAGTGATGATGACCGGAATGAGCGGGTTTGGGGTGAGGCGAGGTCGCGGGCGCGGAAGACGGAGATTTGCTGGAAGCTGGATGTGGCGGGGTGGAAGCGGGCGTTAAAACGGGCGGTTACCTGAGGCCTTTACCAAAAGGTAAACCTATCAAAACAATGTATTTCTTATGTTTACGTCGTGACATGTAGGCATGCGTGATGTAGGCTTTACCGCAACGACAAAACACTTTGGTGGGACCAAACTGGTCCACCAGTTGCAGGAAGAGTGACCCTGTAACGCACGAAGGTGCGTCATACTAAATATGTAGCGTTAATAATAGAAAGACGCTATTGAGGACTGCTCATGCGCAGAACAAGGCATAGTAAGTAAGCGTATAACGCTTAGTGCCGATAAGGTTCTTGCGTACCGGACGGATTGGAAAGGCGCGCTGTGTGCCACCGCATCCGGCAAGTAATTCTCAGGAGGGATTTGTTATGCCAATTCAAATTCAGAGCGCTAGTTCGATGCTTGAAGTGGAGCAGGACATTCGTTCTCTCGAAGCCCAATACAAAATGTCCAGCGACGATTTTTGTGCACACCCGACTGTCAGTGAAGTTGTGCCTGAATTCGATGCTATCGAATGGAACTTTCTACTTATGCAGAAGCGTGCAATGCAAGAGGATGCATGCTCTGCGGGAAATGTCTTCCAAGCTCAGTCGGCAACGCAAATCAGCAATGTTGACACAAGCAGTATCTTGGACAAGATTGCTGCCTAATGATTAGTTGGGCATCGTATCTTCGGAACTTTACTGAGCGATACGATGCCATTTTGCCTGACCTTTTGAAGGACGGGGCACTCGAATTCAACGGTGGCCCCATTCTTGGGCCAGTAGCACACAAGTATCCTCGATCCGCTCCGTGGAGATGTGATTGGGGTGCCATGTTCCCGGATGGAATGTACTTCCGGGTCAAAGAAACATTTGATCGCGTCAAGACCCCTTTTGCTGGCTTGGGGATGAGGGTGCATTTCTCATTTCACTATGGGTTGGCACATACCCGGCTCGTTAGAGGATTTCCAGAAATAAACCCTCGCGCAATTCCTTCGCCTCCTGTTGCCGATTTACGAATTGACATGGAAGTGAATAAGGCGCCCCACATCCACGTCCACTCCCCTGAACATATTTGGCAAGACAGTGTGAGCGGCTTCGATATACAAGAAGCCGATATGTTTAGCTTTTTGGAAGCCGTTAGAAATCATCGAGACAACAGAACAATACCCCTCGTAGACCTGTTGGGAATCAAGGTTCTAGACTAGAGACGCGTATGGCAAAGTGTTTTGAACACAACACGACGTATTTTTGGAATGAAGGAAAAGTAAACCTTCACGACTGCCTGCGTATATCGTTCGAGGCTGCGAAAAGCCACGATGTGACAAAAATTGTTATCTTCACAGGAATTGGAGAAGGTGTACGGGCAGCCTTCGATAACTTTCTGAGCCTAGAGGAATACCAACACATCAAGGTGGTTGCGGTTACATTCCCACATGGACATCCTCATCCACACGATATCTCTGAAGAGGATTGTGCCTGGATGAAAGCTAATTCCATTCCGCTAATACGAGCTCATCTTCCGTTTGACCCCATCAGGGCGCAGTATCAAGGGCATGGCATTCTTGGTCAAGATTTCAGTCTCATCGGCAATGTCATTGGCATTTTCGGGGGAGGCATGAGCCTTGCTGTTCAAGCAGTTCTGATGGCTTGTGACGCAGGTGAGGTGAAAAAGGGCGAGCATGTGATATCTCTCACCTCAGATACTTCAATTCTCGTACGTTCCGCACCTACGTCACATCTGCTAACGGATTTCATCGTTAGAGAAACGTTTTGTAAAGCTGTTTTTATGGACATTAGCAAGAAGGAATCAGGCTTGACTCTTGATGCCGGCAGTCAAGCAACGATAGATGCGGAAACGCCAAAACTTCTTGAGGATTGAGATCGCTCAATTCTAAAATTGAGGCTCGCGTTTCATGCTGCACCAGCCTCTCCGCGTGATTGAATCAACACTCACAGCACCTTCGCCGCATTCTTCGCGAAGTACGTCACGATGAAGTCGGCACCGGCGCGGCGGATGCTCAACAGGCTTTCGAGCATGGCGCGTTCGGGTTCCAGCCAGCCGCGTTGGAAGGCGGCGTGGAGCATGGAGTACTCGCCGGAGACCTGGTAGGCGCCCATGGGGAGGTCGAAGCGGTTGCGGGCTTCGCGGATGACGTCGAGGTAGGGCATGGCTGGTTTCATCAGGAGCATGTCGCAACCTTCGGCGATGTCTTGTTCGATCTCGCGCATGGCTTCGCGCAGGTTGGCGCCGTCCATTTGGTAGGTGCGGCGGTCGCCGAACTGGGGGGCGGAGTCGGCGGCTTCGCGGAAGGGGCCGTAGAAGGCGGAAGCGAACTTGCTGGCGTAGCTCATGATCGGCGTGTTGTGTTTGCCGGCGGCGTCGAGCGCTTCGCGCATGGCGGCGACGCGGCCGTCCATCATGTCGCTGGGGGCGACGATGTCGGCGCCGGCTTCGGCGAGCGAGGCGGCTGTTTTCGCCAGTAGCGCGACGCTTGCATCGTTCTCTACCTCAAAGTGTTCGCCATCGCGATTTGCTGGATTACGAACGACGATGCCGCAGTGGCCGTGCGAGGTGTACTCGCAGAGGCAGACGTCGGCGATGGTGACGAGGGAGCTTGTGGCAGAGCTGCTCTTGATGGCGCGGATGGCGCGTTGGGTAATGCCGTCGGTGGCGTAGGCTCCGCTGCCTTGCTCGTCTTTTTCGTCAGGGATGCCGAAGAGCAGAAGGCCGCCGATGCCGAGTGCGGCGCAGGCTTCGGCCTCTTTGACGGCTTCGTCGATGGAGAGGTTGAAGACGCCGGGCATGGAGCTGATCTCGCGGCGGACGCCTTCGCCTTCGCAGACGAACAGCGGATAGATGAAGGCGCTGGGCTGGAGGTGCGTTTCGCGCACGAGCGAGCGCATGGCGGCGGTAGAGCGCAGGCGGCGCAGGCGGGTTGCAGGGAAGTCCATGCGCTCTATCGTACGTGGGAGGCCCGCTGCTGCGCTATCAGTGCGATGTTGCGTGGCTGAGGGCTTCGTACTCGATGCCGCTGGCGGAAGGGGCCATGACCCAAAGCGTGTATATGCCCAGCAAGGTGCCGAAGGGGAAGTGGATGAGCGCGAAGATGCTGAAGATGATCGCAAAGATGCGTGCCCAGGGCTGGCGCGTGAGCAGGGCGTAGGCGGTCAACAGGTTCAGGCCAAGGCCGATGATTACGGAAACAATCGCTACCGGCAGCAGCGCTAGTCCAAGCGAGTTGCCGAAGGGACTCCAGCCGGCACCCCAGCCCGACCAGTGCTCGTGCGCTCGACCGCTGAGGAATCCGTGAAGAAAGAGCAGGCCGGCAAGGGCGGTAAAGAAGCGCAGTCCGGCGTAGACGAGCCAGAGAATGCCGGCGACCTGGAGGTGTCGCGATACGCGGTTGTAGCCCAAGGCCGCATACAGGCTCGCGTACGGAGCAGCAGGTTGGGGCTGGACAGGAGCGGGTGCGCCGCAGTGGGTGCAGAAATGGACATCCTGCGGGAGAGTTGTGCCGCACGAGGTGCAGGTCATGGTTGGTACCTCCGCGGGCCACTATCTATCTGGCGCGCGCTGAATGGTGTACGCGAGCAGAGTACTCCCGGTTCCGTTTGGCCGCCAGTGGCGGTTCGGTGCGGGAGCCGTATCCTATAAGACGTGAATGATTTGAATAGAAATTCGGGTGCGCTGGCTGAGATCAGTGCGAAAGCTTTGCAGTGGGCTGACCTGCAGCGGTACTTGTCGGGCAAAGCGCAGTCGCCGCTGGGGCGGGAGCGTGTGCTGGAGCTGATGCCTTCAGGCGAGCTTGCTTGGATCGAGCAACAGCAGCAGCGGACGGCGGAGATGCGTCGGCTGGTGGTGGCGGGTGCGGGGTTTGATTTTCGCGGCATCATCGATGCAGCGGAGTTGCTGGACAAGGCTCGGATTGACGGCTCTGCGCTGGAACCGGCGGAGCTGCTGACGGCGTTGGGCCATGCTGAAAAAGTGGAAGCGTGGCGGCAGACGGTGCTTGCGCCTCCGGCTGCGGTGAATGGGAAGTGGCCGGCGATGGAGGAGCTTTCGGCTCCGCTGCTGGCGCATGATCTGGGAAATCTGCTGCGGTTTCTGCGTGGGAAGATTGAAGCCGATGGAAGCTTGAGCGATGATGCGTCGCCGGAGCTGCGACGGATTCGCAGGGCGATGGAGCGGCAGCATCGTGCGATTGAAGACAGCTTGCGGCGTGCGTTGGCGAAGCTTGCGGAAGCGGGCAGTACGCAGGATGCGCTGATTACTGTTCGCGGCGAACGGTTTGTGATTCCAGTGAAGTCGGAGTTCAAGCGCAAGGTCGGCGGCGTGGTGCATGGTTCGAGCTCGAGCGGGCAGACGGTGTTTGTTGAGCCGCTGGAGACGATTGAACAGAACAACGAGCTGGTGCGGCTGCTGGATGAAGAGCAGGCCGAGGTGCATCGGATATTGGTGGCGATGACGCGCGCGGTGGCCGCGCAGGCGGAGCCGCTGTTACTGGGTGCGTCGATTTTGGCGGAAGCTGATGCGCACCAGGGCATTGCGCGGTTTGCGGAAGAGCTTGCTTGTGTGCGGCCTACGTTTTCGGGGTCGGGGGTTGAGACGCAGGAGGAGCTGGCGGACTTCGATCTGTTCAACGCGCGGCATCCGCTGCTGGAGCTGCACCTGAAGACGCAGGAGGTGAAGATCGTTCCGCTGACGATGACGCTGCCTGCGGGTATGCGGCAGATGATTGTGAGTGGACCGAACACCGGAGGCAAGACGGTTGCGTTGAAGACAGCGGGCTTGCTGGCCTTGATGGCGCAGGCTGGTATGCCTGTACCGGCGGAGCGTGCGCGGCTGCCGCTGTTTACGGCGATCTATGCGGACATTGGCGATGCACAGTCGATTGAGCAGAACCTGTCTACGTTTTCTGCGCATGTGGTGAACGTGGGGCGGATTGCGATGAGTGCGGACGACTCTTCGCTGGTGTTGCTGGATGAGCTTGGTTCGGCGACCGATCCGGAAGAGGGTGCGGCGTTGGCCGTGGCTGTCGCGGAGCACTTCCTGCATCTGCAGACATGGTGTTTGATTACGACTCACCTTACGTCGCTGAAGGTGTACGCGGCTAAGCATGAGGGCGTGCTGAATGCGGCGGTTGGTTTTGATGAAGCCAGGCTGGCTCCAACGTATGAGTTGCGGCTGGGTGTGCCGGGAGCTTCGGCTGGTTTGAATATTGCCGCAAGGCTTGGGCTGGATGCGGCGATTGTGGCCAATGCGCGCACGCAGATGAGCTCGCAGACTGCGGATATTGGAAGATTTCTTGACGAGCTTCATGCGCAGCTTTCGGCGGCGAAGGACGAGCGGGAAGCGCTTGCGGATACGCAGAAGAAGCTGGAAGTGGAGCGGGTTCGTCTGGCGACCGAAGGCCGTTTGGAGCAGAAGGCTCGGACGCGTGAGCTTGAGGGCAAGCTGGAGACGCTGATCAAGGACTTCGAGTCGCAACTGCGCGATACGGTGAAGGCGATCGACGATAAGACGGTGGCGCAGAAGATTGCGCGCGACTCTGCGCTGCGCATTGCGCGGCTGCGGCGTGAGTTTTCTGAGCAGTTCCAAACGACCGTGCTGGAGCATACGACGAGCGCGGACAAGAGCGATAGTCCGAAGGTGGCGCAGAGAAACCGCGAGCCGCAGATGGGGGACCTGGTGCGGTTGAAGTCGCTGGGCCGCGAAGGCCGCGTGACGCGGGTGATCGATGCGAAGACGCTGGAGGTAAGCGTCGGCGCGATGAAGATGAAGGTGCCACGGAGCGATATTGCCGAGGTTGTCGCTGCGGCGAAGGAGTCCGAAGCTGGTGGAAAGAGGCGCGGCGGGGTGACGGTTTCGACCTCAAGCGGCGATGCGGACTCTGACTACATGAGCTCGGAGATCAATGTGATTGGCCGCACTGCGGATGAAGCGGAGAGCGAAGTGGAACGGTTTGTGGAACGGGCGTTTCTTGCCGGGCTGCCGTCCATCCGCGTGGTGCATGGTGTGGGTATGGGGATTCTGCGGAGGACGCTGCGGGAGTTTCTGAACAAGCATCCGCATGTGGCCGGGGTGAGCGAGCCGCCCTATAACGAAGGCGGCCAGGGAGCGACGATTGTGGAGCTGCGGCAGTGACACGCGATTCCTTGCGGATCACTGCCGGTAGCGCCAGTATTAGCGTTCGACGGCTACTCCACCCTTCGAAGCCTGAGATAGCTTTCGGTGGAGCAAGAAGCCGGCGATGAGGAAGTAGACTCCGCCCAGGATCGCGTAGCCACCCAGGTCCTTGATATGGGTCTTTTCATGAAGCGCACCCACGATGAAGGCCACACCTGCCCCAGTGGACTGTAAACCGCTCAAGATCATCGCCCACTGACCTCCCAGGGCTTTCCTGCGCGAGATGCCGACGGCGAGTTGCGCGAGTCCAGCAGCGCAGGCCCAAGCGCCGAAGGCTACGACGGCCTGCTTCGGAGACTGGAAGACGGTGAGGGCAATGCCGATCGCGGCGAGGACGCCAAGGACCACATTCACGTATTGCGCGGTAGGTGGGCCGGAAAGCGAACGCGTGGACGCTTTCAGGTCATAGACCGTGCAGGCTACATCCCAGAGAGGGTAGAGGATCAGGAGGCCGGCGGCCAGTGCAGGATGGGGGACTGCTTCCGCGAGGACGATGCCGGCCCAGAGTAACTGGACTACGGTGCGGGTGAAGTAGAGGTTGCGTAGATATGTTTGTAGCGGCTCGTTCGTGGTGGCGGTGTTCATGGAAACTCCTTTGTCTATCTTCTAGTTGGTAGGTTGGAAAGGCGCACAAAGCCATCGCGGTCGATGGCTAAGGCTTACGCCCGAGAGATGCGTTGTAAGGCGTTGGTGGTGGAGGCGTGGAAGACATCCGCGCTTCCAAGGGCGCGGGCCGACAGCATTGCACCATGGACGAGAGCCATAAAGGTTTGAGCCTCGTCTTCGGCGGTTCCCTGGAGTTTCAAACTCCGCCTCTTTACACCGTCCTCCAGGGTCTTGCGAATCCATCCACTCAACTCCAGAAAGTGTTGCTGGACCTCGAAGCGAACTTCCTCGGGGAGGCTCGGCAGTTCGGCTGCGAGCAACGCGGCTATGCAAAACGGCCTCTTGTTGTCTCGAATGCAGCCCTCCCAGTGGTTGACGTAGGCCTGCAGTCTTGCCAAAGGATCGTCCACCTTTTCGGTCAACGTCTGCGTGCTTTGGAGGAACCTGTCGCGGTGAGCCTTGAGTACGGAGACAACCAGATTCGCTTTCGTCGGAAAGTGATGGTGGATGCTGGCTTTGCTGATATGGACAGTGTCAGAGATGTCGGCATAACTGAACGCGGAGTAGCCGCGATCTGAGATCAGGGTGTGGGCGGTATGGAGGATGCGATCTGCGGTTTCGCCTTGCATGACGATGAGACTACCAACTAGTAGGTAACGATTCAAGGATAGTTGTAATTTTTTGAGGGACAGAGCTTAGTTATGCCGCTGCTATTGTTTCGGCTGGGTGTCGTCGGATCCGCTTTCCCAGTAGGATTCGCGGTGTCGCACGGTGGCTGACGGGTACTCGGGGATTTTGACGGTCAGCTTGTGCAGGCCGGGTGCGGCGAGGTTGCTGCCGGAGGCGTCCGGAGGGAACCTGGGCTGGAAGCTCAACATATAGAAGTTGTGGACGTGGTTGGAGAGTGTGCTCAGGCCTTTGTCGAAGCCCTTCTGCGTGGTGAAGTTGATGTACTCGCCGCCGGAGAGGTTTGCGAACTCCTTGGGGGCGTTTTTGCGGACGGCCTCCACGGCCATGATGAGCAAGGACAAAGGGCCACCGCCTCCGCCGTACTTCAGGTCGTCGAGCACGTCGTCTTTGCCGGGGCCGAAGGAGACGGCGTCGACGACGGTGTTGGAGCGGCCGAGTTCGTGGATGACGACTTCTGGCTTGGTGTCGCTGCCGTGGTCGCGGGTTTCGCTGATGAGCAGAACGGCACGGCGACCCTGGGCGTGGTGCGCGTCAAGAACGGTGTTGGCGTACTCGACCGCGTCGTAGATGGTGTCGCCGCTGTCGTAGTCGCATGGGGTGATGCGGTTGAGGGCGCGATTGCGGACGTTTTCGTCGCGGGTGAAACCGGTGAGGAGTTCTTCGCCGGTGCCGAACTGGATGACGGCGACCTCGGCGGGAGCGTCGCCGATGAGGGCGTCGATCATGGTGTCCAGGCCGCGGAGCTTGGGGAACTCGCGCTCGGCGGAGCGCGAGCACTGCACTACGACTACAAGCGACAGGGGTCGCACGTCGCCTTCGGTTTCTTCGAGGTGAACTTTCTGCCGGACTCCGTTGTCTTCCACGACGAACTGCGAGGCGGTCAGCCCGTAGAGAACGTCCTTCCCGGCTTCGACGGTAGTGGGTACGAGCACGAGCTGGGTCCGAACCTGAAGGGTGGTGGTGGCAGTTTGAGTATCCGGCTGGGATGCATCAGCGGCGGAGGTAGCGGGCTGATCAGGAGTGGTTTGGGCCTGAACGTTCGCGAAGCCACCGAGGAACAAAAGACCGGAACACGCGAGGACAGGAAGCCAACGGCACATACAGGGAGTTTACCGGGCATCCGCCGACCGTGCCCCAAGCGCCGTTCGCTGCAGATTTTCGCCGTTCACTGGTTTAATCAGGACTTGTCCGTAACCGTTCACTACCTTTATGGGTGCAGGGGTCAACGTGTCTGCATCTTCTTGCAAACGCGGGAAAACGAACCCCAAAGAACACTTCACGGGCCATGCCTCAACGTACTAAGCTGGGAACGGCATTTTCG
>Ga0302305_1001932_pt1 | contig 11899 bp, 8 predicted proteins | sample III_Palsa_E2_3_FD_198764 | JGI IMG/M metagenome (GOLD analysis project Ga0302305, IMG submission 198764) | Peat permafrost microbial communities from Stordalen Mire near Abisko, Sweden - III_Palsa_E2_3 | ecosystem: Environmental > Terrestrial > Soil > Palsa > Peat permafrost | place: Sweden... | reverse complement strand
GATGGCATCGATAGTCGCGGGACGCGGGCTGTTGCCGCTACCCGTGGGGTCAAAGACGAGCGATGAGACGCAGTGGGCATAGAGGTAATGCTGCGCGTTTGCCCAGTCGGAGATGGTCTCTCCGGTTCCGTGAAAGAGCAGCACGGCTGGAGCGTCCGGACCACAAGTGGCAGGCACGGTGACGAGGTTGGCATCGAGGCGATGATGCCCACTCGGGATGAAGACATGCTTGAACGGAGTGCCGAAGGTGTAAGGATTCTGCGGGCCATTTGGGCCGCTGGTAAGTACCTTCTGCTCCACGACCTGAAGAACCTTGTGGGCGAACACCTCCCACGAGAGAAAAAGTAAGAGCAGCAACGCAAGAGCGGAGACGAGAACCCAGCGACGTTTGCGGGAAGGCCGTGCGATGGAGGGCATGGGTAGAGAATACGGCAGGTTTTTGTGGCAAACGCCGCGACGAGATCTATTTCGAAGCGAGGGATTTTGCAGCGGCGCGCGAGTCCCGAATAAGGTCAGGAAGCCCAACACCGCGGTAAGCATTGCCTAACAGCGTCAAACCCCCGAGCGTGGCGATGCGCTGATCGAGTTCGGTGACGCGCTCAAGGTGCCCCACTTCATACTGCGGAAGACTGCGAGGCCAACGGCGGACCGTCGTAAGCGTGGGCTTCGGCAGAGGGCCGAGAATCTTCTGTAGTTGGGCGAGTGCGGCCTGCGCAACGGTTTCATCGTCAGCGTCTGCGAGAGCTTCCGCGGAAGAACCACCAAAGAAGGCGCGAAGAATTTGGGCATCCTTCGGCGCCCTGTCGGGAAACTTCTGCGTAACGAAGGTAGCAGCGAGCAGCGAGGTTTCTGCTCCCGGATTTTGGGTCGCAGGAACCAGGAAGCCAAAGCCCTGGGGAAGCGCAAAGGTAGCGTCCGGAAAGGCAAACGCAGCAAGGACCGCGGAGCTGGCGTCAGTCGGTATAAGAGCCGCAGCGGCCGCGTCAAGCGAAGCAAGCAGGCCGCGAGTGACATCCCCAGGGGTAGCCAGCAGAATATGGTTGAAGTGCCTCTTGCTCTTGCCAGTACGCCCTTTTTCGGCTGGCGTAGAGGCGCGAAGGCACCAAAGCTTCCCTTCACGCTTAATCGAAAGCGCCGAGCGATTCAGGTGTAGCCGTTCAGCCGGAAGACGCAATACCAAGGCCTCAATCAGCGAGCCCATGCCATTGCGCAGGCTGGTAAAGATCGGCTGCGGACTGCTCCTCTTAGCCTTGGCCTGCAAAGCGGCAATCAGCGATCCATGTTCCCGCTCCATCGCCACAAACGCCGGCATCACAGCCCGAACACTGAGCTTGGCAACATCGCCCCCGAAGACACCCGAGAGCAGCGGCGCCGCGATCTTCGCGAGCACCTCCTCGCCAAAGTGCCGCCTCACAAACGCCGCAACAGACTCATCCTCGCCCGGCGCAGAAGCCCGCAGCTCTCCCGCGCGACCCAACTCAGCGGCATAAGCCTCACGCGCCGAATCAGAAAAAAGTGGCGAGCCCTCAAGCGCCCCGAGGTCCTCAGGAACCATCATCCTCATCTTGTCCGGGATAGGCTGAAGCCGCCCATCGATCAGGATGTAAGTCTTGCGCGTAGCGTCGTTGCTGAAAATAAGCTCAGCTTCCAGCCCCAGCTCAACAGCAAGCTCCCGCGCCCATGGCTTCTCGGTCACCCATGCATCAGGCCCTTGTTCCAGCACGAAGCCATCCTGCCGGACAGTCTCAACAATGCCGCCAAAACGCCCGCTGGCCTCATAAAGCTGCCAGTCAATATCCGCCCCGCCCTTGCGCGCCTTCTCGAGCTCATAAGCAGCGGCGAGGCCCGCGATCCCGCCACCAACGACAGCAACGCGCCTCATGACTTCGTCGCCAGCACATGCTGCAGCGCGTGAATCAGCGCCGGCGAATCGTTCAGGCTCGCCGGACGAAACAGTTGCAACCCCAACTCCGCAGCAGTTTTCTTGAACGCAATATCGATGTCATAAAGAATCTCGACATGATCGCAGAGGAACCCGATAGGCTGCAGCACTACAGCCTTGTGCCCCTCCGCGGCAAGCGCCTTCAGCGTGTCCTCCACCGTAGGCCCAAGCCACGGAGCCCCGGCGATACCCTGCGATTGAAACGCAAAAAACCAATCCTTCTCCGTAAGCCCCACCGGCGCAAGCAGCTCCGCAACCCGCGCGGCAGTCTCTTTGCACTCCACCGGATACGGATCAGGCGCAGAAGCCGCCCCATAGTTCTGAATTCCATCCGCCGGCACCGGCGCAACCGGCGCTGCCGCAGTTGAGCTCAAAATCGTGCGGCAGGGCACAGAGTGCGCCGTGAACAACACCGGCACATGCGTTCCCGTAATCGCGCAAGCCTCCGCCCACACGGGCCAAAGCTGCTCCGCAAACGCCACAGCCAGCAGCGGCTCATCAGCCCAGCCGGCGATAAAGTCGAACGCAAACGCCGGGCCCTCCGTCTCACGCAGCGCCGCCTCCAGCGCCTTCCGATAAAGCCCCGTACTCGTCCGCGAGTTCTGCGGCGCCAGGCACAGCACCCGCGCATGGGTCACCCCATCAGCCTTCATCTGCGCGACCACATCGGCGATATAAGGATGCCAGTTCCTCATCCCCACATAAACCGTGGTGAGGACCTCGTCCTCCAGCAGAACAGCCTGCCGCAGCGTCCAGCGCGTCAGCGGCGGCCGCTCTGGCAGCGGTCTGTCACGCAACCCAATCTCGGCATACCGATGCTGTAGCTCCTCAACAACAGCGTCGGGCATCGGCCGTCCGCTGGTAACTTTGGCGAGGTAATCAGCCATCTCGCCGAGAACATCAGGCGTGCCGTGCGCGAGCAATAGGATAGCGTTGGTATCAGACATATCTTGCTTTATGGTATCGCTCTGCGAAGCAAACCCCACACCTCATCGCAAGATGTGGGGCGTTCAGCGCACAGAATCTACGGCAGCTCCTCGACGACCACCTCAACGTCCAGCTTGTGCGTCGTGTTGGGGATATCCAGAGACCCAAGCTGCAGCGGCTTGTTGAACGTCGCCGCGGACACTCCCGAGATCACCGATTGCCGCACAATGGGGTCCTGATTACCAGCCGTCGCCGGGTCTACGCTCGATTGCTCCACCTTCGACTTCAGCACCGCGCCATGAGCCACCGGACTGACCGTCACATCGATATTCATGCCCACATCAAGATACGTAACCTGCGTCTGAACCCCTGCGCCGGTTTTGGAGTCCGCCGCGCTAAAAGACCCGGTGATAACGGGAATCTTTGTGCCCTGCTTGAGATACGTATCCTGCCCGGCCACAGCGTCCAGCGAAAAACGTTGGGAGCCCAGCTTCTTGTCGCTATCGCTATCGGTCAGCATAAAGGTCAGCCGATAGGTCTTCCGAGGCCTGTCGAGCTCGTTGACCAGTTGACGCGCCAGCGCAAGCTGCTCCGGACTCGCCTGCACCACAATCGCATTTTGGCTAGCAACCAGGAACATCTTGCAGGCGGGATACAGAATGTTGCGCAGCGCAACCAGGATCTCGTTGGCATCGTTCTGCTGCGTCACATTGGCCAAACGAATCGTCTCCGTCTTGGAAAGCTCCGGATTGCTGCACGGTCTGTCCATGTGCTTCGCTGGAGCGGGTTCCGGGGTGGGTTCCGGGGTTTGGGCTTGGGCGCTCGCCGTGGCGAGTGCCAATGCCAGTGCGAGTGCGGCGGATACCTGCGTAAATTTCATGGTGCGTCTCCTGATTGGGCCATCCAAAGTTTTGCGTTTCCACGCGGTTTTCTACGGTCGAGAGCAGGGGGAAATCCTGCGGCTGCATAGGTCGCAGCCTTTGGTCGCAAGCTGTTTGCCTGTCTGTTCGTCAGACGAACGAAGAGCAATTTAGCTCAAAAAAAAATCTGACTATAGTTCGCGAACCTGCCCCATAGGAGGCATAGGATGATCGTAGGAACACATCTAGAAGCAACACACTGTTTTACTTTCTGCGCCAACTTCCCCAGGTGAGCACATGGCGGCGAATGTTACAGGTCGAGCTCCATTGGAGCTCGCAGAGGATGCTGAGTCTATTAGGGCCCCGTCCAGTACGGCTAAAGTGGTTGTGCTGCTCATTGCCGCGGCGGCGGTTGCGCTGGGGTTTATCTGCGCGGGCGCGTTTACGGTCTACCGCAACATGCGGCAGACCGAACAGGAACGCACCTGGGTCGACCACTCCCAAACGGTGCTCTCAAATCTGCAAATGCAGTCCCAGCGGCTGGATCGCGTGGACTTCGATTTGGAGTTGTATGCGGCCACCGGCGACCGCTCGAAGCTGACGGCTGCAGAGACGCCGCTCTCAAACCTGAGCGCCGACCAACTCAGGCTCGGAGAACTCGTAAAGGATAACCAGTCGCAGTCGCGTCACGCGCAGGACCTCAAGAAGGCTGTGCAGCGTTTAACCGCGGCGTTCGACGCAGCGTCCACAAGCAAGATCGTGCCCGATAAACAAATACTGGATTGCCGCGACGCGATCAACATCCTCCAACAGGAAGAGCGGAATCTGCTACAGGCGCGGACCGACGGTGCGAAGGTCGACTCTTACCGCAGCTTTCTGCTCAGCGCAGCCTATCTCGGCATATCCCTGGCGATTGTCATCACCCTGTTCGCGTTTTTGTTCCGCGACGTAATGCGGCGTCGGGCCGACGAAAAGATACTGTTTGCCGCGAAGGGCGAGCTCGAAACCACGGTAAGCAAGCTGACGGAGAACGCTGAGGAGCTACGCTTGCTCACCAGCGCCCGCGACGAGATGCAGCTTTGCCTCACCTCCCTCCAGGCGCATGAGAGCACGGTGCGACACATGGAGTTGCTGCTTCCCGGCACCAGCGGAGCAACGCTCGTCATCAACAACTCGCGGCGCATGGTCGAGGTCGCAGCTCGTTGGGGTGAAGAAGCTTCGTTGCTCGATGGCTTCAGCCCCGAGGGATGCTGCGGTCTCCGAGTGGGCAAGGCGCGTTGGAGAAAGCCCGGCGACTCGGAGCTGCACTGCGCGCACTTTCTCGGCAAGCCACCGGAGAACTATCTCTGCGTCCCGCTCGCCGCACATGGAGAAACGCAGGGCTTTGTCTTCGTGTGCTGCACCACTCCGGAGTCGCTCGCCCTGGCGGAAGAGCGCACCGCGCTCGTCCAGCAGATGTCGGAACTGGCCGCGCTCTCCATCGCCAGCCTGGACCTGAAAGCAAAGCTCGAACGTCAGTCCATCCGCGATGGCCTCACAGGACTCTTCAACCGTCACTTCATGGAGATTGCGCTGGAACGCGAGCTGCATCGCGCAGCCCGGCAGGGCACCGCTCTCGCCGTGATGATGCTGGACGTCGATCACTTCAAGGCGCTCAACGATACCTTCGGCCATGAAGCCGGCGATGTTGTCTTGCGAGAGGTAGCAGAGTGCTTCCGCCGCTCGCTGCGCGAGGAAGACGTGATCTGCCGTTACGGTGGCGAAGAGTTCGTCGTCATCATGCCGGACGCAACCGAACAATCCGCGCTGCGGCGAGCGGAAGCCATCCGAACTGCCGTGGCGGAGATTCGTACCCACTTCCGCGGCGAGCTGCTCGGATCGGTCACGGTCTCAGTAGGCATCTCCATGTACCCGGACTCAGGCAAGAACGGCAGCAATCTCATCCAGCTTGCCGATGCAGCCATGTACCGCGCCAAACGTGGCGGCAGAAACCAGGTAGTGCTGGAGAAGAGCACCTAGAAATTACTGAAATGACTTCTTTCGTTAAGGGCACGGCTTCAGCCGTGCCGTAAAAGCCTCTCCTGCAAGACGGCTTTAGCCGCTGAGGGCATGTGTCAGTCCGCCGTGACTTTCAGCAGCTTCTTCTAGGCTTTTATAGCCCGCTCTCTTTTATCTGCCTCACCACCTGCAGAACAGCCTCCACAGGCGTCCCGGGCACAATCCCATGGCCCAGGTTGAAGATGTGCCCGGCCCGGCCGCCGCCCAGCTTCAGAATCTCCGCAACCCGCGCCTCCAGCACCTCCGCCGGCGCAAACAGCGTAATCGGATCAAGATTGCCTTGCACAGCCACGTTAGGGCCAAGCGTCCTTCGAGCCTCATCCAGCGGGATGCGCCAATCAAGGCCGAGAACATCTGCCCCGGTCTCGCGAAAGGTCGGCAGCAGCGAAGCCGTGTCCACGCCGAAGTAGATCACCGGCACACCAAGCGCCTGGATACGGTGAATCAACTCAGTAGTTGGCGCAAGGCAGTACGCGCGATAGTCCGCAACGGAAAGCGCCCCGGCCCACGAGTCAAACACCTGGATAACATCTGCCCCGGCCTCCACTTGTTGCGCAGCGTACGCCACCAGCACTTCAACCAGCTTCGACATCAGCAGCGGCCATCCGCCGTCGGTGGAGTACATCAGCTTCTTGGCTTCAATATAGTTCCGCGAGCCCGAGCCTTCGATCATGTAGCTCGCGAGCGTAAACGGCGCTCCGCAGAAGCCGATAATGCCCAACTGATCGCCATCCGCGCGTGGTGCCGCAAAGTGTTTCGCCACCTTCTCAATAGCCTGCGAAACATAGAGCAGTTCATCCGTCCGATCGGTGCGCAACGCCTGAATCTGGCCCAGTGTGCGTATCGGTTGGTGGACCACCGGTCCTTCGCCGTTCACGAACTCGAAGTCCAAACCCATCGGAGTAAACGGCAGCAGAAGGTCGGCAAAGATAATGGCTGCATCCACGCCGAGCCGTTCCGCGGCGGTAATGGTCACCTCAGCCGCAATCTCCGGCGTCCGGCAGATCTCCAGCAGCGAATGGTGCTTCCGCACCGCCATATACTCCGGCATATAGCGCCCGGCCTGCCGCAGAAACCAGACAGGGGTACGGTCTACGGGAAGACGCAGGCAGGCACGAACGAAACGGCTGGTGGCTTGGGTATCAGTTGCGATGGTAAGGCTCCTGAATTAAGCCTAGCATCTGCAAATCTGCTCTCCTCGCCCCACCCAAACCTTGTCATCTCGACCGGAGGCGCGCTTTTGCGCCGTAGTGGAGAGATCCCTGTATTGGCACTTGTTGTTGCTTTTGCTTTTGTTTTTGCTCTCAATGGAGGGCCCAGGGACCTTCAGGTCCTGCCACCTAATTGTGGTTATACCTCGCACTCACATGCGGCTTAAATGGAATCACATACCGAACACCAACCGAAAATATACTCGGCGAAAACTTATCCCCGGCGCTCTTTCCAATGTTCCAACTTTGCCCCTGGAAGTCCACCATCCCTTGAAAGTTCCGTGTCACGTCAAAATCGACTCCGCCCCCATAGGAGTACACAAGAGAGTTGTCATGGGTGTAGCTCGGCGTGCTCGGGTGGTCATAGAAGATAGAACCATAGCCGGCTAGGAAGTCGCCATAAGGATGAAGGTGATGGAAGATATCCCCCTGCACCCGAAGACCGCCCAGATAGCTATGTTCATTCACATAAGACCCATTAGCGAGATTCGCTCGGACTTCAAACGAAGGAGCCACCGGCAAGTGAAAATAGCGAGTAAAGTCCGCCCCAAAAAGTATCCCGTTGCTACGTTCGTTGGGGTAGGAGGTAAAGGCAGGGTTGGCGTTTAAATAGCCGCCAAATACTGCGATGTCAGACGCTTTGGATACAGTAGGTACGTCTTGCGCGGAGACTGCAACGGGGATCAAACATAAGACCAGGAGAAGGGGTGACCAAAAACGAAGCATGGGAACCATCCTAGAAATCCAGACTCCTAATTGAGAGGGGCTTTGAACAGAAGAAGGTGCCTGTTCCAATGTTTTACCGACACAGAGGAGGTTGCCCACGAAGCGAAAAATTACCCATGGTGCAATGAATTGAGATTCAAGTGAAATTTTCCCCGGAAATGGGCACAAACGCTCAACTCCCACAGGTTTGGGTGCAGGCTTGGCATGCGGGACTATAAACTGACAGGAGGCTGTGTCTTTTGTCCCGCGAAAGAGCATCAGGAAACAAAAGATCTGTCATGATTTTCAAACTCGTAGCAAGAAGAGAAACTGACAAAATATGACGAATTACCTCACCCTGCCCGTCGGAGCAAAGTCGCCTGAACTGGTGAACGCCGTAATCGAGATCCCGCTGGAGGGAATCAGCAAGTACGAGTACGACAAGGATCTCCACGTCTTCCGCCTGGACCGGAACCTCTTTTCGCCTGTGCATTACCCGGGCGACTATGGCTTTATCCCCAGCACCCTCGGCGACGACGGCGATCCGCTCGACGTCCTGGTGTTGGTCGATACCCCCAGCTTTCCCGGCTGCGTCCAGGAGGTCCGCCCCATCGGCGTACTTGAGATGATCGACCAGGGCCAGGGCGATGAGAAGATCCTCTGCGTAGGCGAGGGAAATCCGCGCTACAACGATGTCAACGAGTACTCAGACATCTACCCGCACATCCTGAAAGAGATCACTCACTTCTTCTCGATCTACAAGGACCTCGAAGGCAAGAACGTCGAAGTCAAGGGATGGAAGGGTGCCGCCGCCGCGAAGGCAGTCATCCAGAAGGCGCAGCAGCAGTACATCGACAACAAGACGACCCCCGTAATCCACGCCCCCAAAACCTAACGCCTCCCCAGAGCAGGCCGCCGCCGGCTATTAGTCTATTAGTTGCGGCGGCCTGTTTCGGTCACCGTGACGGTTAAAATTTCACCGTAAAAAGCACCCTCGCCACCGTGTTTTTTGCTGTCGCATCCGTGCCCTTCACCGTCAAAAACCAGCAAAAGACTGGGTATTTTCCCGAATTTTCAAATTGTTCCACGTGGAACAATTGGCCGTTCCACGGTACTACCAGCCAAAACCGCACTTTCCCGACCCCAAAACCCCCTCTCCAAACTCCAAAACCCCTCACCCACTCCAAAATTCACCGCACAACACGGTCCGTACGGAGCCGGGTCAGCGGATAGGCAAGCGCCCCAGCTACGCCCACAAGTGCGGCAAATACTAGCGCCGGCAAGCCCAGAACATGCTCATTTCGAGCAGCCCAAAGCGCAAAGACGATCAGCAGCGCCGGAAACACCCCAACACCAATAGCCCCCGCCTTCCCACCCGGAACACGAAAAGGCCGCACGAGCGAAGGCTCCCGGTAACGCAGAACAGCCAGAGCAACAAACTCCAGCAAAAGCGACGACCCATAAAGCACAAGATCAATAGAGATGAGCCTCTCAAACGTGAAGCTCAGAGCAAGCCCCCATATAGCCGCACAGAACAGAACGCTAACCCAGGGAACTCCAAATCTATTGATTCGAGAAAAGATACGAGGCAGAAGGCCATCTTCAGCCATCGCATAGGGAATGCGCGTATAGCTCATCATTAGCGGATTGAACATCCCCACCCCATTAATCATCCCCCCAATAACAACCCCCAAAGCAATAACCGGCCCAACAAGAATCCGGCCAGCATCCGTCCACGTCCCAGTCCCACCATTCGCCCCGGAGTCAAACTGCGAAGCCGCCAAACCCGCCAATCCCACAGCAATCACAGGCAGCATATAAGTCCCTGCCACAAGACCAGCCGACCCAAGCATGGCCCTCGGATAATTGCGCTGTGGGTCGTCAACCTCCTGCGCCACAGTCGACGCATTGTCCCAACCCATGTAGTTCCAAAGACATACAGAGACGGCCCCAGCAAGATCCGGAGTCTTGAGCGGAAGCAGGAGCGCCCCACTCCCATGTCCATGCCACCTCCAAAGAGCCACAAAAACAAGAACAACAAAAGGAGCCAGCAGCACGCAAAAAAGCACAACAGAGCTCTCCCCAACCACCTTTGCCCCTTTGAGATTCCAAAGGGCACACGCGATCACAACAGCCAGCGCCCACAGCGTTCCCCGATGCCCCGACGTCCACATAGGCGCAATGCGACCGAGATACAAAACGAAGATAGTAGGGTAGATAGCCATGTCAAAGACACTGGCAGCAAGCGAAAGCCACGCCTCCTGAAATCCCCAAAAAGGCCCCAGCGCGCGATGGACCCACACATAGAATCCCCCTTCGGCCGGGATAGCACTAGCCAATTCACCCACCATCAACGCAGTGGGAAGACTCCAGATGAAAGGAACAATAGCCAGCATAAGCAAAGCGCGAACATAGCCCGCCTGCCCAATGATGTCCTCAAGCCCATAAGGCCCACCGGAGACCATAAAGTAGGTAGCTCCGATGAGCGGCAGGAGCAGCATTTTGTTCTTGCGAGCGAGGATCGCTATGGCGACGCTCCTGAGGTTAGTAGATGTCCCAATGTATCGCGCACAGGAGCGGAGAGGGAGGAATTCTTAAAGCAGGGCAGGTCACGATATAATTCAGCGTACCCCGCAGGAGAGTTGGCCGAGTGGCTGAAGGCGGCGGTTTGCTAAACCGTTATAGGATCAAAAGTTCTATCGGGGGTTCGAATCCCCCACTCTCCGCCAGTTCTTCTCAGCAACTAAGCACTATTCGAGATGTCAACAATCCCCCAGCAACCGCTGGGGATTGTGGTTCGTGCGGCCGAGCACGTCGGCTGCGAAGTGCCTGGTACTCCTCCTATGGGGATGTCTTGGGGTAAGCGCTTTAGAATGTGGGGGACATGGGGAATAGATGTCTCGTACGTATTTTTCTTCTAAAGGGTTTATCCCGTGGTACGAAAAGCAAGTAGCCTGCGGAGCGATCCGGGTTGGATTCGTGATAGTGTGCTTGGGTATGCTATCGCTAACATATCCCGTCGGCAGTGACCGTCAGAGACACATTAAGATTAGCCTTTCCTTTGCCCCGAGGGGAGTGAGGCTGCGTGCAGGAAGCCGGTGGCAATTGCTGCCTCTTGTGGCTGCGGTGTTATTGCCAGTTGTGGCTTCGGCACAAGGGGCTGGGGAAGAGCTTGGGGCGAAGGATACTGGCAGCAAGCGGACGGCGCTGCTGGAGGAGATGCGGACACTGCCTTCGTCGCTGCGGCCGGAGTTGGTGGGGGTGCATCCGCGGGTTTATTTCACGGGTGAGGAACTGGATAAGTTGAAGATCAAAGCGCATGGGCCGGATCGTGCCATGTGGCAGGGAGTGCTGGCAAACCTTCGGGTTTTGCAGGGGCCACCGCCGTTGCCGCCGGCCGAGAAGCGACGAGCGCAGAATGATGTGGCGCTGGCGATTGCTGAGGGTGCGTTTGCTTACCGGATCGAGGGCGATCCGAAGATACTAGCCGCGACGAAACTCTATATGGATGCCGCAGTTAGTTATGACGTGTGGGGGTATGCGTTTTCAAAGCCGAACACGGATCTCGCGGCTGGGCATCTGTTGTATGGACTGGGGTTAGGGTACGACCTGCTTTATAACGACCTGACGCCGGCGGAGCGGGAGCGGTATCGGAACAAGCTCGCGAAGCAGGGTGCGTTGATGTATGCGGCGTTTGCGCCGAAGCCGGGACGGAGTTGGGCGTATAGCCAGAACCATACGTTTATTCCTATTGCCGGGCTGGCTGTAGCAGCTTATGCGGTTTATGGAGAGGTTCCGGAGGCGAAGCAGTGGGCGGCGCTATCAAGGGCGATCTTTGGCCGGGTGCTCGCAACTTACTCACAGGATGGGTATTACTACGAGGGGTATGAGTATTGGATCTTTGCGACGCCGTGGATTGTGCACTATCTGGATGCGCAAAAACATGCGACGGGTGAGGATCTGTTCGATCAGCCTGGGTTGCGTTTGATGGACCTGTATGCGGCGCACAGTTTGGTGCCGGGTGGGCAGACGATGTTTGATTTTGGGGATGTTTTCAATGGGCCGGAGACGCGGGCGCTGAAAGGTGAGGACTATGAGCGGAGCCATCCGGTGAGCGGAGGGCGGGCGCACTTTGAGACGAACTATAACCTGCTCTATGACTTAGCGGGACGGCTTCAATCGACGGAGATTCAGGG
>Ga0302305_1001924_pt1 | contig 11913 bp, 7 predicted proteins | sample III_Palsa_E2_3_FD_198764 | JGI IMG/M metagenome (GOLD analysis project Ga0302305, IMG submission 198764) | Peat permafrost microbial communities from Stordalen Mire near Abisko, Sweden - III_Palsa_E2_3 | ecosystem: Environmental > Terrestrial > Soil > Palsa > Peat permafrost | place: Sweden... | reverse complement strand
TGAAATATGCGTCCCGGCAAAATAGCCGGCTCGTCATTGGTATAAGGATCGGAAATCTGTCCCGGCACAATCGCCCCAGGCTGCGGCCCCGCGAGAGACCGGCGCATATACTCCGACTCTGCATATCGTGCGGCCTGCCGCGCCGCCGAAGCCTGCGCCTCAGCCATCTCCCGCTCTTCACGCCGCGCGGTAGCTTCCGCCGCAGCTACCGCTTCAGCTCGCCGTGCCGCTTCCACACGCTCCCCAGCCGCCACGCGGTTCAACTCCGCCGCATGCTGCATGGCGCGCGCCTCTGCTTCAGCTTCCATCTCAAAATCCTGTACATGCCGTTGCTCGGAAGCCTTCTTCGCCGCCGATCCATGAAATCTGGCCGCTTCTTCAGCTTCCCGCGCCGCTCGTTCAGCCTCCGTGGCAGCCTGTTCTGCTTCAGTCTTGGCGCGCAACTCTTCCTCACGCTGCTGCTCGGCAGCCCGGTGCCTCATCTGTGCGCGATACTCTCGTCTTGAAGCCGAAAAGTCCCTGTACTTGGCCCCTTGCAGATTGGCCCAGGAATAAAGGACAGCAACATCCTCCGGCGTCTCCGCCAGGCCCCTTTCGTCGAGGGCGTCCGGATTTGGACTGTCCATCTTTGCCTCAATTCCCGGGTTCGCCGGTAAACCCTCACCGGAACCCTTTTAAACCCTACGTTAGGCTTTGCATGTCTTACGGTGAGGCTACTTTGCCCACCCTCGCAAGTCAATGCAACTACGGTCGTACTTTGCGCAGAAAGGGTTATTCCAGGGGTTCCGTACCAAGCTAGATTCCTCAATCTGCTCGAAGGCCTGTTGCAACTGCAACTTAGCCCCTCAACACAACTCGGGCAGAGGAAAACTAACCCTGCTGCCGTGCTACCTTAACTATGGGCCGAGCGGGTAGCTCAGTTGGTAGAGCATCGCCCTTTTAAGGCGTTGGTCCTGGGTTCGAGCCCCAGCCCGCTCACCAAAACAGTTTATAATCAATGGTTTACAAGGACCCGCTTAGGCGGGTTCTTATCGTTTGCTCATTGGGGCTCAATATCAACGGGAGATAGAATTACGTTGCAGCTCATTGCGGTGATTGCTCTATGCGCGTGCCGATCAACCTACCGATCGCTACACTTGAGATCTTTGATCTCAACCGATACCAATGCAGGTAAGCGTTTGGTGAAGTCACCCAAGGTCTATATCAGGGATAGCGGTTTGGTACATGCGCTGTTGGGATTGAGGACGTTCAATGATCTCGCCGGACATCCAGTGTCGGGTTCCTCCTGGGAGGAGTTCGCAATCGACGCTCTGCTGGCCGCCGCACCTGAGCATACCGTCGCTGACAAACGGTTTGTCGTAAACGCTGGCTTGGAACGGTATCCGCTTGATGCTGACATCACAGCCCTCGGCCTCCCTGAGCTTGCTCGAACGCTTGCAGCTTTGGCACTCTGATCGGGGAACAACGCCTTCTGCCCACCGCCATTGCTCTTTCATGTGTTTCTGGACACATGAGAAGAAGACAGCGCACTACCTGGAGCGGAAGCGTCGGTCAGGGCCGCGCGATCTTGCGCGCCGCGCAGCGGGCGAAGCGCCTTGACGGACGCTGAGCGGAGGGTACTTCGCCCCGGGGCAAAAGTTGACCACAGCATAAGGTTGAGCCACGGACGCAGGGTGAGGGCTACTGTGGAACGGGGACGAAGTGAAGGGACTTCCCGCTAGGCTCCCAGCGATCCGGTTTTGACCAGCGTAAAGTTATCCCAGCACCGACAAGCAGGTTGTTCTGATGGCCGTTGGTTGAGTTGATGGCATTTGTGAGGAAATAATCGAGTTGCACCACGCGGAGAGTGACGTGAGGACTGATTGGAAGATCGAGGCCTCCACCGAGACGGGCACCGAAGGTTGTCGTTCCTTCACCCCCAGCCGCGACAGCGCCGGAAGCGTGCACCGCACCGACAAGCGCCTGGGCAAAAACCTGGGGGCGATGGTGACCTTCCTCTTCATCGCGTGGAAACCAGAAGCGAGGTCCAGCGACGACGGAAGTCAGAGTAAGGGCCCTCCCTGTGGCTAACACATTGCTGTTGGTCTGCTCGCCAAACTCCGCAACAGCACTCCAGCGGGTGCTAACCCGTATGGAAGCGGAGGCACCGCCGCCAGTGAGGAAGAAGCAGCCACACTGCCCGGGCGTAGTGTTGGTGCGAACAGCCTGGTAGGTAAAGCCCAGATCTGCGTAAGGCGCCGCCTGAGCGGAGGCAACGACAGAGCTGATGAGTGATGCGACAGCTATAAGGAGTGCAGGAATATGGATGCGCATGATGCTTCTCTCTTGAAAGAATTAGTTAGAGGGTGCAACTACAGTGGCCGATAGGTTGCTGATCACGGTTTGCTCATACGAAGCGCCGGTGGATGCGGTGACGTAGAGGTAGGCGACAGGTGGGACGGTAACGCTGCCGGAGAAAACCTGCGCTCCGTCCATGGTGACGACCATCTGACCTTCAACAATGGAGACGAAGTAGCTGTGTGTCACCGTGGTATTTCCTTCGGCGAGTGGAGCGATATTGGTGTTGACGAAGAACCAAGGATTTTCCCAGAGCGCCGTTTCGCCGCGACCGACGCCGAGATACGGCACAGGCGGGTCGCCGGGGTTGTGGTAAGTGTCGAATCCGAGGACGAAGCCGGGTATGCCTTCCGCCCCGAGCCCCATGCCGGTGGCGCCGAGGCTCGTGGTGGTGGCGCCGAGCGATGGATCGCCGAGCACCATAGCAAAACCATCGGCCGGAAGAACGCTGGGATTGCTGACAGCCACGGTGAAGCTGAGCTGGATGTTGCCAGTGGAAATGAGGTTAGGCCAAACAATCTCGCCATGCTGCGTAAGAGCGGAGGCCGTAAGTTGGTAGCTGCAGCCGGAAAGCGCTGTGGCGTTACCCAGGGACTGCCAGGCGCTGCAGAGATTGCCGATGCTGGAGAGCGCGCCAACGAAGAGGCCAGTGGTCGTACTCGTGACTGGCGTAGTGACACCGTTGCTGACAACGACGTAGAAGACGGAACCAGAGTCCGACGTGGGAGCGGAGAGCTCGGTGTAAGAGGAACCCGTGGCTCCGTGAATGGGAGCAAACGAAGCGCTGCCGGGCGCGGCACGATACCACTGGTATGTGAGTGGAAGGTTAGAAGTAGCGGTGACGGAGAACGTTGCGGAGTCACCAGGGTTGACATACTGAGTCACGGGTTCGTTGGTGACCTGGATGAGGACACCGTTGCCTACAGCGAGCGTGGCATGCTGTGAGACCGCGCTCCCGTACGGATTACTGACAATGACGTAATAAGAGTCCTGATCATTGCTGGCGCTGGTGAAAGTTGCGGGTACCGTGTAGCTGGAGGTAGAGGCACCCGTGATCACTGTCCCGGTGACGGAGCCCGTGGGAATCCAGTACCACTGATAAGTCAGCGCGGGAGTTCCCGATGCGGCCACGCTGAAGGCAACGGTGGTGCCGATGGATACTGTCACGCCAATCGGGTTGGTGACAATGGTGGGCGGAACGTTGCCACTCTTTTCGGTGAGCGACCCAGCGGTGCTCGTGAGAGAGCCGTCGTTGCAGGCATCGGTCACGGTGGCATAGTACTGGGCGCCGTTGTAACCCGAGTTGACCGTGGGTGTTGTGTATGTACTCGAGGTAGCACCGCTAATGACAGAGTCGGAGAGCTGGCCCGGAGGGATGAGATACCACTGGTATTTGAAGGGGCCTACACCGGAAGCAGCGACCGTGTATGTAGCTGTCTGAGTGTTGAAGACAGTGGCGTTCACAGGGTTGGATGTGATGACGGAACCAACCGACACGATCGCTACGCTGGAGGTGACGCTACCGGCAGGATTGGTCACAGTCACACTGTAAGAACCGGCATCCATGGCAATTGCGCTGGGAATGAAGTAGGAGGAGCTGTTGGCGCCAGCAATGACAACACCGTTGAGGTTCCATTGGTAGCTGGCGGCATAGTTGGCAGTGACTGAAAGCGTGGCGCTGCTACCCTTGCAGAGGTTCTGACTAGCTGGTTGCGTGAGGATGACAGGCGGAGTAAGCGTGACGGTGGTGGTGACAAAGACGAATGGCTCGTCCACGCTGGTTGCGGTGATGATGTAGACGCGGGCGGTTGAAGGTGGTGTCCAGAGATCGCCCTGGAAGGAGCCCCCGGTCGCGGTCCACAGAAGCTTGTTGGTAAGGCCTCCGGTGGCATTGGATGAGAAGGATTGTGGTGCGGGCGCAATGGTTATGTTGGCCGGTGAGATGGGCGAGACGGTGACGTTGGTTGGCGTGACCGTGCAGGACGCGGACGCCGTGGCACCACTGGCTCCGGTGACGGTGAGGGTGAAGGTTTTGGAAGATTTGAGGGCTGCGGTGGTGTAGGAGTTGCCGCTCGTTGCGGAGGAGGTGACGTCAGAGGAGCCGAGACCTGTAGATCCGATAGCGGCTGTGCCTCCGCTGAAGATCGGCACCAAAGTAATGGTGGAGTTATACGGTGGTGTCAAAGCGCTGCAGACAAGGCTGGAGGCAATGGGAGCCGAGTTGTTTACCGTAAGTGCGGCCGGATTGCTTGTGACACTTCCCGCAATATTGGTGACCGTCACGCTATAGAGGATTCCGCTGTTTGCGATGGTGGCAGTGGGGGTTGTGTAGATGGCTGAGGTAGCGCCAGCGATAGGGGCTCCGGCTTTGAACCATTGATAGGTCAGCGGAGCTGTTCCGGTTGCAGCAACGGAAAACGATGCTGTCTGCCCGGCGTTGATGGTCTGGCTCAGGGGCTGCGTCGTAATGATCGGTGGTGTGTTGACGATCAGTGTGGCTGCGATACTGGTGACACTTCCAGCCATGTTGCTGACGGCGACAGTAAAGAGCGATCCATTATTTGCACTGACGGTAGCGGAAAGAGTGTAAGTAGCAGACGCGGCTCCGCTGATAGCCGTACCATTGCTGAACCATTGATAACTGAGTGGAGCAGTCCCGGCTGCGATTACGCTGAATGTTGCCGGCTTGCCTGCAATGACGGTCTGGCTTGCCGGTGGAATTGTGACGCTGGGCGGCACGTCTACCGTAAGCATGGCGACAGTGCTTGTGGCGCTTCCGGTGGTATTGGAAACCGCGACGGTAAAGAGCGTTCCGCTGTCCGCACCAGCGGTGGCCGGTGTCGTGTAGGTACTGGAGGTAGCCCCTGTGATTGCTGTTCCCGCCTTGAACCATTGGTAGCTAAACGGAGCGGTGCCGGACGCCGTGACCGCGAAGCTGGCATATTGACCGGCGACAACTGTTTGGTTGGCGGGCTGGCTGACGATCAGGAGCGATCCCGTCGCCGCAATGCTGGTGCCTCCCCAACCTCCACCGCATCCGGTGACGGCCAACAAACCAAGGCCTGAGGTCAAGAGAAGAAGGAGGAGAAGGGTGATACGGCGGAAGAAGCTGACGAGCTTGAGCATCCAAAGAACTCCGGGAACGCAGATTTGTCTGAGAAGCAAGGCAAGAAAACAAGTGCAGTTACGGATGACTCCCGCTTTCACGAAGGCTGCTGACTTCTTCAAACATTTTGGTACTTATTAGTACCATAAATACTATCGCACACTTCGCCGGGCACGTTACAACTTCCGTATAACTGAAACGAACCGTTTCGTGAGCATCGCGAAAAATGAGGGTTCTGGAAGAACCCGATAGCGCATACCAGCGCGTGGATGTGTGAGGAAAAGCTTTCCGAAGTAGATCTCGCACTGTGCCCTGCACGACATAAGACAAGCGATGGCATCTCATCAAGAACGGAGTATGAGCCCCGCAATGCCTGCCTCGGGTCTTCTAATTCCCCGCATTTTGCTTCAAAGAGGTCTTTCCGGTCTTCGGGATCACTTGATCGGACAAAAGTGTTACATCTCCGACTAGAAATCGGAGTACTATATGGGTACTGAAAGGTACCATATCCTTGTATGAACTAAACCAGTGGCTATTTCATGGGAACTGGCATGAGCTGCAAACGTTTCTAGAGCTTCAAGGAACGCTGCAGTCTCACCTAAGGTACTGAGGAATCGAACGTGACACTATGAATGCTTTATTCACAGAGCGCCGTCAGCCACGCCAGAGTCTGCCACGCGAGCTCACCCTTCTCGACCTTTGGGACACGGTCAAGCGCCGCAGGCGGATCATCGCTATTACGACCGCCATTTTCTTCGGGCTTGCGGTGCTGGTTGGTTTGTTTAGTACAAGACGGTACGAAGCCAAGGGAGAAATTCAGATTCAAAAGGATTCAACCGACGCCTTGGGGCTCGATTCCATGATGGCCGGGACCGTGTCGTCGGATTCAGATGCACTCGACGCGAATGTGACCCTTCAGACTCAAGCGAAGATTATGGAATCTGAAACATTGGCCCTTACGGTCATCGATAAGCTCCAAATTGCGGCTCATCCGGACTTCAAAGCTCACTTCAATCCCATCGGTTGGGCTCTAAGCTTCATTACGCCGGCCGGTCCGCCCGATCCTGCCGGGAAACCATTGGGAGATTCCCCCAAGAAACGCGATCGCCTTTATAGCGCGTTCAAAAAGAACACAAAAATCGTTCCGGTCTCAGGAACACGTTTGATCGACATAAGCTATACCAGCACCGACCCGCACGTTGCAGCAGCAGTCGTCAATCAAATGATCGAAGGGTTAGTTGATTACAACTTTCAAACCCGCTACACAGCCACGTCTCAGACGTCAGATTGGCTGAGCAAACAGCTTTCCGAACTTCGTACAACGAGCGACGACCTTCAAAAACAGGTCGCGGACCTCCAGCGCAGTTCAGGTGTCTTCACTTTTGGAGGAGAAGATCTCGCCGGGAAAGGTATGGTGTACAGCACAGTCCTGGATCAACTGCAGCAGGCCACGGCAAATCTTACCCAAGCGGAATCGAATCGCATCGTTCACGGCGCCATCTATGAGGCCTCTAAATCTGGCAACCCTGAGTCGATCGCATCTCTTGTCACTTCGGGAACGGCAGGAGCTGGATCCGCTGCCGTAGGCCAGTCGCTTGCGCTGCTCCAAACGTTTCGTTCTCAGGAAGCCGCGCAAAAAGCCTCCATCAGCGAACTTTCCGCCAAATTCGGACCAGCATATCCCAGGCTGGCAGAAATGCAGGCGAACCTGCTATCCGTGCAGCACTCCATTACCCAGGAACAAGGCCGTTTACAGGCTCAGGCCAAGAGCGATTACCTGATAGCGGAGCAGGTAGCAGACGGCGCACGCAAGACATTTGAGCAACAGAAACAAAGCGCCGAGGCGCTCAATGACAAAGCCATTCAATACCAGCTGGTCCGTGGCGAAGCCGACCAAAGCCGCGACCTCTATTCCAGATTGCAAAGCCGTCTTAAAGAAGCTGGTGTGCTTGAGGGTCTCCGTTCCAGCAACATTACGGTCGTCGAGCCCGGCCGCGTTCCCGCGCGGCCCAGCTCGCCGAGTCCCATGTTGCTTCTACTTGCGGTCTTATTCGGCGGACCCTTCATAGGAGTCGCATGCATCTTCTGCGTCGACATTATGGACAAAAAAATTGGCGATCCAAGAGCGATCGCGGATCGATTTGGCATCAACTTCCTCGGCGCACTCCCTTTCGACGTGACTAAACCGTCGAGGAAGATCGCCGCCTCCAGTCAGCCTTCGGTATCATCCATTTTCACGATAGTCCGTCCGCAATCGCCCTATAGCGAGGCTCTTCGTTCGGTGCGAACGGCTTTGCTGTTCGCCACAAACAGCCCGGCACAGGTCGTGCTCGTTACCAGTGCGGCCCAGCAGGAAGGCAAAAGCACGACGGCCGCGAACCTTGCCGTTCAATTGGCGCAACAAGGAAAGAGAGTTTTGCTTGTTGATGCTGATTTTCGAAGCAAGACCGCGAGACTGGACGGTGAGCAATATCAAGCTGAAGGCCTGAGTGCCATCCTCGGCCAGGATACTGATCCCATTTTGTCTCTGACACAGCAGATTCCACAAGTAAAGGGACTTTATTTCATCCCGTCAGGTCCTCTGCCAACACATCCATCTGAGATGCTTGGATCCGACCGGATGCGTAACCTCATCGAGCTTTTTCGCAAGTCATTCGACTTCATCCTGATGGACACGGCACCCGTACTTCCTGTCACCGATTCCGTAGTTCTCTCTTCCCTTGCGGATCAAGTGTTGCTGGTCGCTCGTTACGGCACCACGGAGGTTACAGACCTCGATCGCAGTTATCAATTGCTGCAGTTGCGGGCGCCACGCGCTTCTATCAGCGTGATTCTCAACGGAGTAAAACAAGGTGCGTCAAAAGACCATATCAATCTGCAGTTCGCTTCAAACGTCAACAATCTGAAAGGACTCGCAAATGTATAAGGGGCTCTTCATAGTTGTATCTCTAATCGCCTGCGCTCCGGGAATGATCCATAGCATCGCTGACGCACAAACACCCACCCCAGCTGAAAGCTTGCTCATAGGGCCGGGAGATATGCTTCATGTTCAGGTGTATGACACCCCACAGTTTGAGCAGCACCCTCGTGTCAGTGACTCGGGCGATGTTCCATTATTGTTTCTTGGAGATGTGCGCGTTGTCGGAGAAACTCCGGCGCAGGCGGCCGACACGATCTCAGCCAGGCTCGTATCCAGCGCTCTGATGCTTCATCCCCAGGTAAGTGTGCTCATAGAGCAGTTCGCGACACAGGATGTTTCAATTCTTGGTCAGGTCGATAAGCCCGGGGCCTATCCAATCGGGACTCCTCGTTCCATCTTTGCGGTACTGAGCATGGCCGGCGGGCTTGACGCGACTGCCGATCGTCATGTCATCGTTCGACGCCGAGGCAGCCTGGGCGCACAAGTGACTTTCTTCGTGGCGAACACACCCAACGGCGGCATCGCAAACGATCTCGAAATCTATCCGGGAGACACGGTCATTGTGCCCAAAGTTGGCTTCGTATACGTCCTCGGAGACGTCGCTCGTCCCGGCGGCTACGCGCTTACGAGCAATGATGCAAACATAACGGTCCTCGCCGCACTGGCAGAGGCGGGGTCTACCAACCGAACCGCGGTCCTTTCAAATGTCAGGCTGTTGCGTAAGACAGATACCGGCTACATGGTGGCGTCCGTGAATATCGGAGCCATACAGGTCGGCAAGTCACCGGATGTCGCGTTACAACCCAACGACATTCTCTTTATTCCCTTCAGCTACTCGAAGAACTTCGTTCTGAACGCAGCAGCGTTGGCGACATCGGCCTCCAGTGCCGCGCTGTTCATCCCGTAGCACCCAAGTGGCAAAGACGGACACAACCATGACGAACGTCAACAACATTGAGCGCCGAGCACTAAGCGAAGACTCCGGGGCAATGTCCGAGAGCGGTTCGGATTCGGTGCTGCCACATCTGTTGACCTATGGAATTGTTTTCGTCCTTATCTTTTTCGTCATGGGTGGCTATCTCCCTACACCCTCCACTCGCGTCAGTTCATTGCAGGCAACATCCAGCAGTTCCGACACTATCTTCGGTCAGATCTTTCAGGCTGGCACATGGTTACTCGCGTCGATCTTGATGTTGCGATACCGAAAGCACATTGTGCAGCTTTGCCTGCAAATGAAGACGATCGTTGCCCTGTCCGTATTGGCGGTCATGTCTGCCGCCTGGTCGCTTGACCCCATAAATACAATTCGACGGGGTGTCTTTCTTTTTCTCGGGACTATGTTCGCCTTCTACTTAGTCCGCCGCTTCGGCGTTGAAGAGCTTGCCCAGATTGTAGTGCTTACGGGCGTCGTTGCTGGCATCGCCGGAATCCTCGTCTCCATTGCACTACCTTCCTACGGACGTGACAACTTCAACGGCGGAGCATGGCAAGGTATCTTTCGCTCCAAAAATGGTTGCGCGCAAATCATGCTCTTCTTTTTTTCGGCTGCTGTCTGTTTTCGTTTTCGTTCTCCTGGAATGCGCCGACTGCGACTGCTTCTTTACCCCATCACAGCCCTTCTGATCGTGATGTCGAAAGCGGCGACAGCTTACATGATGGTTCCCGGGCTTCTATTGTTGATTGCATTCCTTACCGGACTTCGTCGTTACGATCGCCGCAACAAGGTTTTTATCGTTGGTGCCGCCGTCGTTCTGCTTATTGCCGGCACGCTCGTCATGCCGTATGTGATGCCTATCTTGCTCGGCCTGATCGGTAAAGATCCGGAAATGAGCGGAAGATTACCCTTATGGAAAGCCGTTATTACTTCCGCTCTTAAGCGCCCACTTCTGGGATATGGTTACGCAGCATTCTGGACCGGGCTTCGTGGCGAGTCACTCAACATCTACATGGCCACCCACTTTGAGATCTACCAGGCGCAAAACGGCATTCTGGAAGTATGGCTCGAGCTGGGTCTAGTCGGCGTGGTATTGGTGGTCTCGACATTTCTTCGAGCGGCCAAGGATGCCATGATCTGTCTCCAACATGGCTACTCTCCCATCACCAATTGGTACATAGCCATGTTTGGGCTCACACTTATTTACAACATTGATGAAACGTTTCTCGCATCGGCCCATTCCCTGCCCTGGCTCCTCTATATCGTGGCATGCACAGGGCTCGCTGATCGCGCTCGTCAAATTCGCGCGGCGGCCCTGAATGAATCGCTCCGCAGCGTTGTGCCCATATCCACCTCCCACAACCGGCAATGGCCTTCGCCGGTAGCGATCTAAGAAGCATGCAAGGAGACTTACCTGACATGTCACGCGTCTATCACCTTCTCACCGAGTCCGAACCTTTCTCCGAGTACAACGGAGGAGCCATCTCTCGATGGGTCGCCAACGTCATTCGTTTTGACGACGACGCAATCGTGCTCGCTCCCTCCAGCGACCAGAGTTGGGGATTCGATCCTCTTCGCGTCATCGATATTCCCGCTCTCATTAGTCACAAGCGCCTGATTGAAAACGGCGGACACTATCTTCCGTGGTTCGTCCGCCTTTGGATGCTAAGAGGAATCCTTCAGCCCGCACTCATGGCGCTCGAGCCCGGAGATACCGTCTGGGTCCACAGCCGTCCGGAGTTTGCTGCCGCAATTACTGATTTCGTCCACGCTCGTGGAGCAAAACTGATTCTGCATCTACATAACTCTCACTTAGTAGAATGGTCCACCCGTGTTACGACTGCGGTCTATGCCGATTGCTATGTCTTCAACAGCCGCTTTCTTGAAGAAGAAGCGCTGGCAAAGTTCCCAAACCTTGGGCAAACTGCTGTCCTGGTCAACGGTGCAGACGAGCAGATGTTTTATCCATCTGATGATTTGAAGCGGCAGAACGCTGTTCCAACCGTGCTCTTTGCGAGCAGGCTCGTTCCAGACAAAGGTTTGCATATCTTTATGGATGCAATGCGAATTCTTGGGGAAAGAAATATCCCTCTACAGGGAGTCGTCGTCGGTAGCTCCGGTTTCGGAGGCAGCACGCCAACCCCGTACCTTCTCAAGATGCAGGCAACGACACCTCCCAATGTTCGATTCGAACCTTACTGCGCAGGCGCGCCTCTGGCTAAGCGTTTTCGTGAATCCGATATCTATTGCCTTCCTGCGTGCTGGAATGATCCGTTCCCCCTTACAGTGCTTGAGGCCATGGCAAGCGGAGTTCCGGTTGTTGCGAGCAGGAGTGGAGGAATTCCCACACAGCTTGCCGAAGGCGGAGGATTGTTAGTCGCACGCAACTCCGTTGAAGAATTGACCGCTGCGTTGGCTGAACTCGCGACGAATCCTCAGCGCCGTCAGGTACTGGGACGCGAAGGCCTCGCCTCATTCCAGCGCAACTTCACATGGAAGATAATCCACAACACCTATCGCAGCATTCTCGCTAGTAAAGGGTTAGCTCCGGTCGATGTCGCAGAGGGGCAATGGTGCGTTCCAGCATGATGACCCGTAGAAGTTTCATCAATACCT
>Ga0302305_1001921_pt1 | contig 11928 bp, 15 predicted proteins | sample III_Palsa_E2_3_FD_198764 | JGI IMG/M metagenome (GOLD analysis project Ga0302305, IMG submission 198764) | Peat permafrost microbial communities from Stordalen Mire near Abisko, Sweden - III_Palsa_E2_3 | ecosystem: Environmental > Terrestrial > Soil > Palsa > Peat permafrost | place: Sweden... | reverse complement strand
GACGGCGAAGAGTTTCCGAGTGCTGGCCATACTTTGAGCAGATACTGCATCTGCCGCCCGAAGAACATTCAAGATGTCGAGCCAGCCTTCGGAGAATTTACGGGGCCGATCTGGAATCATCACGACCCGGACCACGAGGGCGCGCAAAGCGATGAAGAGTTTGCTTCTGGCAAGTTGCGCAATCCGGAGCCGGTACAGTGAGCCTACTTACAATGGAGGGCGGTCGCGGCAAGGACATTCGCGAGGTGTTCGACCGGGCCATGGTCGACTTGGACAACATTGAAGGTGTCGTCATCCTCGTGCAGCGCAAAGGTGACGGCGTGCGATGGCACGCGCCGGATTCGATGAGGCTGGAATCCATGATCTTCTACTTGTGGTCTGTACTGTCACAGTTCGGACTGATGGCGGCGGGAAAATTTTAGTCCTTGTCGTCGCTTTTCGAGTTACCGAACGCCCATTGTCCGTAACCTCCCGACAGCACCAGTAAGCCGCCGAGAATGTCCTGCAAGCCGTAACTGGTGTTTTGCTCGACCTTGCCGAGTCCAATCACCGTGGCAAGACCCGCGAGCAGGACGAGCAGGAGTATCCCGAAGATCATCTTGAGGAACGGGAGCCAGCCTGGGTTGGGCGGATTCGGAAGTTTAGGCATCATCCCACTCCGGCAATTCCAGGTGGTGTCCTAATTTGAATTGCTCATCCTTGGGTAGCGGCATTGAGCGTGCTCCTGATCCATTCGGACACGGTCTGCTTGCTGGACTTCGCCGCCGACTCTACGCGTTTTAGGGAGTCCGCTGTGAATCGAACCTGAACGGTCTTTCCTTTGGCCTCACCTTTGGCGAGTTTGGGCCGTCCGACTTTCTTCGGCTTGGACTTAGGCTTGGGTTCTGGCATGGCTCTGTATCTCCTGCATGATGGCGGCTTGTACGGCAGTCTTAGGCGATACAGCCGGGGAAATGTGTAGCACCGTCACATGGCGCTTGGGGTGCTTGGGATCGTCCGTATCGTGCGACCAGGCGTAGGCTCTGTGGGTCTTGGGATGGCCGCGCAGGTCGAAGACTTCCACCACCCCATCCCATATCGTCTGCCCCTGCCAAGTTTCTTTCACAGGCACAGATTCACGGTGCGTAGCTTCCGCACCGTGGAGTTCGTGAATCACGCTCTGGAGTTCTTCTATATTCGTCATCCCGCAGCCTCCACAAGCTCTCCGATGCTCCACTGAGTGTTAGCGACACCCGCAGCCATCGCTGGGGTGCAGCGGAGGGTGTTGTGGCGCTTTACGAAGTTGTAGAACGCGAAGTGAAGTCCAACCGCTGCCTCAAAGTTCTCGCGCTTCTTGCTGAAAGCCAGTGTAAGGCGGGTGAGACGGCGCATGTGGAGCCGGGTCGTCGCGTTGAGGCGTTCGATGTAGCTGGTAGAAATCAAGTCCTGATCTGGCTGGCCTGTAAAGGTTGATTTGTAGGAGGAGAGAACGCCGTTGGTGCTGTACTTGCGCTCGCCAAAGGCCATCGTCCCGTATACCTTGACGATCTGACCATAGTCCACATCGTTACCGAAGGAAGCCTCTACAGCCTTCGCGTAACCGTGGAACCCGTCGCTGGTAAGCTGGACGCGATTTGCGAGACGCGAGGACAAATCCTGCATGAATACCTTGGCGGTCTGGCTGTTGCGTTCGCCAACCTTGAAAGCCGGAACCAGCTTCGTATCCGCGTCGATAGCACACCACGTCCAGACGGAACCAACTTCTAAACTGTCACCATGCTTGACGCTGCGTTGCTTCTTGCCGACAAAGCCCCAAATCTCATCAACCTCCAAGCGGTTGCAGGACAAGTCGCGCATCTTGGTATCCATGAGAGAGGTGCAACCCTGTCCGACCTTCACACCAAGCCGCATGATGGTATCGCGATGAACGCCTGTCATGCGCTCAATGGAACGAATGCTGGAACCCTCAGTGAGGGCGCCGATGATTGCGATTTTCTTGTCCGTGTTGAGTACGTTTGCCATGCCGTCCCTCTATGTAATTACTGTACTACATAAATACAGTGTGCGTCAAGGGTTTTTGTAGTACGATTTTTGAATCATGCTGAAAAGACTGGTCTCTAAATACTGGCCGATGATCGCGTTCCTCCTCTTCATTGGAGCAATTCTTGGCATGTCCCGCTATGCAGAACACCGCAAGGCAGAGAATCAAGAAAATACTCAGGCGAGTAGTCCACAGGGTACGGTCACCCCAAATGATGCAAGCAAGAGCACCGAGAATGCAGATAAAGCCAAGCATCGTCCAGATTTCATTGATACGTTCGCATGGCCGGAGGGTGCAACGGTATGGGCTTTGTTCTTGACTCTTATCGTTATCGCTTGGCAATCGGCTGAAACCCGTGCGGCGGCTCAAGCTACAGTTGCCAGCGTGGAAGCAGTTGATCGGCAAGCCGATGTAATGGAGAAGACTCTTGTACTTCAATTCCGCCCCAAGATTATCGTTCGATGCGGAGACGTTCACACCTCGAACGTTGCGAGAATAGGTGAATTGCCCGTTGGAATTCTGGATTTCACCGTAGCTAACACCGGCGGTTCTGGCGCTAAAGTTCTCACATGTGAAGTTGAAGTCTTGGCTTTTATTACTCCACCAAGCCCGATGTTTTGCCATTCTCACCAATTTCCAAGCTTCGAGTTGAAGCCGGGAGAATCTACTCCCCACTGGGCGGAGCTTCGAGGTGATGTAAATGAGGCGATCCGTTTGGTTGACTCGCTGCATCCCGGAACTATCGGACGTTCTCAGGCCAAGCACATCTACTTTGTGGGGGTTATTTGGTATGAAGATCGTATTGGCATCAGGCGAAGTATGGCGTTCAGCCGCCGTTATAACGCCGACCTGAAAAGGTTCATTGAAGTACCCGACCCCGACCGCGAATATTCCGACTAAGGCCAGAATCCAAATTAGGACACTACCAGAGTCCAACCCTAAACCACCTGCCCTGAATACTTTGCACAACTCTAACCCGGATGCGACAACTCCTCATCCCCCTATCCCCTCAATCATCCGTCAAAAACCCAAATACAAGCCTCCACGCATCTGCCTCAATACCTCTCTCCACAACCATTTTCCGTACACTGATCTGATGGACAAGTTTGTAATCCGCGGCGGCAACCCGCTTCTCGGCACCATCAAAATCTCTGGAGCCAAGAACTCCGCGCTCCCCTGCATGGCCGCCGCCATCCTCACCGAAGACGAGGTCATCCTCGAAAACATCCCCCAGGTCCAGGACATCGAGACCGAGCGCAAGCTCCTCACCTCCATGGGAGCCGAAGTCGAGCTCGGCTACGGCCGCGCCCAGCATCGCACCTCCATCAAGTGCGCCGTCCTGTCCGACCCCGTCGCCAAGTACGAAATCGTCAAGACCATGCGCGCCAGCTCGCTCGTCCTCGGCCCGCTCGTCGCCCGCACCGGCATCGCCCGCGTCGCCATGCCCGGCGGCTGCGCCATCGGCGGCCGCCCCATCGACCTCCACATCAAGGGCCTCGAAGCCATGGGCGCAACCATCACCCAGGAGCACGGCTATCTCGAAGCCCGCACCGACCGCCTCAAGGGCGCGCACATCGTCTTCGACAAAATCACCGTCACCGGCACCGAAGACCTCCTCATGGCCGCAACCCTCGCCGACGGAGAATCCCTCTTCGAGAACTGCGCCCGCGAGCCCGAGGTCACCGACCTCGCCGCTCTTCTTATCGCCATGGGAGCCAACATCGAAGGCGCCGGCACCTCCACCATCCGCATCAAGGGCGTCGCCAAACTCCACGGCGCTCGCCATCGCATCAACCCCGACCGCATCGAAGCCGGCACCTTCCTCATCGCCGGGGCCATCACCGGCGGCGACCTCAACGTAGACTGCCTCAACCCCGAGCACCTCGGCTCGCTCCTCAGCAAGCTGCAGGAGTGCGGCGTCAAGCTCGAGGTCGGCAAAGACAGCATCCGCGTCCGCTCGGAAGGCGCAACCTCACTCAAGGCAGCCGACATCACCACCGAAGAGTACCCCGGCTTCCCCACCGACATGCAGGCCCAGTTCATGGCCTTCCTCACTCAGTGCGATGGCACCTCGAACGTCACGGAAAACATCTTCGAAAACCGCTTCATGCACGTCAGCGAACTCAACCGCATGGGCGCCAATATCACCGTCGCAGGACGCACCGCCACAGTCCGCGGTGGCACTCCCCTCCAGTCCGCCGCCGTCATGTGCTCCGACCTCCGCGCCTCAGCCGCGCTAGTCCTGGCAGCACTAGTAGCCGATGGCGAAAGCATCCTCGACCGCGTCTACCACATGGATCGCGGCTACGAACGCATGGAAGAAAAGCTCCGCAACGTAGGCGCCCAGATCCGCCGCATGGGCGAAGTCTTCGGCAAAAAATAACCCGCCCAGACATTCCCCCAGCCGCGCAAAGACTATCCCCTCGCAACCGTCATCCTGAGCGAAGCGTCTTGCGGCTTTATGCAAGACGCGCAGTCGAAGGACCTGCCATACCCTTCGCGCCCGCAATACATCCCCGGGCTTTCGGCCACGACAGTCTCGCAGGATCACCACGAACTGTAGTCGTTACTGCCTACTCTTTCTTCTCATCCGCAACCGGAGCAACCCCAGCCATCCGCGTGAACCACGTCTCGTGGTTCACGTTCTCCCAATCCACGGCGGTCACTTTATCCAGAGTCACCCCACTCTGGCTCTGCGGCGCATGAACCGTCGGCTGCTCGCCCAGAGCTGTCCGGATAAAGAAGTTCTCCTCCACCGGATTCACCACAAACCAAGCCGTAGTCGCAGTCTTCCCATCACCCGAATCAAAGATCGACTTCACCAGCGCGCCTTCAATCGCGCGTTCTCTCTCCGCTTCGCTCCATCGACCCATCTTGTCCAACACCCTCGCCGCCAGCAAATGCGCTTCCGGGTCCGCCATATTGCGATCGATCGCCGCCTCAGCCGCCGTCAGCGCTGCATCCAGCTTGCCGCTTTCCGTATCCCCAACGGCCTTGTTGTAATCCACTCGCGACGCAAACCCGGCATTCAAGCCACCTGTAACCGCGGCCACCCGGAACGCACGCCAGTCCAGCGAGAAATCGCCACCAGTCACCTGCGCCTTCATCGCCTCATATTGTTGCTTCGCCGCTGTGGCATCCTCGGGCTGCTGCGCTGTCATCGTGCTGGCCACCATCACACCCGCCATCAACAGCAGTAGGGTCTTCCAGGAAGAAATCTTCATCGCGTGCCTCCGTGCCACAAATTCTACGCGCCTCCATCCGCTCCCGCATCCTCACAACTTCCACCCTCAACGCCTATAATCGACCCAATGCGGTCTCTGTCGAAGCTCCTCGCCCTGTCCTTCGCTCTCTTGGGCGTCTTCGTCTCTGTCCCTACCCGCGCCCAGCAGTCCGGCGGCCGTGTCGTCCTTGTCCTACCCTTCGACAACCGCTCCGGCAACCCCTCGCTCAACTGGATCGGCGACTCCTTCCCCGACACCCTCAACAAGCGTCTCGACTCCGCCGGCTTCCTCACCATCTCCCACGACGACCGCACCTTCGCGCTCGATCACCTCGGCCTGCCCGCAGACTTTCGCCCCTCCCGCGCCACCACCATCCGCATCGCCCAGCAGCTTGACGCCAACTACGTCATCGTCGGCAGCTTCAACGTCTCCGCCGACCACATCAACATCCAGGCCCAGGTCCTCTCCGTCGACGAACTCCGTCTCTCCCCACCCGTAGAAGACAGCTCCGAACTCTCCCGCCTCTTCGACGTCGAAAACGCCATTGCCTGGAAGGTCGCCCACACCATCGACCCCCACTTCAGCGTCGCGGAAAGCACCTTCCTCGCAGCTCCCGGCGCAGTCCCGCTCCCTGCCTTCGAGAACTACATCCGCGGCACCAACGCGCCCACGGCCGACGAACGCATCAAGCGCCTCCACGACGCCGTCTCCGTCGCTCCCACCTACTCCGCCGCTCTTCTAGCCCTCGGCAAAGAGCAGTACACCGCCCGCGACTACACCGCCGCCGACGCAACGCTCTCCAAGGTCCCTCAGTCTGATCGTCTCGCCCTCGAAGCCAACTTCTACCTCGGCCTCGCCCGCTTCAACTCCGCCAACTACGCCGGCGCAGAAGTGGCCTTCAGCTTCGTCTCCCAACATCTCCCACTCCCGGAAGTCGTCAACGATCAGGCTGTAGCCCTCAGCCGTCAGGGCAAAGATGGAACCGCCTTCTTCCAACGCGCCACCGCAGCCGACCCCTCCGACGAGGACTACCACTACAACCTCGCCATCGCCTTCTTCCGTCGCGGAGACACCGTCAGCGCCCTCCAGGAAGCCGACGCTGCTCTCAAGCTCAAGCCCAAAGACAACGAAGCCGGAGCACTCCGCGCTCACCTCAGCCTCGTCGCTCCCGGCACCAAGCTCGCCGAAAACGCCAGCACCGGCTTCAGTCCCGTCGAACGCATCCGACGCAACTACTCTGAAACCGGCTTCCGTCAGGCCGCCTTCCAGCTGGACCAGATGCGTGCCGCCCGCATGGCGACCCTCCCTCCCGCACAACAGGCCCAGCAGTACACAGACTCCGGCCGCGACTACTTCAGCAAAGGCCTCCTTCCCGAAGCCGAACAAGAATTCCAGTCCGCCCTCGCCGCCGATCCCAACAACGCCGCAGCCCACGCCGGTCTGGCCCAGATCCGTGAAGCCAGCGGCAACTCCGCCGAAGCCCGCACCGAAGCCAACACCTCGCTCCACCTGCGTCCCACAGCCGCAGCATTCCTCGTCCTCGCCCGGCTCGATCTAGCCGCCAACAACCTCCCCACCGCCGCCAGCGACGTCTCTCAGGCCCTCCACGTAGAGCCAACCAACACCGCAGCCCTCGCCATGCGCCAGAACCTCCAGCAGCGCGGCCAGTCCCTCCCATGATCCTCCTCCTGCTCTCGCCAGACGCCGCAATCCTCCTCGCCACCGTCGGCATCCTGCTCATCTACCTCGAACTCAACCGCCCCGGTCTCATCTTTCCCGGCGCCATCGGCCTTCTGCTCACCCTTCTGGCCATCGCCGCGCTTCTCCCGCAACACTTCAACCCCATCGCGCTCGTCCTGATCGCCTGCGCCGTCCTCCTCCTCGGGTTCGATCTACTCCACCCCACACCCCGTTTTGTACCTCTGGTCACCGCGGCAATCCTCACCCTGGGCTTCTTTTTCCTGCTCAAATACCCCACCACCCAACTCGTCCACCTGCCCGTCGCCGCCTCCTGTGGACTCATCCTCGGCGCAGGAACCTCACTACTCACTCGCGTTGCACGCCGCGCCCGTGCCAACAAAGGTTTAGACTTAGAACGAGCGCGTACTTCGCGCCCCGGAGCCTCCCAGTCTTGATTCGTAATGTATCGTTCGTCCTTGCCGCCGCTCTTCTAGGTTCGTTTGTCAGCGCTGGCGCCCAGCAAACGCCGCCCCCCACTTTTCTCGACAAGCAGCTCGCCCGCATGGATCTCGGCATCAGCGGAGCTGGCCTGTTCACTCCCACCGTGTCCGGCCCCGTCAATCCAAAGGGCGTTGCCCCTGTTGGCGACGACTTCCTGACCGTCAACGCCTCAAACACAGTTGGCGTGCTCGTCAATCTGCGCTACGTTGTCAAACCCTATGTCGGCGCAGAGTTCAACTACACCTACGCTCGCTACACCGAAAACTTCTCCTATCCGCCACCGACCCTTGGCGTACAGACCCAGTCCAACGAGTACTCCGTTGGCTACCTCGTAACCCCTCCGCACACCTTCTTGGGCCTGCAACCCTTCGCCTCTGCAGGTGTGGGCACCATGGAGTTCAAACCCACGCCGCACGGCGGCCAGAGCCTCGATAAGCAGGCCCGCATGGTCTACTACTACTCCGTCGGCCTGCAGACAGACATCTCTCCCCACTTCGGCGTCCGTGCCGCTTTCCGTCAGGCCTTCTTCCTCGCGCCAGACTTCGGCCAGAACTACTTCACCATCAATCAGCACACCTCAACCTACGAACCCACGGCCGGCTTCTACCTGCGTTTCTAAACTCTCGTTGCAAGCCCCCTAAGAGGTCCCGGATACCCATGAGTCACCTTCTCGACGACGATGATGACGACCTCCACGGTCACCAGAATCACCGCGAACTGACGCTGAGCCCCAGCGCCATCATGGGTATTTTCTTTGCCCTCGCTCTGAGCTGGGCGCTCTTCTTCGGCTTCGGCTACAACATGGGCAACAAGAGCAAGCAGGCTGCTGCCATCACCACCGATAACTCGGACAACAGCTCGTCGGCCCCGAACTTCAACTCCTTCAAACCCTCCCCCGGTTCGCCCACCGGCTCCACCTCCGGAATCTCCAGTGTCCCCGTCAACTCCGGCTCCGGCCCTGTCACCACCATCCCCCCCGCCGCGACCTCACACACCACCCCTGACGCCACCGAAGACACACCCACCGCCCCGGCAAAATCAACCCCAGCCCCTGCCCCCATCACACTCCATCCTGCTCAGCCCACCGCCGCACCGCCGCAGCCTTCCAGTTCTGCCTCCACGGCAACCGGCAGCTTCGTCGTCCAGATAGCCGCCGTCTCGCATCAGGAAGACGCAGACCTGCTCGTAGGCGCACTCCGTGGCAAGGGCTACTCCGTCACAGCACACACCGAACCCGACAAGCTGGTCCACATCCAGGTCGGCCCCTTCAACAACCACAAAGACGCCGACGCCATGCGCCAGCGCCTACTTTCCGACGGCTACAACGCCATCGTCAAGTAGCAAAGCAGCGCTTCCTTTACGTTCTCAACCCACCCACAAAACTGTCATCCTGAGCGAAGCGTCTTGCGGCTTTATGCAAGACGCGCAGTCGAAGGACCCGCCATGCCCCCCGTACAAGCAACACAGCCCCGGGCTTTCAGCCACAACCCTCAAACCCTAACAACTAAAAACTAACAACTCCCTACTACTCCGCCAGCGCAAGCTCCATCGAACTACGCACCGCCGCCATCAACTCCTCACGGCTCGCATAATCCTTCGGTTCCACCACCGGCAGAAACCGCACCACCGCCTCACCCGGCACAATCTTCAAACTCCCTTTACGCATCATCCGCTCGGTCCCGCGAATCACCACCGGGATCATCGGCGCTCCCGTCTCAGCCGCCAGAAAAAACGCGCCTTTCTTGAACGGCAGCAGCTTCCCATCCGGCGACCGCGTCCCTTCCGGAAACACCATAATGTGCAGCCCACACCGCAGCGCATCCGCCGCAGCAGCCACGCTCCTCTGCGCTTCCTCACGCGAGTGCCCACGAGACACCGGCACAAACTTACCCATCCGCATCGCCGTCCCCAGCAGCGGAATCTTCATCAGCGACTTCTTCAAAAACACGCTCGTCATCCCCGGAATCGACGGCAACAACACCGGCGGATCAAGGTTCGACACATGGTTGCTCATGAAGATGCACGACACCCCCGCCGGAACATTCTCCAGCCCCTCAACCCGGACCCGAATCCCAGCCGCCTTCAACCCCAGGCGGATCGAACCCATACCCCACCGGTACATCGTGCGAAAGTTACCCCGCAACGCCGACCACGGAATCCCCACCAGCGCCGCCGGCACACCCAGGAACACAAACACAAACAGCATTTTCAAAGAAGCAAACATACCCATCCAGAATATCGTGCCAAGTACAATCTAGGTTCAATCGTTCATGAACCAACCAGCCACATTCTCGATCCGAACCGCAACCCCAGCCGACATACCAGCTCTCCACGCTCTGATCGAACTATCCGTCCGTAACCTACAGCAGCACGACTACACGCCTCAGCAAATCGAAGGCGCGCTCGGCCATGCCCTTGGCCTCGATACCCAACTCATCGAAGACGCAACCTACTTCATCGCCGAGCCCATCGATAGCCCCGGCCAACTAGCAGGCTGTGGCGGCTGGAGCTACCGCAAAACCCTCTTCGGCAGCGACCACGGCCCCAATCGCGAAACATCTTTTCTCGACCCCACCACCGACGCCGCCAAGATCCGCGCCATCTTCATTCATCCCAAATACGCCCGCAAGGGCCTCGGCACCCGCATACTTGCCCACTGCGAAGCCGCCGCTCAAGCAGCCGGTTTCCGCCGCTTAACCATGGGTTCAACCCTAACCGGCGTCCCGCTCTACACCCTCAAGGGTTACAGCCCCATCGAACGAGTCTCAGTGCCACTGCCCAACGGCGAAAGTCTGCCAATCATCGTCATGGATAGAGCATTGGGTTGATGCATCCCGTTCCCGGCAGATCAAAAAAACACAATCCAATATAAGCAGCACGACTACAGTAACTCCATGCCCAACAGCGCAACCACCCTCAATCTCTGGAAGAAACATCTAGGCAGCGTCCCCGACTCCGTCTGGGATCAAACCGAGCTTGAAATTCTGATCCTCGCCGACAACAATCTCTCCGAAGTCTCCGAAAGCATCAACCGCCTACAGTCCCTCCGCACCCTCGACCTAGGACACAACCAGTTAACCTCGCTACCAGAAGGCCTCGGCCATCTCTCCGCCCTCAAAGACTTCCTCTACCTCCACGACAACCGCCTCACATCCTTGCCGCCATCCCTGCAGTCGCTCACCCACCTGCGCTACCTCAACATCGGCGAAAACGCTTTTGAAATCTTTCCCGAATGCATCTCCGGCATCGCACGCCTCATCGAACTCCGAGCCTCAGACAACGCCCTCACTTCGCTCCCCGAATCCATCGGTAAACTCTCCAGCCTGCGCGAGCTTCATCTCCGCAACAACAAGCTGTCGTCCTTGCCGGAATCAATCGCCGCCATGCAAGAGCTACGCCACATCGACCTACGCGGCAACCCCATCCACCACCTCCCCGAAAGCCTCACGCAACTACCCCGGCTAGAAAAGCTCGACCTCCGCTGGGTCCCCACCCTCACTCCTCCAGCCTGGTTCAACGACCTCGAAGCCAAAGGCTGCATCGTCTACCGCTAGATTATTTTCACCGTCGGAGTAGTCGTTTTGTCTCTGCTTCTAGGTACCCCAGGGCTTCAGCCTTGGGTCTCATGGCCCGCCCCAAAACTGGGCTTTAGCCCCTGGGGTACGCTCTCTCTTCGAGGCTGCACCATCTATGAAAAGGATCTAAGCTATCCCTTACCCTGCCAGCGCTTCAATCGCCTTCGGCAGCTTCGTATAAATTCCCCCAAACCCGCCATTCGACAAAATCGCCACCACATCCCCCGCCTTCACTCGCGGCGACATCTCCGCCACAATCGCATCCGCATCCACGCACAACACCGCTGGCACGCCCTTCACCTTCAGCGCATCGATCACATGCTCCGGCTCCAACCGCTCCAACACCGGTATCGCCTCGCTCTTGAACACTCCCGCCAGCACAACTTCATCCGCAATCGCCAGGCTCTCCACCAGCTCTCGCTCAAACACATTCCGCCGCAACGTATTCGACCGCGGCTCCAACACCGCCCACAACCGCCGTCCCGCATAAGCGCTCTTCAACGCCCGCAGCGTCTCGCGAATCGCCGTCGGGTGATGCGCAAAGTCATCAATCACCGTGATGCCATTCACCTCGGCCTTCACCTCCAGCCGACGCTTCACACTTTTAAAAGTAGCCAACGCCGCAACAATCGCTTCCACCGGAACACCCTGCCCAGCCGCCAGCGCAGCCGCAGCCGTGGCATTCAGAGCGTTGTGTTCCCCCGCCATCGGCAGCTTCAACCGCGCAAACTCAACGCCCCCACGCAGCAGCGTCCAGCTCGTCGTCGACCCCTCATGGCGCATCTCCACAGCCTGCCAGTAGGACTCCTTCCCAAACCCATACCGCTCCACGCTACAGAAAGCCTTCGCCGCGCACTCGGTCACATTCTCACTGCCATCAAACGCCACCAGCCGCCCACGCCGCGGAATCAAGTTCACCAGCCGCTTG
>Ga0302305_1001915_pt1 | contig 11939 bp, 12 predicted proteins | sample III_Palsa_E2_3_FD_198764 | JGI IMG/M metagenome (GOLD analysis project Ga0302305, IMG submission 198764) | Peat permafrost microbial communities from Stordalen Mire near Abisko, Sweden - III_Palsa_E2_3 | ecosystem: Environmental > Terrestrial > Soil > Palsa > Peat permafrost | place: Sweden... | reverse complement strand
GCCAGCATCAGGTCGCCGTCGAGCTGCAGCTTGCCGGTCATGAACGCGGTCATGCCGTTGAGCTCGCCCTTCATCAGCGCGATGAGGTCGTCGTCTTCCATGGTCAGGGTGACGTCCGGGCTGCCGGCGGTGCCGGCGGCAACGGTGGCGGCGCCGCCCTTGATGGTGACGTAGTGCGGTGCGGAGGTGTTGAACTGGATCACCGCATCGGTGCCGGCGGCGGCATCGGCGTTGAGGGCGGTGGGCAACTTCTGCAGCAGGTCGGCTACGCTCATTGTCTTTCTCGTCTTTCTCCAAAAAGGGACTGGGATCGTAACCCCGGCGGTGCGCAGTGGCAATGATTCCAGCGCCACAAGGTAATGGCGCTTACTTGGCACTTATCGGGTGGTCTGGAGGCTCTGGCGCAACAGCGCGGCCGCCCCCGGAGCCAGCAGCACCGGGTTCACCGAGCTGCGATAGAGGCGGCCAGCGGCATGCAGTTGCGCCGCCACTGCGCTGTGATGCTGATGGTCGAGGACCACGAAGTCGCGCCCCTCTTCCAGCCGCGGCAGCAGGCGCTTGAAGGCGCGAAAGGAGCTGCCCTTGTCCAGCCCCAGTTCGGTGTCCAGTTCACGCAGGCTGAACCAGCCGGCGTAATCGTCACTACCGTGCGCCCCCGGGGGGGTCATGCCGGCTCTTCGGCAGCCAGCAGGAAGTGGGCCCGCGCCAACGCCACCGGCTTGGCGGGATCGGCCTGCCAGCAGCGGATCTGCACCTGGGCCACGCGCCGGCCGAGGCGTTCCACGGCGCAGCTGGCCCATGCGTCCTCGGCATGGGCCGAGCGCAGGTAGTCGATGGAGAAATCGATGCTTTTCGGCACGCGCTGCTCGTCCAGCATCAGCAGCAGGTGCATCAGGGCGGCGCTTTCCATGAAGCTGGCCACCACGCCGCCATGGATGGCCGGCAGGGCCGAGTTGCCGATCAGCGAGGGCTTGAACGGCAGATGCAGCACGGGGGCGGCGGGTTCGTGCATATCGACGCGCAACCCCAGGTAGGCGACATAGGGCACCAGGCCCAGCAGGGCGCTGCAATCCCGGCGCTCGCGCGCCAGCCGGCGGGCTTCTTCCATGGTCATGGCGGGGCTCATTGCAGGCCGCTCCGCTCGCTTTTCTCGCCGGGCCGGCCGGTGCGCATGAAGGTGGCCAGGCTGCTGGCCACCGGGGCGGCCGGATCGTCCTGCCAGACGCTGGCGCGGAGGAAGGCAATCTGCTCGGTGAGGCGATAGCACTCGGCGCGGCACCACAGGTCCTTGCCGGGGCGGGAGGGGCGCAGGTAATCCACCCGCAGATCCAGGGTGGCGATGCGGGTTGGCTTGCCGATGTGCGCCAGCAGGGCGATGCCGCAGATCGAGTCGATCAGGGTGGTGACGACGCCGGTGTGGATCAACTGGCGCTCGATGTCGCCGACAAATTCGGGTTTGCAGGGCAGCCGCGCTTCAGCCGCTTCGGCGTCGAGACGAGTCACCTCGATGCCGAGTTCGCCGACATGCGGTACCGAGGTGGCATAGCTGCGCCGCAGGGTGTTGTAGAAGTTTTCCTTGGACATAGGGCTATGCCGCCGGATCGAAGATCTGCCGGCGCCAGCTGGTGTCGTCGCAGATCAGGTATTCGAGGTGCTGCGGCCGCCAGTCGGCCAGCACGATGCGCTCGCAGGCGCGGCCGTCGATAGCGTAGGCGTGTTCGGCCGGGCGATGGGTGTGGCCGTGGATGATGCGCCGGACGTCGTACTGGACGAAAGCCTGGCGCACCGCCGCTTCGTTCACGTCCATGATCATGGAGGGCTTGCTTTCGCTGCCGGAGCGGGCCGTGCTGGCGATGCGCCGGTGCACGGATTCGGGCAGCAGCTTATAGATCGCCTGCGCCAGGGGATTGCGCGAGAAGCGGCGCCAGCGCTGATAGGCGATATCGTCGGTGCAGTAGATGTCGCCGTGCGACAGCAGGGTGGGCACGCCGGCAAGGTCCAGCCGCAGCGGATCGTGCAGCAGCTCGACGCCGGTGGCGGCGGCGAAATGCTTGCCGACCATGAAGTCGCGGTTGCCATGCATGAAGCGGACGCGCACGCCGCTGTCGGTCAGTGCGCGCAGGGCGGTGAATTCCGGCCCGTATTCGCGCTGCCCGACGTCGTCGCTGATCCAGTATTCGAACAGGTCGCCGAGGATGTAGACGGTTTGCGCCCTGCGCGCCGGCCCGGCCAGGAAGCCCGCGAATGCCGCGTGCAGCGGCGAGGGCTGGTTCGGCAGGTGAATGTCGGACAGGAGCAGCGTGGTCATGAGAGACGGTTGGCGGAGATCAGGGGCAGCGTCGCGTGCTGGCCTTGCGGATCAGCACCGGTTCGAGCGGGGCCGTGGGGAAATCGTCGTTGACCGCATGGGTGGGCAGGGCGGCGATGCGATCGACCACTTCCATGCCCTCGACCACCCGGCCGAACACCGCGTAGCCGTGCTCGCGCCCGGGGATGTCCGGATGCGGGTTGAGTTTCAGGTTGTCGGCCAGGTTGATGTAGAACTCGGCATCGGCGGTGTCCGGCGCGGTGTCGCGTGCCATCCCCAGGGTGCCGCGCAGATTGGAAAGGCCGTTGCCGGCTTCCAGCTTGATCGGCGGGTGCCGCGGCCGGTCGTTGAGGCCAATGTCATAACCGCCGCCCTGGATGACGAAGCCGGGTACGATGCGGTGGAACACGGTGCCGTCGTAGCGGCCCTCGCAGACATAGCTGATGAAGTTGTCGACGCTGATGGGGGCGTGCTCGCGATCCAGTTCGAGCCTGATGTCGCCCTGGGAGGTTTGCAGCAGGACCTGCGGGTGTGCTTCTTTGGCTCTGAGCAGGGAGCAGCCGGTGAGCGCCAAGCCAAGGCAGAACAGGGCGCTGAACTGGAGTGCGGTCTTGAGTGGGGTCATGGGCAGGATCTCGATCAGCTGGATGTGGTGAGGCAATCGGCGCGGCGCTCGGTCAGCTCCAGGGCGTCCTCGATCACCGCCCAGCCCGCCTGCTTGCGATGCGCGTGCTCCGACAGGTGGCGCCGGAAGGCGCGGCCGCCGGGCTGGCCCTTGTACAGGCCGAGGATGTGCCGCGTGATCTGCCCGAGCGGCGTGCCGCCGGCCAGTTCCTGCTCGACATAGGGGCGCAGGCGCATCGCGGCTTCGGCGCGGGTCGGTGGAGCCTGCGTATCGCCGAACAGACGCTGATCCACCTGGGCCAGCAGGTAGGGATTTTCATAAGCCTCGCGGCCGAGCATGACGCCGTCCACATGCCGCAGGTGATGTTCGCAGTCATCCAGGGTACGGATGCCGCCGTTGATGGCGATAGCGAGTTGCGGGAATTCCTGCTTGAGCCGGTACACCTGCTCGTACCGCAGAGGCGGAATTTCCCGATTCTCCTTCGGCGAAAGGCCGGACAGCCAAGCCTTGCGCGCGTGGATCACGAACACCTCGCAGCCCGCGGCCGCCACGGTTTCGACGAAGGCGCGCAGGAAGACGTAGTCCTCGCTGTCGTCGATGCCAATGCGGCATTTCACCGTCACCGGAATGTTGCAGGCCTCGCGCATGGCCGCCACCGCAGCCGCCACCCGCTGTGGCTCGGCCATCAGGCAGGCGCCGAAGCGGCCTTCCTGTACCCGGTCCGAGGGGCAGCCGCAGTTGAGGTTGATCTCGTCATAGCCGTATTCGGCGCCGATGGCGGCGGATTGCGCCAGCGCCTGGGGCTCGCTGCCGCCGAGCTGCAGGGCCAGGGCATGCTCGCTCGGGTCGAAGCGCAGATGGCGCCCGGCATCGCCGCGCAGGATCGCCCCGGTATTGACCATCTCCGTGTACAGCCGCGTGTGCCGGGACAGCAGGCGCAGGAAATAGCGGCAATGCCGGTCGGTCCAGTCCATCATCGGCGCAACGGAGAACCGAAATTGACTGTATGACATTGTATTTATTGAATTTTTTGTCATTTTTCTTGTAGCAGTGATTCGGCGTTTTCGCGTGATTTCCGCGTTGTTTTCATGGGATTTTTGCTTGTTCGCTGCTACAAAAATTGCTACAAATATTTTTGTAGCAATTCCATGGGGCGAACGTGGCGACGATTACTGAAATCAAAGGGCGGAAGGGGGCTAAGTATCGCGCGCAGGTCCGCATCTTCCAAGCCGGCAAGCTGGCCTACAGCGAAGCTCAGACATTCGAGAAGCGCTGGCAAGCCGAGCAATGGGCGGAGAAGCGCGAGGCCGACGCCCGAGTCGCCGGCGACAAGGCACCGGAGATCATGCAGGCCGAGCGGATCGACGACAGCCTGGGCAACTGCATCAAGCGCTATGTCCGCGAATATAAGGACACGTCGCAGTGGCAGCGCTCCAAGAGCGCAGACCTGAATCGCCTCGAGACCTATCCGATCGCCTCGAAGCGCCTCTGCCAGATCACTGCCCAGATCCTGATCGATCACGTCAGGATGCGCCGAGCCAACCCCAAGTGCGGCCCGGCGACGGCCCTAAACGACTTGGTCTGGATCGGCGTGGTCATGCGTGCCGCAAAGACCGCCTGGCGGATCGAGTGCAATCCCGACGCTATCACCGAAGCACGTGAATTCTGCACGGCGAAAAAGCTCACGGGCAAAGGCAAGCGCCGCGAACGCCGGCCGACTGCGGAGGAGCTCCAGAGCCTGGACGAGCATTTCGCCGCCCAGGACCAGAACTGGCGCACCGAGATCCCGATGCGCCCCATTATGTGGTTCGCGATCTACAGCACCCGGCGCGAAGCTGAGATCTGCCGCCTCATGTGCAGCGACAACCGGGAAGACAAGGTGGTGCGCGAGGGCTCGACCGTGGTAAAGCGCACCGGCATGGTCCGTGACGCCAAGCACCCGCGGGAGAAAATCGGCAACCACCGCCGCTTCGTCTACAGTCCCGAAGCCTGGGCCCTGACAGCCATGCAGCCCGAGGCCGGAGACGGCCGCATCTTCCCCTACGATCCGAAAAGCATCTGCTCCCGATTTACCCGGGCCTGCCAGATCCTGGAGATTGAGGACCTGCACTTCCACGACCTGCGCCACGAAGCGGTGAGCCGGCTATTCGAACGCGGCTACGAAATCCATGAGGTTGCAACATACAGCCTGCACAGCAGCTGGAATGAGCTCAAGCGTTATACGCAGTTGGACCGCCTGCCTGCGACGTTCGAGTGCCCGTTCTTGCCGCGCGGGGTCGTTGCTTCTAGGACACGGGTGCAGCGGCGACGCGGCGTGGATCGTTCAGAGCCAACCACAGCCGCCTAGCTTCCCCGGCGGAGTCGTCTATGAGCCTAGCAAGGTCGGCGGCGTCTACCAGCCATCCCGACTTCTGCGATCCGCTGCGAAAGACCGGAACGGGCAGCTGCTGGAACGGCGCCCGCCTGCAAGCCTCCTTGAAACTCAGGCCGAAATATTTTTCGCAAATCGCCTCTAACGGCAGCTGTGCCGTGCCGAATTCTGCCATCAGCGCAAAGTACGTCGAGGTCTTCACGCCGCTGCTTTCCGGAAATTGGACCACTCAAGCACATTGAATAGCCGAATAGATTTTGGCAATGCGTCCAAACTGCGGTCCAAGTTATTGACAAACGTATTGTGCGCTCGAGGAGCGTCCGTTCGCCTGTGGCTAGAGCCCGTCAACTAGCTGGGTTTACGGAAACCGGGGGTACTAGATGGTGGGGCCAAAGATCGTACGGGTCGGTCAGGGGCGCCGTCCCGTCGATGCTGCCGTAGAGCTACTTGTCGCCGATAGTGTCGAACATCAGTGATTGCCAAGTCGTGTCTTGGCGATGGAGACCATCTGGGTTCAGAAGTCGCCGAAGACTTAGACGTTGTAACGGAAGGAGCAGGGCCGGCAATTGCCGGAAGATGCTGGTAAACGCTCGCGGACACGGCACGACCAAGAAGCCCCACAGGTACGTAATCCTGTGTGGATTACGCATTAGTGGTAGTCATTAACCGCCGATCCTTCTTTTTCCCGCATGCAACCTTTTATCGCTGGCGGGGCACTCAGTTTCGTAAATCTACATCATTATCATTTAGAATTACGAAAGGGAAGAGCCATGCAAGCGTATTCTGCGTTCGCCGTCCATCCAGGCAACGGCAATAGCAACTCATGCCGGGGGCAAACTCGATCCGGACCGGTAACTGACGCGCCGCGCCGGGATGTTTCCGCCGGCAGCGCCATCTCAAGATCTGGTCGGCACCGGGGTTCGTCGCTGGCCCTGCTGCTTGGCGGTGCAATGCTGGTCATCGCTGGCGGGTGGACACCGGCTTATGCCCAGGAAGCGTCCGCTGCGACGCAAATCGGGCAGGGCGCCTCAGCGTCGCGCGGCGAGGGGCCGACCGAGCAGTTGTCGACTGTCTTCGTCGAAGCGCCACGGGTTGGCCGCGGCCCCGGCGTTTCGCCGACCGGCGCCAACTCCTACGGCATCACCGCGGACGACATCGACAATCTCCCTGCCGGCACCAACACCACGATTACCGACGTTCTGACCCAGATGCCCGGCGTCTCGATCGACCAGAACCAGCAGATCCATATCCGCAATACCGAGGGCCCCCAGTTCCAGTACCAGATCAACGGGGTCATGGTGCCGCTGGATATCAATACCAATCCGCCGTTCATCTCCATGCTCAATTCGATGTTCGTGTCGAAGGCGGATTTGCTCGACGGCATCCTGCCGGCGCGCTACAGCTATGCCACCGGCGGCATCGTCGATATCCAGACCAAGGATGGATGCAGCGATGAGGGTGGTCAGTTTTCCGCCACGGTCGGTCAGCGCAGCACTCTCCAGCCGAGCGCGCAATATGCCGGTTGCAGCGGCAAGCTGAGCTACTACCTCAGCGGCATGTATTTGCAAAGCGATACCGCGTTCAGTTCGGCCACGCCCGACGCCAATCCCATCCATGACCGCACCCGTCAGGGCCAGACCTTCGGCTATTTCACCTATCCGCTGGACGACACCACCAAGCTCAGCCTCATCGCCTCGGCTGCCGCCAGCAACAACGAGTTGCCGAACGTCCCTGGCCTGGATCAGCAATTCAATCTCGCCGGCGTCGACAATTTCTCCTCGGCGGCGATCAATTCCCATCTCAACTTCCAGGACTACCTCGGCATCGTGACCTTGAGCGGCACCCCTCAAAAGGACCTGAGCTATCAGATTGCCTATGCGGCACATTCGATCTCGCAAAAATTCGAGCCAGACAATACCGGCGAACTGATTTTCCAGGGCGTCGCATCGACGGCATCGCACAAGGATCACGACAACACCCTGCAGGGCGATCTGAATTACACGGCCGGCAGTCATACCCTCAGCACGGGGTTCTATCTTGGTGAATACCGCGTCGCCGCCGACAATGCCTCGCTGGTCTTTCCGGTCGATGCCTTCGGCAACCAGACCAGCACCACGCCGGTCCCGGTCGTCATCAATACCCAGGCAACCAATAACAGTACAATCCTTTCGGGCGTGGCCCCATAGACGCTTGCCGCGATGCTAGGCCACATATTCTTTAAACGGGCTATGCATTGCCTAGAATCTGTAATTAACACACTATCAAACAAGGATGAACAGCGCTAGATCCAGGGCTCGGCGAGCGGGTAGTAGGCTTGCAGTGTGTTCGTCGCATCGGTTTTCGTACAAATCTATCTGGGCTTTCAGCGCGATGTCGTTCTACCGGCCATCAAGACGTGCAATCAAGCCATCGAAACCGCGTTGCTTGTATAGGCTGCTGAACTGTGGCTTATACGCCATAATCAAACTTATGTTGTCCACGAAAACATCGTTGGCTCAGCTCGCTGAATGCCCCCCGAAGGCGCCGATAATAACTTGAGAATCGATTCTGCCGAGCAGCCATTGCAGGCAGGCAAGATGTTGTAGATCGTGGCTGCATAGGTAGTAAATTAGTCCCCTCAGAGTCATTTGGCCGTGGCCACGAAGGTAGCCTTGACGCTCCATCTGATATTCATCAATACCTTGGATGAGGCGGACAGTGGCTCGTCGGGCAGCGCGAAATTCTGCAAGCACCTCCCTCGGTTCCACGGCATCGTCAATATGCGTACTGATTGATGCACGGCCGTCAATTGCCGCCAGCCACGGGTTGGTTTCCTTCAACATGCGTTGAATTCGGACCTGATAGCCTTCGGTCTCCACATCCAGCAGGTGGCGAGCCAACTCGATCGCGGAAAACTCGTGCGTATCTTTATCGGTCGAATCAGGCTTCCATCGGGTATAGGCTCGGGGTATCAGGCAGAAGTCCCGCTCAAATCGGAGCGGCATCGCAGCAAGTGACGCAATCACTTCCGATGAGATGCCCAATTCGCGACTCCTTTCCTCGACAGCGAAGCTGGTAGCCTGTTGCCATATTGGCCAACCAGCGGATCCAATGGACAGAGGATTCGCGTCAGCCACCTTGTTCGGCAAATTTACTTAAAACAACGGCCGCGGCGGTAGGGACTAGGGAATTGCCACCGCGGCCGTTGCCACCACAAAACTATTCCGCGATCGTGATCGCTCCACCCGTACCTTCGGAGCGGCACCAAAAAATGTCGTGCAGGCACTCGCAGCGGCGAGCTGGACAGCGGAAGGCATCCAGATGCAGTACGACCGTGGTATCAAACAACTGAGCCGGGTCGCCGCAATACAAACGGCTTTTTGGCTTCTCTGATCTAGATACCGGCCACCTTGTCGGTTTATTCCGATACCGCACTGTTTATCGCGCTACGCAAACCCATGATTTGCACGATTGCGACGCCGCCCGTTGCTAAGGGGGCAATTGTGATCATACGCAAGGGTGGTGGTTAGGCCGTGCGCATGAAGAGCTCATTTTCTACGCGGGAATAAATGACTCAAGCATCCGGTTAACTTCCATATCGTCATTGCGACGCGCCGACGAAGAGGCTCTGTGCGGGAATAGCCGAGGGTCGGCGGTGTACAGGCTGTCGAGGCCTGTCCAGAAACTCGCAGTCAGACAATGGAGTCTGTCATGAAGAGATTGATTGCATGCATTGCGCTGGGATTGAGCTTGGCGCTTCCGAACGTGTCTGAAGCGCATGGCGGCCACGGCGGTGGCGGCCATGGCGGATTCCACGGAGGCGGCAGCCATGGCGGCTTCGGTCGTTTCCACGACTATGGGTTTTTCTACGGTGGATTTGGACCGGATTTCTACGACTATGGGCCGGGCTACTACGACTATTTTTCATCCTCGCCTGCATTGGTTCTTGCGCCGCCCGTAGCGGCGGCGGCGCAGAGCCCGGCTGCGTATTGGTACTACTGCCCCGTAGCGCAGGCATATTATCCCTACGTCAATGTATGTCCGAGTGGCTGGCAGATGGTACCGGCGCAGGCCGCCGCCATCTCTAAGTAGGACGATGACGCTAGCACCGATCTGAACAATCTATGTCTGTTGCATCGACACAATCCGGAATAGTCAGTCGGGTCTGAAATACGATGAGAACCGGCGGCCTGAATCCGCAGAAACCTTCGGCCGGCCAGTACCCGCAGAGCTAAGTCAGATATCGGCGGAGGATCCATGCAGCTACGTGCCGCCGCGCTTCTGTTCTTGGCCCTGTTGATTGTCTTGGCCGGATGTTCCGATACTGACGAACCGGATCTGCGCCGCCTGTACCAAGCCGCGCTGGATCCCGCCAGCGCCCCGCCCGTGATTCTCATTCCGGGGATTCTCGGTTCCCGGCTGCGCGATCGCGTCAGCGGCCAGGAGCTTTGGCCAGGGTCCACCTACAACCTCCTGTTCAGCGCACGATCCCTTGCACTCGATATCGATCCCGTAACACTGGAACCGCGCCCCGACAATATCGAAGCATACGACCTGTTTCATAGTGCATTGGGTACCGACGTCTACGGCGCGATTCTCAACACGCTTGAGCGCGCCGGTGGCTACGCGCGCGGCGAACCCGGCAAAGTATCCGACCCTCGCCGACGTCGCTACTACATTCTTCCCTACGACTGGCGACAGGACAACGTGGTAACGGCGCGTCAACTGGACGCGCTGATTGAGCAGATTCGACGCGACTACGACGATCCGCAACTAAAGGTTGATCTGGTCGCGCATAGTATGGGCGGACTGATCGCTCGTTACTATCTGCAATACGGCACGGTGGATGTACTGAACGACAACGAGTTCCCCGCAAACTTTGCTGGAGCAGCCAAGTTGCGAACTGTAATTCTGCTGGGTACTCCGAATCTCGGCTCGGTAAAGGCATTGCAAAGCTTCCTGGTAGGTCACCATGTCGGATTCCAGCACATTCCGACCGAAAGCCTGGCTACAATGCCCAGTGTTTACGAACTTCTGCCGCATCCGATCAACAATTGGATCATCGATACCGATGGCAATCCGCTGCCGAGCGACTTGTTTTTCGCCGGTACCTGGCTTGCTTATCACTGGTCCGTATTTGATCCGAATGTGATCGCACGCATCAAATCGCGCTTCACTGATTCAGTTTCGGCAGATGCTTACGTCAAGACGCTTCAGCGCTACTTTGCCAAGCGCATCGAACGTGCGCGACGCTTCGTATGGGCATTGAGCTATAACGAAACACAGCGCGCGCCGGTCAAGCTGGTGGTTTTCGGTGGTGATTGTCGTCTGACGCCGGCGCGCGTTGTGGTGGAGCAGCAAAGTGGAGGGGATGCTGGCGCCAAGGTACGCCTGCTGCCGAGCGAGATCCGTCACCCCTCGCGCGGTGTCGACTATTCCGGCCTGATGCTGGAGCCGGGCGATGGCGAGGTCACCAAACCTTCGTTGTTAGCGCGCGCGTCGCTCAACCCGATGCCGACGGGATCGGAAAATGTGTTTTTCCCACTGGCGTATTCGTTCTTTCTTTGCGAAGACCACGCGCACCTGACCGGAAATGCCAGTTTTCAGGACAATCTTCTGAATGTTCTATTGTCAGCTGAACGCCCATGGGATTCACCGTTGAACAGCGCGCCTTCGACGTCAAAATAGGTCAGATCTTCCGTGCTAACGACATCCCTGCCGCCTGATATGTGATAGCACATGCCTATGGCAGTTAGCCGCCGGGTTCGTACGTTCCGCCGACCTGGTCACATTGTTCTTTAGTGAGCTTGACGAAACCCTTTCCCTTGCAAGAGTTGTCGCCCTTGCAGGAATTCTGGGCGGTTTTGCAGCTACTGCGCCCCTTGCATGCATTGACGCCCATACAGTGTCCGACAGTGGAAGACGAGTCTTTCGCCGATGCCATCGGCGCCGCGACGAATATTGCCGCTGCGGCAGTGGCCAGGGCAAAGCCGCTTACCTTGGTTGCTATGTTCATATCAGTTCTCCGGATTCGCTGCTGGAATGATGTCTGACCCACATCCGCTTACGGCGGCGCCACAAACGTAAACCGGCTGTTCGAAGTGCGGATGGCCACTGGAACGGGCCGCCAAATGACGCGATAGCCTAACGGGGCAAGTTGCCTGGGCAATGAGAGAATCAGTTGGGCGCGATCTTTTGGATCCACATGCACATCGCCTCTGCCAAGAAATGCACCCAATGGGTTCGCGACCTGAAAGGAGCTGAAGGCTGGCTCTAGCTGTTGCGCAAACTGGATTGACCCTTGCGCCGGAGAGGCTGCGACCCAACTGCCATTCTGGGGAGTGCCCTGGTCAAAAGACGGACGGGAGAGATCGAGCAGCGAATGGTGTGTATCCTCGATGGGATTCCTGCCTTCGTCAAGGCGCCAATGCTTATCCGTCGCATCGTAAGCGACGTGCGTAAGATCGCTGGCGAGCCATTTGAAAGTGACCGAATCGTTTTGAGGGCTTGCCTCAATCTTCAGGTTGTCCAAGGTATTGCGTAATGGACCCTGCACATTTGGATAAACCACGGAGTCCTGAAACCCCCCGTGGCGGTCGCAAGCTGTCGCAGTGCCGTTGACAGCGCCACATGAACTCAGATCACCGAAGGCCGCC
>Ga0302305_1001906_pt1 | contig 11959 bp, 9 predicted proteins | sample III_Palsa_E2_3_FD_198764 | JGI IMG/M metagenome (GOLD analysis project Ga0302305, IMG submission 198764) | Peat permafrost microbial communities from Stordalen Mire near Abisko, Sweden - III_Palsa_E2_3 | ecosystem: Environmental > Terrestrial > Soil > Palsa > Peat permafrost | place: Sweden... | reverse complement strand
CCATACCCTCACAAACCGTCATCCTTCAGGCTCTGAGAAGCTAGCGTCATCCGCGCCAAAGCCCGCCAACAAAGCCGTCGCTGCAAACAGCAACGTATCGCCCACATAGTTGACCCCTTCCACCGCCAGCGGAGTGCGTATCTCCATCACGAGAATCGGCACATAAAAGAAAACCACAAGCAGCACCAGCACAATCCCCGCACCGGCAGCAGCTATGCGACGAGTCCGGCGAATCATCAAACCAACGCCAGCGACAAGCAAGATAGCCCCAACAAAATAGGCCAGCAACACCGGCGCCGGCACCCATCCCGGCGTCATCTTCTCCAAAGGAACCCCAGGCACATTTCGCGGATGCAGAAAATGCTGCATCGCATAGAACACAAACGTACCCGCCACAACAAACCGGCCCAGCCTCACAAGCGCCGTTCCCACCGAACGCCCACGCGCCCACAGACTTCCAGCCAGCACCATCGCTCCTGCTGCGAAGCACGTCTCGCGCACCGTCAGAATCCAGAGCATCCGCTCATGCATACTCTGCGGAAGATTCGGCAGGTCAACCGTCGCAACAATGATCAGGAACAACAGCGCCAGCAGGGAAGCCGACCACCGCACACACCGCCACGCAATCAAGCTAACGGCCGCAGCCAGCAGCGCCGCACCCACAAAATAAGTCCAGAACATAGCACCCGGCAGCCACCGAGGCACAATTCCCGCAAGGTCCCGCGCCATCAGAAAATGCTCCGCCGCAAAGATCGCCAGCGCAACAGCCTCAAACACCGGCCCAAGCACAAGAACCTTGTCCACACCAGAGGCCGCCACAAACCGCGCCCGCACAAGCAACAACCCAGCCGCAAGCGCAACGACCCCCGCCCCCAGCATCCCCCACGTCGCAATCGACATCGCTCTCTCCCAGATCCAAGACCCAAACGGAGGCCAAATCAGTGGCTCGTCATCCGGATATGTCACAGCCACACGCCGCGCGCGTAGGAAAATCTTACAGCGAGCAGACCCCTTTCAGTGCCCATCTCTCAAGAAGAAGAATCGCCAGTCCAGCGTGGCCATCTTTACGATCTCCAAAACCGATTGCTCCAGCTACATGAACGCATTAACATCTTCCCCCGACAGCTTCTCGGTAGACTCGATAGGTAAAGGCTCTCGCATCCTTGCACTCGTGATGCTCCTCATCTCGTCTAACTGTCTGAGGGACAAATAATGGCAAGCTCCGCGCTCCTTCCCCCCAGCACTGGTCGTCCTACACCGAAAACCGTTCTCTGGATACTGCTTGGCCTCACTGCGTTCTTCGTCTTCGTTACCTCTGAAGTTCTTCTTTTCACCGACTATCCCATGTACCACGCCTACCGTCTGCAAGTCATCGCCGACCGCCATCTCCTCATCCCACATGTGCTTTTTGGCAGTATCGCTCTCCTGAGCGGACCTGTTCAGTTCTCCTCGCGATTTCGCCGGCGCCATCTCAAATTTCATCGCATTCTTGGCCGCGTCTACGTTCTCTCTGTCTTTCTCTCAGCCCCAACCGGGGTGCTGCTCAGCGTAGGTCGTCCAGGTTTCCCAGGAACCTCGATGCAGGCCTTGGCGTGGGTCGTCTGCACGGGTGCCGCATTCCTTACTGCACGCAACCGGCAAATTCCCCAGCATCGCCAGTGGATGGCCCGCTCCTACGTCGTTACCTTCACCTTCGTCTCCAGCCGTGTGCTTAACCTCTGGCCCCGCTACTGGAGCCATCTTGGCGACACCTTCGCTGCCATCGGCGTCATCGCCTTCACTCTGGCATCACTTCTTATCGTCGACCTAGGCCTCAACTGGCGCGAACTCACCACCCGGCGGGCCTGATCTTCGGCCAGGAGGCCATGAGATTTTTAGGGCATCGTCATAGACGCGGGTGATCCACGATCGCCTTTGAGATGTGGGCTGTAAAGTGTCCTACTTCCCGAAGCTGGTCCCTTCCAGCTCCGAGCTAACCACGGATCCGTAACCACCTAGCTGTCCATCGATCCTCTCCACAGCAGGCTCGTCACCCTCCCATACCCACACCATCACATCTTTCGGCTGAAGGCCGATCAGCGGTGCGATCATACCCACGATGCCGCCCAGCTCCGGATGGATACGGAACACCGTCGCCTTAAGGGTTTGTCCCGCTGCTTGAAACGACTGCTCGCCCTCCGGCGAGATCAGGATTCGAATCAATCGTCCGCCGCCGACTGGAGCCAGTATTCCCACCCGAAATGGCTTCGTATTGTGCGGCACATTCAGCAACAACGATCCAACGAACCCATTCGCCAGGTCATCCGGCAGGTCGATGTGTTCGCTCTCGGTATGTACCTTGCCGTTCTTGTCCAGTGTGCGGCTGGTCGCTATGCCGGTAGCAGCTTCCACCGTAAAGTCGATCGGCTTCACAAAGAACGGCCCTTTCTGTATGTGATGGTTGCGTACTAGTCGAAACGTGCCCTGCTGCCTGTATGTTGTCGTCTCATCGTCAATCGACCCATCGGCGAATTTATAGATCAGGTGCATCGTTACTTCATCGCCCTGCACGACCTGCGAAAACTCGCCGCTGGCGATGGTTTTTCCAGTCTCGGAGCGCGCCACCATAAACCGATGCATCGGGCGTTGGATATGCTCTACTGAAATCGGTTCAGCCGGCGCCGCGGGTCCCAACGTTATCGCGCAAAAAGCGGCTACCACGAAACTACTTCGCCTCATCAAATACCTCGTCTAACACCTTAGACGTCCTCCGATCCCCGGCGAACCGTCATCATTTCACGTCGACATGTCTATGCGTTCAGCCAGTACAGTAGCGTTGCAAAATGAAGATTTGTACAGAATGATGCCCCAAACTGGTTTCTGGGAGTCTATTAGAAACAGAGCGCCCCGCTACAAATTGACGGAACATCCAGCGAATTAGGAGCAATGCTTTGCAAGACGAAGTTCTCATCCTTGGTGGTGGAGTGGCAGGTTGTGCCGCATCGATCGCGCTAGCCCGCAAAGGACGAAGCGTAACGCTGATTGAACGCGAGCCCACACCGCGCCATAAGGTCTGCGGAGAGTTTCTCAGTGGTGAGGCCCTTGAGGACCTGCATGTGCTCGGCATCGACGTGGCCTCGCTTGGCGCCGTGCCCATCGACTACGTTCGCCTCGCCGCAGCCAAGCGCGCAGCGGAGGCTCCGTTGCCTTTTCCCGCGGCCTCGCTCACGCGCAAGGCGCTTGATACAGCGCTCATTGCCGAAGCCGTCGCGGCTGGAGTCTGCGTAGAGCGCGGTCGCAGTGTGCTGTCGCTCAATCGCACGACAGCCAACGTCTGGCAGGCTGCGCTCGATGACGGCACCACTCGTGAAGCCCCAACAGTCTTTCTCGCCACGGGCAAGCACGATCTCCGCGGTCACGCGCGTCCGAAGGATCCGGAGCAGTGGGTCGCCTTCAAGATGTATTTTCGCCTGGCTCCCGCGCAGGCCGTTGAGATGGCAAACGCCTCCGAGTTGATGCTCTATCCTGGGGGCTATGGCGGTATCCAGCCGGTGGAAGACGGCATCGCAAACCTCTGCTGTGTCGTGCAACGACGGCACCTCGCACCTGCGGGGCATCGCTGGGAGAGCTTCCTCGAGAAAATGCAGCAGGACTGTCCACACCTCGCGATGAGGCTTGCTGGCGCGGAGTCGTTGCTCGACAAGCCGATTGCCATTACCCATATCCCGTATGGGTACATCCGTCGCACAACGGAGGATGGGCTCTACTGCATCGGCGATCAGGCAGCCGTCATCCCCTCGTTCACCGGCGACGGTATATCCATCGCGCTGCATACCGCCCGTTGTGCCGCAGCTGCCTATCTTGCAGCGGAGCCGGCACCGCTCTTCCAGGCTAAACTGCGTTCCGCGCTGCTGGGCCAGATGCGCCTTGCCGAGTTCGCCGCCGACGGCTTGAACAACTCACTCGCGCGTGCTGCATTGCCGTTTTGCCTCAGGGTCTGGCCGGGTGTAATGCGCGTGACGGCAAGGCTGACACGTGTTGCCCAGCACGCCACCGTTGCTCCGCAGGCAGTTGCTGGCTGAGATCGAGCCATGCCAGGCAATTCTCCGCATTCAAAACTTTCCAAGGGGGACGCAATGAAATCCTTCGCAGTCTTCGCCCTCGCAGTTACACTCGCGCCAGCCGCGCTCGCCCAGCATCAGACCTTCGTCGTCAATCCTGATGCCAGCGAGATCAAGATGACGCTCAACACGACCCACAAGGTCGTCAACGGCGCCTTTCACATCCAGTCCGGATCGATCGAGTTTGATCGCAGCACATCGAACATGCTGGGCTCGATCGTTGTCATGGCGGGCAGCGGCAACACCGGCAACGGCAGTCGCGACAAGAAGATGAACAAGGAGATCCTCCAGGTAGAACAGCATGCAACCGTATCATTTGAGCCAAAGTCCTACGTGGGCAGCATCGCCCCGGCGGGAGACTCGGCTCTCCAGGTGACTGGTGTCTTCACCCTGCTCGGCGCCCCACATGTCATAACCATTCCTATCCTTGTCCATCTTGAAGGTGCTAGTGCATCGGCCAAGGCTCATTTTGCCGTGCCGTACATCCAATGGGGACTGAAGGACCCAAGCTTCTTGGTCTGGAAAGCAGATAAAGACGTCGCGATTGATCTCTTTCTTACCGGCCGGCTTTCAAAATAGAGAAACGCCATCTTTGCGCGCAACGAGGTTATATAGGAACAAGACGGACGAAACTAAATGGCCTTCCGCATTGAGATGTCGTTCTCAACTGCAAAAATCGCTCCTGCATAACGAACGAATTGCAAAGCAAACCACACCGGAAAAATCACTTCTCCCGCATCTTCCGCAACAACTCCGGTACCCGTTTCACCGCCGCCACCATCCGTAGCCACTCCCTGTTATCCATCGCCGGATACCCACTCACCACCGCACCTGGCGCCACATCAGAAGGAATCCCCGTCTGGGCCGTAGCCACCGCCCCATCCCCCACAGTCAAATGCCCAGCAACCCCCACCTGCCCCGCCAGAATCACATTCTTCCCAATCGTCGTAGACCCCGCCAAGCCCACCTGCGCACACAGCAGCGTATTCTCGCCCACCTTCGACCCGTGCCCGACCTGCACCAGGTTATCGACCTTGGCCCCCCGCGAGATCCTCGTCTCCCCGATCGACGCTCGGTCGATACAGGCATTCGCCTGCACCTCCACCCCATCCTCCAGCACCGCCGGCCCCGACTGCACAATCTTCACCCACCGCCCATCCGACCCCTTCGCAAACCCAAACCCATCCGCCCCAATCACCGCCCCATTCTGCAAAACCACATCGTCCCCCAGCCGGCACCCCTCCCGAACCACCGCATGAGCATGAGCAAAAAACCTGTCCCCCACAGTCACCCCGGGGTAGAGCACAACATGCGGCAGCAACACCGCATCCTCCCCCACCACACACCCCTCAGAAACCACCACATAAGCCCCCACATGCGCCCGAGCCCCAATCCTGGCCCCAGCATCCACCACCGCCGTCGGATGCACCCCGGGCCGATAAACCGGAGCCTCATAGAAGCATTCAATCGCCTTCGCAAACGCCAGATAGGAGTTCTTCACCCGCAGCGTAGGCACAGCCAGCTCTCCAAACTCCGGCTCGACAATCACCACCGCCGCCTTGGTCGTCTTAGCCAGCACGGCATACTTCGGGTTCGCGACAAACGTCACCTGCCCCGGCCCAGCCTCCTCAATCCCGGCCACCCCCGAAACCTCAACCTCACCCGCAGCCTCACCCACCAGCTCCGCGCCCAACCACTCTGCCAAATCCTTCAGCTTCATGCCGGAATTGTAGCTTGCTGTCTACGATCCGTCACCGACCGTCCGCGGCACCGTAGATATCCGTTGCGCCCACCGTCCCTCGCCGTGCAGATTCGCCACAAAAAGAGTGCAAATACTAGCCAAAAACCCTCTACGGGTGTAGAATCAGGTGTTGCATCGAGACCAAAGTCCTTCCTAAACGACTGATTCGGCGCAAGTTAGACCCCGGTTCCAAAACCACCCGAACCGTCCGGAGCAAAGAGCAAAATAATGGCCGATTACATCTATCTGTTGCAAACCAGGCTCACCCCAGCGCAGCAAACAGCCCTCAACCTGGTTCGCGACGCAGCTCGTTCCCGCGGCTTTACAGTCTTCCTCGTCGGCGGCGCCGTCCGCGATCTGAACAGCGGATCACCCATCCGAGATCTTGATGTAGTAGTTCAGGGAAACGCCCTAAAGCTCAGAAAAGACTTGCAGCATGCCGGCCTGCACCTCATCGGAGAATCAGAGGGAACGCAGTCCCTATACTTCAGCTCACCTGGCGGAGTCCGCCTCGAAGTCGGCTCAACCCTCTCAGTTACCTTCCCAAAACCCGGCAAACCCGTCGTCAAACCCGCCAACATCCTCGACGACCTCCGCCGCCGCGACTTCACAGCCAACGCCATGGCCATCTCCCTCAACGAAGGCTCCTATGGCCTCCTGATGGATCCCCTCAATGGCGTCGCCGACATTGAAAACAGGGAACTTAGGCTCGTTTCCAACTACGGCTTCATCGAGGATCCAGTCCGCATGATCCGCGCCGCCCGTCTCTCCGCCCGCCTCGGCTGGCACATGGAAGAAAAGACCCGCCACCGCTACGACACCGGCAAAGCGGAAGGCTACATCTCGGCCATGTCCCCCGCCCAGGCCGGCTACGAAATCGAAGAGATCGTCCACGAGGAAGACCCCCTCCGCGTCCTCCGTCGCTTGGAATCCGAAGGCTGGAACAAGTTCCTCTTCCCAGCCTGGACCGCCGCCAAAGCCAACGAAACCGAGCTCAACCGCCTCCGCGATACAGTCGGCCAGCTCGAATCAATGGGCATTCATCCCGATCCATCCGCTGCTTACTTCCCGCTGCTCACTGCGAAGCTCTCGCCCAAGGAAGTCACGGCGCTCAAGAAGACCTTCGCACGCCAGGGCTTCGTCGAGCAGATCGCTGCCCTCGATGCCGACACCAAAAACTTCGCCGCAAAGTTCAACAGCAAGGCAGCCGCAGCACCCTCAGACGCATGGAAGATGCTCATGACCGCGGTTCCTGAGCAGATTCTGTGGCTCGCCCACAGCACCAAGAGCGCCCCGGTCCAGGCCCGCTTCCAGGCCTTCTTCAACGAATGGCCGCAGGCTCGCCAGCGCGTCCCGTACCAGATCATGCAGGAGATGCGCATCACTCCCGATCTACCGGGCTACGCCGACCTCATCGAAAACCTGGTCTTCGCCATCATGGACGGCAAACTCGAGTCGCCCGAAGCCATCAAGGCCTTCCTCGAGCCCTTCTCGCCCCCAGCGCCTCCGCCACCGGTGAACATGCGCCGCCGCGCCGTCAAACGCGAAACCAAGCCGACAAAGTCCCGCAGCAAGAAAGCCGCTGCCGCGGAAGCCGAAGCTCCCATGGACACCGATCTGGTCCCCGCCGCCGAAGCTCCCGCACCGGTCGAGAAACCCGTCAAGGCAGCCAAGCCTGCGGCAGTAAAGGAGTCGGCAGCCAAAGCTACACCAGCTCCAAAGCCAGCCAAGGCCGTCAGCGCCCCACCTGCGAATGTAGTCGCGAAGAAGGCCGTCCCCGCCAAGAAAGTAGCCGCTAAGCCGGTCAAAGCAGCCCCGGCCAAGAAAGCTGTCGCGAAGAAGCCGGTACCTGCTAAAGCTCCTGCAAAGAAGGCCGTAGCAAAGAAAGCACCAGTGAAGGTCGCGGCAAAGAAGCCCGCTCCCAAGACCGTCGCGAAGAAAGCCAAGCCTCCGGTGAAGTCGAAGCCTGTCGTCAAAAGCAAGCCAGCGAAAAAGGCTCCGGTAAAAGCCGCGAAGAAGTCCGCAGCCAAGCCGAAGCCCAAATCCAAACGCTAACCCGCGTTAGTCCCTCACACGCTTTTTCATCTCGACGTTCAGCCGCTTGATCTTCTGGTTCAGCGTCGAGAGCGGAATCCGGAAGTACTCCGCCGCTTCAGTCTGGTTCCAGTTGGAGCGTTCCAACCGGTCGGCAATGATGCGCCGCTCGATATCCTCCATCACATCGAACAGGGAAGCATCCGGCCGCTGCTCCAGCAGGTTCGTCGTATAACTGTTCCCGCGAATCTGTGCCGGCAGCAGCTCCGGCGTAATCTTGGGCCCATTCGACAGCACTACCCCACGCTCCATCGCATTTTCCAGCTCACGAACATTCCCCGGCCACTCATAGTCCATCATCGTCCGCAACGCCTCCGGCGCCAGCGCACGCATTGGGAAGCCGTTTTCCTCCGCATAAAACTTCAGGAAGTGTGCCGCCAGCAGCGGTATATCTTCCTTCCGGCTACGCAACGGAGGCAGTTCCAGGCAAATGACATTCAGCCGATAAAACAGGTCCTCGCGGAAGCGCCCATCCTTCACCGCCTGCACCAGGTTCACATTGGTCGCGGCAACGATCCGCACATCCACCTGGATCTCATGCGTTCCACCCAGGTGCATAAAGCGGCGATCTTGCAATACCCGCAGCAGCTTGGCTTGCATGTCCATGCTCATGGTGCCGATCTCATCGAGGAACAGCGTTCCCCCATCAGCCACTTCAAACAAACCTTTCTTCGCCACAACCGCCGAAGTAAACGCTCCACGCTCATGCCCAAATAGCGTCGACTCCAACAAATCCGAAGGCACCGACCCCGTATTTACCGGGATAAACGGCTTATCCCGCCGCGCCGAGCTAGCATGGATGGCCTTCGCCACCAGCTCTTTTCCCGTCCCGCTCTCGCCCTGGATCAGCACCGTAGACCGGCTCGGCGCCACCTGCGCCACCATGTCAAACAGTCGCAGCATCGGCTCACTCTTGCCGACGATGTTCTCAAACGAATACCGCTGTTTCAGCGTCCGCTTGAGCTGCAACACCTCCTGCTCCGCGCGATTCAATCCAATCGCCGCGCGAATATCCGCCAGCAGCTTCTCGTTGTCCCACGGCTTCTGAACAAAGTTCGAAGCGCCCGCGTGGATCGCGTCGACCACATTGCCGACGGTCCCATAAGCCGTAATCATGATCACCGGAAGGTCCGGCACCTGCGATTTGATTCGCGGTAGAAGGTCGATTCCACTCTCACCCGGCAGCGCGAGGTCCAGCAGCAGCAGATCGTACACATGTCTCGACAGCAGGTCGAGTCCCACCTGGCCATCCGGCGCAGTCTCCACCGAAAACCCTTCCAACATCAGCAGCGTCTCCAGCGAGTCGCGAATCCCCGCCTCATCGTCGATGATGAGTATCCGCTGATGCTGCGTGCTGCCGCCCGTCTTCGGGCTATCGATCTCCGTCAGTATTGCGTTAGACATGTACTACCTTTCCTGCACCGGTGGATGCATCTTCCGCGCCCGCACCGTTCTCATCCTGGCCCTTAGACTCTGTTCTCGAACGTTCGTTCTCTGCCGCCGGGAATGCCAACCGAAACACCGTTCCCGCTCCAACCGTGCTCTCTACGTTGATCGTTCCACCATGCTCCTGCACAATCCCATAGGTTACCGCCAGCCCCAGCCCTGTGCCCTTGCGCTGGCCTTCCTTGGGATTGCTCTTGGTCGTAAAGAACGGGTCGTAGATCTTTCCAAGCACCTCCGGCGGCATGCCCGGTCCGTCGTCCTCCACGCTCACTTCAATGCCACGCGGTGTGCGTTCCGTAGTGATTCGAATGTTGCCCGTACCCTTATCCTGCAGCGCGTCCTTCGCATTCATGATCAGGTTCACGGCCACCTGCTGCAGCTTGCCAAGGTTCCCCGAGACCGGCGGTAGCCCAGCCGCAAGCTTCAGCTCCACGGCAATGCGCCCTGAACGCAACTGATGTTCCAGCAGCAGCGCCGTATCACGCAACATCGTATTCAAGTCCACACGCGCGAAGTCCACGCTGCCCATCCGCGCAAAGTTCAGCAGGCCATTAACAATCTCGGAAGCGCGGAACGTCTGCTGCGTAATCTTCTCCAGCACCGGTTGCAGCCGGGCCATATTCGCCTCATCGCCGCGCATCTGCTTCTGCAGCATCTGCGTATAGCTGGAGATCACAGCCAGCGGTGTATTTACCTCATGCGCCACACCCGCCGCCAGCAACCCAATCGAAGACAGCTTCTCCGACTGCGTTAGTTGCTTCTCCATATTGATCGCTTCGGTAATGTCGTCGACGATGATGATCCGCCCCACCGCATGGAAGTCGCGGTTCAACAGCGGCGCAATCGTAATATTCGCAATTCGAGACTCACCCGCCGGCGTTGCCAACCGGAACTTGTACAGCGTACAAACACCCGCCTCAGCGCGCAGCCTGTCGAACTCCTGCAGAAAGTCGGCAGGGAAGACCTCGCTCAGCGGCCGCCGCAACGCATCCGCTCGCGGCGTGGCATACATCACTTCCATCTGCGCATTCCAGCTCTCGATACTGTCTTCCAGGTCCACCGCAAACACGCCAATGTTGATCGACTCCACGATGTTCTCGTTGAAGTCCCGCAGCCGCTCAAAGTCGAAGATCTTCTGCTCAAGCCGGCGATACAGTTGCGCGTTCTGAATCGCAATCCCGATATACCCGGCCAGCGACTCCAGCAGCTCCACATCTTCGCTCGAAAGGAAGTCGCCCTCGCCTGTGCGCCCAAGTCCCAGCACAGCGATCGTGCTCAACCCATCGCCTTCGCCGCGGGCCACGCGACACGGCACGTAGTAGTTCAGGTCCAGAGCAGCTGCCGTATGGCGCTGCATCTCCGGCAGTCGAAGCACCGATTGAGGGCTCTCAAAGAAGATGTGGTTGTCCGCGCCCCACCGGTCGAAGTCGAGAAACCCAAGGTCAAACCCGGCGCTCTCTTCTGCAATCTTTGCCGAAAGTCCATGCGAAGCGATCAGCCGAAAGTTTGCCCGGTGTCGTGGAGCATCGTCGTCGGCTAGAAACACCGCAACCCGCGTCAACAGCAGTGTCTCCGGCAGGCGTTCCACAATCGACCCAACCAGCGCCGAAAGGTCGGTCTGTGCATTCAGCTCTCGCCCAAACTTCACCAGCGTCTCGCGATAATCAAACCGCTTCTGGTCGAACACGCGATCCACACGCGCCTGAATCGCCCGCTTCAGCGGATCGAACAGCAGCCCGGTAACGACAACCGCAATCGCCAGCCCCGAATACCCAATGTCATGGAACTTCGCGCGCGCCAGTCCCGCAGCCAGCGCGATCACGCCAAAATAAAGCCCAACCAGTGCAGCCGTCGCCAGCGTATACGTCACACCGCGTTTGAAGATCAGATCGACGTCCATCAACCTGTAACGCACAATCGCCCAGCTAAACGTCAGCGGCAGCAGAATCAGCGACAGCAGCGCAACCTTGGTCAGTGCGCTTGAAACATTCGCATCGCTGAGGAAGGGAATCACATAGAACGCGGCGAACGGCAACACCGTCAGCAGCGTCCCGCGTGTCAGCCACTTCAACTGCTGGCGCTGCAACGGCTGCTGCTCGCTCCTATACCGGAACCAGAACACTCCCGCCGCAATAATGTAATAAGCTGCCAGGTAGGCATAGTCCGCCTGGTCAAGCCGATGCAGCAGCTGCCCCGTAGGCGACCACACCATCAACGCCATGAAACGCAACCCAACCAGTACCGCTCCGGGTAGATAAAGCAGCGGATACAGCAATCTCCACGCACGCCGGTGCAGCGGCTCTTCTGAAAAACTCACGGCAAAATGCAGGAACAGCGCCGGCTGCAGCGCAGTCGCCACAATGTTGCCCCAAAGAATTACGTTATCGAGCCCGTCGAACACCCCGGTATACCGGAAGGCATACAGCACAAACGAAACCAGGCAGAACACAAAAAAATGGGTCGACTTCGGCGCAGTCCAACGTCGGAAGAGCACATAAAGCCCAATCGCCAGGTAAACCAGCGCGATCAGCCGCAGCACGAAGCCATCCGTCCGGTCCGTCGGCACCAGGAGCACCTG
>Ga0302305_1001899_pt1 | contig 11985 bp, 3 predicted proteins | sample III_Palsa_E2_3_FD_198764 | JGI IMG/M metagenome (GOLD analysis project Ga0302305, IMG submission 198764) | Peat permafrost microbial communities from Stordalen Mire near Abisko, Sweden - III_Palsa_E2_3 | ecosystem: Environmental > Terrestrial > Soil > Palsa > Peat permafrost | place: Sweden... | reverse complement strand
CGTAAGTCTGACATCATGCACGGTGAAACGAGTGCTGGTACTGCCGTCGAGATTCATGTCCAATGCGACAGGTGGAAGCGTGGCGTTGGCGACCCAATGCGCAATCGAGTTGCCGTCGAGTATCAATTCGAAGTGTGAAGCGCCAGTGCGCAGATCGAAGTATTGAACGGAAATATCGTAGGAGCCAGCCGCGCGGTTAAGCCTTGCAGTTAAGGAACATCCGGCAGGGCGATCGCATTCCATCGCCTTTCCGTTCGAGCCAACTTCCCAGGGAGAAACTTCTGTCGAAGCAAAACCATCAGAGTTCATATCCACTGCCGCAATGCGGTCTGGATAGTGTCCAACGCGTCCCAGCTGGTCTGGAATGCCTGAGATCTTCTCGAACCAGCGAGTGACCGCGTCTCGCCAGACAATGGCATGACCTGCCTGATAGGTGAAGAGGTCGAGTGTCATTTGATACCTCTCGTCATCGACAAGACCCTGCAACTGTTGCCAGCGAGCAGGATAGGTTGCAGCCGCAGCTGCCCCGGCATAGTGCGAGTCGTACACATCCTGGATCAACGTCTTGCCATTGTGCAAGACGTAGTCGTATGGAACATGATGCATGAAGAGGAGCAGATTATCGGGGCACGAAGCGAGGGATTCATAAACCTTGGCCAGTTCTGGTGGATACTGGCCGATAAAGCCTGTTCCGGTCGCCACAGTGCGATCCATACCGATTCCCTTGCTGTCTGCACGGAACCATTGGCCCCACCCATTGCGCTCCGCGGATTCGATACCGGGGCCATAGTGAATGCCAAGAATATTCGTCAGTGTCCCCATGCCCAATGGCCCAGTGTACTGCTCATACACATGCCACGAATCGCTCTGAAGTCCGTCAATCGTTGAGACTACTTTGGGATCATCGCCAAATGTCAGCCGAGTCCAGCTGTCGACGATTTCGCCAGTTGTCAGATCGGGATTCCACGCCAGTTTTCCAAAGCCATAGAGATTCGCCATAGCCATCGGATGATGCAGCCAGTTCGCGTCGAGTCCAACATTGGCTACGCCGACAAAGCCGCCGAGCGGCTGGTGAAAGCTCTCGCCTTCGACAATCTCTTTCACTGGCGTGTAGCGGTTCTGAGCGCGAAGATCCGTGTCCAGCGCCGCCTTCCACATGGGAACAAGGAATACCATGTGCCGTTGTTGACCTGTGTATTCCTGCGTGATCTGCAACTCGATGGCCTGGCTCGTGTGCTGCAGCGCTGCGAAGAGTGGAGAAACGGGCTCGCGCACCTGAAAGTCGATGGGACCGTGCTTGATCTGAATAATCACATTGGGCTCAAAGCTCCCGTCGAGCGCGTGAAAATTATCGTAGCCGGCTCGAGCCCGATCAGCCTTAAGGTCATTCCAATCCAGATGATTGTTGTAGACGAAGCCGCGATAGAGCACTACGCCCCCGTGCGGCTTCAAAGCTCGCGCCACTGTATTAGCAGCCTGAGCGGGAGTGCGGCCGTACTTCGATGGGCCGACGCGGCCTTCTGAGTCCGCCTTGATGACAAAGCCACCAAAGTCCGGTATCTCTTTGTAGATCTCGTCGACCTTGGACTGCCACCAGGCCGCCACTTGAGGATCGACGGGGTCGAATGTCGAAAGATGGCCCACGGCCTGTGGGCTGGAGAGATCAACTGAAAGCGACATGCGAATGCCCCAGGGGCGAAAGGCTTCTGCAATTCGCGCCAGTTCATGAATCATCTCTGGCTCAAGGGTCCGTAGATCCGAGTTAACGTTATTGACCGTTGCGCCGTTGAGGCCGACAGACGCGAGCAGCCTGCCGTATTCTCCCACGCGGGTGAGGTCGTCTCGAACATGGCCGGCGTCGAAAAAGATGCTTCGACCCGCGTAGCCACGCTCGATTGTTCCGTTCAGGTTGTCCCATTGATTGACCCAGCGGATGGGCGAAGAGGGCGCTTCCGCATCGGCAGACAGGGGTTTCTGTTGCGCTATTTGCTCAAGTACATGGAAGACGCCGTAGAGTTCTCCGCGATCGGAACCGCCAGAGATAATCCAGAACGCGTGGCCCCCGGAGCGGAAGTGCGAAATTGAAAATCCTTCATCTCTTACGCTATCCGCGACCTTCCACGAAGGAAGAACCAGCCGAATCTCTTCCGGGGCGCCAATGACGAATGCGTCTTCGCCGTGGACCGATGAAGCAAGTTGAAAGTCTTTGCCGAGCATCGAGTGCAGGCCACGCACCAGTTCCGTCGCGGCGCTCCGTGCAACGGGAGAGCCGGTCAATGCAACGACGTGCGTCGGAATACTTTCGTATTGCCGCGCCCCTTGAACAGGTAGTGGCGCATAGCGCAGCCATCCCTCGGAGCCGTTCTCTGCATGAACGAACAATGCAGTTGCGAGAAGGGAAACCCCGATACTAGGAAACATGCCACTGAGGCGCATTAGAAACAGAACTCCGAGTTATCTACGAAGATGAAATCAATTCCATCGATGGAACTCATTTGCTCACGGCGGCTTTTCGTCTAGGACGCTTCTCCGCGCCTGCAATCTGTGTCGAACTGTGATATCCCGAATGGCGCTGCAACACGACAGCCGCAGCGCCGCGAAGTCGAGACAGCTCGCCATCCTTTGTAATATCAAGGACTGGAGCCGGACCAGCTAGCATGTTCTCCTCCAGTTGCTTGCGAATGACAGGGGCAAATCGGGCCCAGGAAGTAGTGATATCGCCTGTGATCAAAATAACCTCAGGAGACAGCGCGGAGGTCACGAGCCGCAGGCCCCGCCCAATGTGAAACGCCTGGCAAGTGATGGCTTCGATCGCCGACGTATCCCCCTCGTCCGCCATCCGGAGGAGATCCTGAATTCCAACGGCCTGCATTTCTGGTCGAAGCTCTGAGTAATATCGCAATGCCGCGGTGGACGAAGCGAATACCTCCCAGCAACCCCGTTGACCGCATCCGCATACCGGGCCGGTCGGGTCGATAGGACAGTGACCGAATTCTCCCGCGAGTCCGCTCCGGCTGGTGATGATCTGTCCATTCGCGAGAATGGCTCCGCCTACTCCTTCAGAAACAGTGATAAGAACCGCGTTGCGAATGCCATCGAGGCGACCCGACCAAAGCTCGGCGAGGAGGCATGCATTGGCCGCATTGGCCAGTTCGACCTGCAGGTTCATCTTTTCTTCGATGACTCCCTTGATGTCGTAGTCGCCCCACTTCAGATTCGGCGCGAGTATAAGGCGCTGCGAGTCCGGGTCAACCCTGCCAGGCATGCTGATGCCGATGCCTTCGAAAGACCGGTTGCCATGAGTTGCGCGCATCGCTTGCATGCATGCAACGATCTTATTCACGGAACGCTGAGGGTCGGAAACGAGCGGTACGGCTTCGCGGGCAAGGAACCGTCCGTTGAGATCAACCAGGGCGACGATCGCCTGATTCGGTCTCACATCTGCCACGAGGATAACCATCGAGTCATTGAGTGACAGCAAGGTCGAGGGGCGCCCACGTGGGCGACGGGAGACGGCGCCTTCCGATACCCATTTTTCCTTGATCAATTGTTCAACGATCGCGGAGATCGTGCTCGGTTGCAGCCCAGAGCATCGCGCCAGGTCTGCACGTGCGACCGGCTGCTGAGAGCGAATAATCTCGAGAACGATGTCCCGATTGATATCGCGCGCGTGCTCACTCGAAGCAAGTTCGACGTAAGCCAGGTCTATGCGCTTGATACCATGCACTCCGTGCTTTGATCGTGGGGGTGACTTCATAAAAATCGTTTACGACGTCCCTTTAGAAATGATTTCTTTGACGTGAGATTCGACTTTCGATGACGAATGCCCTCTGGCGCGGAGCAAGACAGACCGCGTTCGTTTCCGTCGGCTCACTGCCAATGTTTTGCTTTTTTAGACCCCGGTCTCACTCGTTTCTACAGAACATTAAGATATTAACGCAATTAAATCCAGGCTGGGGCGAAGTCACCGGGATATCATCCTCGTTGGAACACCACTCGGGCAACAAATCGGTCCATTTCCATGCGTTTAACTGGATTCTTGTCGATCGCCGGCAGATTCACAGGTTCAAGTCATGATTAAGTCGGGCACCGGCATCGCATTGTTTCTTTCACCCACAGAATTAAACTCAGTTGAGGGGTTGCGCGACACCGAGGTGCAGGGGTGCGGGGTAGAGGCGCTCCGTTCTCAGCGGGTAGGACTGGGCAAAAGGAATGGCGAACAGCACGGTTTGACCGACGGTTGGAACTCCATCAATTCGGCACGGATACCATCGGGGTCATAAATGTTCAGCTGCCATTTGCCATCCCGTCCAAGCTGCGGCGCGCTATGTTTGTTGTCGAGCCGATCGCCGGCGTAGAGCAGATTGTATGCCTTTTCGACATTCGGAATCCCTAGCGCGAAGTGGTCGAGAACTCCTGCCGTATCCTGCGACATGGCCGCCGGAATGCCTGTCTTTTCGGGGCCAGTCACCGTCATGTATTCGATCCAGTCGGTGCCGTCGGGGACCTGAGAGGATATCCAATCGTGCGAGTCCTCAGTCTTGCCACCATGCCAATAGGGACGGAATCCAAGAAGTTTCTGATAGAAGCCGTCCTCCAGCGCAGAATCGTGGACGATATAACCCACATGAATGATATGGCTGCTCAGTGGATTCGCGGGCACAACGGCTGGATGCGCCGGTGGTTGCACAAATTCAATTCGATTGCCCTCCGGATCCTTTATTTCGAAGTACTGGGCGCCGTCAGGCGACTTTGTGACACTTGGTGGAACAGCGACCCCATGAGCTTCGAGATACTTTCGCATGGCCTCTACATTCGCCGTGTTGTAGCCGACGTGATCGAAACGGTTCTTGGGGTCGGACTGAGCCGATGGCAGCGGCAAAACTTCGACAAACTGAATGGCGTTGAAGTAATAGCGCACGCCTGCCGGATTCTGCGGATCTGAACCTTTGAAGGCGTCCAGATCATGGACATAAAAATGCTCGGTCTTGGCAGAGTCAGAGGTGTAAACACTGAGATGCGAAACGCCGGTAATCCTTGGCCTCATCTGCGCAACGGCTATACTGACGGAGAACGAAAGCCACGCGACCCAAGCTACAGTCGAAATTCGTTTCATATGAGTCGACCCCTGGACAAACCCTGTCCGAACAGGTTTCGTGGAAGCACAAAACCCACGCGATATTATTGGAGTCTCGAACTATATTGAGGCCGATTGCCCCTGTCAAGTAGCGGCCTCTGGGTATCACCGTGCTTCACCCTCTCGCTGGGCTCAATTTCTCGCGTAGTCGTCGCCCTTAGCCGCAGTCTGAACGCAGATACGTGGACAATTAAACCCTCATGCTTTGATCTTGGTAAATCTTGAGTACCAAAAAAAGAAAATACTTGAAGCTGACCGATTGCGAGTCATCTGCTACAAGCCTGATTAGTCCGATGAAAGCTGGATAGATTGCGCAATGGCCGAACACAAACACTGCAGCGAGACCTTCCGAGGTCGAGCAGTAAAAGCCGAGCTTGACCAACGGGAGCTAGCCACGGAAAGCAGTCTCCCTTGAACTTTGCATGAGAATTCCGTTCGGTACTCATCCAGAGATTACCTTTAGTCAGAGCAACGCAAACCAAAGTGGCTTGTACTGTCTCGCCCCAACATAGACAATCGGTGCACGAAGCATTCTTTCAGACATTGCCACACGACACGATGGGATGCCGTTCCTGCAACCGGTGTGCTCCGGCGTCCTCCCCACTTTCCAGTAGATCCTGAATTATCAGTAAACAGCCTTCAAACTTCAGGGCTGAAACTCAGAACCCAGGATTGACCTAGGGTGGTCCGCAAATGGACTGAAGCAATTGGTTCTCCCTGCGGCTTACCTGGAGATAAAGTCATGTCCTGCCGAGGCGCAACTTGAATTGCACCCGGTCTGTTCCGACAACGTTCATTCTCTTCCATCCGCGGTATCTGGTTCACGGAGGGCTGAAATGTCTCTTGCAAATGGTTCCCTTGAGGGCTGCGTCATCCGTCGTCATTCCATAGATTCTCGTCACACACGCAAGTACATATCCGCCATCGCGACTGCTGTATTCTGCGCTTTCGGCACAGCCTTTGCTACCGCGCAGGTTAATGTCACGACCTATCACAATGACATTGGACGCACCGGTCAGAACCTCAGCGAGACCACCCTGAACACGTCGAATGTGAACCCGACGCAGTTTGGAAAGCTGTTTTCGCAGCCCGTCGACGGGCAGATATACGCGCAACCCCTCTATCTCTCCGGGATTACCGTGAACGGAGCCACGCACAACGTGGTCTTCGTCGAAACTGAGAATGACTCGGTCTACGCTTTTGATGCGGACACAAACGGAGGCTCAAACTCCAACCCGCTCTGGCAGGCATCGATGCTTTCATCGGCACATGGCGCGGCTGCCGGTGCGACAACTGTGCCGTCCACCACGGTGGGATACGACATTCAACCGCAGATCGGCATAACCAGCACACCGGTCATCGATCCCACCACCGGGACGATATACCTCGTCAGCGCATCGATTGAAAACGGAAATGCGGTGCAGCGATTTCATGCGCTCGACGTAACGACTGGCCTGGAAAAGTTTGGCGGGCCGGTTGTGATTACGGCCAGTGTGCCTGGCACAGGCAACGGCAGCGTAAACGGTACGCTCACTTTCGATCCGTTGTGGCAGAACCAGCGCGCAGGCCTGCTCCTGCTGAATGGAATCGTCTGGGTTGGCTTCGGTTCCCACAACGACAACGGTCCCTGGCACGGCTGGATCATTGGCTACAACGCTGCCACGCTTCAACAGACTGGAGCCTACTGCGTTTCTCCTAACGGAACCGGCGGCGGCGTCTGGATGGCCGGTGATGGCTTGCCGGCGGATCAACTGGATCCCGTGAACAAACCTTTCGGCAGAATGTTCATCCCCACCGGCAATGGAGATTACACTGCCACTACCCCGTATACCAACAACATGGATTACGGCGACAGTCATCTGGATCTGGATCTCACGAATGGCGTACCGACGATCACAGATGAGTTCACCACCAATCAACAGGCGGCGTTGGACGATGAGGACTTGGATGTAGCATCCGGTGGCCTGATGGTGCTCCCAACGCAGACAACCGGGAGCTATCCGCACCTCGCTGTACAGGCAGGCAAGATCGGAACGCTGTACCTGCTCAACCGCGACAATCTGGGCGGCTACAATTCGACCGCGGATCAGGTTGTACAGGAACAGGCATATGCGGTAGGAAACGTCGGTGTGTGGAGCACGCCTGCCTACTGGTACGGGAATGTCTATTACTGGGGACAGTTCGATTATCTCAAGTCGTTTGCGCTTGTAAACGGTCTGCTCTCGACGGCTCCAACCGAATCGGCAGAAGAGTACAAATATCCCGGCGCTACTCCTTCCATCTCCGCCGCCGGAACCTCCCAGGGAATTGTCTGGAGTGTTGAAACCGACGCGTACCTGACCCCAGGCCCTGCAATTCTCATGGCGCACAACGCCAGCAATGTCGCCACAACGCTTTACTCGAGCGCCACCAACGCCGGCCGCGATAGCGCAGGCGATGCGGTGAAGTTCGCCGTTCCCACCGTGGTCAATGGCAAGGTGTACGTCAGTTCTGCCAGCGAGGTGGATATCTACGGATTGCTAGCTGGAGTAACGCAGACCAGTGCTCCCTTGATCTCGCCCGGTTCAGAGACATATATCGGCACTCTCAGCGTCACAATTACCGATGCGACTCCGGGCTCCAGCATCTACTACACCACCAATGGCACTTCGGCGACCACAGCGTCTACGCTTTACACCGGACCCATCACGGTGAGCACTACGGAAACAGTGAATGCCATTGCCACTGCGAGCGGTCTCCTGACCAGCGCACAGACATCGGCAACCTATACGAATCTTTCTCAAGCGACGGCTGTGATCTTCAGCTTGCCCACGGGAACGTACAGTACGGCGCAGACGCTGACCTTGTCGGATACCAGCCAAAATTCAACCATCTACTACACCACGGATGGTTCGACTCCTACGACATCGTCTACTGTCTACAGTGCGCCGATCACGATCGGCTCCACGGAGACGGTGTCTGCGATTGCTGCCGCCCCTGGGCTGGCAAGCAGCCCGGTCATCTCTAACACCTACACCATCGATTTAGGCGCGACCGGCATCAGCTTCAGCGATGGGTTCGCGGCCTCCGCGGGTATCGTCACTCTGAACGGCAGCACGCAACTGAATGATTCGAGGCTGCAACTCACAGACGGTCTCTCGGGCGAGGCCGGCACCGGCTGGTACAACACGCCAGTGAACATCCAGGCTTTTACCAACGACTTTACCTTTCAGCTATCGAATCCGGTAGCGAATGGAATTACGTTCACGATTCAAAAATCCTCCAACGGCGCCTCGGCGTTAGGTGGAAATGGTTCCGCTCTTGGTTATGCGCCGATAGCGAATTCCGTAGCGATCAAGTTTGACTTCTGGACGCCAGTTGGGCAAGGAACCAATTCCACGGGACTGTACATCAATGGCGCCACACCGACAACTCCAGCGATTGACCTGACCAACACGGGCATCAATCTGCTCAGTGGAGACGAGATGTCTGCGCATATGGTGTACGACGGCGCCACGCTGACCATGACCATCACGGACATCGTCACAGGCGCAGTCTGGTCCACGAGCTGGGAGATCAACATCCCGTCCACGATTGGCAGCAACACAGCGTACGTCGGCTTTACTGGCTCGACGGGCGCGTTCGCGGCCAGCCAGAAAATCATGACCTGGACCTTCGTCTCCGCCGCACCTTCGTCTGGCACGGCTGCAACGCCCGCGATTTCGCCCGCAGGCGGCGCTTATGCCAGCGCTTTCACTGCAACGATCACGGACACAACACCTGGCGCGATCATCTACTACACGACCAACGGAACCACGCCTACGACCGCGTCCACGGCATACTCGGGTCCCATCTCGGTCGGCGCAAGTGAGACGATCAGCGCGATCGCTGTTTCTGCCGGATATACCAATAGCGCGGTGGCAACAGCGGCCTACAGCATCACCGCGCAAGCACCTACCCCTACTTTCTCACCCGCTGCGGGCACCTACAGCAGCGCTCAGAAGGTCACCATCAGTGATGCGACATCAGGCGCTACAATCTACTACACCACCAACGGAACCACTCCGACTACATCTTCTACGGTGTACTCGGGTCCCATCACCGTAAGCGCGACTGAGACGGTGAATGCAATCGCAGTCGCAACCGGTTTCTCCACGAGCGCGGTTGGAACCGCGGCGTATTCCATCTCGACCACTACGTCCACGCCCACGTTCTCGCCGGCAGCCGGAACCTACACCAGCGCTCAGTCCGTCACCATCAGCGATGCAACTGCAGGCGCGACCATCTACTACACCACCAACGGAACCACACCGACTACATCGTCTACGGTATACTCAGGCCCCATCACGGTAAGCGCGACCGAGACGCTAAACGCAATCGCCGTGGCAACAGGGTTCTCAACCAGCGCTGTAGGTTCGGCTGCTTATACCATCGCGGCCGTGGCCCCGGTTATCAACTTCTCCACTGGCTTTACTTCGACCGGTCTGAACCTGCTCGGAGCTTCGATCACTAATAACGCACTCGAAGTAACCAACGGAACTGCGGGAGAAGCACATGCAGCCTGGTACACCACGCCCGTCAACGTGCAAGCCTTCACCTCAGACTTTACCTTCCAGGACACTTCGGCGACCGCCGATGGCATGACATTCGCCATCCAGAACGCTTCGCCGGGAATCTGGGCGGTGGGAGGCAACGGCGGCAGCCTCGGTTATGGCGGCATCGGCTCCAGCGTTGCCGTGAAGTTCGATCTCTACAGTAATGCCGGCGAGGGGTCCGACTCGACGGGCTTCTACACAGATGGCGCTGTGCCTACTGTTCCGGCCGTCGACATGACTTCGTCGGGAGTGAACCTGCATAGCGGGGACATTCTGCACGCGCATATCACCTACGACGGAACCACGCTTACTCTCACGCTTACCGATACAGTCACCAGCGCCAGCTTCACCTACGCGCAAGCCATCAACATACCCACCATCGTCGGCGCCAGCACCGCCTACGTCGGCTTCACCGGTGGCACCGGAGGATCAACCGCAATCCAGAATGTGCTCACCTGGGCCTATACGGTCGGAGCGCCGACCAATGGTACAGCAGCGCCGACCTTCTCGCCCGCAGCAGGAACCTATTCGAGCGCACAGACAGTAACCCTCAGCGACACAACCAGCGGCGCAACCATCTACTACACCACCAATGGAACTACACCAACAACTTCGTCGACTGTCTACTCCGCTCCAATCACTGTCAGCTCAACGGAGACAATCGAGGCGATAGCAGCCGCCAGTGGCCTCGCGAACAGCTCCGTAACATCCGCTGTTTACACCATTGCCACACCTGCGGCGACTCCGACCTTCTCGCCACTTGGCGGAAGCTATACCAGCGCACAGACGGTAACCATCAGCGACGCAACCAGCGGCGCAACCATCTACTACACCACCAATGGAACTACGCCCACAACATCGTCCACCGTCTACTCGAGCCCGATCACAGTCAGTGCAACCGAAACGCTCAACGCGATTGCGGTCGCGACCGGTTATTCGAATAGCTCCGTTGGAACCGCAGCTTACACCATCAGCACCTCAACTGCTCCGCCGACATTCTCGCCTGCAGCTGGAACGTATACCAGCGCGCAGACGGTAACCATAAGCGATACCACCTCTGGAGCGACGATTTACTACACCACCAACGGCACAACGCCGACGACGTCATCCACGGTTTATTCAGGCCCGATTTCAGTCAGTGCTACGGAGACGATTGAGGCCATTGCGGCAGCAACTGGATATTCGACGAGTTCGGTCGCGACAGCGGCTTACACCATCGCCTCGGCAGCAGCCACTCCTACATTCTCGCCCGCGGCCGGCACGTACACCAGCGCCCAAACAGTCACGATCAGCGATACGACGGCAGGCGCAACCATCTACTACACCACCAATGGCACAACGCCAACTACATCGTCCACGGTCTACTCCGCTCCAATTACGGTGAGCGCGACCGAGACTGTTGAAGCGATCGCGACTGCCACTGGGTACTCGACGAGCTCGACTGCCAAAGCAGCCTACACGATCACTCCGCCCGCAGTTGCTCCGACCTTCTCGCCTGTGGCCGGCACCTATAGCAGCACCCAGACAGTCACCATCAGCGACACAACTTCAGGCGCCACCATCTACTACACAACCAATGGCACGACACCGACCACGTCCTCCACAGTTTACTCCGCGCCTATAACCGTCAGCACATCCGAGACACTCAACGCAATTGCAACGGCAACGGGATACTCAAGCAGCCCTGTGAGTACTTCCGCCTACACGATCACCTCCTCTGCGGCAACGCCCACCTTCTCTCCAACCGCTGGGACTTACACCGCCGCGCAGTCCGTCACCATCAGCGATGCAACATCGGGTGCAACGATCTACTACACCACCAACGGAACCACGCCGACTACATCATCCACCGTGTATTCGGGCCCAATCACGGTCAGCTCGACGGAAACCGTGAGCGCTATCGCCGTTGCGACAGGGTACTCAACCAGTGCTGTTGGATCTGCGGCCTACACGATCACCGCCGTAGCTCCGGTAATCAACTTTTCAACTGGCTTTACTTCTACCGGTTTGAACTTGCTCGGCGCCACGATCACCAGTAACGCACTCGAAGTAACCAACGGCGCCGCAGGAGAAGCACATGCAGCCTGGTTCACCACGCCGGTCAATGTTCAAGCCTTCACTACAGATTTCAACTTCCAGGACACCTCGGCCACTGCCGATGGCATGACATTCGCGATCCAGAACGCTTCGCCGGGAATCTGGGCGGTGGGAGGCAACGGCGGCAGCCTCGGTTATGGCGGCATCGGCTCCAGCGTTGCCGTGAAGTTCGATCTC